>Ga0272441_10004278_pt1 | contig 26131 bp, 25 predicted proteins | sample SSMProp6N_FD_193582 | JGI IMG/M metagenome (GOLD analysis project Ga0272441, IMG submission 193582) | Marine sediment archaeal communities from Little Sippewissett salt marsh, Falmouth, MA, United States - SSM-Prop-6N | ecosystem: Environmental > Aquatic > Marine > Wetlands > Sediment ...
GCCATACGCGCCATTATCTCGACGGCGCTTCTCCTCGCTCTCATGATTCGCGTCGAGCTGCGCCGGAGGGGATCGGACGTCGCCTGAGGACACTCCCGTGATGCGGCGGCGCCTACGGCTGCGAGAGCTTCTCTGCGAGTCAATCATCGGTGACACGTTCTAGAACGGTGAGTGGAATTGCGCCGTTGAGCAGAACCGCGCGGTGAGCAGGGACGCCCGCGTCTCTTCGTCGAAGCCGTCCACGTCATCAAGGCGTTGACGAATGAGGTGTAGGCGACGAGCGAACGGGGATGTTGCTGTCCGGGATCTGCGGGAACGTGTCATCTAGCTCCGAGAGGGTCGTGTCGATGGCAAGCTGGGTGGTATTACGCTGTGGGTTTCCCGAGTTTGGAAGGCAGCGAGGAGCTGGTCCATCCAACCCCGGATCCCGCGGCGCCGCTCCACGTAGCCCCGGGCGCAGTCGGCCGAGTCGATGGGGAGGCCGCTGAGATGCTCGAGGGCGAGGTCTTGCGCTCCGTCGCTTGAGGGGCCGATAACGTAGTCTCAGTAGGGGAACTCGTGGCGGCGAATCCGATCTTCGAGGAACCGCTCGAAGCAGTCAGATGTCAGTTGCTGAGCCGAGGTGAGCGCTTCGTAGTCGTATGTTCTCAGTGCGTCCCGAATTGCGACATCGAGGCGGCAGGTCTCGACGAAGGCGTCGAGCGAAAGATCGGTGCACTCCGCGAAGCTATCCAGATCGTAGTAGCTCTCGAGACCCCATCCCCAGACCGTGTGGGTCCCGCAGCATCACCTGTCGATACGACTCCTCGATGAAGCCATCGAATGGAAGGCCGTCGATCGCTTGCAGTGCCACCGCGACAGTCGGCGGAGCGGCGGTCGCAGTCGCGCCAAGGGCCACGGCAAGCAGGATAGCGATTGTCAGTACGCGTTGAGATGCACATGGAATGCGCACAAGATCCTCCTAGCTCGATTGGATGGTACGAAGGTAGCAGGGCAAGACACACGACTCAACGGGAGGTGGTCCCTCGCGGTTAGGGAGCCTTTGGCAAGACGGCGTTGGTCAGCTCGGCTCCGCGTTTACCGAGCTCAAACTCTCGGATGTTCTCGATCGTGGTGTCGGCCATGTTCCGCTGAGCGGTGTCAGTCAAAGAGCCTTGGTGGCCGGTGACCATCACGTGGCCGAACGTCGTCAGCCGGGCGAGCGTGTCATCGGCGATGACGCTATCGGAGAAGTCCTTGTAGAAATATCCGGCCTCCTCCTCATAGACGTCCAGCCCTGCGTATCCGATCTTGCCGCACTTCAGCCCGTCGAGGAGAGCGGGTGTGTCGATCAGCCCGCCCCGGGCCGTGTTGATCAGCATCACGCCGTCCTTCATCTTCTCAATGGATTGGGCATCGATCATATGATACGTCGCGGGTGTCAGCGCGCAGTGGAGGCTGATGATATCGGAGCGGTCAAGTAGCTCGTCGAGTTCCACATATCGCAGTCCTAGCTGGTCCACCAGCTCCTTCTTCTGCGTTCGGCTGTAAGCAAGAAGCTCGCAGCCGAAACCGTGCAGAATGTCGAGGAGGCAGGTGCCGATTTTGCCGGTCCCGATCACGCCAGCAGTCTTGCCATGCATATCGAAGCCGACCAGGCCGTTGAGGGAGAAATTCCCGTCACGCACGCGGATGTGAGCTCTGTGGGTGCGGCGGTTGAGGGCCATCATCAAGGCGACGGCGTGCTCGGCGACCGCGTAGGGCGAGTAGGCCGGCACCCTGGCGATGGAGAGACCGAGGCGTGCACATGCGGCGAGATCGACGTTGTTGTAGCCCGCGCAGCGCATGGCAATCATCTCGACGCCCAGCTCGCGCAGGGCCTCGAGCACCGCTTCATCGAGGCAGTCGTTCGCGCTCACGACGACCACGCGGAAGCCGGTGGCTAGCGGGGCCGTGTCGAGGTCCAAGCGAGGGGAGAAGAACCGCATGGCATAGTCGTACCGATTGAGCTCCGTGTAGAGGCGGTTTCGATACGGGCTCGTGTGGAAGAAAGCGACCCGTAGGCCTCGGCCCTCCTCTTTCGCTCTCAGTGTCGCGATGGCGGAGGTCTCTCGCACGAGGTGATGAGACATGTAGGCGAGCAGGCCCTTGGCGACCGTTCCCTCCGTTTCCAGAAGCCGCTCGAAGGGGGCGTAGCCGAGAACCAGTATGTCGCAGTCTGTGAAGGCCTTCAGTGTGGCCGACCGAGTGCGGTCGCCGAATAGACCCATCTCTCCGGCGATGTCCCCGCGGTGAAGCATGGTGACCTCGATCGGCTCTCCCGCATCGACGGCCTTCAGTACCGCCACATCCCCAGACGCGATGATGAACATTCGGTCGCCGGCCTCCGCCTCCTTGCAGAGGGTGTCTCCAGCCTTGAACGACGCGCGCTCGATGACCCTTCCCAGTGCTCTCAACGCAGGGTCATCGAGATCCGAGAACAGACGGATTCCCCGCAATAGCTCCAGCATCCCTATCCCGCCTTCCTTTGCCGCCTCGCCGGACGCGCCGGCGCCGGACAACCTGTTCGGAGTCTACACCAGTTCCTCGCTTATTCTGCCCATCGCCTCGAGAATGCTCGACCCGGACCTCGGCAGACTACGGTAGGTCGGGGAGTTCGATCGCGGGAGCGGGGAGGGTCGAGAAGCGCCCCAAGCCGATGACGTACTCGATGAGCAAGTGCGCGGCGAGGTCCTCGAAACCGGCGAGGACCTCGGCCAGGCGGTCGCACGTGTACGCATTCAGCTGTGTCGCGACCGTGTCGCCGTCCGCCGCCCACGATTCGACGCGATCCGAGAGGCAGGCCCGCTCCTCGAGGAAGCGTGCCTCCGCCGGGTCGCGAACTGCTTGAAGATCCGGAAACGCATTCTGCCACTGTGCAGTGGCCAGGTACCCCGGCTGGCACATCGTCCAGAACGGCAAGGACAGGTCTCCGTCGGCCACGTCAAGCGATCCCCATTTCTCAGGGAGCTCGGTCACACCGGTGTAGATTGGCGTGTAGCAGGTCGTCGCTGCGGGGCCGAAACCGACCCAGGTGCAGCCGCGAAGCTCTGGAGCAAGATCGGCGCTGGTCTGATAGATGCACGACAACGACGACGCCCGATTGTTGATGGTGCGGGCTGGCTCCAGTCCCAGCAGATCGTAGAGGGACCCGTGGCACATGGGGCAGGCAAGCGGACTCAGTTCGGCGTTCGCGGAGAAGGCCGGCTTGGCGGCGACGTCGTAGACCGTTCCCTCCAGCGTGTCTCGTTGGATTGCCATGATGTTCGCGGCGCTTAGCAGGCGGTCCGGCTTGACGGAGAACGGCAGCGGTTCTTCGGGAGAAAGTCGAAGCGAGGGAGCGACCAAGTCGAACACGCGCCACTCCCGGATTCGGGATTGCTCGGCATTGCTTGGCGCATATGCTTCCGACCAAACGAACACCTCTTGCGGGTTCCACCAGCCCATATCCTCTGCAAGGGACTTCACGTTGGGTGAAGCGAGGAACCATTCGGTGTCTGAGAGATCCACTTCGCCAATGCGACTTCGATTGGCGGAAACGCCGACGTGTCCTTCGGGAACGCGCTGGGCACACCAGACGGCACCCGGTGCCCCGCTACCTGGCCGCCAATCCGGCCCGGGGCCGAGGATCTCCATCGACCAGACCTCAAGTCCGTCGCTGATGGCGAATTGCTCTCCGTCCATGGGAAAGGTGCTGTGGTATCCGTGCATTTCAGCGAGCTCTCCGATGACGTGAATCGCTTCGCGCGCGGTGCGAGCCCGCTGAAGGGCGAGGGTCATCAGACTTCGCTCCGGGCAGGCGGAGAAGGGGGCAAGCAGCCCGTGCGGATTGGCCAGCTCGGGTCGCGTTCCGCCGAGCGTTGTCTCCGCTATCGCGAGGCCATGCTCATTCATGCCTCCGAGATGCCACAGCGCTGGGCCAGCCAGCGTGTCGAGATACCGATACGTTGACGCGATCTGAGGGATGGATCCGAGCGGCTCAGGTTTCGCGATCGCTGTGGACTCGAAGAAATCCACATCATCGAAGAGGAATGCGGAGCTTCCCGGGGCGTGTGTCGCTGACGGCACCACTCGAATTCCAGCGAAGATGCCGCCGTCACAACTGTAGGTCACAAACGTGCTGCCGTCGGCCGTTGCTTCCTCATCCACGAGGAGGGTTGTGCAGGGCAACGCGGTCGCCGAACAGAGCGCGACGGCAAGGAGGAATCCAAGGGATGCCCTGAGCGGAAGAGACCCTGATGTGCAGGCGCATCGCGAGTCATCTAGCATTTGGCGAGCGTGTCCTCTGCAAAACGCTTCGCTGCCTCGACGTCCTCGTCTGTCGGGTGATCCCGAACGGCCTTGACGTACTCCTCCCACTCTGCATCGTCGGTGAAAATCGTGCTGTGAATGAAGGCTTCGATTGGGGGTGACGGCGCGCCCTGGCAGTGGAAGAACCCGAGGAACGTCAATCCCTTCTCTTTGCTCACCGCCTCGAAGGTGGACAGGCAGCGGCCGGCCCATTTCTCGTACATCTCCCTCTGCCATTCGCCGTCATCCGGCATGACGGTGGCATGGGTGACGAAGCCGGCGAGCTTGGTCGAGAGGTTTTGGGGTATCCCTTCGAGTAGAGCGCGCACTGGTGCGGCGATGTCACTCGAGTGACAAGTAGATCCCAGAAAGACAGCATCGTAGTCGGCCAGAGTGTCCGTCGGGACTTCTCCAACGGTCAGGAAGGTCACGTCGTGCCCCTGTGCAAGGGCTGACTCCCGGATCGCCTCGCTGACTCTCTTTGTGTTCCCCGTCTCGCTGAAGTATGCAACCAGAATCTTCATCAACCTTCCTCCTTCATGGTGAGCGGTGAAGTCGCAGATTGCACGACAAGCCTACACCAAGCTTTGCCCGGCTTGCACGTTCGATGCGTCACGGGCGTTTCCTGGGACTGGAGAGCCGGACATGGCTGCTGTCGCCCAGAGCGTAGAACCGAAGGTGCCTCTCGGTGGCTGCCTTGAGATTCGCGTAGTAGCCACGGTAGGCGAGCGGAAGAAGCGCGGACAGCTGGTACATGATCTCATCGGCGATCTGCTGCCTGACCTCTCGCGTGATCCTCGCGTCGCCGGGTATCACACGGAACGGTTCTCCGACGACGAAGTGAAACGGCGTCCGCCGCATGCGCGCGATGTTGCGGCGGAAGGCCTCCCCGCCGTAGAAGACGAGGGGGAGGACCGGGGCGGCGCTCTTCAGGGCGATCGTTGCGATCCCGGAGTGAGCCCTCTGCAGGCGTCCGTGGCCGCTTCGAGTTCCTTCCGGCGCGATCCCAAGGATCCCCCCGTCTCTCAGGACGCCGAGCGTTTGGCGGAGTGCTGCGATGTCCGTCTCGCCGCGACGGACCGGGATGGCATCCCACTGATCGAAAAGCCAACGCAAGATTGGATTCTCCCAGGCCTCTGCCTTGGCCAGGCCGGTAACCCGACGCGAGCGGAGGCGAGAGCGCAGAACTGGGACTTCGAGGAAGTTCACGTGATTGGTGGCCAGGATGAGCGGTCCCGCTTGGGGGATCTTGCGCAGCTGGTCGTCATCAACATCGACGAGGAGGCTCACCAACGAGGTGATGATCCCGTCGACGAGATGTCCGGTGATCGTCACGTAGCGTGCTCCCCACGGAAGACAACCTCGATCTGGCGTGGCAGGAGTTCGATGGTCAACTGTGTTCCTTCTGTGCAGAGGGTCTCGCCGTCGGCATGCGCTGGCAGCGCCCCGTCTCGTGCTGTCACGCGAGCGTGTCGCGTGCGAAGGGTTGTGATCGCCGGATGACCTTCCTGCGTACCCTTCATGAATCTGGCGATCAGGGTGAAGATCCCTGGCCGGCTCACCTGCCCAGCAATGCAGAGATCGAGAAAGCCGTCCTGAGCCGACGCCTTCGGTGCCATCATGAAGCCCCCGCCCATGCGCCGGCCGTTCATGATCGAGACCATCAGAGAGGCCAGCTCCAAAGTGCCCGCGTCATGTTCGATGAGCACAAGAGGGGCGCGGAAGTAGAGGAAAATCGTCTTGAGAGCAGCAACGAGGTACCCGGGAAAGCCTCGCAGGCGCTTCAGTTTTGCTGCCTCGAAGCCGACGACGGCATCGAAGCCGATGCCGACACCGTTTGCGAAGAACCTTCCCTCGGGAAGTGTGAGGCCCTCCACCCGTCCGATGTCGATGGCACGGCGGTGGTCCTCGAAGAGGGCCGCACAGCCGGCTTCCAAGTCGTGAGGGATTGCGGCCGCGAAGGCGAAGTCGTTTCCCCGGCCGACACATAGCACACCGAGTGCGGGTGTCCCTTCGCCTGCTTGCCTTGCCTGCATCAGGCCGTTGATGACCTCATTGGACGTTCCGTCGCCGCCTACCGCAACGACGACATCATACCCCTCAACCGCTGCTCTTCGCGCGAGAGAGGCCGCGTGCCACGGCTTCTCCGTATGGACGATGTCGAAGGTCAGGCCGCGCTCGCCGAGAAGTCGCTCGATGGTCGGAACGGAATCCTTGGCCTTGCCGCCGCCCGCGGTGGGGTTCACGATGACTCGGTATCGCTTTGCCATGGAAGAGTCCTCCCGCATGCCGCCGGATTTGCGCATTGTACGAGAAGGCGCGCCGAGGGGCGCGATGCCGCACGACATACCACGGGAACTCGCTCCCGGCAATCGAGCGGAGACACCGATGAGGAGGCCGATGCGCACAGAAGCGAGGCCGAAGGGTTGTTCGCAGAAGGGTGAAGGGAGCAAGATGTCGGCAAGCTCCGTCTCGGGAGCCAAAGGAGATCGAATGAACATCGACGTGCGTGCTGTGGATGTTAGTCGGAAGCCGGGCGAGCTCCTCGTTGTCTGGGGATTCCTGCGGGACAGGGTTCTGGATGAGGCGAGCAGCCTCGCCGACCAGCTCTCTGACGGTGCCATATCGGCGGCTCTGGCTGTCAGTGACTTCCGAGGGAAGCTAGGAGAGAAACTGGTTGTCCATCCATGTAACGGCGTTCCCGCGAAGCGGCTGCTTCTGGTCGGACTGGGGCATCCGGAGGCATTCAATCTGGAGGCGATGCGGGAGGGAGCGGCGATCGCGGCGCGAGAGGCGCGCAGGCTGCGCGCTACCGACTTCGTGATGACGATTCCTTCGCAAGAGTCAGCTGCGGGAGGCTGCTCGAATCTGGCTGAAGCACAGACCATCGGAACACGCCTCGCCCTCTATCGATACGAGAAGAACACGTTGAACCCCTCGGACGAAGACGAGATGCAGGTTGAACGGGTGACACTCGAGTCCAACGCCGGCAGGCTCGACGAGGTTCTGGGAGGGGTCGAAGCGGCTAGAGCTATCGCTGAGGCCGCCTGCTTCGTGCGCACGTGGATCAACCATCCCAGCAATGTTGCCACGGCGGACGCGATGGAGTTGGCCGCTCGTGCGATGGCCGAGCGCACCGGGATGACATGCACGATTCTCGATCAGGCCGCGCTGCGGGAGCAGGCGATGGGCCTTCTTCTTGCAGTCGGCCAGGGGGCGAAGGACGCGCCGCGGATGATCCTGCTTGAGCACGCGCCGGAGAATCGGACCGACCCGAAGGCCGGGCCTGTTGTTCTGGTGGGAAAGGGCGTTCTCTTCGACACGGGCGGGTACACACTCAAGCCGCGCGACTCGATGATCCCCATGAACACGGACATGGCCGGAGCAGCTGTGGTTCTCGGCGTCATGGAAGCCATCTCCCGCTTGAAGCTTCCCGTGCACGTGATGGCGCTGGCGCCGATCGTCGAGAATCTCATCGGGCCGTACGCGTACAAGCCCAGTGAGGTCTTCTTCGCCAAGAACGGCAAGAGCGTTGAGATTCGCAGTACCGACGCCGAGGGTCGACTCGTCCTCGCCGACGCTCTCTGCTACGCGGATGGCCTTGGACCGAGCGTTGTGATCGACGTGGCGACGCTGACCGGGTCGAAGAACGTGGCGCTCGGACCTCGAACGAACGCCCTGTTCGCGAGCAACGACGACCTCGCGGAGTCGCTGCTGCAAATGGGGGAGCGCTCGGGAGAGCCGCTCTGGCGGATGCCGCTCGATCCCGCCTACGACCGTCAGCTCAAGAGCCAGGTTGCCGACCTCGTCAACACGGGCGGTCGGCTCGCCGGCGCGATCACCGCGGCGCGGTTCCTGTCGCAGTTCGTGGGGGATTGGCCGTGGGCGCACATCGACATTGCTGGAAGTGCCAGGTACGCGGAAGGCCCCGAATACACGCCTCGCAGCTATCTCTCGAAGGGAGGAACCGACATCCCGATGCGAACGCTGGTCGAGTTCATCCGTGAGGTCTCGCGAGGCGGACAAGGGGGCTGACGCGGCTCCGGCTGCCAGAGTGGCATTCACCCGCGTCACGGGGCATGGCCCGATCGGCTTCCGCAGTCAGCTGGCCGAGGGGCGGGGAGCGTTGGGGTCGAGAGGCGAAACACCGATTGAGACGAAGAGTGCGTCGACGCCATCGCGCGAGTGGCGCTTCACAGCCGTGCAATCGAGATATCGCCTCGCGATCGACGAATCTCAGGGACGAAGCAAAGCGTGGCTAGTCGATGCCTTTCGAGAGCGCAAGGTGGAACGTCTCGCCATCCTCTTCCGAGCCGCAGAGGGTGAAGCCTGCGCTCTTCGCGAGGTCAGCCACCGAGTCGGCCGACATCTCGTGCCCGTCCCATCGGATGCCGTAGCCGGTTTCGATCGTCTTGTCCGGCAGCTCCACCTTGACGGGCACGACGAACGCCTCTTGTGGGCTCTCTCCACGAGGGGGAATCGTGACATCCCAAATGTGGAGCATCGCGCTCGGGCGCAAGACGCGATGAGCTTCTTTGAGGACGGCCATGCGCTCCGTGTTCGGAACGTACATCAGGAAGAAGAAGGCCGTCGCTGCGTCGAAAGCCCCATCCAGGAACGGAAGCTCCTGGGCGTCAGCGACGATCTTGATCGGTCCGGGCGCCGACTCCGCGAGTTCGTCCTTCCTCCGGTCGAGAGCGACGACTTGGCGACCGCGAAGCTGGCCGATGATCCCCTCTCCACCACCGCCCAGATCGAGGATCAGATCCTCGTCTCGAAATACGTCCTCAAGCCGGACTGCTTGCCGATCGAGCAGAAACGTGCGCTCTTCGTCAATCTCAGGGTGCTCGCTCATCATTGAAACCTCCTAGCCCTCTGTCGCACGTCGGCCGCCTCAGGTTCAATCGTAACGCGCCAGTGCAGCCGAGATGTGCTCGTCTTGATCTGCTAGTTCTTGTATGTTGTGCTTGCCGCTGGGACACGACGACGGCGGCGGCAGGGGGAGAAGATGAGAGAGCTTGTCAAGCAGCGGCCGGTCCTGAGCTTCGCATTGTTCATCGTTGTGTGGACCTGGATTCTGATGGCGGTGATCATCGCGCTCGTTCCGGTCGACCCGATCGAGGGCCCGCAATTCGTGCACGTCGCGCTCGTCTTCTTCGTGGCGAGCCCGAGTGTGTTTGGGTTCGTGTTCACGAGGATGGTCGACGGCAAGGAGGGTGTCCGGGCGCTCCTTGGCCGAGCGCGTCGCTGGAGGGTGAACCCGATTTGGTACGCGGCGTCCTTGTTGTTGATTCCGGCCGTCATCGGTTTGAGCGTTCTGATCCGTGGCCTGCTCGGCGCCGATCTTGCGGGACTCGACGTACTAGGGCAGCTTGCATTCGCGGCCCCGATCGCCCTGCTGGCTGCAGTGATGGAGGAGTTCGGCTGGCGCGGATTCATGTTGCCGAGGCTGCTGAAACAGCACAGCTCGCTGAAAGCCGCCCTCATCCTCGGCGTGGTGTGGGCGCTCTGGCACGCCCCGATCAACTACATGGGCCTATCCAAGTACGGTTGGCAGGCGCTACCGATCCTCCTCGCCCTGGCGATTCTGCCGATCGCACAAACGGTGATCATGGTGTGGATCCACAACAGCGCCAAGCAGAGCATGTTGATGATGGTGTTGACCCATGTGAGCATCACAGGAGGGTTCATCATCTTCGCACTGCCCAATCCGAACCCAGCAGCTGAGCTGAGGGGCGATCTGATCACCGCCGGAACGCTCGCCCTCGCAGCGATCCTGATCGTGGCGGTTGCCGGAGCGAAGCGCCTGACGCGGTCGGAGGCGTCACGGCAAGTGACATGAGAGCGATCATCTTCGAACGCTACGGGCCGCCGGAGGTGCTTTCGTCTCGGGAGATTCAGGCCCCCATTCCCGGGCCAGGCGAGATTCTCGTCAAGGTCTTCGCAGCCAGCGTGAACCCGCAAGATTGGCACTGCCTGCGAGGGAAGCCGCTCTTGGCACGGCTGCTCGTCGGCGGATTACTCAAGCCGGGGCATCAGGTCCTGGGCTCGGATGTTGCAGGGACCGTCGAGGCCGTCGGCGCAGATGTCGCGCGGTTCAATCCGGGCGATCGCGTCTTCGCGATGAGCTTCCAGCACGGCGCCTTCGCCGAGTACGCAACTCTTCGCGAATCGAAGGCGGTCGCGCCGATGCCTGCCGGATTGTCCTTCGACGAAGCAGCCGCTTTACCGATGGCGGCGATGATGGCATTGATGGGGGTTCGGGATCAAGCCGGGATCAAGGCGAGAGACAAGGTCTTAATCAACGGTGCGTCGGGCGGCATAGGAACGTTCGCCGTTCAGATTGCCAAGGCATTCGGTGCCGAGGTGACCGGCGTCTGCGGCGCTCGGAACCTTGACTTAGTGGCGTCCCTAGGAGCCGATCGGGTGATTGACTACATGAAGGCCGATTTCGCCAAGGAGGACGTTCGCTATGACGCGATCTTCGATGTCGTCGCGAAGCGCACATTCGGCGAGTGCCGGCGCGTGCTGACTCGCGGCGGGATCTACGTCAGCACGGCCTTCTCGGCGGGCCTTCTGCTTCGGTCGTTCTGGGTCGCGCTGACGAGCGGCAGGCGGCTGAAACCAATGCTCCAGCGTCCCACCCAGGCCGACCTGGCCGTCGTCAAGGAACTCGTCGAAGCCGGTGCCGTCGGTCCAGTCATCGATCGGCGCTTTCCGCTGGCTGGGGTGCCGGAGGCCATCGCGTATGTCGAGAAGGGCCACACGCGGGGCAAGGTTGTCATTGCCATCGGACACGGAAGCGAGGAACGAGATGAAGATCGTCGCGATCATGGGAAGCTACCGGAAGGGTAAGACGATCGACACGCTCGTCGATCGAGCGATCGAGGGTGTGAAGAGCGTCGATCCGGCGGCCGAGGTCGAGAAGATCGTGCTGATCGACAAGCACATCGATTACTGTCGGAACTGCGGCGTCTGCCGACAAGACGATCCGAGCAAGCCGATCGCTCGCTGCGCGATCGACGATGACATGCAGGAGATCCTTCCGCTGATGCGCGGCGCTGACGGTTACATCTTCGGCGTGCCGATCTTCGAAGGCACCGTGAACGCGGTCACGAAGACGTTCCTCGAACGGATCTGCTGGACGCTGGCGCGTCCGGGGAGATGGCCCGTGCGCGGGTGTCCCGAACCGAGAACGGCAGAGCGCAAGCGCGCGATCGCCCTCACGGGTTCGGGAATCATCGTTCCGCTTCTTCGCAGCTTCTGCGACGACGCGACGAAGCTGATCAAGTCAACGATTGGCGACTCGCTCAACGCGAGGCTCGTCGGATCCCTGTACGCCGGCGGCGTGGAGAAGGTCGGCATCGATCGGTATCTTGCCGCCGCCCACAAGCTGGGGAGGAAGCTGGCCGCATAGTTGGACAGGGCTCTAGGTGTCACGCGGCTCGAAAGGATGGGTTGAGTCACTCGCAGGTCGCGCGATTCCTTCCGGCGCTCTTGCTTCGGTAGAGGAGTTCGTCGGCCCGCTTGACCGTCTCCTTTGGTCCGGTTCCTTTCTGGGAAACGGCTCCGCCGATAGACACGGTCACTGAGAGGGATTGCCCGCCGGCGGTCAAGCTTGATGCTCCCACCAGATGGCACAGCATATCTGCACGCGATGCGAGTTCGTCGGCTCCGACCTTCTCCAAGACAACGATGAACTCTTCGCCTCCCCAACGAGCTGCAACGTCGAACGAGCGGATGCCGGCCTTCAGGGTCTTGGCAACCATTCGAAGGACGGCGTCGCCGGTGTCATGCCCGTAGCGGTCGTTGAATGACTTGAAGCGATCGACGTCGATCATCAGCACGCCATACGGCCAGCCATACCGCTCCATCTCGCCATGCCGTGCCGCTAGCGTCATCTCCGCGTAGCGGCGATTGCCGGCCTCGGTTAGCTGGTCGAGCAGCGCGAGTTTGGTCAGCTCTTCGATTTCCTCGCGCATTGCCGCTCGGGTGCGGTTGTCGGTGAATGCCTCCACACCGCCTACGGTACGTCCTTCCGCATCTCGCATGGGTGCAGTTCGGATCAGCACGGGGACGCGGTGGCCATCTTTGTGGTGGAGGCAGACCTCTGCCTCGCGTAGCTCGCCATCCTCGATGGTGGCGGCGAGGGGGCAGCCAGACAGGCAGAGCTGCGTCCCGTCTGCCGTAACGTGCATTAGGACATTGTCGGCGCATCGGGTTCCGAGGACGTCCACCCCCGCGAATCCCGAGATGCGCTCGGCTCCCCGATTCCAGTACCGAATCGTCATATCTGTATCAACGAAGTAGACGCCGTCGTACATCTGATCGAGGATGTCTCTGTGGAACAGAGGTTCGTTCACTTCTCCTCCTGGGCACTCCGCGCCAGTATACGATGGAATCCGTGACTCGTGGCTCCTTTGGCCAAGGAGTGGCTGACCTGAATAGGACAGCGATGTGGAGCGCAGAGTACCGGATAACCTTGGAACTGGCTGGTGGCCATCCCAGACAGAGGTCGAGGGACGGCCAAGGGCGAACACCAAGCACGACCTGAGCCCCTGGAGTCTGCCAGGAGCTGGAGCAGTCCGCTGAGCGCACGGAGTCAGCTCCTGCAACCATATTCCACGCGTATTGGAGAGGCAGCATGACCTTGAATAGCTCATACGCGATCTCCTGCGGGTCGCCCACTGCGGTCTGCAGACTGCTCACGTGCACGTCAGCCAAGCAACAAGGTTCGCCGCATCGAGGGACCCCAAGCGAAGTCTTAGGGTCAGAAGCCAGTTCCTCCTTCAATGCCAGCGGATCGGCCCAGGTGTTCCACTCAGCCGCTCCGTTGAGGATTGCGGTCCAGTCGTGATGGATGTTTCTTGAGACATAGACTGCACCATCCATGACGCTTGCACGGTCTATGTTGTCAGCAATTGTCGACTCCATGCTAGGTGCCTCGGCCAGATTCGTGTGCGCCCGACTGACGAAGATGACTCTAGGCACATCCGAGTTGCTCACGACATCCACGATCACGTCGGCAGCAGATCGGGAGTCCGCCGAGAAGCGCGCAGGCGGAACGTCGATGCCCCAGAAATGAGCTGCTTCGTCCCTCCAGGGATCCTGGAATCCGTTACTCCCTGAGAGTGCAGTCTCCCGCCCCGCAGTCACGACTACGTCACTTCGTCCCACGAGTGTTAGGAGGCGCGGCAAGTTCGGTGCGAGGTCCTTCAGACGCGCAATGCCGCACGACACCGTCGCTGCCAGAACCGCATAGTCGGGATGGGCAAGGAAGTAGGGAAGCGCGAGTACGCCGTCAGGGCTACCATCATCGTCAACGAGGATCGGCGTGCGAGCGCCACTCACATCCGGCGCCCCATGGAAACTCAGTGGCTTGCCAGGATACGCAAGAGTTTCCGGATCGCGAAGCCAGATGACAGGCTCGCTCTAACCGTAGCCTTCCACGTGCCCAATCAGCCGAATGGTCAACCCGGCGACGGCCTCCAGAGGATCCTGTCCAGTGCGCCGACGAATGCATCTCTGTAGCCGAGTGGGATTGCGACTGTCATCCGTTCTGGATCAGGGGAACAGAGCCCTAGATTGATTTAGCCGATACCGTCTGAGTAGCCCGGGCAAACGACCGGGCCGTCGGCGGTCACCGTCCGGCCGACGAAGGTCGACGCATCCCTCCATGGGATCGTCGGGCTCCGTTGGGACAATGCCACGGCACCTGACAAAAGCATGCTCACTGCAAGCACGGCGAAACTTAGGAGGCGCCATCTACACCGGAGTGTACGATGGACCATGGATCCTCCCTATTGGCCAGCGAACTCCGCTACCCGATCCGCAGACTGGGGCGACCCTACCGGTGGGCGGATCGTCGAGGCGATCTCCTCCCTGTTGCATCCGGCCAGCAAGATCGGAACTGCTGGGACCATGGCGACGGAAGGCATTGGACTCCTCTTCTCACGCGCCTTCAGTCAACCTCCGAGTCCGGCACGCGACTGTCGCGCCTTGGAGAGCCCAGTCCACGCCGCGCGCCTCGGTCGCCCCGACAAGATTCACGGTGTAGAGAGCCCGGCACGATCAGAGATCGAAGTAGAGCGGGAACTCGTAGGGGTGAGGGCGGTTCCTGACACTGCGTGCCTCGTGCCGCTTGACGCGAATCCAGTTCGAAATCTGCTCCTTCGTGAACACGCCGCCCGCGAGGAGATATTCGTGATCGGTCTCGAGACAGGCGAGCGCGTCTTCGAGGTTCGCGGGTGCCGTCTCGAGGCGCGCGGTTGTCTCCGGAGGGCAGTCGTAGAGATTCTGATCGTATGGACCGAAACCATGGATGGCGGCGTGGATGCCTCGCCGGACTCCGTCGAGGCCGGCCATCAGCATCGCTGCGTACGCGAGATACGGGTTACAGGCGGCGTCGGCCGTTCGCAGTTCCATCCTGCGTTCGCGAGCCGACGCGTAGCGCGGGATTCGGACTGCGGCTGAGCGGTTAGCGTCGCCGTAGGCGAACCAGACGGGAGCCTCGTATCCGGGAACGAGACGGCAGTAGGAATTGGTTGAGGCGTTGGTGAGTGCACAGAGACTCTTGCCGTGAGAGAGGATCCCACCGATGTAGCAGAGAGCCAACTCGGACAGTTCTCCGTCCTTCTCGAAAACGCTGACACCGCCCTTCTCGAGGAACTGATGCACGTGAAGGCCGCTTCCGTTCTCGCCGTAGATCGGCTTCGGCAGAAACGTCGCAACCATCCCGGACTCTGCGGCCAGGCTTCGGGTCGTGTTCTTGATGATGAGGGTGGCATCAGCAGCATCGCAGAGGCGGAGGAATCCCAACTCGATCTCGAGTTGCCCATACGCGCCGACCTCGTGGTGATGGTACTTGACGTCGATTCCCCGATTGCGCAAAGCACGACAGATGTTGTTCCGAAACTCGAAGAGTCGGTCCTCCGGAGGGCACGCATGATAGAAGGAGCGCTCGGCATTGCGGTTGATCGGCTCGAGTACGTAGCTCGCGTGCCTCCGGTCTGAGCAGAACTCTGCTTCACGGAAGACGTAGAATTCGAACTCCGGACTCATCTGGACTGAGTCTGCGATCCCTTCCGAACGAAGGTTCTCCTCGGCGCGTGATGCGACCGCGCGAGGGTCTCCCGAGAAACGTTCGCCGGACTGCGGCACGTGGATGTTGCACAGGAAAGCCATGAAGCGATCGCCTCCCTGCTCCATAACTGCACCCGTCTCGAGGTCGGGGCGAAGCACAAGATCGCTTCCCTCCACCCCGGCGTAGCCGAGGTTTGAGGCGTCGAACGCGACGCCCTCCTCCATCAGTTGATCGTCGAATCGCTCGGCCGGGAGCGTCACGTGTCTCCATCGTCCGGTAAGATCGACGACGCGTAGATCGACGAACTCGATCCGCTCGCGGCTGATCCTCTCGCACAACGGTTCTATCGTAGCCATCGGACCTCCTCAGATGCTGTCGGCTGACTGTCAGGTTCGGTGAAGCGGATGATATCCGAGATGAGCGGCCGTTCACCGCCGTTCTTCACAGCGTGATGGGAGGACGACGGCAGTCGTGGTAGCTGACGTCCGATTGCGTGGTGCCTGCTGACTTCCCGGGTGATCGAGCGACATCTTGTCTTGCAGCAAGACCACGCGGGAGGCTAGAGAGGAATGTGGCTCTCCGCGGTACAAACATGCGCGACTGGGCCGATGCCCCTGTTCGCTTCACCGAGAATGAGGTGGTCAGCGAGGGGCGCTGCTGCGCTGCAAGCCGAAGTGTGCAGTAAGTCTGTCGTTGTGGTGCTTCACGGGGCGAACAGGTATACTTGGTCCAGTTTCGTAGGCAATTCATTCGCATACCAACCTACTGGCGAATTGCGGTCAACCCGAGCTGAGCGTGCGACTTGGCTCAACGGAGCCAAGGAGTGTTTCCATTGAGTTTTGAACGATTCTCGTTTGACCGGCGGATTGCCGCCGGAGTGAAGTCTGTCGGTTACGCCGAGCCGACGCCGATCCAGAAGAAGGCCATCCCGATCATTCTCGAAGGGCGCGATGTGCTGGGCCTTGCCCAGACAGGGACGGGAAAGACGGCGGCGTTCGTGCTCCCGATTCTCCAGCGCCTCAGCCGAGGACCTATCGGGAGGGTACGCGCCCTGATTGTGGCGCCGACTCGCGAGCTGGCGGAACAGATCCACCAGGAGATCGTCAAGTTGGGCCGGGACACGAAGATTCGCAGTGTCACGGTCTACGGTGGCGTGAGTAAGGGTCCGCAGCTCGCGGCCCTCCGCCGTGGAGTTGAGATTGTCGTCGCGTGCCCCGGCCGACTGCTGGATCACGTCGATGCAGGCGCGATGGACCTGTCGCACGTGGAGGTGCTGGTTCTGGATGAAGCCGACCGGATGTGTGACATGGGGTTCCTTCCCGATATTCAGCGGATCATTCGGCAGGTGCCTGAGAAGCGACAGACGCTCTTCTTCTCGGCAACGATGCCCAAGGACATCCGGGCTCTCGCAGACAGGATCCTCGCTAACCCGGAGACCGTGCAAATCGGAGCGAATGCACCGGCGCGAACGGTCTCTCACGTCCTGTATCCCGTACCTGAGAACCGTCGGAAGGAACTTCTAACCGCGATGCTTCGGCGAACGTCGACCGGGCGTGTTCTCGTCTTCACGCGCACCAAACACCGCGCTAAGAGTCTGGCACTCTACATGAAGAAACAAGGACATCGCGCAGCGTCGCTTCAAGGAAACATGAGTCAGAATCAGCGCCAGCAAGCGATCAACGGATTCCGAAGAGGGGGGATTGACGTGCTGGTGGCGACGGACATTGCGGCGCGCGGGATCGACGTATTGGGTATCTCGCATGTGGTCAACTTCGACATGCCACACACGGTTGACGCCTACACACATCGGATCGGCCGAACGGGCCGAGCCGAGCGAACGGGCGAAGCCTTCACACTTGCAGTTCGTGCGGACGTCCTGATGGTTCGTCAGATCGAGAGGAAGCTCGGAACTCCGCTGGAGCGGCGCCGGCTCCCCGACTTCGACTACGGCGTGGGATTCGATCCCGAGAAACAGTTCCTAGTGGCGGGACACAGTCCAGCCAGCAGAGCCCGTCCTTCTGCGGGAGGGCGTAGCTTCCGCCCGAAGAAGGGCCGCTAGCAACGCGCATCAGCTCGACACGGGACTTACGGACAAAGCGGCAGCGCGCATTCTTCCGACGGCCCGCCGCACCCTGCACTCAACCAGAGCGCGGGACTGAATGTGGAATGCGCTCGTGAACTGTCCGGAGGCGGCGAGTGAGCAGACGGGCCCATCGGAATCCCTCAGCAGTCAACCATTGCCGGAATCCGCGGCCGATTCGGGCAGTATTTCAGGTCGCCCGGTAGTCGGTCGCCACCGCGGTCGTCCTTCCTGCTCGAAGGTTGCGTGACATAGAACGAGGTGAAGCATGTCCTGCACCTGAGAACGTGCGGACGCTTCCCAAAACCTCGAACAGGGCTGCGACGGATCAAGCGGTAGCTGCCAGCACTTCCGCGGATGAGGACGCTGGCCATCCGGAAACGGACGCGTCTCGTCATGTCGATTCTGTTCCCGACGACGCTACGACCAAGGGAAGAGAGACAAGGAAGCCCGGAGGCTCATCGAGCGGTGACGACGGGAGAACCGATCGTGCGTCCATCCAGACCTTGACGGCGCTCCCGATCTGCCTATCATCATTGCAAGAATAAGCAATGTACCAAGGTGGTCATCATGAGAGAGACAACTCCGCTAACGCTGATCGGCAAGGCCCTCTCGCATCCACTTCGGGAGCGAATGCTTTGGCTGCTTGCGGACGGCGAACGATGCGGCTGTGAGTTCGCCCCGGAACTTGGCGTCGATCCATCGATCGTCTCGCGATACCTTGCCGTGCTCGAACGAGCGGGCCTTGTGACATCTAGGAGGGACGGGATTCGCGTTATGTGGTCGCTGGCTGATCCGCGGTTACTCGAGGTACTGGAACATCTCGCCGAACTCGCCAGGGAGAAGGTGGCCTGAAGGTGAAACGAGAACTGCGGGTCTTCGCGATCATTGCTGGCACGTTCCTGTTTGCGTACCTCGTCCCGTTCTCGAGCGCCGCGGTCCGCAATGCGATCATGGAAGCGTTGCTCATGCTCCAGGAGTACGCCCGAGAGCATGTCCTGCTTTGTCTTGTGCCAGCATTCTTCATTGCCGGCGCCATCGCGGTCTTCGTCTCCCAGGCAAGCGTCATCAAGTACTTGGGCGGCAGGGCGAACAAGGTCGTCGCGTATGGCGTAGGTGCTGTCTCAGGGGCACTCCTCGCTGTCTGCTCGTGTACCGTGCTGCCGCTCTTCGCCGGTATCTACAAGCGCGGGGCAGGGCTTGGGCCTGCGATCGCCTTCCTCTATTCGGGGCCAGCGATCAATATCCTGGCGATCATCCTGACAGGGCGGATTCTCGGGATTCAGTTCGGTCTTGCGAGGGCGATCGGTGCGGTCGTTTTCGCGGTGGTGATCGGCCTGACGATGCAGTTCCTGTTCCGAAAGGAAGAGGCGCAGAAGCAGGAAGCAGCGATGGCTGCACCCCTGCCGGAGGATGGCAAGCCGATCTGGAAGACGGTGATCCCCGTTGCGGTAATGATTCTGTTCCTCGTCTTCGTGAACTGGGGCAAACCGGCAAGCCTGTCCGTCGAGACAACCGCAGGAGAAGCGATCATCGCGACGCGGGCCGGTGAGACGACGGACGAAGTCTTGGTCAAGCTGCCCGGTTCTGACGAGATCACGCGCATTGCACGGAGCGACATCGAGGCCGTCAAGTACGCACCATCACCCTACGCGTCGATCTACAAAGGGCGATTCTTCATCGCAGGGGCGTTCCTCCTCGTTCTGGTTGTCCTGATGCTGCGCTGGTACTCGAAGGATGAAGTCACGGCCTGGGGCGGCTCCACATGGTTGTACGCCAAGATGATCTTGCCGTATCTGTTTGGCGGCGTGCTGATTGCCGGGTTCCTGCTTGGCCGTCCCGGTCACCTGGCGCTGATCCCGGCTGAGTGGATTGCCAATGCTGTGGGGGGGAACAGCTGGGGATCGAACTTCGTCGCCAGCCTCGCCGGCGCGCTAATGTACTTCGCTACCCTGACCGAGCTTCCGATCCTTCAAGGCTTGATGGGCTCCGGCATGGGGGATGGGCCGGCCCTTGCACTCCTTCTCGCCGGTCCGGCGTTGTCGCTTCCCAATATGCTTGTCATCCGCAAGATCCTCGGCACGAAGAAGACGCTTGCCTATGTCCTGCTCGTTGTCGTCGCAGCAACGCTGACCGGAAAGATCTTCGGCGTCATCGTCCGCTAGCTATTTAGGAGGTTGCAGTGAAGATCGAAATCTTGGGCACGGGGTGCCCAAAGTGTGAAGCCTTGGCCAAGAATGTGGAGAGCGCGGTCCTCGAGCTTGGGCTCGAAGCGGAGATTAACAAGGTCACGGACATCATCGCCATCGCCAATCGCGGCGTGATGATGACGCCAGCGCTGTCCGTGAATGGGGAGATCAAGCTCATCGGCAAGGTTGGGAGCGCAGAGGAACTCAAGAAGCTCCTCACATCTTGAGAGGCGGACGCGCATGAAGATCGTGAAACTTGCAGTGACGTTGACGCTCCTACTCTTCGTGGGTGCAACCGTCGGCATGCTGATTGCACAAGAAGTGGCGTACTCTGAAGTGGCCGCCGTTGAGAACGCTCCGTCATCACCCGAACTTGACGTCGAGACTAGCCCAGACGTGGCGGCTCCAGCCTCTGCCGAGTCGCCGGCGGGGCCGCCTGCCACGCCGGCGACCGACGAGCCATTGCCCACTCAGGAGACGGCGATGACCACAGAACTTGATGGAAGCGAAGAAGCTGCCATGGCAGGTGTAGCGAACGTCGAAGGAAGCTTGTCCTCATCGTGCGTGGTTGACGCGATCTACTTCCACAACACGGCTCGCTGCTATACATGCCGGAACATCGAGGCGACAGCCAGGACGGTGATTGAGACAGAGTTTGCGGACGAACTGGCCGAAGGACGCTTGCGCTGGTCGGCCATCAACATGGAGAACCAGAGGCACTTTGCCGACCAATACAGCCTCGTCAAGCCAACCTTGATCCTCGTACGAACCGTCGACGATGCGTTGCAGGACTGGGTTGCACTGGATGAAGCATGGACTCTGATCCGAGACGAGTCGAGGTTCTCTCTGTACGTCAAGGAAAGCGCCAGCGACTTCCTCGGGGAGTGCCCATGAGCGGGCTCGCAGTGGCCGCGGTATCCGCGCTGTGGTTTGGCATCCTCACGTCGGTAAGCCCTTGTCCCTTGGCGACGAATATCACGGCGATCTCCTTCGTCGGTCGCAGGACAGGATCGCCCAGCGGCGTCCTTCTCACGGGACTTCTCTACACCGTGGGCCGTGCACTGGTCTATGTGGTCATCGCAATGCTTCTGGTGACGAGCCTCCTCTCGGCCCCTGCAGTCTCGCTGACGCTCCAGATGTGGATGAACAAACTTCTCGGGCCGATCCTGATTCTTGTCGGGATGGTCATGCTCGGCCTTGTTCGGATCCGCTTTCGTGGTAGAGGGATGAGTGAGCGATTGCAGCACCGCGTGGAGCGATGGGGACTGCTGGGGGCGCTGGCACTTGGCATGCTCTTCGCACTCTCGTTCTGCCCGGTGTCCGCCACCCTCTTTTTCGGGAGCCTCCTGCCGCTTGCCGTCAAGCACAGCTCGGGACTCTTGCTTCCATTGCTTTACGGAGTTGGAACGGCCATCCCGGTCATCATATTCGCTGTGATCTTGGCCTTTGGGGCTCGCTGGTTGGGGAAGGTCTTCGAACGTGTCACGAAGGTCGAGCGATGGATGCGGGCGATCACCGGAGTCGTATTCGTTGGCGTGGGAGTCTACATGTCGTTGCTCTATGTCTATCAAGTTCTGTAAGGGGGTTGGAGTTCGAAGGATAGGTGGACGTGCCGAGTGGGTTCATGAGGGCTTTGGCTCTCCCGGCGTGGCAACGTGAGTACCTTGAGCGTTTGCTTCACGGCCGGAGTTAGCTCAAGCATGCACCTTGAGTCGCGACGACGCTTCGGAAGGACTTGCTGTGCCTGAACCTGAGCCATGTTACTCGACGCGCGTCCTGAGGACGCCGATTCGCTCTGTGGATGACAGAGTGCTACTCTGATGAGGGGGTGTGAAGTGAGTGAAAGCACGCGTCGGTATGACATCGATTGGTTAAGGGTCCTCGCAATGGTGGGGATCTTCCTCCTGCATGCTACGCATCTCTTTGACGAGGGTACAGACTGGCATCTTCGGAATGCTGACCAGAGTACCCTGGTGCTTGTCTTCCGGGGCATCATCGACATGTGGGCGGTTCCGCTGTTCTTCGTTCTTTCAGGAACCGGAGCCTGGTTCGCGCTGAAACGAAGGTCCGGAGGCAGGTTTCTGGTGGAGCGTGTGCGCCGACTACTGATTCCGCTGTACACAGTCGGCGCCTTCATCATCGTGCTTCCTCAAATCTACTTCGATGCCTACACCAACGGCTTCAGGGGAGGCTTCTGGGAGGCCATTGGCGACTCTCTGAGCTCTTTTCGTTTCACGCTGAGTTGGCCGGGGCTCACGACCCTCTTCACCGGCCACCTGTGGTTCCTTCAGATGCTCTTCCTCGTCTCGGTTGTCGTGTTGCCGCTGCTGCTCTTCCTGCGAAGCGAGCGGGGACAGCGCCTCATCAGGCGAGTGGCCGGATGGTGTAGCCATCGAGGAGGCATCTTTCTGATGATTATGCCGATGGCGATCGTACGGATCGCACTGTTGGGCGTGATCCGCGGCCAGCATACTTGGGCGTACTTCATCTTCTATGTCGTGCTGTTCCTCATTGGGTACATGCTCGCGGCCGACGAACGATTCACTGCGTCGACCCAACGGAATGGATGGGTCGGCCTGGTCCTCGGGATCGTGAGCTTCGTCGTGCAAGGCTTCTTGATCCTCACGCAGGACTATCAGATGTTCTACGAACCGTTTTCGTCACTGTTCGTTGTGTACGAGATCGTATTAAGCATCGGGATCTGGGGATTGATCGTGTTCCTCATGAGCCTGGCCACCAAGCACTGGAATCGGCCGAGTCGCGCCCTCGCCTACGCCAACGAAGCTGTGCTGCCGTTCTTCCTGTTCCATCAGACGGTCATCCTCTCCATCGGATGGTTCGTGATTCAGTGGGACCTTCATCTGGCGTGGAAGCTGATCATCGTGACGGTGTTTTCGTTCGCGGGCACGATGATCCTGTATGAGGCGCTGGTTCGGCGATTCAATGTCGTGCGCTTCTTCTTCGGAATGCGACCGAAGAAGCGATAGGTTGAACTCACCACCTAGCTGCATCGTATTGATTGGGTTCTGAAGCGCTGATTCGGAGCGCGTTGCCTTGTCGACTCCAGAACAGACTGAGGCAAAGTGCTTACGGGATCTACATGATCCACCACGTGGCCGGAACGCGGGGGGGGCAGTGCGGGTTGCCGTGAACCGTCCTTTCCGCCGTCACGAAGAGGATCCGCGAGCTTCCGTCCGTGGTGGGGACTCAGACGTGCGCAGTAGCTGCCATCCGGCTGGCGTGGGTGACGAGACAGAGCTTGCAGGGGGGCGGCGCCCGGGAAGAACTGCCGAGGGTCCGAGTCGAGTCGGCGCCTAGTGGCCGAGGATCGCTCCTTCGGACGCTGGGCCAACCGAAGCCGCGTAGCGAGCGAGGAGCCCTGTTGCCTTGCTCGGAGTGGGCGGCGGCTGCTTCGGACACCGAGCTTCCAGCACCTCGCTGTCGACATCGATCGAGAGTCTTCTGCCAGGTATGTCGATCTCGATGGAATCTCCGTCCTCGATCCATGCGATCGCGCCGCCCACGGCGGCCTCTGGGCAGACATGACCGACTGCGGCACCGCGGGTTGCGCCCGAGAAGCGACCGTCGGTGAGCAAGGCGACGCGGTCGTCGAGCCCCTGCCCGGCAATCGCCGCGGTGGCGAGGAGCATCTCGGGCATTCCGGGCCCGCCGCGCGGGCCTTCAAAGCGGATGACAACGACGTCGCCGGGCACGATCTCCCCGCTGAGGATGGCTGCGAGAGCGGCCGCTTCACCGTCGAATACGCGTGCGGGCCCACAATGGTGCATCATGCTATCGACCACGGCGCTCGCCTTGACCACACAGCCATCCGGGGCCAGATTCCCTCGCAGCACGGCGATCCCACCCTCGGCATGGTGCGGGTCTGTGATCGGTCGGATGAGGTCTCCTTGACATCTCGATCTGGCAATGGACTCGCCCAGAGAGATCCCCGCAACCGTAATGCGCGTACTGTCGAGGAGATCGCCCTGCAGAAGTTCGGCCATGACGGCCGGGATCCCGCCCGCCTCGTCGAGATCCTGAAGATGATGCGGTCCCGAGGGGCTGAGCTTGACGAGCGACGGCGTGCGTCGACTGATCTCGTCAAACCGGTCGAGAGTCAAGCGAATCCCGGCCTCGTGGGCGATCGCCGGAAGGTGGAGGGCGGTGTTCGTTGACCCGCCGATTGCCATATCGACTGCAATGGCATTGTCGAACGCCGTTTCGGTAAGGATTGCGTGCGGCGTGACATCATCCTGTACGAGATGCAGCACGGCGCGACCGGCCCGCTTGGCAAGCCGGAGTCGGGCGGCATGGACCGCCGGGATCGTCCCGTTGCCGGGAAGCGCCATTCCGAGAGCCTCGGCGAGGCAGTTCATCGAATTGGCGGTGAACAGGCCGGCGCAGGATCCGCAGCCGGGGCAGGCTACCTGCTCCAGTTCGGCGAGCTCTACCTCGTCGAGCGTGCCGGCACGGACGGCACCGGCCGCCTCGAACATCGTCTTCACGTCGACCGGGCGGCCGTGGTGGCGCCCGGCAAGCATTGGGCCGCCACTGACGAGGATGGCAGGGAGATCGAGTCTGGCGGCAGCCATCAGCATCCCGGGGACAATCTTGTCACAGTTCGGCAGGAGGACGAGGCCGTCGAGGCAGTGGGCTGCGGCCATCGCCTCAACCGAGTCGGCGACCAGCTCGCGGCTCGGCAGAGCATAGCGCATCCCCTCATGCCCCATCGCGATCCCGTCGCAGATTCCTATCGTGTTGAACTCGAGTGGTGTCCCGCCGCCATCGCGGATCCCGGCCTTGACTGCTTCCGCGATCCGGCTGAGGTGGGCGTGCCCCGGAACGATCTCGTTGTAGGCGTTGGCGATGCCGATCAGCGGCCGATCGATCTCCTCCGGGGTCAGACCTGTGGCAAAGAGAAGGCTGCGATGGGCTGCCCGCTCGATGCCGCGCTTCATGCGATCGCTCCTCATTCTCTCTCCTCCCTCACCTGCTGGATGGCCTCGGCGATTCGGTCACCCATCTCGGCAGTCCCGACCGACGAGTTCGATGAGCCTGCCAGATCTGCGGTCCGCCAGCCTGCGTCGAGGACCTTGTCGACGGCATGCTCGACGGTGCCGGCCTCGTCATGTAGGGCGAGCGAATGTCGGAGCAGAAGAGCCGCGCTCAAGATCGTGCCAATCGGATTGGCGATGCCTTGATCGGCGATGTCTGGCGCACTCCCGTGCACCGGCTCGTAGACGGCGCAGCCGCTGCGTCCGAGCGACGCCGAGGGGAGCATGCCGAGCGAGCCGGTGAGCATCGAGGCCTCGTCGCTGAGGATGTCGCCGAACATGTTCGGGGTGAGCATCACGTCGAAGTCGGGGGCGCAGCGCAGCAGCTGCATTGCCGCGGAATCGATGAGCAGGTGCTCGAGACGGACGTCTGGGTACTCCTTTGCCACGCCGGAGACTGTGCGTCGCCAGAGCCGGCTGGAGGCGAGGACGTTCGCCTTATCGATGGAGGTGACGAGTCTGCGACGCTCGCCGGCGAGGCGGAAGGCGATGTGGGCAATTCGGACGATCTCGGGCTCGGTGTAGTGCATTGTGTCGAAGGCGCTCCCGTCCTCATCCGCTTCTTGGCGGTGACCGAAATAGATCCCGCCGGTCAGCTCTCGGACGACGACGAGATCGGCCCCGTCAATCCGTTCGAGTTTGAGGGGCGACGCCGACAGCAGAGCGGGCGAAAGGCGGACCGGGCGCAGATTGGCGTACAGACCGAGCCCTTCTCGAAGATCGAGCAGCCCCTGCTCCGGGCGGACGGTGGCCGTCGTCTCGGACCACTTCGGTCCGCCGATGGCGCCAAGCAGTACCGCGGGCGCTTCGTGGCAGGCGGCGAGTGTCTCCGGCGGGAGTGGGGATCCAACGGCGTCGATCGCTGCGCCCCCGATCGGGTGCTCGGCGAACGCGAATCGATGGCCGAACGTTTCGGCAACGGTGCGAAGGATCTTGATCCCCTCGCGAACGACCTCCGGGCCGATTCCGTCTCCAGGGAGGACGACGATCTGCGTGATCATGGGCGGTGTCCTTTCGATGAGACAGGAGCGGTCGGCACCGGGCAGAGCGCGAATTCGAGTGCATCGGCCAGCGCGATCCAACTCGCCTCGATGATGTTGTCCGAACAGCCGACGGTTCCCCACGACCGGGTTCCGTCGCTTGAGGTGATCAGCACCCTTGTCTGGGCCGCGGTGCCCGCTTCGCCATCTAGGATGCGCACCTTGTAGTCTGTGAGGCGAACCGCAGCAAGCTCTGGATGGACAGGGAGCAGTGCCTTACGGATCGCGGCGTCCAGCGCGTTGACCGGCCCGCTCCCATCCGCTGCGGTGTGGACCGTTCGCTCGCCGACGCGGACCTTGACTGTCGCCTCGGCGGCCATGGCGCCGTCTTCGCCTCCACGGATCAGAATATGGAAGTCGAGGAGCTCGTAAGGTGG
>Ga0272441_10004279_pt1 | contig 26127 bp, 14 predicted proteins | sample SSMProp6N_FD_193582 | JGI IMG/M metagenome (GOLD analysis project Ga0272441, IMG submission 193582) | Marine sediment archaeal communities from Little Sippewissett salt marsh, Falmouth, MA, United States - SSM-Prop-6N | ecosystem: Environmental > Aquatic > Marine > Wetlands > Sediment ...
TCGGACGTTCACAGCTTCCGGATTGTATTCTCGTGCGGGGGTGCCTTTCAAGAACTCCCCCCATCGGCTGTGAGGAAGCCCGGTCTTGACAGACCGGGCCTTCCTGTGCTGGCTCCCCGAATGTAACAGTATTCGACGCAGGCGGGGCAGGGTGCAGACGGAGGTCTGGTTCCGGATCCGGCACGTCACCCTGGACGGCGGAGATGGCACGAGCCAGCGCACCTACTGCGATCAGACCGTCGAGGTCACGCTGGGACCTAAGCGCGCGTTCAAGAACGGCAGCCTGGGGGTTCTGACGCGGCGGGTGGCGGCTGATCGGGTCGTCAGCGCGGTGCCGGAGCCTCGAGGCAAACCGAAGCCGCCGAAGAAGCCGAAGATGCCTCGGGTGGTTGAGCTACTTGAGATGGCCATCGAATGGCAGCGCCAACTCGACGCTGGCGAGGTCGAGACCCAGGCCGCGATCGCGCGACGGGAGGGGATCACGCGGGCTCGGGTGACGCAGATCATGGCGTTGCTGCGGCTTGCGCCTGAGATCCAGGAGCACATTCTGGCCATGCCAGACTCAGTCGGTCGGCCCGCGATCAGCGAGAGGGCGCTACGTCCCATCGCCGCACCGGAGAACCCGGCCGACCAGAAGGCCAGGTCCCACGGGTCCGCCCACCACTCCGAGTAGGCGGGGCCGGCATCACCGTGCATCCGGCTTGAGAGCGAGATTCCCAAGTCATCTCTTCCAAGCGGGGCCGAATCCCGTCTTAGACGGCAGATGCAGAGGGACGGGAGCCGCCGCCCCCGTCCCGTCTCGCGCTGATCGGATGACCGGTTACTTCAGTAGGACCATCTTCCTTCTGTCGGAGTAGTCCGCGGCCCGCATCGAGTAGAAGTAGACGCCGCTCGCAACGAGCGAGCCGCCGTCGTCCCGGCCGTCCCACGCGACAGAGTGAGCGCCTGGCGGAATCTCCCTGTCGACTAGCGACCGGACCAGGCGACCCGACGCGTCGTGGACCAGGAGCTCCACACCGCAGCCCCGCTCCCTCTCCGGTATCCAGTAGTGGATCTCGGTCGCCGCGTTGAACGGGTTCGGCACAGCCGGCCCCAGCCAGACCCTCGTGGGCTGACCCGACGGAACACCGGTGCCAGCCACGCCGGCGGGATCAGACGGATCGCTCTCGTTACCGCTGAAGTCAAAGGCGCTGACCTTGTACCACCACTCGGGTGCTTCGGGAGGCGCCGCGTCCTCGAACGCCTCCGTGATCGTGTACCCGATGGGCGCGCCGGGTGAGAAGCCCTCGGTCGTGTCGCGGTAGACTGCGTAGTAGTCGAGGTCGTCGTCCTCGTTCGGATCCCAACTCAGGGTGACCAGCATCTCGTCCCCGTTCGCAAGAAGCCCTCGCGGAATGGCAGGCACGAGGTTGTCAACGGAGTATCCGCTGTCGGGTTCGCTGTCCGCGTAGGTCATTGGAACGGCGGTCCCCGCTCTCACGAAGAAGACCGACTGGCACATGCCACCCGAGATCGTGGAGTCGCACACGGTCTCGCAGGATGTCGTATACGTGTCCTCGCCGTAGGCGGGAACGTCCCCGACGTAGCACCACGTCCCCGGAGGAAATCGCTCGCCCTTCCCCAGCTCGCCAGCCTTGCCCTCCGAGCCGATCGAGCTCAGCGCCTTGGCATCAATGCGCCTCCACAGCGTGTACCCCGTGATCGGTTCATCGGCGTACGCGTAATCTTCATATGCGCGGTCCCACGTCACGTAGACCCGCCGGCCCTGGTCGTTCGGGACATCCCGCACCGAGCTGATCCGTATGCCGCACGCGGGCCCAAGCGCGCCGATCTGACCACACATCCCGTCGGCGAGGCACGGCGACTCCCAGGCAACGTGGAAGTCGTAATACGCCGATCCGCAGAACTGCGGGTCCGTCCATAGATTGTGATTCACCATGTCGCCAAAGACGAGGCAGCCCACCCAGTCACCTGTCCCCCCGTCGTTACCGAATATGTCAGTGCAGTAGGCCTCGGCGTCCGACGTCGCGTCGCAGTACACCCCGCGCGTGTAGAACGTGTTAGTGACGATCGAGTTCTGCAGAACGGCGTCGCTCCCCTCCAGGAGTGCGATCGCGCCGAAGTCCGCTGGCCCCTGGTTCCTCTCGAGCGTGCAGTTCTCGATGACGACACCGCTCGTGCTGTAGCAGGCGATGGCCGCTCCCTCGGTAAGCGACGCCTCGTTCCATGAGAAGATGCAGTAGTCAATGCGTGAGCTGTCAGCGTCCACCATCTTCACCGCGCCACCGGCCAGCGTCGCGCTGTTGTCAAAGAAGTGGCACGCTTCCAGGGTCAGACGTGCGCCGGTAGAATAGATCGCGCCCCCGTCCGCTCCCGTGTCGTGCCACCAGAAGGAGGAGTTGCTGACAGCCAGCGGCGAGTCGGTAGCGTATATACCCCCCCCATCAGTCGCCGAGTCGTTGTCATGGAAGTAGGCTCCCTCCAGTGTTGGCGACGAGCCCTCGCGGCAGTAGATGGCGCCGCCGGATCCGCTGATGGCGTCATTGCCCTCGAAATCGCAGTCAATGATCCCCGGCGACGAGTTGCGGAGGTGCATTGCCCCACCACTCACATCGGAACTGTTCTCCTCAAAGTCACAGCGAGTGAAGCAACACGTCGTGTCGGCGCGGTAGACGTAGGCACCGCCGGCCCCCTGCTGTGCCGTGTTGCCGTCAAACATGCAGTCTGTGAACGTCACCGTCTCCGGAGAACTCAGAGTCACACCACCACCTTTGTCAGCGTCGTTCTCGGTGAAGGTGCACTCGGCGAAGTCCGCCGAAGCCGCTGACGCGCAGTACGCGCCTCCCCCGTTGACCGTGGCATCGTTCCACTGGAACGTGCACAGGCTCAACGACAGATCCGCGTCGTTCACCGCGTAGACACCAGCTCCATTGTCAGTAGCGGTGTTCCCCCGAAACGTGCAGTCCTCGAGGACCAGATCGCCTGCGTCGCAGTAGAGCCCGCCTCCTCTCTCGGCGGAGTTGCTGCCGAACCAGCAGGACGTGAAGTTCGGCGCGCTCAAGGAGTCGCAATAGACGCCGCCTCCGTATCCCGTCGTGCTGTTGTTGTTGAAGTCACAGTCAGTGAGAGTGGGTGAACTATCGACGCAGTATAGACCTCCGCCGTCTATGACGGCATTGCCGAACGTGAACCAGCAGTTAACGATCGTCGGCGATGACCCGATGCACTTGGCGCCTCCTCCGACGTCACCGTCGGCGTACCAGAACCCGATTCCCTCCAGAACGGAATCGGCGCCCTCGCCGCTACCGAACGTGACACCGCGGCAGGAGGCGCAGTCGATGCTCGTGAACTCGGGGTCGCCGTTGGCGGAGCGGACCGTGATCGCCTTGCCCCAGAAGTTGAGGTCGCGATTCCCCGCACCCGAGTAGCCCCCCGGCACAAGCTCCACGGTGTCGCCCGTCGCGGACGCTAGGATAGCCGACTGAATCGTGGGGTAGTCCCCTGTGCCTGCGGAGTTGACAACGTGAGTAGTCGCCGTAGCACCGATTGCGAGCACCGAGACGAAACACAGTGCCAGAACAGACGCGCGCATCCTGTCCTCCCTCCTGCCGTCATGCTGTTTGACGCTGATGGGCCACTTGACTGCAGTCCACACCCCATTGTACTGCGAGGAAGCAGATATTGCGAGCAATACCTGACAGTTGTCACCTATCTAGTTGCAGGCGTTCGGCGAAACCAGAACCAGCTGACCTGACCCCCCTGGAACTGATCCAGCTGGACGGCTAGACACCAGCCACGGATCGCACAGAGGGTGTTCTGTGGGCAGGCGCTCTTCGAGAAAACCCAAGGGATCCTGAGGAAACGCACGCCAAACGTGGCGGGCCGTCGCTTCCACAACGGCACGGAGCGCCTCCTCGCGGGGATCATCAAGTGCGCCGGCTGCAACAGCCACATGGTCGGCGTCAGCACCCACAAGAAGGAGCGCAGGTACCCCTGCAGCGAGCGCTGGAACATCAAGGACTGCGACCAAGAGCACGTGCGGGCCGACCTCCTGGAGAACTCGATCATCGAGGACGTGAAGGACATGTTCCGAGACGAGCAGTTCATGGCCCGGCTCTGGGAGGAAGCCAACAGACTTCTCTGCGCCGAGAGGCCGAGTCTCGAGCGGGAGATCGGGAGCATCGATGCCCGGATCGCCAAGACGCGGGCCACCATTGACCGCTACTTCGAGGCCTTCGAGGTGGAGACCATGAAGCCCGAGGTCTGCATGCAGAAGGTCGACGATCTGAGCGCCAGGATCGAACAGCTCGAGGACGAGAAGCGGGGTCTCGAGGAACGGCGCGGGCGCCTGGAGATCCCACCCATCGATCGGGAGATGCTCTCCGCTCTCGTGGACAGCTTCGAGGAAGTGATGGCGGAAGGAACGAGCCCACAACAGAAGGACCTTCTCCACCGTCTGGTGAAGAAGGTCCTCGTTCATGACCGGCGCACGGTCGAGGTCTGGTACGCGTTACCGAACCGGGCCTCGGTTCGGACACCGTCCAATCTGGCCCCACAGTGGACGTGTTTCGAACCGCTGACTTCGGGAAGGGCTCAGGACCGGGCTCGGCCGCCCGGCGGCGGGGAGTCTAGCTGGGGTCCCCGATCAGGATGAACGCGCTCCAGTAGTACGGATGCTCATAGGGACGGCGGCCGCTCTCATCTGTATAGGCTCTCAGCCAGGCCTTGGCTTCCGCCAGCGCCTCGGCCTTCGGCAGAGGCTCCGCCAGCCGACCCGAACGGTTCTCGTAGAACCGCTGCATCAGCAACGCCGTCGCGCGGTCGTCGACCTTCCACAGACTCACCACCAGGCTCCGCGCCCCCGCCTGAAGGAACGCGTGAGCGAACCCCACGTATCCCTCGCCCACCATCTCACGGCCCAGGCCCGTCTCGCACGCCGACAGCGTCACCAGATCGGCGTCCAGCTCCCACTCCGCCATGATCTCCTTCGCCGTCACGAGACCGTCGTAGATCCGGTCTCCCTTCATCGCGGCTACGAGAGGATCCGGAAGATCCACCTGAGAGAGCACCAGCGCAGACTGTTCCGGATGCTCGTCGTCCACCAGCGCGTGCGTCGCGATGTGAAGTGTCCAGTACTCCTTGAGAGCCCCCTCCCGCGCCAGCGACACCAGCTCCTGTTCCGACGCGTCAGGGCCGAGGAGCACCGTCGCCCCCGGCGATGCTGCACTGAGCAGAAGGACTTCCGCACGGGTCCCGCTGAGTCGGGCAAGCCCGGAGAGCGACTCGTCGTTGCCCGCCACCGCGCCGCGGAGGAGCGATGCGTCAGCGTCTTCAACTTCCGCCATCGCCAGAAGTGCCCACGGCGAGTCGGACTCCGAGTCCATCTCGGCCAGGTGAGCTTCCGTGAACGGCGGGTCGCCGACGAAGAGCGACCGTGCTGGGGGAGCTTCCACCAGTTCTCCGCCACCAAGCCGCGCGTAAATCGTCGCCGACGGGCTGTAGGATATCTGGTACACGTCGCCGGCGAACCGGCCGTCGTCCAGCACCAGCGCCTCCACAGGTACGCCGAGGAGCGGACCCGACGGGACGACCACCAGCACTCGCACGCCCTCAAGAGCGTCCGCGACCGGGGCAAACCGCTCCTGCCAGAGCGCGCGCGACTCGCGTGTCACACCGATGAGCGGAGACGACGGGTCGGCGATCGCATCCCGGATGGCTCTCGCCACTGTTCCCGACTTCTTCGCGTCGGCGCCGGTATCTTCGAGCCGTGCCCAGGTCACCGAACCTCGATCCCGCACGACGTAGACCCACGACTCCGTCATGCCGTCGTACGGCCGCTCAACGTCCAGCCACCCGACAAGCGCGGTCTCCGCTCCCAGCGCATCCTGGACCTTCGGGAGTTCGAGAGCGCGCCCCTCGCTCTCGGGATGCCGGTCGGCCATCTCGTACCGGAACGTGCTCCACGCTTGTTCCGCCAGAGCCAGTTCCTCACGCGTCGTCGCCAGTTCCTCTTCCGTCACGGCCGTTGAGTCGACTTCGGCCGAACTCTCGTAGGTCTCAAGCCTACGCTCGAGACTCGCGATCTGCCCACGCAGGAAATCCTCTCTTGCCACCTCCTCCGGTGTGAGTCCCCGGCGCTCCGCACCTGCCAGGAGATCCGCCAGCGCCCGGGCCGACATCCGCTCGACCGACGACCAGGCGGCATCACCGTGGCCTTGGGCAAGCTGCGCCAGCGCCAGCGTGCTGCCTGGCGAGGAGCTGTAGGATGCGCGCTCCATACCGGTCCCGAACCTCTGCCGCGCGATGTCGTAGCTGTCGACGGCTTCGGCGGCGAGAACCTCCGCTCCTCGGTAGTCGTCGCGGGCGTAGCGGATCGTCGCAAGGCGACCGGCTGAGTACAATCGGGCCGGATTCCCCTCCCCGTAGATCTCGCGCTCGATCTCGAGACACTCGGAGTAAGATTCCTCCGCGACATCGAGATCGCCCCGCGCTCTCTGGTAGTTGCCGAGCACGCGGAGATGCTCGGCCACGCGGATGTTCTGGGCGCCGAAGGCGTGCCTCTCGATCTCGAGCGCCTCCTGCCGAAGCAGCTCCGCAGCAGCGAAGTCATCGAGAGCTGCGTAGCCGTTCGCAAGGCCGGCGAGGTAGCCTGCCAGCCGCGGGTCTCCGTCGTCGAGGACCCGGCGCGCCATAGCCAGCGCCTCCTGGCTGTACTCGATCCCATCCGAGGCACGCCCCGTTCCTCTGAGGATCCAAGCGAACCAACCGAGCGTGTTAGCCACCGCGATGTGATCGCCGTCGTAGATGTCCCTGAGTATCTCCAGCACCTCGCGAGCCTCGGCCTCGGCCCGCGCGAAGTCACCCCGGATCACGTGGATCCCCGCCAGAAGTCGAAGAGTCCATGCAGTCTGAGTATGCTTCTCACCGTACGCTGCTCGCAGCCTCCCGAGCGCCTCCCGCGCGACGGCTTCGCACCCCACGAGGTCGCCGCAGTCGTACATGCGATAGGCAAGATCCATCGCGGCCCCCGCTGACCACGGGTTGTCGGGGCCGTATAGCTCCACCTTGATGTCGAGGGCCTTCCGGGCCATGGCCTCCGCCGTCGCCGGGTCGCCGCGGTCGCGCGCGTTGCCGCTGAGCTGCCTGTACAAGCTCCCCGCGACGCTCAACTCCCCCGGCCACCGGTCGATCACCTCGCGGCACATCGCGTCCGACTCGTCGTATCGCCCCAGATTGCCTAACCCAATCGCCAGATCGCCCATGATGCCCGCGAGGCGCGTGTGGTCGGGGCCCACCACTTCTTCGTAGATGCCCAGCGCGCGCTTGTAGAGCTTCTCCGCCGTCACCCAGTCGCCGCGACTGCTTCGAAGCGCCCCGTACCCGTGCGTCGCCGTGGCGAACTCAAAGCTCACCTCGCCGAAGGCCGTCTTCCCGACGTCGAGGGCCTGTTGATACAGAGTCTCTGACTCCTCATACCTGTTCAGCCACTGGAGCAGACACGCGAGGTTGTTCGTAGGCGCCCACACATCGCGGTGGTTCTCGCCCAGTGCTTCGATCAGACCGCCACGCGCCTCCCGCAGTATCGTCTCAGCCTCGGAGAAGTCACCCAAGTTCATCTTGAGATTCCCGTAGTCCGCGAGCTGCACGAGCGTAGCCGGGTGGTGCTCGCCCTGGACGCGCTTGTGGATCTCGCATGACCACAGCGAGAGGGACTCGGCCTTCGCGTTCTGACCCATCTGGTTGCAGGTGTTAGCGAGGTCAGCGACATACCGGGCAGTCGTGGGGTGATCCTCTCCAAGTGTCGCCAAAGCGACACGCACTGCATCCTTGCACGCAGCATTGGAGCGATCGTAGTCCCCCATGCTCTCCGCATGGCCGCCGAGTTGGAAGAGGCTCCACGCGACATCAGGATGTTCCTCGCCCAGGAGGCGGAGCCGCACGGCAAGTTGCTCCTCAGTCGCGGCGATGGCGGCAGCATGATCGTCGGCGCTTTCGATGAAGTCGCGCAGGCTGTCTGCATGCGCCAGGGCGCGCTGTTCTTCCTCAGGCAGCATAGCGACATGGCGCAACGTCTCCAGGAGCCGCTCCGTGTCGGCGATCTCGAAGGGGAGGGCGACGGGATCGGAGGATCTGAGAGCGAGGAGTGAGTCGGCCACGACCGCGGCGTCGGAGTAGCGGCCGGATGACCTGAGCTCCCAGATCCTGGCCTCCATACCCTCAGCACCGGCGGGCGAGGCGACGCCCGCGTAGATCGCGGGCGAGTGGATTGTCACGGCAAGACACGTGACTAAGATGGCCGCGCAGTGCCTCCAAGGACTCATGAGGCGACTCCTCTGGATCGACCGGCGGCCGGAGATTCCAAAGCAGGGAATCCAAACCGGCCCTTCGCATACGACGTGCTACCAAGCCGCGAAGTAAGGAAGAAGGCAACGCGGGCAGTCTACCATGCAGGGCCCACACACTCAATCCCACCGCATGTCAGCCGGGCGCCCCACGCGGTCTCTCGAGTTTCCAGACGCAGAGGGGTCTGACCGCGACGGTCAGACCCCCTCCGTGCTGGCCCCCCGGTGGACGTGTTTCGAACTGCAGGTTTGAGTGGCCCACCTGGTCCGGAAGCCAGGCCGGACGGCAGAGCTACGACGGATCACCGATCAGAATGAAGGCGCTCCAGAAGTACGGATGCTCGTAGGGGTGGTTGCCGTACTCATCAGTGTAGCCCCGCAGCCAGCGTTTCGCCTCTCGGAGTGCCTCCGACTTCGACATCGGACCACCCGTGCTGCCGCCTCGCTCATCCATGTACTTCCCGAGGCGGTTCTCGTAGAAGCGCCGCATGAGAAGAGACGTGGCTCTGTCCTCCACCCTCCAGAGACTGACGAGCAGGCTGCGCGCACCCGCCTGCAGGAACGCGTACGCGAATCCGACATATCCCTCCCCCATCACTTCTTTGCCCAGTGCCGTCTCGCACGCGCTCAGTGTCACGAGGTCGGCGTTGAGGTCCCACTCCCGCAGTATCTCCTTCGCTGTCACAAGACCGTCGTGGATCCGCGTGCCGGCCATCGCGGACTCCAGCGGATCCGGGAGATCGACCTGAGAAAGGACCAGGGCAGAACGCTCGGGCTGCTCATCGTCGATGAGCGCGTGTGTCGCCATGTGGATCGTCCCGAACTCCGCCAACTCCCCGGTCTCTGCCAGCCGCACAAGCTCCTGCTCCGTGGCAGCAGGACCCAGGAGCAGAGAGGACGGCTCAGACACTGCCGCCATCGCCACAACCTCGTCACGCGTGCCGTGAAGACGTGGAAGAGCTCTCAGGGCGTCGGCGTTGCCCGCGAGCGCACTCCGGAGGATCTCTGCCCCCGGCATTGGCTCGGCTGATGCCAAGAGCACGTCGTCCTCGCGGAGCATCGCTGCGAGATGGGCTGGATTGTAGGGAGGATCACCCACCAAGAGCGTGCCGCTACCCGCGTCACGGTCCGCCCGCTCCGCCAGCCATGTATGGAGCGTCGCGGAGGGAGCGTAGGACACGGCGTACATCTCTCCCATGGAGATCCCCTCGTTGTCCACGAGCGCCTCGATGGGCACACCCAACATCGAGCCCGAAGGCACAACAATCAGCTCTTCCACTCCCTCGAAGGCTCCCAAGAGAGGTGCGATGCGCTCACTCCACAGCTCACGTGACTCGCGGATGACGGCTGCATCCGGAGATGAAGGACTCGCGAGGCGAACCCTGAGAGAGCGAATGCGGTCGGACGGGGATCGCTCCTCACCCTCTGTGGGTGAGGAGCCCACCCGTGCCCACGTCACAGACCCCGAACTCCGGATGGCGTAGCACCACGAGTCGTCGTGCTGCGTATCGTGTCCGTACCTTCCGATCGGCACATCCATCCAGCCAATGATGGCGGTCCCTCGCGACAGAGCCAGCTGGACCCGCTCAAGTGGGAACGCTTCTCCCTCCGTCACCGGGTACTTTGCAGACAGGTCGCTCTGGAAGGCGCTCCACTCTGATTCAGCGGCGAAGAGGCTGTTGCGGGTCTCTTCCACGTGTCCGACCGCCTCTCCTGTCGTGTCATTCGTCACAGCTTCTCGATAGGCAACAAGCTCGCGCTCGAGTGTCCCCAAGACCCTCTTCAGCGAGTCCTCCCGCGCCGACTCGGACGGGCTGAGTTCGCGCCCCTCAGCCACCATCAGGAGATCAGCGAGCGAGCGTGCGTGTGCCTTCTCAGCCGCCGGCCACGCCTCGTCTGTACGCCCGAGAGCCAGCTTGACAGAGGCGAGGCGTGGATAAGGAGATCCCTGAAAGGAGGCACGCCTCAGGCCTGCGCCCGCGCGCAGCCGCGCCGCGTCGTGGGCGCGCCCGGCCTCTGTCAGGAGCAGCTCGGCATCTGCGTAGTCCCCCTGGGTCTCGAGCAAATCAGCAAGGCTGTAGAGACTCTCGGCGACGTGGGGATGCTTGTCGCCCAGGAACCTCCTCCGCATCGCCAGCGACTCACGATACAGCAGCTCGGCGTCCGCGTAGTTGCCCCGGGCCTTGAGGAGACCCGCCAGGTTGTGTTGGCTGCCCGCGACATCGGGGTGCTCGCTGCCAAGGAGTGTCCTCCACATCGCCAGCGCCTCAAGATGGAGCAGCTCGGCCCCCGCATAGTCACCCTGAGCCATGAGGACAACGGCGAGGTTACTCAGGCTCGTGGCTACATCGGGGTGCTCGCCGCCAAGGAGTTTCCTCCGCATCGCCAGTGCCTCGCGGAGAAGCGGCTCGGCGGCCGCGTAATCGCCTCGCCCTCTGAGGAGAGAAGCGAGGTTGTTCAGGTCCGTGGCGACATCAGGATGTTCGTCACCGAGGAGCTTCCTCCGCATCGCCAGTGCCTCGCGGAAAAGCGGCTCAGCGGCCGCGTAATCGCCTTGGACATAGAGAAGTGCGGCGAGGTTACCCAAGCTCGCTGCGACACGCGGATGTTCATCGCCGAGGAGCCTCCTCTCCATTGCCAGCGCCTCGCGGAAGAGCGGCTCCGCACACGAGTAGTCGCCCTGAACGTAGAGAAGTCTAGCGAGACTGTTGAGGCCCCAAGCGACATCCGGGTGCTCGTCGCCGACAAGCCTCCTCTGCATCGCAAGCGACTCGCGACAAAGCTCCTCAGCGCCCGCGTAGTCGCCTTGACTCTTGAGGACACTGGCGAGGTTGTTCAGGCTCGTGGCAACATAGGGGTGTTCGTCGCCAAAGGTCCCCCTCAGTATCGCCAGCGACTCACGATACAGCGGCTCAGCACCTGCGTTGTCGCCCTGGGCGCTGAGGAGAGCGGCGAGGTTGTTCAGGCTCGCGGCGATATGGGGGTGTTCGTCGCCAAGGAGTGTCCTCAGTGTTGCCAGCGACTCGCGATACAGCAGCTCGGCATCCGCGTAGTTGCCCCGGTCTCTCAGGAGACCCGCGAGATTGTTCAAGCTCTGGGCGACGTAGAGATGTTCGCTGCCGTGCAGATTCCGGAACATCTCCAGTGACTCGCGGTAGAGCGGCTCAGCATTTGCGTAGTCACCCCGATCTTCGAGGAGACCCGCAAGGTTACTCAGGCTCCAAGCGACATCCGAGTGTTCGTCGCCGAGGAGCTTCCTCCGCATCGCCAGCGCCTCGCGGAAGAGCGGCTCCGCGCCCGTGTAGTCACCTTGAACTCTGAGGAGAGAGGCGAGGTTGTTCAGGCACGAGGCGATATCCGGATGCTCATCGCCGAGGAGTCTCCTCCGCATCGCCAGCGCCTCGCGGAAGAGCGGCTCAGCGGCCGAGTAGTCGCCCTGCTCGTAGAGGAGGCTAGCGAGGCTGTTTAGGCCGGTGGCGACATCCGGATGTTCGTCGCCATGCAGATTCCGCAACATCGCCAGCGCCTCGCGATGGAGCGGTTCGGCGGCTGCGTAGTCACCTTGAGCCTTGAGATTCATCGCGAGCTCGTGCAGGCTCGCGGCGATATCCCGGTGTGTGTTACCAAGCAGCCTGCGCCGAATCTCCAGCTGCTGCCGCACCGCAGCCTCAGCCTCTGCGTACCGGGTCTCCTCCCGGCATGTCACGTTGACTTGTGCCAGGCTGTCTGCCAGAGCGAGTTCTCGCTGAGCCTCCTTAGGAAGGCCCGCGGCGTACTGTAGTGTTTCTACAAGCCTGTCGGCGTCTGCGATCTCGAAGGACTTCGCTTCGGGGTCTGCCTTCCTCAGTGCGATCAGCTCTCGGGCAACCTCCGCGGCCTCTGCGTAACTCGCGTGAAGTCTCAGCTCCCGGATTCGCTCCTCCATCGCCTCTGCCGACACCTCGGAGTCCTGCGCAGCTGAGGTTGCTGCGAGAGCGAGAACAACCAGCGTGAGAGCGAACCTGTTCATCTTGTGCCCCTTGGCGCCGCCAGATGGATGCGGCGCTGCGCCAACCAGCTGTCAGCACTGCGTTGAGTTACAGCAATCGCGTCATCGGTGTCTGGATACCCTAGGATACCATAGACGGTTGGCGGTCACCATCGTGGCTCTGGAGTCGACATGACGTGAACTGGGCCAGCGAGGATGGAGGTATCCGGATGCGGGGTTCTCCAGACATTGGACTGGCATCGAACGACGCAGCGTCCAACCGCAAGCGGGGCCTGACGTTGTGTCAGGCCCCGCTTCTATGGCTCCCCATGGTGAACGCTATTCGAACCTCACTCGGGCGGGAAGCTCGCGTCACGACTGACCCAGAGCGTGCGTGAGTTCTGCACCTGTACCTAGAGCCAGGCTGAAGGGCGAATCACGATTGCCGAGCATCGCTCATTGCCGGCATACGTTGACACATGCTACAATAGGACAAGCAGGCAGGTGCTTACTTCGAAGCGTCTTCCTTAGGAGGGATGCATGAGAACTAGCTGGCTGCCGGCAATAGCAGCTTCCTTGGCGGTGCTGCTCACTACGTGCTCAGTCACCGGGGACCCAGGCGATCTCGACCCGCTCTTCGGCTCGCCTGATTTCGGTAGCTGGGGAGTGGCGAGCACGGGGATCTCACTGATAGGGACACCCGCGCTGCCGTACCCCGAGTACTCGAGGTGTTCAGTGGCGGTGCTCCCGGATGGAACGCTGGCGCTGGCGGGCCATGACTTCCTCATGGGTCAGAGCTTCGTTGCGCGATTCACCTCCACCGGAATCCCCGACTCCACCTTCGGGGGTGACGGCATCGCGCACGCGGGCACTCCGGCTCACCTTGTCGCACCCCACAGAGTCGACGTGGACTTCCAGAGCGACGGCAAGGTCCTCCTGGCCTTCGTGGAGAACCCGACTTCCGACATTTCGTATTCCTACCTGACCAGGTTCAACACGGACGGCTCTCAAGATGTCAGCTTCAACAACGGGAACCTGCGCGAGCTCGGTATATTGTCTCTCCTCCCGGGCGTCCCTGATCCCAGCCCTGGCGTCGCCATAGAAGCACTGCCAGACGGCAAGATAGTGACAGCGTCTCTCTGGGCGATAGGTTCGGACTACGTGTTCCTGGACATCAGGCGGTTCAACGAGGACGGGACCTCAGACCCGACGTTCATCAGCTGGGGCGGCGACTCGACGGAGGACGCGTACACAGCGCTGGCACTGGAGTCTGATACAGCAGGGGGAATTCTACTGGCGGAGAGTGCCCCAGACGGGAGTTACATCGCCCGTCTAGAGAGCACCGGTGCGCTTGATGTCGCTTTTGGGGCGAACGGCGTGACGTGGCTGACCGACCACGCCTCGCCCGGGTGCACAAAGGACATTGACATCACATGTTGCACTGACGGCAGTATCCTCGTTGCTGGCATTAGGGACTCACTACCTTTCCTGACTCGTCTGAACGCCTCCGGGAGCCTCGACGCCGATTTCGGGGACAACGGCGAGATCGTATTGGAGGGACCAAGCACGGGTGAAGTGGCGGTGGTCGAGCAAGCTGACTCTAAGATCCTTCTGTGCGCTCCCCGGCTTGGCACGGAAGGAGAGATAGTCCTCGCGCGATACGATGCGGACGGTGTTCCTGACTCAACCTTCGGAACAGGAGGAGTGGCGCGGTACAACCAGGCGTTGAACGGATTCCATCGACCTACTGGTGCTGTGGATATAGCCGTTCTCGAGGATGGCGGGATCGTCATGGGAGGCTACGAGGACTCCATCGAGGGCTATGCGCTCCTGGGTGTCATCCCGGACAGCTCAGTGGTTGCGCCGGACGCCGAGCTGGAACCCCCCTACACATTGGGTCTGGAGAATACTGTCGGCTGGAGCCTCACGGCCTACGACTACATCGTCCAGTGCGCGGAGGACTCGTTCTTCTCAGTCGGGCTGCAGGAGGCAGTATGGGCGGAGATCAACCCGTGGATCCCTCTTGAACACACGTTCACAGGCCTGGTCGATGGCCGCGGCTACTACTACCGGATGAGGGGCAGGATCACCAACTCGCTATCGGAGTGGTCCGAGTCGGTATTCTCCATCCAGGACGACACCCCGCCCTGGTCTCAGGCAGACGCGCTCCCGGAGACGCTCCTGAGCACGGACTTCATCATCGACGTCCCGTTCACAGCGGACGACACATCGGGAGGAGTCGCCGACGTCGAGATGTTCTGGGCGCACCTCGGCGCTCCCCCCGGGGAGCCGATCCAGTTCGGCTGGGAGGACAGCACATCGACGCACCTGGGGTGCGACGGGTCCACGCTCGAGTTCATCGAGGCCACGAATGTTGACGCGCAGGCACATTCAGGCAGCAGAAGTCTCCAGCTGCTCGACGCCTTCAGCGCTGTGCCCGCTCCTGCCTCGTACGTGGCATGGGTTCGCAATCTCCAGCCCGATGACGAGGTCACGGCCGGTTTCTGGCGTTACGATGCCAGCTCCGGTTACCCCGACGTTCTCATCCGAGGACGCTGGAACGATGACCCGGATGACATAGACCAGGACGATGGCGACGCAGGTGTGAACACGGACGACGGGCCGGAGACTGGCTGGGATTACACGGAGTTCACGTGGACCAACGACGCGGGACATACGGGGCTTGTCATCGAGGCCTATATGAGCAGCTCTCTGTTCAATGGCGGTGGCACGGTGTGGATCGATGACCTCTCTATCACAGCGCCGCAACATGCGACCGTCACGACTCCGGACACCGTGGTCTACGGTGCGTACTTCTCACTGGGCGCGTCTGCAACGAGTCCATTCAGCGTCGACGTCGGTGGTGAGGGAACATACGGGTTCTTCACCATGGCGACGGACATGGTGGGACACGTGGAGGCGTCTCCCTTCCCGGCTCCGGATGCTTACACAACGGTTGTTGAGATCACTACGGGAGTAGAGGATGGCTCCGCCCCCCTGGTAAGGACGGCGCTGCACCAGAGCTTCCCGAATCCCTTCAACCCGTCAACGACGATAGGCTACTGCCTGGCGAAGCCACGCGAGGTCGCCCTGAAGATCTATGATGTGTCGGGCCGGCTAGTCAGGACGCTACGGGATGGCGTCCACGAGGAGGTAGGCTCTCACTCGGTCGTCTGGCGAGGGAGAGATGATGAAGACAGGCCGCTTCCCTCTGGCGTCTACTTCTGCCGCCTCGAGGCGGGAAGCGAGAGCGGTATGAGACGCATGGTGTTGCTTAAGTAGCCGTTCCGGTACTAGCACAATCAAGCGTAGGAGGCCCCGGTCTTGACAGACCGGGGCCTCTTTGTGCTGGCTCCCCGGATGTGCCAGTCTACTAGCCAACGCGCCATCGCGGGACCACAGGTCTGGTTCCGCGTAGTCCACATCGCCGCGGGTGGGCATCACCGCGCGCCTTGCGACGGCATGTGCGAACAGACCGTCGAGATCACCTTGGGACCGAAGGGGACGTTCAAGAAGGGCAACACAGCCAACCTGAGGCGACAGGTGTCCGCGGGAAGGATCGTCAACACCCTGTCTCAGCCACGGCCCGAGCGAACACTGCCCAAGGAGCCGAAGACACCCCGAATCGTCGAGCTGCTGCGCACCGCCATGGATTGGCAGCGGCAGCTTGATGCCGGCGAAGTCCACAGCCAAGCCGAGATCGCGCGCCGCGAGGGGATCACGAGGGCCCGCGTGACGCAGGTCATGGGCTTGCTCCGGCTCGCGCCGGCGATCAAAGAGCACCTCCTAGCTCTCCCCGGGACAACCGGACGTGCGGCGATCTCAGAGAGGGCCTTGAGGGCGGTCGTTCGTCTGGAGAGAACCAAGCAGCGTGCGGTGTTCCGAGCTCTGATCGCGAGATCGTAGCCCCATCGGGATTGGGTCGACGCCCACTCACTGTCCGCTCGGAACCCAACTCCCCAAGCGGACCCGCCCCGTGGGCCAAGTCACTGGACGGCCTCTGCGTGTGCGGCAGCCAGACCGGTGGGTATCAGCCTGAGTCACCTTCGAAGAGGCCTCTTCCCCCAAGGCAGAAGGGGCCCCGTGCTCATGCACGGGGTCCCGAAGAACCGGCTTGACACCGGCTGTTCCATACTAGCGGAAGAGCGCCTTGATCGTCCCCCACGTGCGCATGCCAACGGGCGTGAACTGGTCGTTGAGGTAGAGGTACCCAACGCCCCAGCTGCTGACCAGGAGATCGCAGTCCCCATCACAGTCAACATCGGGCAGGGCCACGCCATGCACCCCGTTCGTCGGCACATCCACTCCCGTCAGCATCGCAGCATTGGGTACGTAGCTCCACTCCTGGGGCGTCCCGATATTCTCCCAGCACTCCAGGCGTCGCAGTCCCTCACCTCCCAGGAAGTCCAGGTCGCCGTCGCCGTCCAGGTCGCCGAGTACCACGGTGTAGTCCATTCCGCCGTAGTCGATGTCCTGTATGAGCTGCCGCGATCCCCAGAGGGGAGCCTGTGGCGTACCGGTGTTCTCGTAGAAGAAGATGCCGCCGCCCTGGTCCGTCGCCATCACATCAAGGTCGCCATCACCATCCAAGTCGGCGAGGAACGGGGAGGAGTAGGACTCGATGTATGGGTCTCCGAGGATCGCTCCGCCCTGCTCCCACGCTGGCCACTGTGGTGTCCCCACGTTCCAGACCATCCTCAGGCTGCAGCACTCATAGCAGCCGTAGACGAGGTCGAGATCGCCGTCGGCATCGACATCACCCAAGGTACCGCGGCCTCCCGTGCAGCCCAGCATGTTCATATGGGGGAACACGTCTTCCTCCAGGTCCCAAGCTGGCGGGCCAGGGCACCCGGTGTTCCGGTACATGTTGACGAAGACGAAGTCGGCGATGTCATCATCGCCATCCCCATCCAGATCCCCGGCAGCCATGCAGCCATACGACCCAGAAGGAGCCAGCTCGTGCGCGGGGGTCCAGTGAACCTCGGAACCAACTGCACCCGTGGAGAACCACAGGACGCTGACCGCACTCAGGAGAATGGCGATAGCTGCTTGTCTCATGGCCATCACTCCTCTCTGGGACTCAGATCCCGCGAGCTACCTGCGAGAGTCCCGGGCCGACTCACGCCGCTCAGCCTGAGCGGGCCTCTCCGCCGCCGTGTAGTAGACGGTGAGACTCGGGCCACCACGGCCGCCAACCGCACTGACTGGCTCGGCTCCGCCGATCATGCCCGACGCGGCTCGCACAATCACTCCGTGGTTCGCAGACGCCCCAGACACCCAGGCCCTGACCATGCCGGTCACGTCGAACCTCACAAGAGCGTTCGACCCCGTTGCCGTCACCCACACGCCATGGCGAGACGTGTCGAAGTCGCCCCCGGGTGTGTCCCAACCCTCAGCCCAGGCCGCCGCTCCGCTGCTCCACTCGGACGTCACTGGGAACGCGTCCAGCACGAGCAGTCCCACCGTGTCAGACGAAGTGACTGAAGCGCGGAACTCAACAATCGCAAGTTCGACGGTCGCGCCCGCAAGCTCGTCGGGCAGCTCGAACCTCAAGACCGTGTTTCTCTCCGGCGCGCACTCGGGGGTTCTCGACGACGGCGACGTCTGCCGCCGGGGCTTTGCGCAAACCAACTTGATTCTCAGTGTATCACATATGCCGCGCGGAAGAAAGTATAGGATGTCTCACTGAAGCACCGCCTCTTGTCTGACACGAGCGGCCACCATCGATGAGCCGGCGAGATAGCAAGAGACCCCCGACCTGTTCAGGCAGGGGGTCTCTCTGGCCGGCGTTACCGAACCAGACCTCGGTTCGTACACCGGCACATCTGGCTCCCCGGGGTGGTGTCCCAGAGCGTGGTGCTGTGGGATGAGGTCGGGCTTGAGGTGGCTCCCGGGGCCAAGGGACGTAGTGAACTCAGCCTCGTTCCTTAGATGTTACAGATGATCTGATGACGTCGAAGTCTACCTCTCAGACTGGACCAGTTCCAGGAGATCAGGTCAGGTTGAAGATCGAGGTTCAGGAGTTCAAGAAACATGTGGCGTGAACAACCGTCGGTCGGTTAACATAACCTGAGATTTGGCTCTAATCACGGCTGGAAATGTGCATATAGCATTGCGGTTGCGCTATAGCACTTTCAAGGAGGTAGCCATGCGCGTACGCTCCGTTATCACCCCGCTTATCCTCAGCCTTTTCCTTGCATAGGAGGCGATCATGGACAAGCGCCCTCTTGTTGTTCCTGCCATTTTGAGCATTCTCGTTGCAGTCGCGCTGCTTCCCGCTGTCGCAGGAGCCCAGTCGTTCGTCTACATCACGCAGTGGGGGACGGAGGGCAGTGGACCTGGGGAGTTCAGTCCGCCTGCGGGCGTGGCGGTGGCTCCTACCGGGGAGGTCTACGTAACAGACCTCAACAATCACCGCGTACAGGTGTTCAGCGGTGACGGAACCCACCTGTACGAGTGGGGCACGTACGGGAGCGGGGATGGGCAGTTCATGCATCCGCGCGGCGTGGCCCTGGACGGCACCGGCAACGTCTATGTTACTGATTCGGTCAACCACCGCATCCAGGTGTTCACCAGTGGCGGCACCTACCTACGCCAGTGGGGTACGTACGGCACCGGCAACGGGCAGTTCCACAACCCGTTTGACGTCGTCGTGGACGGCAGCGGCAACGTCTACGTGGTGGATGAGTATAACCACCGTGTCCAGAAGTTCGCCAACGATGGTACCTACGTGACACAGTGGGGCACATGGGGCAGCGGTACCGGAGAGTTTGACTTCGCGCACGACCTGGCGGTGGACGGCAGCGGCAACGTCTATGTGGCGGACGGCTATAACCACCGTGTCCAAGTGTTCGATAGCCAGGGCACCTACTTGTACCAGTGGGGCACGGAGGGCAACGGTGATGGGCAGTTCGACACGCCGTACGGCGTGTCGATGGACGGCAGTGGCAACGTCTACGTAACCGAGCAATGGGGACACCGCGTCCAGGTGTTTGCCAGCGACGGCACGCATCTGGAGCAGTGGGGCACAGAAGGCAGCGGTGACGGGCAGTTCTACGAGCCGTTCAGCGTGGCAGTAGACGGCGATGGCAACGTCTACGTTGTGGATCGCGGTAACTTCCGTATCCAAGTATTCGCCCCCGCGCCCTCGGCCACGGAGCCGACGAGCTGGGGTCACATCAAAGCGCTGTATCGCTGATTGCTGACATGGACTGACCCGTTGTCAAGGGCGGCCACCCTTGCCTCCTTGCGGGGGTGGCCGCTGTCTTGGTGATTGTAGACCCTCACCTCCCCCGTTGTTAGTACCACTTCGAGAAGCAGCACGCCGCTGTTTGACCTGCCCTACTGAAACCGGGCCGCTCCAAGAGCTACGATTTCGCTTGAGGAGCGGGAGAGGGTCAGATCGGTCGGAGAAGAAGGCTGACCGCCCAGTCACGACAGAGTGGGTTATCTGTGTGCTGGCTCTCACGGCGGATGACCTGCCCCCAGTTGTTGTACCACTTCCAGAGATAGGATACCGCTGTTGAAGGCCTCGGCATCACCGCCTCCGGTGCCGGTGGACGCTCCCAGACACCAGACCGTGTTCGGGCGGCCCCGCTCCCAACTGCAAACGGGGCCTGACATTGTGCCAGGCCCCGCTTCGTTGGCTCGGGCTTGTCGAGGTGAATCGAACGGGGAAAGCGCCTACCCGGTTCCACCTGGTCCCGTGTTCTCCATGAATCCCCTCGGAACTTCTGGTTGCACCACAGGCGCGATGCTCCCCCGACGCCGAGGGACCCCGCAGACATCAGCGGGGTCCCCGGGATCGGCTCCACACCGGATACTCCATGTCAGCGGTAGATCGCCTTGATCACACCCCATGACGTCTTCTCGACCGGGGTGACAAGTGTGCAGCAGCACTCCTCCGTCACTTCCCAGTCCTTGAAGTCATCGCCGTACCAGTCCTTCTTCACCGTCTGGATGAAGTTGTCTGTCGCGCCCTCCCGGAAGTTCCTCGGCCGGCCGTACTGGGGGTTGTCGTACATAGCGCCTGCGAGTGATATCTCGAATCCCCAGTCGAACGAACAGACAATCTTCATCTTGTCCTTCTCGCCCTCGTTCGCCGCCCTCTTCACGCACACGAGAGCGAGCTCCGCCTTCCATGCTGTCTTCGTGTCCAGATCTCGGTGCGGGAGATCGCCAAACGACTTCCCGCCTGCGTAGTACCCTTCTGTCCAGGTACCCCAATCATACGGATAGCACGGATCGGTTCTCGTTTTCGTGTCGATGTACCAGTCCTTCGCCGTGTTGTTGACCCATGTGTCTGTAATCGGATCATCCGCCTTGACGGCCTGGACCCAGCACCAAGTCCATCTCGGGTCCAAAACGCAATTGTCCTCGGGCTTGAAACCACCGACGAGTATGGCACCACCCCAGATGTCCTCAAGGCTGCAGTCGGGCAGGATGCTGTCAGGCCTGACAGTCACCTGATCAGTGCCCGTGCACAGGTAGAAGTCGAAGTTGATCACTCCTATCTTTCCGACGTCCGTGCAGGTGACGTCCTGCTGGAAATCCACGTACGGGCCCCACTTGTCGCACACCGAAGTGTCGACGTCTACAACGAACTCCGGCAAGCGCAGGGATGGAACTCCCCGGATGTAGATGGGAGGTACGTCGACAGCTCGTTCATCGGTTCTGAAGCCGGCCCAGCTGAGGTCTTCGGAATCGACATCCATCCCGGCCGTTGCCCGACCGCGCTCTGCGGTGGAGATCCCACCCGGTCGCGCGGGCATGAGAACAGCCAGGCAACTGATCGCGATCAGCAACCAAAGCCTTGCGTGTCTGCGAAACCCATCCTGGAACAGTGACATATCCTGCCCTCCTCTCAGCTCACGAGTACAGCTCCCCTGCATTCATCTGACCGATGAAGTTCTTCCCACCAGGGCGATCCTGTCATCTGTCATAAGCTGCCCCCCGGGCGTCCTCACTGCCCTGATTGTCCCCTTCGAAAACCCTCCGCGTCCTCTGGTACAGCCTTCTCGGCTTCCTCCACGGAGCACAGGCCTCGCACTGAAGTGACTAACCACCAGTCAATACTGGAATCCTACCATACTCTAAGGCCATTTCCAAGAAACTAAGTAAGACTGTGTACACGCTATGCGTGCTCTCACACAACCTTGCTGGCATGAGGTTCTGGGCCGACCTACCAGCTCAACAGCCTGGTCTCATCTCCGCCTGGTGGAATCCACCTCTCACGAGCGGCCACCAGAAGGGCGGGGGCTCTCCCCCCGGAGCAGACCAACCCTCCGTCTGAGAACGCTGTACTTGTCGTGGGCCACTGGCTCAAATCCCACGCGGCAAGTAGTGCCCACACCCCACAACGGCGGCGGTCGCATCTCGCATGACTCCCACGCTCGCTGGGCCACTGACGACATCTGAACCATAGCGGCGGCGCCTGGCCATGGGGCTGGAGGGCTATCGCTCACTCCGGGACGCGGCCGCCAGCCGGAGGATGGCGGCTGACCCGAGCCGAGGCGCTCCCCCGCCCTCTCCGCAGGCTACTCGTCAGAGGGAGGTGAACGATGGATGATAGAAGGCAGACATTCACGCACATCAAGCATGTCCGCAGGCTCGTGAACTCGAGCATTCTCAGGATGCCGCGCGTCATGGCTGTGGCGACGGGCTACAAGAAGGTGCAAGGGAAGCGAACTGACCTGCCCCCAGTAGTTGTACCACTTCTAGAGATAGGATGCCGCTGTTGAAGGCCGCGGCATCACTGCCTCTCGTACCGGTGGACGCTCTCAGGCACCAAACCGCGTTCGGGCGGCCCCGCTCCCAACTGCAAACGGGGCCTGACGTTGTGTCAGACCCCGCATCGATGGCTCGGGCTAGTGGAGGTGATTCGAACGGGTGACAGGCGGGAACGCCCTTACCAAGGGTCCCCCAAGAGCACGAACGCGGACCAGAAGTAGGGGTGCTCGTATGGATGGTCCCCTTGTTCGTCCTCATACGCTCTCAGCCATAGCTTGGCCTCACTGAGCGCTTGGGCCTTCGGCGTCCGCCTTCGCGGACCTCGATTGGGAGAGGGGTCACGACTGCCGAGCCAGTTCCTGTAGAAGCGCCGCATCAGAAGCGCTGTCGCCTGATCATCTGCTTTCCACAGACTCACGATCACGCTGCGCGCCCCCGCTCTGAAGAAGGCATGTGACAGGCCGATGTACCCCTCCCCTACGGCTTCCCGCCCCAAGCCTGTTCTGCACGCACTTAGCGCCACGACATCAGCATCTAACGCCCACTCTCTCGTGATCTCCTTGGCGGTGACCAGACCATCACAGACGCGTGAACCCTCCAGGGCCGCAGCCAGCGGATCCGGAAGATCGATCTGTGACAGAACGAGCGCGGACTTCTCTGGTGACTCGTCGTCGATAAGAGCGTGGGTGGCCAAGTGAATCACGTCGAACCGTCGGAGAGCCTCTGACTCGGCCAGCTCCACGAGGTTCTGCTCTGAAGCGTCCCGCCCGAGGAGGACCTCACAGTCCGCGATCAGAGAGGCTATACCCTCGGCTTCCTTCCGCGTTCCAGGCAGGCGTGGCATTGCGGCGAGCGCGACGTCGTTTCCACCTAGCGCCGCCCGCATCACGTCACGTGTAGCCACCGTCTCGCCCGAGGATATCGACAGGAGCTGCGAGACTCCTGAGTCTTCCGCAGGAGCCGAAGACGAGAACGGGGGGTCACCGAGAATCAGCGCACTTGTCTCACTCTGATCGTCCACTGGAGTTCCATCACAGGAGAGCTGTACAAGAGCAGTTGCGGATGGAGCATAGGAGATGGTGTACTGCTCGCAGAGCGCCACGCCGCGGCCGTCGACAAACACTTCAATCGGCACACCTTCGAGCCCGCCGGATGGGACTACCAGCAGCTGCTCGATACCGCCAAGTGTCTCCGCAAGAGGAGCGAACCACTGCCTCCACAGAGCGGTGCCGTCGAGCACCAGCCCTGCGGGAGCGGATGAGGGCTCTGCCAGACAGTCTCGAAACACGCGAGCCCTGTCGGGCGCGCTTTCGTGGAAGGCGGGATTCGGAAAGGGCGGGAGTCGGAACCAGGATACATCCCCCGCGCGCCTGATCACGTATCCCCAAGGTTCGCACGTCCCTGGTGTCGTTGACGGCTCGATCCAACCAACCAAGGCGCAGTCCTCAGGCAAACACTGCTGAAGAGAGCTGAGGTCGATCGGACCCGTGGCGGTTGAATCCAGTCCCGCCCACACGGACGCCCGGTAGCGGGCCCACTCCGCTTCGACCTTCAGCAACTCCGCCCTCGCTTGCTCGAAGTCCCGGTACGCCGCCTTCGCGGTGTCCCCGCGAGCGAGGCTCCTGTGAGCATCAACCTGGCCCTCCCAAAAGGACAGAGCCGACTCAAGTGAGTCCCTGATTGAGCCGTGCCTGGCCAACTCCGGCGCTTCAGTGAGGAGCAGAAAGTCCACAAGCGCCCTCGCCAGCCCCCGCTCCGCAGTGGACCAGGCCTCCTCTGGCCTGCCTTGCTGCACGCGTACACATGCTAGGCGGTCATAGGGCGAGTGGTCCCAGCAAGTCGCGCGGGCGTAGCCCACACCTATGCCTGACCGCTCTCTCTCGTACGCTGCCGCCGACTCCATCAGCAGCGACTCCGCCTCCGCCAGATCTCCGCGAGAAGCCACAAGTGCACCGAGAGCACTGAGAGAAGCTGAGAGCTGCCTCTGCTGGCTCCGCTTCTCACTGAGATCTTGAACCACACCTCGAAGAAGCTCCTCTGCCGACTCAAACTCGCCCCGTGTGGCGTGGAGGGCGGCAAGTCCGTTACTCAGCTGTGCCCCGCCGTCCCAGCCGTCGCCGAGCGCTGCTCGCCCCTCCTCGAGAGCCTGCCGCAGCAGTTCCTCGGCCTCCTCGTGACGGTGGCGAAGCCAGTCCATGGCTGCCAGGTCGCACAGGCACTGCGCCGCTGTGGCCGGGGCAGTCTCCAAGCTGCGGTCGTGCGCCTCTCTAAGGAGTCGCTCAGCCTCGGCGTAGTCCCCGCGCTTCCCGACCACAGTGCCCAAGGACTTCAGGGTCTCACCAAGATCGTCGTCTCCGGTACCCCCGCTGATCTGGATGTCCAGCGCTTCCCGCAGGAGGTCCTCCGCTCCGAGAAAGTCACCCTGCCAATAGAGCACAGCGGCGAGCGCCCTCAGGGCTCCCGCCAGCCTGAGACCGTCCCTTCGCTCCGAAGACCGGAGCATCGCGAGCGACTCGCGCAAGAGCGGCTCGGCATGTCCGAGCCTCCCTAGCTGGTGGTGAGCCTTCGCCATGTTCTCCAGCAAGTTCGCGACGAGGTCGTCGAATCCAGGCTCGGAGGGATCACTGGCCTCTCGCAGCAGGTCCAACGCGAGACGCAGGTTCGCTGCCGTCTCCGCGTAACGACCAAGCGAGGTCTGCACCTTGGCGAGATCGACCAGCGTCGCGAACCGCGTGTTGGCGCCCTCCCCGAAAAACTCGAACACGTAGTCAGATGCGAGTGCCTCTTTGAGGGACTCCTCCGCCGCCTCGAATCGGCTGAGCCCTGCCTGAGATCGCCCGAGGGTCCGCAGTGCATCCGGGTAGAAGACCATCTTGGCCCGGCGGAACAGTGAGCCGCCGTCTTGACCCTCCCACTGTGACAGCGCCCTCGCCGAGAGGTCTAGCGCCTCATGGTAGTTGCCTTGCCTGAGCAGCACACCCGCGAGCTGCGTGCGGTAGATGGCAAGCCCGCAGCTCGCATCCGAGTCGGGTATTCGTTCGTAGATCCCGATTGCTTCGCGGTAGCATCGCTCTGCCGCGTCGTGTTCCTCAAGGTACTGCTCCAAGAACTGCCCGTAGGCGGCAAGTTTGCCGGCCAGCGCTGAGCTGTCCGAACCATGGACCTTGCGCGCCAAGTCCACGGCCAGCTGGAAGTCACGATCCGCCCCATCGAGGTCGCCCACGCCTTGCTTGCTCTGAGCAAGGAGAGATAGCAGGCCGATCACCTCTGGGTGCTCCGGGCCCAACAGGCTCCTATAGAGAGCGAGCGCCTGCTCACCTGCGGCAATGGACTCTTGCCGTCGACCGTCTCTGCCAAGAGCCCACTTCTCGGCCACCAGGCTGTCGGCTCGTGTCAGGATCCTCCGGTCGCCCGGGTCCATGCTCATCGCCAGGTGCAGCGTCTCCAGGAGACGCTCAGCCTCAGCCTGCCAGTAGGCGGTTTCAAGCGGGTCCTCGAGGCCGGGCGCCAGTGCGAGAAGCCGCTCTGCGGCCTCGACGGCGAGCTCATACTGCCTGTTGGCTCTCAGCTCGCGGATTTGCCGAGCTTCCTCGTACGGATCGACCGCGTTCGCGCAGGTAGTAAGAAGCAGCATGAGGCAGAGCAAGAGAACACACTCGGAGGCGACGAATCGTCCAGATCGCAGCTTCTCTAGACGAGTGACGGGTAGGAGGTCCGCTGAGTGGTTGCGCATGTTCAGTCACCTCGCTTTGCCGGTGAGCTTCATCTCTAGCATGGCATCCATCGTCGGGAACAACTCGCAGGCCAAGGCAGGAGTGGCCAGGGGCAGTCTATCACAGCACTGATGGAGGCTCAACGGAGTGCGGGCCGGCTGTGCGCTGGCTGCCCCATCGGCGGTCCAAACCACCACGGGGAGCGCCTTTCGACGCTCCCCGTGTCCGCCTAACTCCAGTTAGGCTATTTGGCTCCTGCGGGCGGACTCGAACCACCAACCAACCGGTTAACAGCCGGTTGCTCTACCATTGAGCTACGCAGGAGTATGTCGAGTTCGAGGAAACGGGGCGCAGCGCCTTCAGATGTCTCCCGGGG
>Ga0272441_10004280_pt1 | contig 26125 bp, 23 predicted proteins | sample SSMProp6N_FD_193582 | JGI IMG/M metagenome (GOLD analysis project Ga0272441, IMG submission 193582) | Marine sediment archaeal communities from Little Sippewissett salt marsh, Falmouth, MA, United States - SSM-Prop-6N | ecosystem: Environmental > Aquatic > Marine > Wetlands > Sediment ...
CTTATACGGGTAAAGGTTGGCATACTGATCGTTCAGGTGCTCAGGACGGCATCATTTTAAATCTATCTCCGGTTCCCAGCTACGGCAATCCTGGCGATATGGAGCTGGTCCAGGTTTCCAACTGGTCGTTCCATCGCCTTCCTATCCACAGCTTTGTGGCGGCGGGGGCCGGCGAAACGGCGATTGTTATGGAACAGCCCTACTTTTTATGGTCGCGAAGCAGTGTCGGAGCTAATAGCGTTTCGAATAGTAAGCCGTTTTATATTGAAAATGCGTATGAGCTTTTAGACACGCCCGGTGAATGGTACTTGAATCGAAGCACGGACACACTCTACTACTGGCCGCTGTCGGGAGAAGATATGGCCACAGCAGAAGTCATCATTCCAAAAACCGAAACCCTTATCAAAATGAGGGGAGCGTCGCTAACGGAAAAAGTAAAAAATATACGATTCGATGGATTGACCTTTGCCTATACCACTGAACTTCGACCCTCTACCGAAGGGGCCTTCTCACAGCAGGCATCGAAATGGAGCGGGGGGGACGGTAAGCGCGGCATGTGGGAATCCAGCGATTATCGCCCCAAAGCGGCTGTTTTTCTGGAAGCGACCGACGGCATACTCTTTGAGAACAACGTCTTTGAACACCTCGGTGGAGCAGGTCTCGATGCACTCAACGGCGTGAGCCATACTCGGATCGAGAAGAATTTGTTTCGTGATATTTCGGATACGGCCATTGCGGTTGGCCATTGGCTTCATAATTATCTGAATACGGGGAATTTTTGCCGCCTGCGTCCCCTGCCCCTTACGAATGGAACGATAGAGGCGGATATCAAATGCGTTGCCGAGTATGATGGCGACACCGAGATGGGACTGGTTAGATTTATGAATTCAGGCAATTTCATAAAGTTCACCCATCATGATAACCAGTGGAAGATCGCGAAAGTGATCGCTGGCGTGACAACGGTGATTGCGACAGGTCCTTCTTATCCGGTAGCCGACAATACCGTTTATAGGGTGAAATTTGCTGTGAAGGGTTCCGTTATGGAAGGTTTTGTCAATGGCGTATCCCAATGCAGCGTTACCGATTCTGCTTTGGATTCTGTAGGTTTCGTTGACGATTCCAGAAGGAATGTTGCCATCAAGACATGGACATGCTCGCTGTATGCAGATAATGCAAAGGTCTGCTTTGATAATGTCCAATTGGTCAACACTGACAATAGCGAAGTCCACAACGAAGACTTTAAGGATAATACGCTTTACGATTGGTTTAAACTTGGGGATTGGGATGTAGTCACTGATGGGACGGGCGGCATCCAGTTCAACGATTTCGGAGTGATGGATGAAGAGGTTTGCGCTCAGAATTGGATTAGAAACAACACGGTCACAAAAACGGCCCAGGAGTACTGGGGGGCCTGTGCCGTTTCCGGATACATTGTGGATCGCCTGGTGATTGAGAATAATCGAATATATGATACGAAGTATAGTGGAATTACGCTGGGTTGGGGGCATGCATTTTACCCGGATTCGAGCAGCTGTGTAAATAATGTCGTGAGGTTCAATGATATCTCAAACTACAATTACCAGTGTTATGATGGCGGTGGTCTCTACACGACCGGCCAGATGCCGGGCACGGTGGTCGAGTACAACTATTTTCATGACTCGCTTAGTTCTCACCCCCTCAGGGGGATCCAATGCGACAACGGTTCAGGAGCGATAGAGATACGCTACAATGTGATTGAAAATGTCAAATACCCTAACGGCAAGGATCAGAATTGGATTCAGTTTACGCAAGTCCTCTGTTACGATCTATTTGCGCATGACAACTATACCAATTCCACTGCGCAACGGCAGAATGGCGGACCCGATTGTCGTATCACTGACACAACGGTGTATAAGACTGCGAATCGCCCCGCAGTCGTTTACGCGATAGCAAGTAAGACGGGTGTGACGGTTCCTGCTGCTGTCTCGGAAGACTTCGAAGATGGAACCGGCGCCTGGTCGAACAATGGGGGCGATTGGTCAGTGATCGTCAGCGGAGACCATGAGTACCAGGTGGATAACGATGAAGGGACTCGATATGCCAGCACGGATGATCGGTATGTCAACGTGACCGTGGAGGCCAAAATAAAACTGGACAAGACCTACGCTTCAGATGGCGCTATAGGCGTGATGGCTCGATACGCGGATGACGACAATGTGTATCGCTTCTTCCACGACAAGGAATCCTGGAAGCTGCTCAAGAAAGTCGGCGGGACAGCGTCCATCCTGAGCGTTGGGCCCACCTGTACTCTCAAGAGCGGAACTGAGGTCGATGTGAAGCTCGTTGTAAACGGCTCTTCATTGGAGGGCTACGTCAATGGCGTCCTGCAGTGCAATGTTAAAGATACCGATCTCGTTTCGGGCAAGTCCGGACTGTACAGTTTCAAAAGCAAGGGGTCTTTTGACGACGTGGTCTTCCGTGTCATTGATTCCCAGGTGCCACCTCTGCCTTAACGAAGCGTTGACGGTATCGAGAGCAAAGCCCAAGCGTCCTTATTGAACAGAAAGTATTTATGAAAGGGAATCGTATGAAAAAGGTCCCTTCTCACTTAACAGATATTAATTGTAAGAAAGAAGACTGATTATGTTGTTGAAAATATGTATTGTTCGAATTGTAAAAATCCTGCTAACCGCTGTAGTTTTATTTTATTCTGTGGGATGCTCACAAAACTTCATTCAGGATGATTTAGTGCTTGATCTGAATGCCGATGTCGGCGTGACCGTTGAGGATGACAGCATGGTAACCGCCTGGACGAATCAGGTGCCTAACCCAAAGGCGGTTGACTTTACTGTCACAGAAGAGGGGCGTACAAAAACCATCATTACACAGGGAGAGCCGGGCACAGGTCGGCCAACCCTTGTAAAAAATAGCAGTGAAATCAATGGGCATAACTGCCTTGTTTTCAGAGAAGACGAATTGATCAACGATAACGATGAGGCCTTCCACGGAATGATCACCGGAGGCGGATATACATGGTTCGCGGTCATAAAGCCCTATCAGCAGGGCGGACCTGGAAAGATCAATTCTAACTATCCAAACGCCTTTTTTGGATGTCTTCGGAATTCGGGTCCGCCTCAAAGTGAAACGGGACAATACGCAGGATTCTGGGGTTCTTTTTATCCCGATGGAAGAGTCTATATGGGCTCTCGCAATGGACTTAATACGAAAGTTCGTGACGGCGTTAATACGCCTGAAGTCGCTGCTCCCGCCCCTTCTATAAACGAATGGCACATCATCATGGGCAGGCAGGGATCTGGGCGGGAAATCGTTCAATTAGAACTCTTTGTCGATAATCCATCTGAAGCGGTTAACTCCAGCGATTTTCCCGTGGGCGATGTCGAGCCCAGCCGGATGGCGATCGGTACCGAAAGAAATGCCATTAATCACATGGGAAAAGAATCCTTCGATGGTGAATTGGCCCGTCTCCTGATATATGAAACAGCGCTGAACCAGCAGGAGATGAAAGAGGTTTACAATTATTTAAGGATAATGTATTTTGATGAACAGCAATGATTCAAAACAAGAGTGTAAGAAAGGCATGTTATGAAACAGAAATTGAAAATACGGTTCATTTTGACACTGGCTCTATTGTCCTGTTTGACTGCGTGTGCAATAACAGAGAAACCGAAAACAGAGAGACCGAATATTGTCGTTTTTTTAGCCGATGACATGGGCTGGGGGGATGCGCATTGCAACGGCAATGAAAAGATGATCACCCCCAACATCGACAAACTCGCTTCGCAGGGTGTGCGCTTTACGCAGTGCTATTCAGCGTGCGGGGTGTGTTCACCTTCGCGATCCGCGATCCTGACCGGCCGCACTCCGTATCGTAACGGGGTCTGGCGTCACCTTTCCGGCGACGGTCCGTCGCATCTTCGCACAAGCGAAATCACCTATCCGGAATTGCTGCGCGAGGCGGGTTATGAAACCTGTCATGTCGGCAAGTGGCACCTGCTCTCGAAGCAGCAGTTTAATAATCCGGAGTATCCCCAACCAGACGCCCACGGCTACGATTACTGGATGTACACACACAACAATGCCAGTCCCAGCCATAAGAGCCCTGACAACTTTGTACGCAATGGAAGCCCCGTTGGAGTAATAGAGGGGTACTCGGCGCAAATTGTCGCAAACGAAGGGATTCACTGGCTGGACAATGTTCGCGATCCGGCCAAGCCCTTTGCCCTGTCTGTCTGGGTTCACGAACCCCACCAGCCGATTGCAACCGATCCGCGTTTTATGAAACTCTATGAAGGGAATCCGAACGCCAAGTACATGGGAAATGTCACCCAACTGGACTTTGCTTTGGGCCAGCTCATGGAAGCGCTCGAAACGCGGGGCCTTAGCGAAAATACGCTGCTGTTTTTCACCTCGGACAACGGGCCTGAGGGACAGAGTGAGAAAACCGGCGGCTCGACCGGCGGGCTTCGCGGCCGCAAACGTAACGACTATGAGGGCGGCATCCGAGTGCCCGGTATCGTACGATGGCCGGGGCATATTAAGCCCGGAACGGTCAGCGATATTCCTGTTGTCGGTTCGGATATCTTTGCCACGGTGCTCGATGCCTGCGGGATTCCTCTGCCGACGGATCGGCCCATCGACGGGGTCAGCATGGTACCCGCCTTTGAAGGCAAACCAGTTGAACGCAAGATACCGCTTTTCTGGCGGACCCATGTTTCCCTGCCCGAAGACCGGGTTGCGATGCGTATCGGTGACTGGAAAATCGTCGCTGATGAAACGCTGACAACGTTCCAACTCTACGACGTTCAGACCGACTGGAAGGAAGAAAACGACCTGGCCGCAAAGATGCCTGAAAAAACCGAGGAGATGAAAAACATCCTCCTTGAGCTTTGGGCAGATATCGAGGCCCAAGGCCCCAGCGAATGGTGGGAGAGCGAAACGCAGCCGCCGAAAGCAGGCGGCAAGCTGAGTTATTAAATGTTTGTTGAAATGTTGATCGCGGAAGAAATAGAATTAAAGTAAAGCGAAATTAGAATTAAGGAACAACGTAATGAAGAAACTATTAGTCTATATTTTGGCCCTGATGGCCGCAAGCTCATGCAACGCTGCGTCGATGAATGCTGATTTTTACCTGTCCACAAATGGTTCCGACAGTTGGTCAGGCACGTTGGCTGCACCCAACGCGGAGAGAACCGATGGCCCATTTGCATCGCTGGAGCGGGCGCGGGATGCGGTTCGAGACCTTAAAAAGAGCAAATCAACGGACATCGTTGTTCTCATTCGCGAGGGGACTTATCCACTGGCCAAGACAGTGGTGTTTGGTCTGGAAGATTCAGGCAAGGGCGATTCAACCGTCACCTATGCCGCCTATCCTGGGGAAACCCCTGTATTTACCTCCGCTCAGGAAATTAAAGGTTGGAAAAAAGTAGCAGATACGCTCCCCGTGTTGCCAGAGGCTGCGCGGGGCAAGGTGCTGGAGGCAAACGTTTCGGATCGGTTTTTCACATTGTACGATACCGACGGCCTACTGCCGCGCGCACGGTCGGACGGCTTTATTCCGCTGGATGGCGGCAGCCGCAACCAGCTTCATTTCCCCCCAGGGAAGCTGAAGAATTGGTCGAATATTACGGATGTGGAAATCATGGTTCGCCCGCACCATGCCTGGATTGCAAATATTCTGCCGGTGGCATCGGTTGACGAAGCAAACCAGATGGCCTACACGTCTATCGACGCAACCTATGCTATCAACAAGCTCCATTTTCTGCCGACGACAGAATCGTGCTGGGTCGAGAATGTCCTCGAAGAGCTCGACGAACCGGGCGAGTGGGTGCTGAACACAAAGGAAGGGAAAGTTTACCTTTGGCCGCGCAGCACGACAACGGTTTTCTTCCCCCGCTTGATTGAGTATATTCTCGCAGAAGGCAGCATTGACAAAGATGGGTCAACTGATATTCCGGTACGAAACCTTTGTTTCCGCGGGTTGACGTTTACACAGGGAGACCGTTATTCGATAGCTGAAGGCGATGCGGGAATCCAGCATGACTGGGATTTCATGGATAAGGCCAACGCGCTGGTCCGCCTTCGCGGCACCGAGAATTGCGTCATCGAACAGTGTCACTTTACTCACAGCGGCAGCAGCGCTGTCCGCGTCGATCTGCATGGGCAGAATACTAAAATAACCGGCAACCATGTCGAGTATATGGGTGCGGCCGGCATTGTCCTCGCCGGGTATGGACCGGGAACGAAGGATGTCAACAAGAACAATTTGATCTACAACAACCATGTTCACCATACAGGGCGAATCTATTGGCACTCGCCCGGTATTTTGATGTGGCAGACCGGGGACAATCGCGTCGCGAATAACCTAATTCATCACACGCCTTATACGAGCATCATTCTGTGCGGATGTATGACCGATTTCTTCACGAGAGGCGGACGCGAACTGGGGCTAACGCTTCGCAAGGATGAGATCGGTACGCTGCCGAGAAATTATGGAATTGAAGACATTCGTCCCTTTCTCCATTCGCGGAATAACCTGATCGAATATAATGAAATCCACCATTCGATGGAAATCATGGGCGACGGTAATGCCTTCTATATTCGGGGGGCGGGGGGCGGAAATGTATTCCGCCGCAACTATATACACCATTTGGTCGCGCCGATGATCATGCAGTGCGCCATTCGAACCGATGGCGGCCAGCACGATACGCTTTTCGCTGAAAACCTGATTTATAAATGTACGTCGCAGGGGATCATGGCGAAATTGAATACGCGTGTCGAGAACAACATTGTCGTGGATATTATCTTAGCGACGCTGGGCCAGCAGGCGCGAGCTTACTCTCTTTCCCTTCGCGAAGGTCCGATGACCGGAGCCACCATCAAACGGAATATCTTTTACGCGTTCCGCGACGATTGCACCTTTATCAGTGAGCTTGGGTCGGGAGCAAACGCCACCGAGGACAGTCGCGGTCGGCGCGTTGCGCTCGCAAAGGAAGCCGATACGGACTACAATATCTACTTTTGTGCGGCAGACCCTTCGCTTGGACAAGAGATGCTCAAAAAACAGCAGGCCGACGGCATTGACGCCAACAGCCGGGCTGTCGATCCGATGTTTGTTGATCCGGAAAACGGCGATTTCCGCTTTAAGCCGGGATCGCCTGCGCTGGAAATGGGTATTGTCCCGTTCGATATGTCTAAGGTCGGTTTGCGTGCGGACAAAGAATAAGGGAAACATTTTTTTGTGCGCTGGTAACTGACGGTCGTAGCACTATATAGCCGCACAGAAACGGGAATTTTCAAGATCAGTATAAATCGAAAAAAAATGGTTTTACCTTGGAAAAGTGATGGGGTAAAATAGGCCGACACAACAGGTCTTTTTAAAGTCAGGAGGTGAACCATGCGACGGCGTGACTTTTTGAAACATGGAGTACTAACGACAGGACTGATGACCATGAGCAACCTCAACCTTTTTGCCGATCCCAACAATCCTCCGATTCCTACGGAACATCGGCTGGGATTTATCCCCAAACGTAAATACGGAAGGACCGATATCATGCTTTCCGTGATCGGGCTTGGAGGCATTGTCGTGATGGGTCACGAACAGGAACAGGCCAATCGGATTGTTGCCGAGGCCTTTGAACGCGGCGTGAACTATTATGATGTCGCCCCGTCTTACGGCAAAACCGAAGCCGAAACCAAGCTGGGGCCGGCGCTGCAGCCGTATCGCGAGAAGGTCTTTCTGGCCTGCAAGACAACCGAGCGCACCTACGCCGGAGCGAAAGACGAATTCGAGGCCTCGCTGAAACGTCTCAAGACCGATCATTTCGACCTCTACCAGCTTCACTCCATCACCGACGTGGCAAAGGACGTGGACGCTGCGTTTGCCGACGACGGCGCGATGAAACTGCTGATCGAGGAAAAGAAAAACGGCCGCATTCGGTACCTGGGTTTCTCGGCACATTCACATGCCGCAGCGCTGGCGGCGATGAACCGCTTTGACTTTGACTCGGTGCTGATCCCGGTGAATTTCGCGGGCTATCTCAAAGGCGAATTCAGTCCCGAGGTGATTGAAAAGGCTTGCCAAAAAAAGATGGCGATTCTGGCTCTGAAAATGTTCGCGCGGCAGCAGGTGCCGAAAGAGGATCCCGTTCGACAGGAATATCCCAAGTGCTGGTATCAGCCGATAACCGATCCTGATGAGGCCAAATTGGCAATGGCGTTTACGCTCAGTCAGCCGGTAACCGCGGCGATTCCGCCGGGGGATGTACGGCTGTTTACGATGGCCCTGGACCTGGCAACCGACATGAAACCCGTCACCGAAAAACAAATGGAAAAACTCAAAAAATGGGCCGCTGAAATGAACCCGATCTTTTCCAATCAGGCATAATACACTGAAGGGTATTGCTTGTCGGTTTACTCCGGCGTTTCGATATTGCCTTTGATAAGCTCGAACAGCGGGTTGTCGGTGCCGAGGATCAATTTGGTTTTCTGAGCAGCGATCGAGGTTTCGTACAGCTCGAGCGTTTTCAAAAAACGGTAGAACTCGGGATCCTTTTCGTAGGTATTGGCATAGATCTGGGTCGATTCGGCATCGGCAGCGCCTTCGATTTCGCGCGCGGATTTGTAGGCCTCTGATAAAATCGTTCGCGTTTCGCGTTCTTTATCGCCCATGATGCGTTCGTATTCGCCTTCGCCTTCGGAGGTGTATTTCTTGGCGATCCGCAGACGTTCTTCAATCATGCGGCCCTCGACTTCTTGTTTCACCTCATCAACATAGATCAGCCCTTTGATTAGCACGCCGCCTTCATGGATGCCGATGCCGTATTCTTCGCAGGATTTGCGTGATACATCGGTAATCTCTTTGACGATGACAGGGCGTCCTTCGGTCAACTCGCTGACTTTGGTCGTTTCCTGGAGTTCCTCTTCGGCCACACGCATGGGGCGGTTGTCGGTCCGGACGACCTCGATCAGGTCCCGCTTGGTGATGGAATTTCGCGTGGACGAATCGATGATGTCATCCAGGCGGGCCAGGGCCTGTTCCTGTGTCCCGACGGAGCGCAGGAACTGCAGCGGGTCCTCGATATACCAGCGGGCGGTGCTGTCAACCCAGATATATTTTTTGTCCTTGGTGGGAATCTGTTCAGGGTAGCCGTTCCAGCGCAGCAGCCGCCGTTCAAACTTTTTGACCTGCTGGATGAACGGGATCTTCATACGCAGCCCGGCACCCATCGAAACGGCGATGCCTTCGTCGTCATATTTTTGCTTGAGCCGCTGCTGGATGGCTTCGGCCTTAACCCCCTCAATCGGATTGATAATCACCTTGACGGGCTTGCCGAACTGGGTGACGACGGCCTGCTCGGACTGGTCCACAATGTAAACCGAAGCGATTATGACAAGGACCAGTACGACGATCAGCACCTCGATCAACAGCCGAAACATGCTTTGATATTTGACCGGTATTCTATCATTGTCTTCATATATGTCCATGATTGACCTCACTTTGAAGGGATTGCATTATCCAGATCCAGTTTCATTAAGATGCCGCCGTCGGCGCCACCCTGCTCGATGATCCACTTTTCCGGAATCTGCGGCAGCACCTTGCCCATCGTTTCCAGGTAGAGCCGCTGACGGGTGATGGTTGGGGCCTTTTGGTATTCGGTCAGAATCTTTTCAAATTTATTGACGTCGCCCTGTGCCTCATTAACACGTTCAGCGGCATACCCTTTGGCGGTTTCGATCATCCGCAGGGCTTCGCCTTTTGTTTTCGGAACCACTTCGTTGTATTGTTTCATCGCTTCATTAATGCGTTGTTCTTTTTGCTGCAGGGCCTTGTTGACTTCATTGAACGCCGGACGCACCCGTTGCGGCGGATTCGATGACTGCATCTTCACCGTGACAATATGGATTCCGGTTTCGTAGTTATCCAAAAGCGTCTGGAGCATTTCCTTTCCGGATGCCTCGTATTCCATGCGTCCGATGGTAATTGCCTCATCGACGCTGCCGTTACCGACAAGCTGCCGCATTACGGCCTGGCTGCAATCGCGAATCGTCTGGCGGGCATTGCGAATATTGAACAGGTACTGACGGGGATTTTTAATCTTATATTGCACGATCCATTCGACATCGACGATGTTCAGGTCGCCGGTCAGCATGATGTATTCACGTTGGATCAAGTCTTTGGCGATGGTTTGTAAATTTCCGGAGCCGCTGACGGTCTCGCCGCTTTCACGGATCAGATTGACCAGCGATTCCCGGCTGTATCGACCCGATTGAATTTCATCGACGCCCAGATATTGCGAATCCACACCGGCCTTGACCGTGCGGAATCCGAACTCCTCTTTCTGCACGGTCTTGACAGGGACTTCAATCGCCTTTTCGATGCCGTAGGGCAGTTTCAGGTGGATCCCCGGTTCGGTGATGCGGTTGTAATTGCCGAACCGTTTGACGACGCCGGCCGAATTCGTCTCGATGGTGTAAATGGATGTCATGGCGCCAAGGACGACCAGCACGGCGATGACAGCCCATCGTAAGATCTTCCAGATCACAGCCGGATTGATTTGTTGAGGCGAGTTGATTCTTCTTACATTAAATGTGTGTGCCATAATTGTTTCCTTTCATTGAAAACAATGTGAATTGTCATTTCTACGCTTTGTTATAATCGTTTTCGGACAAATGGCAACGTTTTTCTGATGCAAAATAGCGGCCGACACCCCGAAAAAGGCATCTACCATGTAAAATGCGCAAAGAAGCAGAGTGTGGCAGAAAAAATCCCGATAACAGAACCCCGAAGCGGCAGCGCCGGGAGGGAGAACGGTGGGGAGCGTTCTATATCGATTCGATGGATGTGCCTGCATTCTTGTCATGCCGGACTTGATCCGGCATCCAGACGGTTGCGTTCTGGACCCCGGATCGGAGTCCGGGGTGACATTACGGCGACTCAATGGTCCATCGCAGGGCGGGGATGTCTTCGGCGCCGACGAATTCAACATGGCCGTCGGCGCCGGCGATTTTGTCCTTACCGGAGATTTATTATTTTGTCAGCCGTTTCATTGATCGTTTCGGACATATTCAGGGCCTTGACATCCTCGGCGATCTTCTTGGCCTGTTCTGTATCGTAACGCAGCATGTTTCTGGCCAGGTCCAATGCGGCCTCCGCATAGGCGGTTTTGTGTTGAGATGTTTTGGCCCGTTCGAGAAGATACTTCGCCGGCATCGGGTCCGACCAGGAGGAAAGCATCTTGAGTGCCGTTTGCGCAAGGGGCGACTGGAAGGCCTCGCTCTCAGCGTCGCTGAGCAAACCGACACAATAGTCCATGGCATCGGCACTGCTGCTCATTTTTAAGGTGGTGAGCAAATCGACCTTCTGGTCCGGCGAGGCGGTTTTGATTTCCTTGAGGATGATCGCATACGCGGCTTTCGGGTCCTGGGAATTTCTCAGGATCTGATTGACCGCCGAAAGAGCCGACGTCTTAAAATCCTTCGCCGTTGTTTTTTTAACCATGTCGCAAAGGGCCGGAATTGTATCCGCGGAAGCAGATAAACCAATCGCTTTGAACGCGGAATCGCGGACGATGCCATTGTCGGATTGCGCGTATGTGAGCAACTGTTCGGTGACATTGGGTGTCTTACGTTCTCCGAGTAAAACAATCGCAGCAGCCCGTTCTTTGTCGGTACCGCTGTCGGCCCCCGCTCGCAGCAGTGCATCGATCGAATCATTGCCCGATTCAATCACTTTCTGGTGGGCATGCTTATTCACCTGGATGGCATCATGTTGCGCCAATTCGAGCAGCAGCGCAGCGGATTCCCGGGTCTTTATCTGAGACAGGGCGTCAACCGCTGTCAACAGCAGCTCCGGATCATCGCTTTTAACAGCGCGCTTTACCGGTGTGATGACCGAAGGTTCCTGCCGGGCGTCCAACATGACAATGAACTGGTTTTGCAGGGTATTGTCGAGGTGCTCCGAATGGTCCGCCATTGTTTTGGCCGGACTTGGGCTTTTTGCGACCCCCGCGGCGGCAATCGCCATGGATTGAACCGTCGGGTCTTCAGCGTTAAAGGCGGCGAGAATCATTTTGTCAACGCCGGCGGCATCATTTTTCGCCAGCCCCATCAGTGCCGCTTTGCGGATACTGTATGCATTTGAGGCCGGTGTGACCTTGCCCGACCAGGCATACAGGTTGCTGTAGATCCCATTCGCTTTTGGGTCTGCGGTAGTCGCCGCGATCTCGGCCAGGCCCTTTGCAATGGTCCCGGCTGCCGGATGCGCAGGTGTGAGTTTTTGCGTCAGGATCGCAACCGCCTCCGGGGTATTGATTTGGACCAGCGCCGTCACTGCTGCGGCGACGACTGTTTGGTTTGCGTGGTCAAGCTGGCGGCCAATCGCCTCAGCCGCCTTTGGGTCCTGCCGATTGCCCAATGAACTAATCACGCCGGCGGCAAAAACGTCGTCTTGAGTCGCTGCCAAGGCCTTCAAGAGGATGTCTGTGGCCTGCGGAGCCGGGTTCTTCTCGAGGGCGGTACGGGCACAACCTTGCTCAGTTTTGTCCGCGGAACCGAGAGATTTCGTCAGCACGTCCAGTACCTCTACCTTGCCGGTCCGCTCGATCTGCAGCAAAACCCAATAGCGTATCTCGGGGGTCATGGTCTTGCTTTGCAGCGTATTCGCCAATGCCTTGGACATGGCAAGACGTTGGTCTTCTGCGCCGGGCCGGGTCGCGTAAAGGCAAATGTCCTGCAGCATAATCTGGTGCGTATAACGCGCGTCACCTGTCGTTTGGTCCATTTGTTCGACGAGGTAGGCGAACGCATCCGCGCAGCATTGTGCATATTGATCCGGCTGGATTCCATCCGCTGATTTCCCGGCCAGTTGCTGGAGTTGATTCGGTGTAACAGCCCAGAGAGGTGCCAGGCCCAGTGTAAAAACGAATATCACAATTGCGGTCTTTTTGAACATCATGAAGGAACCTTTCAAATCAGTTTATGTCGACGAATTTTTAACTCTCGTTTGTTTTGATAACGATTACATTACGTAAGGCGCTCGGCGGGGACGGTCGAGCCACCGTGCCGCGGCGGCATCGTTCAGTATTTCTTCCTTTTCCGGGTCCCAGTGAATCGTTCTGCCCAGTCGCTCGGCAATCGCGTTAAGATGGCATATCGTTGCGGTACGATGGCCGATTTCCGCGGTGCAGATCGGCTGTTTGCGGCTGCGGATGCAGTCGAGCCAATTCTGCTCATGCCCATTCGTTTCATACAGATAAATTCCGTCCGGTCCGATCACATCGGTTTTCAGATGAGCCGGGCTGGTGCCGAGACGGTTGCTCCGGCTGACCTGAACCCGCCCCTTGGTGCCGACAAACTCAATCATCTGCCCGTCGGTCGTAGGATGGTCACGCAGCACTTTGATGCCGTTGGCATAATAATGGGTTTGGTACTCATGGCCATCGCAGCCCTTGGGGACAAATTTAACCGGACCGGAATCATCCATGCCCAGCGCCCACTGAATAATATCGAAATGATGCGCGCCCCAGTCGCCGTTTTTACGCGAGCCGTATTCCCAGAACCGCCGCCAACCGCCGCCGTATGCACTCTTGACCCGTTCTGCATTATAAGGATACCAAGGTGTTGGGCCGAGCCAGCGATCATAGTCAAGGTATTCAGGGACGGGTTGTTCTTTCAGCGAAGTTGGGGGTGCAAAAGATCCGAGTTTGGCATAAATCTCTTCAATCTCACCAATCCAGCCGTTGCGAACAATCTCTGCTGCCCTGCGGAAAGCCGATTCGGAACGCTGCTGCGAACCGACCTGGAAGATCGTTCCGTACTGTTTGCAGGCATCGCTGAGCAACCGGCCTTCGGCAATCGTCAGCGTCATGGGTTTTTGACAGTACACATCTTTGCCGTTTTTGATTGCCGCCAGCGAGATCATCGCGTGCCAGTGATCCGGCGTCAGAACCATGACCGCGTCAACATCCGGGTTGTCGCAAATTTCTTCATATTCATGGAAGCCCTTTGTGCCGTTAAATTTGCCGCCGGGCGACTTATTGGCATAATTATCATTGGCCTGCTCGACCGCTTTATCGAGTCTCTCGCGGTTAACGTCACACACCGAATGCACAAAAACATCGTCGCGTGACAACATATTGCGAAAGTGGCCGCGGGAAATCAGACCCATGCCGATGAGACTGACATTGATCCGGTTGCTCGGCGCGTTGGCGCCGAAAACAGAGGACGGTACAAAGGTCGGCAGGCAGGCCGCTCCGAGAAGAGCCGAGCCGGTTTTAAGAAAATCACGTCGGGATTGTACAGGTTTTAGCTTCATCAACAATAGACTCCCAATTAAAAGAATAGTTCAAGTGATTCATTCTCTCCGGATCGGCAGTGAAAACAGATAAATCGCACCCACAACCTCACCCGAGAAATGTTTCTGCGTTCATTCGTGTTTATGATGTACAACGTTTTGATTATAAATAATGTTGCAGGGAATGCAAGATTGTTTTTTTTCGATTTCAGGGGGAGCTTTGTAATGTAAACAGGTCTTGTTTTGTCGATTTTCGGTGTCCCGAATAGACTCCGTAAATCCCATAGCAGGGGTTTTAAAACAGGGTGGTTGCTATCGTGTTCCCGATTAGATCGGGACTCCACGCTATTGTTCCATCGTCCAGCGGAGGGCGGGGATGTTGTCGGCCTCGACGAATTCCGCGTGCCCATCGGCGAAGGCGATGTTGGCGCCGGGTCGACCGTGGCGGTCGGTGACGACATCATCGGATCCGCCAACCTGATTCCAGCCGGGAGCGCTTTCAAACAGCAGTACCAAATCAGGCGGCAACTCATTCGCATCCGCCGGAATGTTTTCATTCATCGCATAGCTGCATGGGCCGGTTTTGTCGATAAAACATTGGAACGGTTCGTCATATCCAATATAAGATTTGATCAAGTCAGTCCACTGGCTGCTACTCGGCCAAGAGTCATTCTCATCCTGATATATTATAAATCCAAGAGCAATCTGCCTCATATTACTCCTGCACATCACTCGAGCGAAGCCTGGGCCTCCGTCTTTTGTTTTTTGAAGAGCCGGTAGAATGATAGCGATAATTAGAGCGGTAGAGAGTAAACAGATAACAAACAATAGTACTACGTCACAGCTAATATTATGAAGATAGATTTATTGTTTTGCCGATAAGACCAACAAAGGATATTATTTTGTTGGAGGCAAAACCATGGGAACACGGAAATATATTGTAACTTTGACAAGTGAAGAACGTGAGCGTTTAACCCGGCTTGTATCCAGCGGCAATGACAAAGCGTATCGCATCAAGCACGCTAATATTCTGCTGGCGGCAGATGAAAACGGTCCGAACCTAACCAGTCAGGACATTGCCAAAGCATTTTCCTGCCATCTGAACACCGTTTCAGGGATCTGCCAACGATTTGTAGAGCAAGGCCTTGAATCGGCCTTAGACCGTAAAAAGCGGCAGAAACCTCCTACACCATGTAAACTGGATGGCCGCGGTGAAGCAAAATTGATTGCTTTGGCCTGTCGCAAGCCCCCTGAAGGTTCATCGCATTGGGCTTTACGTTTATTGGCTGATGAATTGGTAGAACTTGGCGTGGTTGACAGTATTTCCTATGAGACGGTACGTCGGACACTTAAAAAAACGAACTTAAACCGCACCTGCGAACCTGCTGGGTAATACCGCCAAAACAAAATGCCGAATTTGTGGCCTGCATGGAAGATGTCCTTGATATTTATGAAAGGCCTTATGATCCACAGTTCCCAGTGGTTTGCATGGATGAACAGCCGGTCCAGTTGATTGGTGAAACCCGCCTGCTGTTGCCGATGAAACCCGGCCATCCGGAACGCTATGATTATGAATATCGGCGAAATGGCACGGCGGTCAATTTTATGTTTACCGAACCGTTGGCTTCGTGGCGTAAAGTGAGTGTTCGGCAAACGAAGACGATGATTGACTGGGCACACGAGATTAAAATACTGCTGGATGTTGATTATGCAGATGTCGAGAAAGTGATATTAATCTGTGACAATTTGAACACACACAAAATCGCTTCTTTATATGTTGCCTTTGAGCCACAGGAAGCAAAGCGCTTACGGGATCGCCTGGAAATGCATTTTACGCCGAAGCATGGCAGTTGGCTGAACATCGCCGAGATTGAATTGAGTCTGCTGACTCGGCAATGTTTACGACAACGGGTGCCCGACATGAAAACATTGCAACGAAAGGCACAGGCGTGGTATAAAAAACGGAATGAAAATCAGAAATCTGTGGATTGGCAGTTTACCTGTGAAGACGCAAGAGTCAGGCTCAAAAGACTATATCCACAATTTTAGGAATGACAAAGTACTAGGAGGTGTATGCGGTATGAATTACGGTAGTATTAACAATAGTTACTCGTCAGGAGTATTTACTGGAACATGGGGCACTGGCGGATTATGCGGCCATAACGCTGGCAGTATTACGAATAGTTCTTCCAATGTAACGGTTATCGGGGGATACGCAAGCGGGGGACTAAGTGGTTTTAACATCGGTGGACCGGTGACAAATTGTTCTTCGTTTGGACATGTCACTGGTGACAGAGCAGTTGGGGGGCTTTGTGGAGATAATCGCAATAATATATATTATTGCCATTCTGAAGTAATGGTAACCGGTAACCATAGTACTGGGGGTCTGTGCGGCAGTAACCTTTATAATAGCATTCAAAATAGCTATGCTTCTGGAGATGTTAAAGGCGATTATGCGACAGGTGGATTATTGGGAGGAAACGATGCGGGTAACAGTTATGTAATTAATTGTTATTCAATAGGAGTAGTTGATGGAAACGATTTTACTGGTGGTTTGTGTGGAAAAAATGTCGGCATAGTAACAAACAGTTTTTGGGATGTGGATACTTCTAAGATTGGTAGTTCCGGTGACGACAACTATGGAGCGACTGGAAAAACCACCGCTCAAATGATGGCCCAGAGTACTTTTACTGGTTGGGATTTTACGACGCCGGTGTGGATGATGCTGCGGCCGGGTGAGGATTATCCGCGGCTGGCGTGGCAGGAGGTTTTTGTCGGAGATATTGCCGGGTTGTATGGGGTGGATATGGCGGATTTTGCGTACCTGGCCAATTACTGGGGGCAGGATTGCGACTCCCCTGCTTGTGACCGGGCAGATATTGACACCAGCGGCACGATTGACCTGCCTGACTTGGCGGCGGTAGCGGCGGATTGGCTCAAAGGATTGTAGATTGGATATTGTATATTGTAGATTGATTTTCGGTGTTCTCGGCGTCCTCGGTGGTTAATAATTTGAGTATATTGGTGTTTATTGGTGGTTTTACGTCGTAAATCGCTCAAAAACATGCTTATATGGGTGTTTTTTCGATTTTCTTGCTTGTAATTGCCCCCCTTGTTGGCTACAATCTGTGGTTCGCGCCGGGGAGTCTCTGCGCGAAGCAAAAGCGCGGGAGCGCAAGCTCCCCGATATGCGTGTACGCACGATGGTACCGCTTATTAGGCGGATTTGCGAAACTCGCGTTTTTGTAAGAGATGTAACTATTGTTAACCACAGGGTTAACGCAATCGGGCGGCTCGCGCCGCTCCGCTGTTGTTTATGTTTGATGCTTTAACGGATAAATTTAATTCGGTATTTCGCTCGTTATCAGGCAAGGGCCGCATTACGGAGGCCAATGTCTCGGATGCCATGCGTGAGGTGCGCAAGGCCCTGCTCGAAGCGGATGTGAACTACCAGGTCACCAAGGAATTTTGCAAAAACGTCAAAGACGCCGCGATGGGTGCCGAGGTCATCAAGAGCTTGCACCCCGGGCAGGTTATGGTCAAGATCGTCAATGACGAACTGACCAAGCTGATGGGGCCGGTGGACCCAAAGATTTACTATGTCTCACCGGGACCGACCATCGTGATGATGGCGGGCTTGCAGGGCTCCGGTAAAACGACCACCGCGGCCAAGCTGGCCAAGCTCATCATCGAAAAAGAAGGCAAAAAGCCGCTGATGATCGCCGACGACCTGCAGCGCCCCGCGGCGATTGAGCAGTTATGCACGCTCGGCGAGCAGATCGGCGTGGAGGTCTATAAAGAAGACGGCGTCAAGGACGCGGTTAAGGTCGCCAAAAACGGCCTCAAGCACGCGAAGAAAAACGGTCACGATGTCGTGATTCTCGATACCGCCGGCCGTTTGCACGTTGACGAAGAGATGATGAACGAGATCGCCGCGGTCTCAAAGGCGGTCACGCCGCACCAGATTTACCTGGTTTGCGACGCGATGACCGGTCAGGATGCGGTCAACTCGGCCAAGGAATTCAACGAACGCCTGGAACTGGACGGGGTGATCCTGACCAAGCTCGACGGTGACGCCCGTGGTGGTGCCGCCCTCTCGGTCAAGGCCGTAACGGGCAAGCCGATTAAGTTCATCGGTATGGGCGAAAAGCTCGACAACCTCGAACCGTTCCATCCGGATCGCATGGCCAGCCGCATCCTCGGCATGGGCGACGTGGTCACGCTGGTGGAGAAGGCCCAGGAGCAGTTCGACGAAGAACAGGCCCAGAAGATGCAGGCCAAGATGGCCAAGGGCACCTTCGGATTTGACGACTTTTTGAAGCAGATGCAATCATTAAAAAAAATGGGCGGCATGAGCAGCATGATGAAACTGCTGCCGGGCATGGGTGCAATGAAAGACATGGATGTCGATGACGGCGAAATCAGTAAAATCGAAGGCATCGTCCACTCGATGACATTAGCCGAACGGACGGATCCGGATTTAATCAGTTCGTCACGACGACGACGCATCGCACGCGGCGCCGGTCGGGACGTGCAGGATGTGGCCGGTCTGATCAAGACCTTCAAACGCAGCCGGGAAATGATGAAGATGATGGCCGGCGGCGGTGGCGGTATGGGCGCCCTGAAGAAAATGTTTTCCGGCGGCGGAGGCGATATGATGAGCGCCATGGCATCCGGCGGCATGCGAAAAGTCAAACAGCGGAGCAAGCGGAAACGCCAGCCGCGAAAGAAAAGACGATAGTAGGAGTTCACACTTTAGTGTGTAACGCAACAAGCTAAAGCTTGAACTCCTACAAAACGAGAGAAACATTGACAATTGAAGATTACTTAAATTCGTTGGAAACGTTTGTTGATGACGCCTATGGGCGGCAGATACGACAGCAGTTTCAGTCGATTGACGGCAAGAGCGAACTGGCCATGCTGCAAAGCCCCTCGCGACAGGAGTATGAACAACTGGCCCGTGCGGTGGCGATCATGACGGAAACAGAAAAAGAAAACGCCGCTTCGCTGAACGATGAACAGATCGAACGGATCGCCGAAGACGCGAACGCGGATAAAGCAATTTTGGCGATATTTATTAATGGGTTTGCGTTAAAAATATCAAAGATTAAAAAGTAAATAGTAAAATAATGGACGGCCCTATGGGCCGGACTTCCTTATATTTTATATTTATAATTTGATATTTAATATGACCTGATAACGTGTTTTGTGCTGACAATGGGTCGGCACGAAAATTTATTATAGAATCAGTAGAAAGGAAACGAACATGGCAGTAAAAATCAGAATGACCCGTATGGGTCGGCGGCACCGTCCGTTCTTCCGCATCAACGCGGTTGAAGGCCGGAATCCGCGCGATGGCCGCATCCTTGAAAAGCTCGGTCACTACGACCCGCTGGAAAAGGATGAAGCCAAACAGTATGTATTGAACAAAGAGCGTATTGAGTTTTGGATCAGCCAGGGCGCCATCGCCAGTGATACCTGTGCGGAAATCTTCAAAAAACAGCTCGATGTGGCCAGTCCGCAATATGAAGAAAAGCTGTTGCGCCGGGCACGGGCTAAGGCGATCGCCCGCAAGCTGGACAAACCGTTCACGGAAGCCGAAAGAGTTGCCGCCGCCAAGGCCGCAGAGGCCGCAGCCAAAGCAGCAGAAGAAGCCGCCAAGGCCGCTGAAGAAGCCGCGAAGAAAGCAGCGGAAGAAGCAGCCGCCAAAGCCGCCGCTGAAGCGAAGGCAGCCGAAGAGGCCAAGGCCACTGAAGGCGCCGAAGAGAAATCAGAATAAAAATGCAAATCGATATTTTGACACTGTTCCCGGAGATGTTCGACGCTCCGTTGAGTTATTCGATTCTCAAACGGGCACAGGATCAGGATATCGTTAAAATTGTTCTTTCAAATATTAGAGATTTTGCCACAGACAGCTACCGCAAGGTGGACGACAAACCCTACGGCGGCGGCCCCGGCATGGTCATGATGTGCGGGCCGATGTTCGACTGCGTTGAACATGTACAGTCGCAAGCTGAACCGCAGGGGCATGTCATCCTTTTGACGCCTCAGGGAACACCCCTGACGCAGCAAAAGGCCGTCGATCTAAGCCGGCAGCCCCGGTTGATATTGATCGCTGGACGCTACGAGGGCTTTGACGAACGTATCCGCACGGGTTTGAACGCCGAGGCGATTTCCATAGGCGATTATGTCCTGAGCGGCGGCGAACTGGCGGCGATGGTGCTGATCGACGCGGTCGTGCGGCTCTTGCCCGGGGCATTGGGCGACGAAGATTCCGCAACCGACGATTCCTTCAGCGATGGCTTGCTGGAATATCCGCAGTACACACGCCCCGAAGTTTTTCGGGACATGAAGGTACCGGACATTCTGCTTAGCGGCGATCACGCTAAAATCGCACAGTGGCGAAAAGAGCAAAGCATTGAACGTACAAAACAATGGCGGCCGGATGTGTATGAAACGTATCTGCAATCACAGCCGGCACAAGACAAAAAGAAAAAAATAAAAATCAGGAGATAATTCCGTGAAAACGAAAATACTCGAATCCGTAGAAAAAAAGAGTCTTCGCGAGAAGATCCCTTACTTTGAAATCGGCGACACTGTCGATGTGCATTGTAAGATTCAGGAAGGCAACAAAACCCGTACACAGATCTTTACCGGCACCGTCATCAGCCGCAAGGGTCGCGGCATGAACGAAAGTTTCACCGTTCGCCGGATGGTGGGTAATGAAGGCGTGGAACGTGTCTTTCCGGTCAACTCGCCCAACGTCCTGGATGTGCGTTCGACCCGAAGCGGTAAAACCCGCCGGGCCAAACTGTTCTTCCTGCGTAAACGCGTGGGCAAGGGTGTTCGCCTGTCAACGCGCCACAGCGGCCATACGGTCACCAAGTAGGAGCGGCTGTGATGCTCCTGCCGTGGGTGCGAAAGAAACTGCTTTCCGATCCCCATCGGCTGGGACGCTGGGGACAGAACCGCGCGGAAAAGTATCTGCGATGCCGAGGTCTGCGGACCATCGCACGCAATTACGCCTTTTCCGGCGGAGAACTGGACCTGGTGATGGCGGAAAAAGACGGCACCATCGTCTTTACCGAAGTGAAAACACGGCGAAACGAGGATTTCTTCCCTGCCATCGCTGCCGTGAACCAGAAAAAAAGACATAAGATTACGCGAACCGCAAAGTGCTTTCTGAGACAGTTCAAAATCACAGAAAGACCTTTGCGGTTCGATATTATTACCGTCGTCCTCGGCGAAAAAGGCAGACCCGAAATTCAACATTACCCAAACGCATTTGTATAACAATAAGAGCCACGAATGAACTCTAATGAAAGATTAAAAGAAATATATTGATTAGTGTATATTCGTGTGTATTGGTGGTTCACTTAAATCATGAATCTCGACCCCGACAACAATCAGCCGCTTCAAGTCGTCCTGCCCTATCTGACCGCTGACATTCCGGGCATCGGCGGCAGTATCAAGACGATCCCCGCCGACTTTGTTGTCGAGGAAATTCCCCAATACGAATTCTGCGGCTCGGGTACGCACGTCTATGCCTTCATGCAGAAAAAGAACATGTCCACGCAGGACCTGATCGATCTGGTCGCCCGCCAACTGGACAAAAAGAAATTCGATATCGGCTATGCTGGCCGCAAAGACGCCCGCGCGATTACCCGTCAGTGGATCTCCGTTGAACACATCGACCCGGATGCGATAAAAGAGCTTGAAAGCAGGAATCTCAAAATCCTTGACATCACCCGCCACACCAACAAGCTTAAAGTCGGCCACCTCCAAGGCAATAAGTTCACTATTCGTCTGCGAAATTTCAACACTCCAGTCGAAAACGCTTTAACAAGGGTCGAAGAAATCCTCGGCGTTCTCACGTCTAAAGGCGTCCCCAACTATTTCGGCCCGCAGCGGTTCGGCTATCGCGGCGATTCATACCTGTTGGGGCGGGCAATTGTGAAAAATGACCCAAAAGCATTCTTCGATACCCTGCTGGGACGTCCCGAACTGGACCCGCAGGATGAATTCATCAAGGCCCGCATTCTCTACGAACAGGGCGAGTACGAAGCGGCACTCTATGAGTGGAATTCTGCCTTTGGCGACAACCGTAAAATGCTTAAAACATTGATCCATAAAAAGGGCGATCTCCAAAAGGCCTTTCGCCGGTACGACCGCCGCAGCGCCAAACTGATGGTGTCCGCGTGGCAGTCGGAACTGTTCAATCGTGTGCTTGCCAAACGGATCGACCGCATCGACACACTGCTCGATGGCGATGTGGCCTATAAGCATGACAACGGCGCGTGTTTTTCCGTCGAAAACGCCGCCATTGAGCAGCCGCGATGTAAGGCCTTTGATATCAGCCCAACCGGCCCATTGGTTGGGGACCGGATGATGCGGTTGACCGGTCCTGCCGGCGACATCGAAAATCCCCTGCTGGACGAGTTGGATTTAAACGAAAGCGACTGGACACGCTTGAGCAAGCAAGGCGGCGTTGGCGGCCGACGCCCTCTGCGATTTAGGCCCAAAAACGCAAAAATCGCCACCGGAACCGACGAACACAGCGAGTACCTGGAACTGCATTTCGACCTGCCCAGCGGCTGTTATGCCACCGTCCTGCTCCGAGAAATCACAAAACAGGACAACTGACCAATCCCGGTATTTTCGGTCGTTATCGGCACATTACTGTCGCTCTGCCATGTCAAAAATCTGCGGTATCTTCCCAGATATGTCTTGATTTATTGAACCGACGGGGCTATTTTAAAGTATCGTATTGCAAAGGTCTTGAATGGAATGATGTTTTTGAAGGGAGTTCAGTCATGAAACACACAGCAATCCTTTTAGTTATGATCTCAATTCTTTTGTCTGTCACCGGCTGCGGTCCCAGTCAAAAAAAATATACACTTTCCGAACGCCGACAGATCATCGATGATATGGCCAACGCAACGCTGGAGCGTTTGTATATCCAAAAACCCGCCGCACGACAGGAAGTCGCGGATGCGGCCGGTTACGCCGTTTTCGACAACGGCAATGTCTATGTCATTTTTGCCAGCGCGGGCGGCGGCTACGGCGTGGTCGTGGACAAAGCCACCGGCCGCAAAACCTATATGAAAATGACTTCCGGCGGCGTCGGCATCGGGCTTGGCGCTAAGGATTACCGGTTGGTCGCGATCTTTAAGAACCGACAAGCCGTAACCGAGTTCGTCGGCAGCGGATGGGACCTGGGCGGTCAGGCGGACGCCACCGCCAAAACCGGTGAGACCGGCGGCGGCATGGGAGGTGATGCGACGGTTAACCCAAACTTCACCCTCTACACCCTGACGGATACAGGACTGGCCCTGCAGGCCACCCTGACCGGAACACGCTATTGGGTGGATGACGACCTGAACCAACCGGGCTTGTAGAATCAACATGTCACACTATTTAGGAGAGAAAAACGTGAAAAAAACAACAATTGTCTTATCGCTGCTTATTCTGTCTATCGCGTTGGCCGGATGCAGTCCGGGAAGCAAACTGACCACAACCGAAAAGAAGCACGCTATTGACACGATGGCATCTGAAACCCTCCAGCGGCTCTATACAGAAAAAGTTTCCACGAAAGATGAAGTCAAAAATGCCGCCGGCTACGGCGCTTTCAGCAACGCCAATGTCAATATCATCTTCGCCAGTGCCGGCGGCGGCTATGGGGTTGTTGTTGACAATGCCACCGGCGAAAGGACCTATATGAAAATGGGTTCCGGGGGTGTTGGATTCGGTATCGGCGCTAAGGATTATCGTCAGGTATTGATTTTTAACACCGAAGAGGCCATGAAAGGATTTATCTACAGCGGATGGGAATTCGGCGGCCATGCGGATGCCGCAGCAAAAGCCGGGGATAAAGGCGCCGAAGCCAGCGGCGAAGGCATGATCGGCGATACTAAGGTTTACGCCATGACCGAAGCCGGACTGGCCCTGCAGGCCACCGTCACCGGCACCAAATACTGGAAAGACGACGAATTGAATTAACCGATAAACGTACCATCAACCCCAGCACAAGACAAAAAAAGCATGGGAAAAACACCCCATGCTTTTTTTATTTACGTCAACACATCACACCGAATGAGATGCATCATCCGGAAATATCTCATTAAACAACGAATCGTCAAGATTGCGGGCATAGTAGTTCTTAATAACTGCTTCGCCCTGCTCTTTATAGTCCAGCAGCGAGCGGGAAATCCCGGTCTTAATCATAAATACGATAAAAACACACGCCGCAGCACTCAGCACACGCTCCAAGCCCGGCCGCATTTTCTCAAGCCGGCTCAGGTCTGCTTTAGCGATTCGTAAAGCTGCGGATTTCGGTGCGTTTCGCAACGAATGCTTCAGGGTATTCAGTGCTTTCGTATTTGCCCGCGCCAGCAGTCCGATATCCTGCGGCTGGGTTTTAACCAAGGTCAGCGCCAGTTCTACGCGATGAACCATTGCCAACCGCCGCTGGCATCGCGGGCACTGAGCCACATGATCGTTCAGTCGCTCCGTCAAACGCGACCGTAAACCATTCCAAAACCCCGCTGGGCCTTTTTGCATACTGCAGTGTCGATTTGTATGATAAACCGTTTTCATCGTTCTTCTCGATTCTCTGATTGTGACATCCACTCAGCCAGCAGTTTAATCGCCTTATGGCGGTACACTCTGGCGGCTGCCGTTCGAATTCCCAAAATGTTCGCCACCTGCGTATACGGCATTTGAGCCAAATCCCGTAAAACCACAACAGCGCCCAGATAGTCCGGCAATTCAGTGATCGCCTCTCGAAGCCGCTGCTGCAACTGTATGGAATCCAACTCTGCAACCGGATTGTCTGTGTCGGGTTGATAGTCTCTGGCGAGTAATTCCCGGTACTTGTGTATAACCCGCTTTTGACGCAACATCGAAATGGCCAGATTGGAAGCTGTCTTGAACAGGTAAGCCCGAACGTTGTGCGGTTTTTGCTGATTGGGCAGATGAGCTAAACGCAGAAATGTATCCTGATAGGCATCGCAAACGTCCTCTTCGTTACCAAGAATCCGCCACAGCATAGTCACCAGTGCCGGACCGAATTCCTGCATCGACACCAGTACCCAACGCTGGCTTTTCGGAACAGAGCGCGCCTGCGTCAGATCAAACGTCAATCCTAAACTGGTCGGGTTTATGGCCATAATTTTCAAGAATTCCCGGTACTTCTGAAAATAAGACGCATCTGCTGCCTATATGTTACCTGAAAAAATGAAAAAAATATATTTTTTTGTCATTTTAAAGGTAACATTTTTTTATCTGAACCGTCTTAATAAACAGAAAAAGGCATCAGAAATCTCGCTATCTTTTTATAAAACAGGGATTTATGAAAAATAAAGCAAAATCCAATATTCCCGAACTTGTTGATGAGATTCTCAAAGAAGCCATCAGATTCGGGGCCAGCGACATCCACTTTGAGCCGTCTTCTGACCAATTGCAAATCAAATACCGGCTTGACGGCACACTCAAAACAGTCGATGCCCTGCCCGCGGCGGTTCGCGGCAATGTTATCGCCCGCCTGAAAGTCCTCGGCAACCTGCTGACCTATCGCAACGACATCCCGCAGGAAGGCCGCATCGAAGGCATTCCGGGCCAACCCGTCGATTCCGAATCCGGCCGCGTCATCGACAAGCGGCTGGCGGTTTTCCCGACCATCCACGGCCAGCGTGCGGTTGTTCGTATTTTCTATGAAAACGAATCGCTGACCGAATTGGACAAACTTGGCTTTAACCCTGCCATCGAATCATCACTGAAAGATTTCGCCTGTAAAAATCAGGGTATTTTGCTGTTAACCTGCCCGGCGGGAAGCGG
>Ga0272441_10004283_pt1 | contig 26118 bp, 37 predicted proteins | sample SSMProp6N_FD_193582 | JGI IMG/M metagenome (GOLD analysis project Ga0272441, IMG submission 193582) | Marine sediment archaeal communities from Little Sippewissett salt marsh, Falmouth, MA, United States - SSM-Prop-6N | ecosystem: Environmental > Aquatic > Marine > Wetlands > Sediment ...
TTTTCCGGAAACTCGGCGAACCTTGTCTCCGGCCTGCGGCTCCTTGCTGAAGCAGGCCCTGGAGCCTGTACGAAATGTATCGAATTGCAATTAAGTAAACCAATACATTTCCTTCGTTCGGGAGCAACCTTTTATCGCTCACCTGGTAAGAACAAATATATACCACTGTAGAGCTATGGGCAAATTTTTTATGTTGTATATATTAACGTACTTTAAACATGGGTTATTAACAATTGTTAATAACATGATTACACCCTCAATTGTCAAGGTTTTATTAAGGTTGCAGGCCCATCATATGTAATACTATATACCATAAAGAGCTGTATCCCCAAGTTCCTCTTCGATCCTGAGGAGCTGGTTATATTTGGCCATCCGGTCGGACCGGCTGAGCGAACCTGTCTTAATCTGTCCTGAACACGTAGCTACCGCAATATCAGCGATTGTTGAATCTTCTGTTTCACCTGAACGGTGAGATGTGACAGTGGTGTAACCAGCCCTGTGCGCCATCTCTATTGTTCTGAGTGTTTCGGTAAGTGTACCTATTTGGTTCAACTTGATAAGTATCGAATTGGCGCATCCCATTTCAATGCCTTTTTTAAGATATTCGACATTTGTCACGAAATTATCATCTCCCACAAGTTGAATCTTTTTACCTGAAAGCTTTGTATGTATTACCCAGCCATCCCAGTCATCTTCTGCCATTCCATCTTCAACTGAATCGATAGGATATTTTGAAATCAGTTCATCAATATATTCAGCCTGTTCCTGGCTTGTTCTTTTCTTTCCTTTAGGGCCTTCAAATTTGGTATAGTCATATACACCATCGACGTAGAATTCGGAAGCTGCACAGTCGAGTGCTATTGTAATATCTTTTCCTGCTTTATATCCCGCATCATTTATTGCTTTAAGTATTGAATCGAGTGCATCTTCTGTACCTTCCAGGTCAGGGGCAAAACCACCTTCATCACCTACAGCCGTACTCAAATTCCTTTGTTTAAGCACTTTCTTGAGTGTATGAAATACTTCCGCTCCCATTCTTAGTCCTTCCCTGAATGAGTTGGCACCTACTGGTCTTATCATAAATTCCTGGAAAGCAATCGGTGCATCCGAATGCGAACCTCCGTTAATAATATTCATCATAGGTATGGGAAGCACCACCGAATTTACCCCTCCTACATATCTGTACAGCGGCAGTCCGTGATAAGCGGCGGCGGCTTTTGCTGCAGCAAGGGATACTCCGAGTATGGCATTTGCGCCAAGGTTACTTTTATTAGACGTACCATCGATCTGTAGCATTTTCATATCAATACCGACCTGATCAGTTACATCCATGCCTGCCAGTTCTTCAGCAATTACATTATTCACATTATTAACAGCCTTAAGGACGCCCTTGCCAAGGTATCTTTCATTATCACCATCCCTGAGTTCAAGAGCTTCATTCTCACCTGTTGAAGCACCTGATGGTACTGCAGCTCTTCCCAGATAGCCACTGGCGGTAATCAGTTCGACTTCTATTGTTGGATTCCCTCTGGAATCGAGAATTTCGCGTGCGTGTACACTCACTATTCGACTCATGATCCTAATTACTAAATTTAGTTAAACAAAATTGCAAGATACAAAAAAAGGGATATAGAGTTATACTCTCCCTATCCCTTATTGCTCTTTACAGTATTCACTTATTCTTTCTTATCTCCTTCTTTATCAGTATTCTCCGACTTGCCTTCACCTGTTTTTTCCTCTTCTGCTTCCTTTTTGCTTTCAGCCTTTACCTCAGCCTCTTTCTTTCCTTCTTTCTTCTCTTCTTTTTTTACTTCAGCTTTTTCTTCTTCTTTTACCTCATCCTTAACCTTTGAATCTTTGTCCTCCATGGTTACGCCAGAAGCGGAAGTGGATGACTCAGCCCTGGTTTCTTCCTGTGCCTCGGATTTCAAATCCTCGACATCGGGAGTTGCTTCCCCGGCATCGGCAGCAGCTTCTGTGGTATCGGGAGCTACTTCTTCGGCATCAGGTGTGGTTGCCACATCATTGGCAACAGCTTCCTGAACCTCAGCCTTACTCTTTCCTGAGCCTCTTCTTCTCCTTGTCGACCTTGTTTTTTTACTTGTATCTTCAAGCATATTCTCATTATAGTCGACAAGCTCAATAATACACATTTCTGCATTGTCGCCCAGTCGGTTCCCGGTTTTCAGTATTCTGGTGTATCCTCCAGGACGATCCATGATTTTCGGAGATACTTCCCTGAAGAGTTCAGAGACAGCATATTTATTCTTCAGGTAACTGAATACAACGCGCCGTGAATGTGTTGTATCATCCTTTGATCTCGTTATCAGGGGCTCAATATAAGTACGTAAAGCTTTTGCCTTTGCAGTGGTAGTTGTTATCCTTTTATGCAGGATAAGTGATGATGCCATATTTGACAGCATTGCTTTCCTGTGAGCACTCGTTCTTCCCAGATGGTTAAAACCTTTTCTATGTCGCATTTCTCTTTCTCCTTAGCGGTTTACAATTATTCCTTTTCAAGCTTGTACCTGCTAACATCCATTCCGAATGAAAGATTCATTGATTCGAGTAGTTCATCAAGCTCTGTTAATGATTTCTTTCCAAAATTCCTGAACTTAAGCAGATCGTTCTTATTAAATTTGACCAGATCACCCAGTGAATCAACTTCAGCAGCTTTAAGACAGTTCAATGCTCTTACAGAAAGATCCAGGTCGACCAGCTTTGTTTTAAGCAGTTGTCTCATATGCAGTACTTCTTCATCAAATTCTTCATGTGCCAGTTTATCTTCTGAATCGATAGTAATTTTATCATCAGAGAAGAGCATGAGGTGGTAAATAAGTATTTTTGCAGCTTCTTTGAGAGCATCTTTGGGGTGTATTGAACCGTCTGTATTTATTTCAACTACAAGTTTTTCATAGTCAGTCTTCTGTTCCACCCTGTAATTCTCGACTGCGTACTTCACGTTTTTTACGGGTGTGAAGATTGAATCTACAGCTATAAGTCCAAATTCGGCATCAACCGGTTGGTTTTCCTCAGCAGGCACATAGCCTCGCCCTTTAGTTATGGAAATTTCCATCTGCAGTTTTACATCTGATTCCATCGAGCATATACTGTGATCGGGATTCAGTACTTCAAAGCTGCTGAGGTAATTATTCATATCACCTGCCTTGAATTCATTCTGACCGCTGATTGTAATAACTATTTTTTCGCTGTCTATCCCTTCTGTCATTTGCTTAAACCTTACCTGCTTAAGGTTAAGCACAATATCTGTTACATCTTCAGTAACTCCAGGTACTGTTGAGAATTCATGATCGATACCTTCAATCTTAACAGTAGCAATTGCAAAACCTTCGAGGGATGAAAGCAATATTCTTCTCAGTGCATTACCCACAGTAATACCATATCCTGGTTCCAGGGGGCGGAATTCAAATTTACCATAATAGTTGTCCGCTTCAACCATTATTACTTTATCGGGCTTCTGGAATGCTAAAATAGCCATATATATAATCTTAAATTTTATTACTTAGAATATAATTCAACTATAAGTTGTTCTTTTATATCTTCAGGTATATCCTCCCGTTCAGGAGTATTCATAAACTTACCGACCATCTGTGAGTCATCCCACTCAAGCCATGAATAGCTGAGGTGTCTTTTACCGGCTATTGAATCAAGTATAGCTTCAAGAGACTTTGATTTTTCCCTTACACCAATTATATCTCCTGCTTTAACGAGTGATGAAGGTATATTAACCACCTCGCCGTTAACTGTAATATGGCGGTGTGATACCATTTGCCTGGCGGCTGACCTTGTTGGAGCAATACCGAGACGGTAGACCACATTATCGAGCCTTGACTCGAGTAACTGAAGCAATACTTCACCTGTTACCCCTTTGCTGCGTGAAGCACGCTCGAACATGTTTCTGAACTGCTTCTCAAGCACTCCATAGGTATATTTTGCCTTTTGTTTTTCCTTCAACTGGATACCATATTCGGAGGTTTTCTTCCTTCTTTTCATATTACCGTGCTGTCCGGGGGGATAATTTTTCCTTTCCAGATGCTTGTCGGTACCGAATATTGGATCCCCAAATTTCCTGGCTATTTTTGATTTTGGTCCTCTGTATCTTGCCATTGAAAAATAGTTTTATTCTCTTATTATTTTTTTGTTTACACTCTTCTCCTGTTCGGCGGGCGGCAACCATTATGCGGCATTGGTGTAACATCAACTATTTCAGTTACTTCTATGCCATTATTATGGATTGACCTTATTGCTGATTCCCTTCCTGAGCCAGGACCTTTAACGAATACCTTAACCTTACGGAGACCAAGGTCATAGGCTACTCTGGCACAATCTTCAGCTGCCATTTGCGCTGCATAGGGGGTATTCTTTTTTGATCCTTTAAAACCCATTTTTCCTGCTGAAGCCCAGGTTATTACCTGACCTGAATTATTCGTCAGTGAAATGATTATATTATTAAATGAAGAATGTATATGAGCCTGGCCAACAGGTTCAATCTTTACTACTCTTCTTCTGGATGCTCCGGATTTCTTTGCCATAATCTAATTATTTAACAGCTTTCTTCTTATTAGCTACAGTTTTCTTTCTCCCTTTGCGTGTACGGGCATTATTTTTGGTACTCTGACCTCTTACCGGCATACCTGTTCTGTGCCTTATACCACGATAGCAGCCTATATCCATTAATCTTTTGATACCAAGCTGCACATCAGACCTTAGTTCACCCTCAAGCTTGTATTCATCATTGAGGATACGGCGGATATTTGTTAATTCATTGTCATTCCAATCCTTAACCTTCTTATCCAAATCAACCTTGGCTTTAGTCAGCACTTTACGCGCACTGCTACGCCCGATTCCATAAATATACGTAAGGGCTACCTCGCCCCTTTTGTTTTTTGGTAAGTCTACACCAACTATTCGTGCCATATACCTTTTGTTAAAATGTGTGCAAAGTTAAGTAAATTATCCCTGTCTCTGTTTAAACTTGGGATTTTTCTTATTTATCACGTACAAGCGTCCTTTCCTCCTGACTATTTTACAGCCGGTGCTACGCTTTTTTATAGATGCTCTTACTTTCATTACTTCAGTGTTTATTTGTATCTGAATGTTATTCTTCCCTTTGTTAAATCATACGGCGACATTTCAACCTTAACCCTGTCACCTGGTAAAATCTTTATATAGTTCATTCTCATTTTCCCTGAGATATGAGCTGTTATAACGTGACCATTTTCAAGCTCAACCCTGAACATTGCGTTGGAAAGAGCTTCAATTATTGTTCCATCCTGTTCTATAGAAGGTTGCTTTGCCATATCATTTATTTTTATTTAACTCTTCATCAATATATTCAAATGTCGTTAATATGTCAGCCATGTTTTTCCTAACCGCTACAGCATATTCAAAATGTGCTGAGGGTTTGCCATCGGCTGTTCTCACAGTCCATCCATCCTTCATTTGCCTTACACTTCTACCGCCCATATTTATCATTGGTTCAATACAAATGACCAGTCCGTTTTTCAGCTTAGGTCCTCTTCCTCGTCTCCCATAATTTGGTATTTCAGGGGACTCGTGCAGGTTTTTCCCCAGTCCGTGACCCACAAGCTCACGCACTACTGAGTAACCTCCGCTCTCGGCTTTATTCTGTACAGCCCATGATATATCACCTACCCTGTTTCCGGCAACAGCTTGCTTTACTCCTTCTTCAAGTGATTCCCTTGTATATTCCAGAAGCCTTCTCTTTTCATCGTCTATTTCCCCTACAGGGAAGGTAAATGCGCTGTCACCATAATATCCCTCAAGTACCACTCCACAGTCAATAGATACAATATCTCCTTCCTGTAGTATATAATCTGAAGGGATGCCATGGACAACTTCATCATTTACAGAGGTGCACAGTGTGTTGGGGAAATTGTTATATCCCTTAAATCCCGGAATTGCCCTATGATCGCGAATAAACTCTTCGGCAATTTTATCAAGCTCAAGGGTAGTTATCCCGGGCCTTATGGTTTTTGCCATTTGGGCCAGTGTTTTTGACACAAGCTGGTTGCTCGATCTGAGCAATTCTATCTGTTCCTCTGTTTTCAGATGCAACATCAAAGAACGTTTTTACATTGCAGAGACAGCTCCTGCTCTTCCCTTTATTCTGCCCGACTTCATCAATCCGTCATAGTGGCGCATCAGCAAATGACTTTCAATCTGCTGGAGGGTATCTAGTACAACCCCCACAAGTATCAGCAATGATGTCCCTCCATAAAACTGTGCAAATGGAGAGCTCACGCCAAATTGTACCGCGATGGCTGGCAATATAGCTATTATAGCCAGGAAGATAGATCCCGGCAGTGTTATTCTTGACATCACCTGGTCAAGAAACTCAACTGTTTTCCTTCCTGGTTTCACCCCGGGGATAAAACCCCCGTTCTTTTTCATATCTTCTGCCATCTGCACCGGATTGATTGTTACTGCGGTATAGAAATAAGTAAATGCTATAATCAATAATGCAGTTACCAGGCTATACCAGAATCCGTACATATTTGAGAAAGCAGCAACAAAACCTGACATTTGATCAGAGCTTGCGTATCCTGCCACTATTATAGGCAGCATCATTATTGCCTGTGCAAAAATAATGGGCATCACACCTGCTGCATTTACTTTGAGTGGTATATACTGTCTGACTCCACCGTATTGTTTATTACCAACTATTCGCCTTGCATATTGAACAGGTATTCTGCGCGTGCCCTGCACCAGCAGAATGGTACCAAGGATAACGGCAAACAGCAGGACCATTTCAAGCAGCAGTCCAACCAGCCCTCCCGAGCCGTCGATCCTCACTCCGAGTTCAAATACAAAAGCCTGTGGCAATCGGGCAATAATACCTATCATAATGATAAGTGATATACCGTTACCTATTCCTTTATCAGTTATCTTCTCACCCAGCCACATTATAAACATTGTTCCTGCAGTAAGAATAATCACAGATGAGACCTTAAACAGTGCCCCGGTTAAAATAAAAGCACTTACCGGTAGCTGTGCATGCAGGTTTGCCAGGTATGTTGGTGCCTGGAGAAGGAGGATAGCAACAGTAAGGTACCTTGTATACTGGTTCATTTTCCTTCTACCGCTTTCACCTTCACGCTGCAATTTCTGGAAATATGGAAATACTATTCCCAGCAGCTGTATTACAATTGAGGCTGAGATATAGGGCATAATACCCAGGGCAAATACCGAAGCCTGGGAGAAAGCACCTCCCGAGAACATATCAAGCAGTCCCATGATACCCGATGCTGTTTGGTCTCTAAGGGCATCAAGCTGTGCCGGATCGATACCCGGCAGGGTGACGTACTTACCGAACCTGTAGAGAAGGATAATTCCGAGAGTGTATATTATCCTGGCCCTGAGGTCTTCTATCTTGAATATGTTTCGTATTGTCTGAAATAATCTCATCCTAATATATTTTTACTACTTTTCCCTGTTTGGCTTCTATGGCTTCAGCAGCTGCTTTTGAAAAAGCATGAGCATGTACTTCAAGTTTTTTCTCTAGTGATCCTTTTGCCAGGATTTTAACCCGTGCTTTCCTGGAAACCAGTCCTGCCTCGACCAGTGTTTCCGGCTTAATGGTATCAAGTTTCTTCTTTTCAGCCAGTTCCTGAAGGGTACTTAAATTAATTCCCTTATAAGCAATACGGTTCAGGTTAGTAAACCCGTACTTTGGAACCCTTCTTTGAAGTGGCATCTGACCACCTTCGAAACCAATTTTCTTTGAGTAGCCTGATCTGGATTTCTGTCCTTTATGGCCCCTGGTAGCTGTTCCACCTCTTCCTGAGCCCTGCCCACGTCCCAGTCGTCTGTCTTTTTTAACGGTCCCTTCAGCCGGTTTTAGATTACTTAAGTCCATTTCAATAAGATATTTTTAGTTCTTTTAAATTTCCTCAACTTTTACCAGATGCTTAACAGCATTTACCATTCCCAGAATCTGTGGTGTGGCTTCATGGTCAACACTCTGGTTAATCTTTTTCAGCCCGAGTGCAGTCAGTGTTCTTTTCTGGCGCTCAGGTCTGCCAATCTTAGATCTTATTTGTGTTACCCGAATCTTTGACATGATGATATTTTTCTATCCATTAAATACTTTATCAAGTGATACTGACCTCTGGTTTGCTACCGTATATGCATCCCTGAGGTCTGTCAGTGCTTCAAATGTAGCTTTCACCAGGTTGTGAGGGTTTGAAGAGCCCTTTGATTTGGCCAGCACATTCTTTATTCCCACACTTTCAAGCACTGCACGCATAGCTCCACCCGCTTTAACCCCAGTACCTTCAGAAGCAGGTTTCAGGAAAACCGATGCTCCTCCATACTTTGCATACTGAACATGTGGTATGGTACCATTAATTACCGGCACTCTAATAAGGTTTTTCTTTGCATCTTCAATCCCTTTTGCTATAGCCGTGGTCACTTCATTGGCTTTCCCCAGTCCATGACCGGCGACACCATCTTCATTACCGACGACGACAATAGCAGAAAAGCTGAAGGTACGACCTCCCTTTGTTACCTTTGTAACCCTCTGGATACTTACGAGCCTGTCTTTTAGCTCAAGATCAATGGTTTTTACTCTTTTAATTTCTTTTGTCATATTCAATTAGAATTTTAATCCGCCTTCACGAGCTGCTTCAGCCAGTGCTTTTACCCTGCCGTGATACTTATAACCGCCCCTGTCGAATACTATATTATTAATGCCGGCTTCCTTGCATTTTCCTGCCAGCAACTTTCCTACCTTTGCTGCCTGTTCTGTCTTGTTTACCTTATCAGCTGAGGCAACCTCCTTTTCCCTAGATGAGGCTGAAAGCAAGGTTTTTCCGTTTTCATCATCAACCACCTGTGCATAAATCTGCTTATTGCTTCTGAAAATTACCACTCTTGGCCTTTCTGATGTTCCAAACACTTTCTTGTGTATTCTCAGTTTTATCCTTTTTCTTCTCTCTGTTTTAGTCAAGCTCATCACTCAATTATTAAATATTATACACTTGCAGATTTACCGGCCTTCCTTCTGAGATGTTCTCCGACAAACTTAATCCCTTTGCCTTTATAAGGTTCAGGTGGACGGAGCGATCTTATCTTTGCTGCAACATGCCCGATAAGATGTTTATCAACACTGGAAAGTGTAATAACAGGATTGCTTCTTCTTTCGGTTTTTGCTTCAACTTTTATTTCGGCAGGTAACTCAATTACTATATCATGTGACAGGCCTACACTGAGCTCCAGCCTCTGACCATTAGCTTCAGCACGGTATCCGACACCAACCAGTTCAAGTTGCTTTGTATATCCTTCAGATACACCTATCACTGCATTGTTTATAAGCGCCCTGTACAGACCATGTAAAGATTTGTGCTTCTTGGAGTCAGAAGGACGTTTTATATTAACGGTATTATCTTCAACCTCCACCACTATTTCCTTATCAACATTAATTGACAATTCACCAAGCGGACCTTTAAGGTTCACTATATTATCATCAGCAACATCAACTGTTACTCCTGATGGCAGACTTACCGGTAGATTTCCTATTCGTGACATTTTATTATAATCCTCTTTTTATTATAATCCTCTTTTTAGTAAACATAACACAATACTTCACCACCAACTTTCAGTTTCCTGGCTTCCTTATCGGTGATAACACCCTGTGATGTTGACAGGATAGCTACACCCAGCCCGTTAAGTACACGTGGTAATTCATCCACACTAGCATATTTCCTCAGTCCGGGGCGGCTAATTCGCTCCAGTGATTTAATGGCAGAAACCTTACTCTCAGGATGATATTTAAGGGCGATTTTAATAATCCCCTGTGCTCCATCATCAACATGCTTATAACTAAGGATATATCCCTTTTCATATAATATTTTTGTAATATCCTTCTTCAGATTTGATGCAGGAATTTCCACCACTTTATGTTTAGCGGTAATAGCATTTCTGATTCTTGTAAGAAAATCTGCAATTGGATCAGTCATTCTTTCTAATTTTTAAGTATTAATCACTACCAACTGGCTTTTTTAACACCGGGTATAAGACCTTCCGAAGCCATTTCCCTGAAGGTAATACGGCTAATGCCGAACTGTCTCATATATCCTCTCGGCCGCCCGGTAATACTGCAACGGTTATGCAGACGTATAGGGTTTGAATTACGTGGCAGACGGCTAAGTCCTACATAATCGCCTTCAGCTTTAAGCCTGGCTCTCCTGGCTTCATACTTTTTCACAAGCTTGGCTCGTTTTACTTCACGGGCTTTCATTGATTCTTTAGCCATAATTTATCAGTTTTTAATTGGTTTAAATGGCAATCCATAATGACGCAGCAGCGCAAATCCCTCTTCATCGGTTTTGGCTGAAGTAACAAATGTGATCTGCAATCCCATTATTTTTACCACCTTATCAATATCTATCTCCGGAAAGATGATCTGCTCGGTTATTCCCAGGGTATAGTTTCCTCGTCCGTCGAGCTTACTGCCAATACCTTTAAAGTCGCGTATACGAGGTAAGGCTACCCTGATAAGTCTTTCAAGAAATTCGTACATCTTTTCCCTCCTGAGAGTTGTCATAACACCAATGGGCATGTTTTTTCTCAATTTGAAGTTTGAGATATCCTTTGATGAAACAGTCTGAACAGCCTTCTGACCCGAGATGGCAGTTATTTCCTCTGTACCAACCTCAATAAGTTTCTTATCGGCGATAGCCTGCCCTATCCCCTGGTTTATCACTATTTTCTCAAGGCGCGGAACCTGCATGACGGTTGAATAACCAAACTCCTTCATGAGAGCAGGTACTATTTCTTCCCTGTATTTCTTTTGTAAAGTAGGCGTATACATTATTTGATCTCCTCTCCTGATTTTTTAGAATAGCGTATAAGCTTATCTTTCTTATTTAATTTCCTGCCAATGCGGGTACCCTCACCTGAAGCAGGGTCAACTAACATCAGATTTGAAATATGTATCGTTGCTTCTTTCTTTATTATCCCTCCCTGGGGGCTCTGGGCATTCGGTTTGGTATGTTTTGAAACCATGTTCACACCTTCTACTATTGCTCTTTTCTTCTTTCTATCAACTTCCAGGATACGACCTCGTTGTCCTTTTGATTCACCTGTTATCACTACAACAGTATCTCCTTTTTTGATATGTAGTTTTTCTTGCATGGCTTATATTTTTTCTATAACACTTCAGGCGCCAGTGATACAATCTTCATATATTTTTCACGTAGTTCCCTGGCTACCGGTCCGAAAATACGTGTGCCTCGCACCTCATCCAGGTTATTCAGCAGTACAACTGCATTGTCATCAAAACGAATATAGGAGCCATCAGCCCTGCGTATTTCCTTGTTTGTTCTCACAACCACAGCTTTGGAGACCATTCCTTTTTTTGCTTCTCCTGAAGGGATAGCGCTTTTTACTGTGACTACTACTTTGTCACCGATAGATGCATACTTTTTTCTGCTTCCACCAAGTACTCTTATTACCAGCACCTCTTTGGCTCCGGTATTATCGGCTACAGATAGTTTACTTTCCTGTTGTACCATAATTACTTAACTCTTTCTATTACTTCAACCAATCTCCAGGATTTTCTCTTGCTCAGAGGCCTGGTTTCCATAATACGCACCGTATCACCAATGTTACAGGTATTTTCCTCATCATGAGCAAGAAGCTTTTTTGTTTTGTTCATATATTTACCGTAAACAGGATGCTTAACCTTTCTTTTTACGGCAACGGTAATTGATTTGTCCATTTTATTGCTGACAACAATACCTGTACGTTCTTTTCTTAAATTTCTTTCCATTGTTGACACTAACTGTTTTATTCTTCATTTATCTCCTTCTGCCCATCCTGTTTTTCATTCAATTCTCTATAGCGCAATTCCGTGAGCAGTCTGGCTATATTACCTCTTGTCTCCTTTATTTTATTTGGATTATCAAGCGGTGTTATTGCATGGTTGAGTCTCATGCGCACGAGCGATGTTTTCTCATTATCGATCCTTTCAAGGATCTCCTGAGTTGACAATTCTTTTATTTCTGAACTTTTCATGGCACTACTCTTTATTCTTGAACATAATCATTCCTGACGATAAACTTTGTAGTGATAGGCATCTTCTGTGCACCCAGTCTCAATGCTTCCCTCGCAACATCGTAGGGCACTCCCTCACATTCCATTATTATCCTGCCCGGGGTAACCGGTGCCACAAATCCTTCAGGAGCACCTTTTCCTTTACCCATTCTCACCTCTGCAGGTTTCTTTGTTATTGGTTTATCGGGAAAGATACGTATCCAAAGCTGTCCTTCACGTTTCATATGGCGAGTAACAGCCTGACGCGCTGCCTCAATCTGCCTTCCGGTGATCCAGGCTGATTCAAGTGCTTTAATACCAAAGGATCCAAAGGCGAGCTGATTGCCTCTCTGGGCATTCCCTTTCATCCTTCCTTTCTGCCGTCTTCTGTATTTTGTTTTCTTAGGTTGTAACATTTCTAACTATCTTAAAAAATCCTGGTATTTAGTATATTTTATTCCCTTTTTTTTTTATAAAACGCGACGAATCGTGTCTTTACTTTTTACTTTTTTCTTTTCCTCATACCTGATCCCCTTGCTGATTTCTGACTTTTTATTGCAATATCCGGAGAAAGGTCGCGCTTACCATACACCTCACCATTGCATATCCAGACCTTTATACCTATTAAGCCCACTTTTGTGAGAGCCTCGGCGAGTGCATAATCTATATCGGCCCGGAAAGTATGGAGAGGTATACGACCTTCCTTATATGTCTCATTTCTTGCCATTTCAGCACCACCCAAACGGCCAGACACAAGCACTTTAATACCTTCAGCACCCATTCTCATTGTGGAGGCTATAGACATTTTTATGGCCCGGCGGTATGAAATCTTCCCTTCAATCTGCCGTGCTATATTATTCGCAACAATTGTGGCATCAAGTTCAGGGCGTTTAACCTCAAAAATATTTATCTGTACTTCCTTCTTGGTTATCTTCTTTAATTCTTCTTTAAGCTTATCAACTTCCTGGCCGCCTTTACCTATTATTATACCCGGGCGTGCAGTATTTACAGTAACAGTAATAAGCTTTAGTGTTCGTTCAATAATTATCTTTGATATACTGGCCTTGGCAAGTCTGGCATTGAGGTATTCCCTTATCCTGGTATCCTCAATCAGTTTACCTGAGAAGTCTTTGCCACCATACCAGTTTGAGTCCCAGCCTTTTATTATTCCCAGCCTATTACCTATCGGATTAACTTTTTGTCCCATCTATTTTAGTTTGATGTATTTTCTATTTCTTCCGTATTTAAACTATCAAGAATAAGTGTTACATGATTGGATCTCTTCCTTATCCTGTACGCACGACCCTGCGGTGCTGTTTGCAGCCTCTTCAGGGTACGACCCTGGTTAACAAAAGCCTCCTTAACGTAAAGGTTACTCTCTTCAATGCGTACTCCTTCGTTTTTTGCCTGCCAGTTGGCTATTGCAGAAAGGAGAAGTTTTTCAACATTGCGTGAAGCTTCCTTCGAGCTGTATTTCAATACATCAAGGGCTTTGTTAACTTCCATACCTTTGATCATATCTGTTACCAGCCTCATTTTACGTGGAGAGGTAGGGCAGTTTCTCAGAACTGCCTGATATGTTTTAAGTTTCTCCTCTTTACGCTTTTCGGCTGAAATTCTTTTTCTTGCACCCATTTGTCAGGTTTTTTATCTTATCAATTAATCTTTATCTCTGTTTGCCACCATGCCCCCTGAAAATACGAGTTGGAGCAAATTCACCCAGCTTATGACCTACCATGTTTTCGGTTATATAAACAGGGATGAATTTATTTCCATTATGAACAGCAATTGTATGACCGACGAAATCGGGTGATATCACTGACCTTCGCGACCATGTTTTAATTACTGTCTTTTTCCCTGAGTCGTTCATCTCCGTCACTCTTTTTTCGAGCTTATAGTCGATAAACGGTCCTTTTTTAATCGATCTGCTCATATTTTATTATATCAATTATTTTTTCCTTCTTTCAATAATATACCTATTGGAATATTTCTTCTTACTCCTTGTCTGGTATCCTTTTGCAGGCAGTCCTGTTCGTGAACGTGGGTGTCCTCCTGAAGCACGTCCTTCACCACCACCCATAGGATGGTCAACCGGGTTCATTGCAACACCTCTTGTTCTTGGGCGACGGCCGAACCACCTGCTACGGCCAGCCTTACCTGATATTTCAAGTATATGATCAGGATTTGACACTGATCCAACTGTAGCCCTGCACTGAACAAGTATCATTCTTGTCTCACCCGAGGGCAGTTTTACAGTAGCATATTTGCCTTCCCTGGCAACGAGCTGTGCATATGAACCGGCACTTCTTGCCATTGCTCCTCCTTTACCCGGCTTGATTTCAATATTATGTATAATCGTACCAAGGGGTATATCTGACAATGGTAAAGCATTGCCTACCTCGGGAGCGACTCCCTTACCTGATACGATTGTCTCTCCAACCTGCAATCCCTGCGGTGCAATGATATACCTCTTTTCACCATCTTCGTAAAACAACAAGGCAATCCTTGATGAACGGTTAGGATCATATTCAATCGACTTAACTGTTGCCTTTACCCCATCCTTCTCTCGTTTAAAGTCGATTTCACGGTATCTTCTCTTATGACCCCCACCCATGTACCTCATTGTCATTCGTCCACTGCTGTTCCTTCCGCCGCTTTTCTTTAAGGAGCGCAGTAGCGATTTTTCAGGTTCAGTAGCCGTAATAGTATCACGGGAGCTGATTATTTTATGTCTCTGACCTGGTGTAACAGGTTTTATTTTTCTTACTGCCATAGTCTATTATATATTGCTATAGAAATCTATTGTATCCCCTTCAGCCACCGTTATGATAGCCTTTTTATAAACGGATGTCCTTCCGGACATTATACCTGATTTTGTATACCGCATCTTCTTTTTGCCGTTATAAATCATGGTCTTAACCGATTCCACGGTTACGCCGTACATTTCTTCAACGGCTCTTTTTATTTGCACCTTATTTGCATCCCTGGCAACTATGAAGCCATAGCGATTAAATTTCTCGCTCTGGTCAGTCATTTTTTCTGTTACTATCGGCTTCAGTAAAATATCCATTACTTAAAGTTTTCTAATTTTTAAATGTTGAATGCAAAACGTCAACTGCGCTCTCCACAAGTATCAGAACCGAAGCTTTTGTAATCACGTAAGTATTTAACTCATCGCTAGTTATAACTTCGACACCCTTCAAATTTCGAGATGACAAATATACATTTTTATTTGGTTCCGGAAAAACTATAAGGGATTTTTTACCCGTAAGATTCAGATTAGCCTCCAGCCTTGCGAGTTCCCTTGTTTTCGGTTCTTCAAAATTGAAGTCCTCCAGAACTATAATACTTTTGCTTTTAGCTTTATAAGTAAGGGCCGATTTCCTGGCCAGTTGTTTCACTTTCTTATTAAGCTTAAATCCATAGTACCTGGGTCTTGGGCCAAATACACGCCCCCCTCCCCTGAAAATAGGATTTTTAATATCACCAAAGCGGGCTGTACCGGTTCCTTTTTGTCTTTTTATCTTACGGGTACTACCTACAATGTCACCTCTTTCTTTGGTACTGTGTGTTCCCTGCCTTTTGGTAGCCATAAACTGTTTTGTATCCAGGTATATGGCATGGTCATTGGGTTCAACACCAAATATTGAATCATCGAGGTTTACTTTTCTCCCGGTATCTTTACCTTCTATGTCTAATACTGCTATTTTCATTACTTTGTAATTATTAAGTAACCACCTTTAGGACCTGGAACCGATCCTTTTACTATCAACAAATTACTGTCAGGAATGAGTTTAATAACCCGGAGGCTGATAGACATTATCTTATTATGACCTGTATGTCCTGCCATTCTCATCCCTTTAAATACTTTGGATGGATAAGACGATGCACCAAGTGATCCGGGTGCTCTCTGCCTGTTATGCTGTCCGTGAGTCTTGTCACCAACGCCCCTGAATGAATGGCGTTTTACGACACCCTGGAATCCTTTCCCTTTTGACCATCCCCTGACGTCGAGCCAGGTATCATCATCAAAAAGGTTGACATCGAGAATATCGCCGATTTTATATTTACCCTCAGGAAAACCGGTAAATTCAATGGTCATCTTTTTAGGCCCTGTATTAGCCTTTTGAAAGTGACCTATCTCAGCTTTTGTACTATTCTTTTCTTTCTTATCATCATAGCCCAGCTGCAGCGCATTGTACCCGTCATTCTCTTCAGTTTTGACCTGGGTAACAACACAAGGGCCTGCTTCGATTACCGTACAAGGAATATTTTTCCCGTTTTCATCGAAAACAGAAGTCATTCCTACTTTTTTGCCTATTAATCCCTGCATTTTTCTAAGTCTTTACTGGTTTCACACTTTAATTTCCACTTCCACTCCGCTTGGCAACTCGAGCTTCATTAGGGCATCGATTGTCTTAGGTGTTGAGCTGTAAATATCGAGCAGTCTTTTATAGCTTGACAACTGGAACTGCTCTCTCGACTTCTTGTTCACGAATGTTGACCTAAGTACGGTAAACACTCTTTTATGTGTCGGGAGAGGGATAGGGCCACTAACGACAGCACCAGTAGATTTTACCGTTTTTACGATCTTCTCTGCGGATTTATCCACGAGGTTATGATCATAAGATTTCAGTTTAATACGAATTTTCTGACTCATCTCTAATAGAATTTACCTTTAATTTGTTCTATAATCTTTTTTGAAATTTCTTCAGGCACTTCCTCATAGTGAGAATACTCCATTGTTGAAGTAGCCCTTCCGGAAGTAAGGGTCCTGAGTACAGTAACATAACCGAAGTTTTCTGCCAGCGGCACTTTAGCTTTTATGACCCTTGAACCTGCTTTCGATTCCATACCTTCCACTTTTCCTCTCCTCCTGTTAAAATCGCTTACCACATCACCCACGAACTCCTCAGGGGTAACCACTTCTGCCTTCATTATTGGCTCAAGCAGCACAGGCTTGCATTTGTGGGCTGAATTCCTCAGGGCCTGGCGTGCGGCTATTTCAAATGACAGTGCATCTGAGTCAACCGGATGGTATGAACCGTCCTTGAGTACAACTTTCAGGCTATAAAGGGGGAAACCTGCGAGGGGGCCATTTGCCATACCTGTTTTGAATCCCTTTTCCACAGAAGGGATAAACTCGCGGGGTATATTGCCTCTTTTGACCTGATCGATAAACTGAAGCCCGGTAAATCCTTCTTCAGCAGGCATTATTTCAACCTCTATTTCTGCAAATTTACACTTACCACCGGTTTGTTTTTTGAACACTTCACGGTATTCAAATGCTGTTGTAAGTGCTTCTTTATAGGCAACCTGTGGTTTACCCTGGTTGCATTCAATCTTGAACTCTCTTTTCAGACGGTCAATAAGTATCTCCAGGTGCAATTCACCCATTCCACTGATAATGGTTTGTCCGCTGTCAGGATCGGCTTTCACCTGGAAAGTAGGATCTTCCTCGGCCAGTTTATTGAGCGCAATAGCGAGCTTATCAACATCAGCCTGTGTTTTTGGCTCAATGGCAACTCCAATTACCGGATCGGGAAATTCCATAGACTCAAGCCATATTGGCTTGTGGATCGCACATAATGTATCGCCTGTTTTAATGTCTTTCAGACCTGCAACAGCACAGATATCTCCTGCTGATATACTATCCTGGGGATTCTGTTTGTTGGCATGCATCTGGAACAGGCGGTTTATTCTATCTCTTTTCCCGGTGCGCATGTTCAGTACCATATCACCGGTTTTAAGTATCCCTGAATATACACGAATGAATGCCAGTCGTCCCACGAAAGAATCAGTTGCAATTTTGAAGGCAAGGGCAGCCAGGGGTTCATTATCATCAGGCATTCGTTCAGCTATTTCATTATTCTTCGGATTCAAGCCTTTTACCCCCCCTATCTGGAGCGGTGAAGGTAAATAAGCAACAATAGCATCAAGCAGTCTCTGTATACCCTTATTCTTAAAAGCTGACCCGCAGAGTACCGGAACAGCAAGTCCTTCAATTGTTGATTTACGCATTACTGACAGCATATCTTCCCGGGTAATTGAATCAGGATTCTCGAAATACCGCTCGAGCAGGGTGTCATCAGCTTCTGCAACAGCTTCCACGAGCTTTCCTCTCCATTCTTCTGCTTGCTCTCTCAGCTCTTCCGGGATATCATGTAGTTCATACCTGGTACCCAGGGTTTCGTCACTGAACCATACTACAGCTTTATTTTCAATCAGGTCGATAACACCCTTAAAATCTTCCCCTGAGCCCATAGGAATCTGGACAGGTACCGCGTTCGCACCCAGTTTTTTCCTGATCTGCTCAACAACGCTGTAGAAATCAGCACCAACCCGGTCCATTTTGTTAACAAAAGCTATTTTCGGCACTCCATACCTGTCGGCCTGCCTCCACACTGTTTCAGACTGAGGTTCAACACCACCAACGGCACAGAAAACTGCTATTGCTCCATCGAGTACCCTCAGTGAACGTTCCACCTCCACAGTGAAATCAACGTGGCCTGGAGTATCGATAATATTGATTTTATAATCTTTATCCTGGTATTTCCAGAAGGTTGTTGTAGCTGCAGAAGTAATGGTAATACCTCTCTCCTGTTCCTGGATCATCCAGTCCATCTGAGCATTACCATCATGGACCTCACCAAGACGATGGGTACGACCGGTATAAAACAGAATTCTCTCTGTTGTAGTGGTCTTACCTGCATCGATGTGTGCCATGATGCCAATATTGCGTGTATATTCGAGGATATTACTCATATTTAGTTATAATACTATCTAAAACCGGAAGTGGGCAAATGCCTTATTTGCTTCAGCCATCCGGTGGGTGTCTTCTTTTCTTTTGAAAGCTCCTCCCTCACCTTTATATGCTGCAATCACTTCTGCAGCCAGCCTCTCTGCCATGTTTTTTCCTGGCCTTCTGCGGGCAAAGAAAATGAGGTTTTTCATGCTTATACTTATTTTCCTGTCTCCTCGCACTTCCATAGGCACCTGGAAAGTTGCACCACCGACCCTGCGGCTTTTCACCTCAACCTGCGGGGTAACATTTTCGAGTGCCTGCTTCCAAATTTCTAAAGCACTTTTTTCTTCGTCCATCATTTTCCCTTCAACAATGTCCAGAGAATCATAAAATATCTTGAATGCAAGATTTTTCTTACCACTCAGCATCAGGTTATTAACAAACCTGGTTACATAAGGGTCATTGAACTTGGGATCTGGAAGAATGATCCTCTTTTTTGGTCTTGATTTTCTCATTATCTAGCTCCTTACATTGTTAACAACTAATTCTTTGGCTTTTTGGCCCCATATTTTGAACGTCTCTGGGTACGACCTTCAACACCTGATGTATCAAGTGCTCCACGTATAAGGTGATATCTTACTCCCGGAAGGTCTTTTACCCTTCCGCCCCTAAGCAACACGATTGAGTGTTCCTGGAGATTATGTCCTTCTCCCGGGATATAAGCATTAACCTCCTTGCCATTTGTAAGCCTTACCCTTGCAACTTTACGCATGGCTGAATTTGGCTTCTTGGGTGTTGTTGTGTAAACCCGTACACAAACACCTCTTCGCTGAGGGCATGAATCCAAAGCAGGTGCTTTGCTTTTCTCAACAAGCCTTTTTCTGCCCTTTCTTACTAATTGTTGTATTGTTGGCATATATACAATTGTTTATATTAAACTTTAAATCAAAACATTCATCTTCATTACAGGCTAAAAATCCCTGTCTGCAGCCCTTTGCAGCTGTAATGGTTTTCGTTCTCTCTTATATACCTGAAAAACGTAAGTTATTTACAGGTTCCTTCCCGATTGTTTCCCTGGAAAATTTTTTATTCACTTACTCTTAGGAGGAAACCACCGGTACTCCTGGGTCTCAAAAACCGGCGCAAAGAAAAGCATTTTTTTTGTAACCGGCAAGTGATGAATGAAAAAAATAGAATATTGAATTGAGATGAAATAATGAGCCCAGGTCTTCGTTTATTCCTTTCCTCCTTTTATGATAAGCCAGATCGCGAATGACATTTCACCAATAATGCTTGGTATTGCCACTAATGCTAAGAAGATTGAACTATACACTTCATAGTTCTGTAGTAAAAAATGTGCACCTGTATCAACCATATACATAATACCTGCAATAATCAGAAATATGGAAATTAATCCAGGTTTTCCGATTATTCTTCCTAAGAGTACAAGGTGAATTCCGAAAAAGAATAATCCGATCAACCATATGATATTAAAGTTGTCAACCTGCTTCAGGATTTCCTGACCGGTAGTTGATACTAATGCAACAGGCAGGGCAAATACTGCAACTCCCATTATGGCAGCATGCATCATCCTGAATAGTGTACTCAGCCCGGATAAACTATGCTTCTTATAAAGTTCGTATAAGGCCCATGCAACAACAACATCAAAGACTACAGTAATCAGGAAAGCCAAAATTCCGAATCTTACTATTAAATGATTCTCCTGGATGGTCATTAAAGGATCGTTGAGGATAGATTCGAGAACAAAGAAATTAGCAAAAATTGCCGCAAAGAAGATCACCAGGTAGCTGGTACCTGCAATTTTAGATAATGTTCTTGGATTCATGATTTAATTTTGATTTTCTGGAATATTATTATTACTAACTGGAAGGAAATATAACAATCAGTCTAATACAATTGTTTAGAATAAAATTCGATATGGCTGGCTTATATGTTTTACAGAGTTCGTGGTTGGGGCCCAGAACCGAGAACCAAGGACCCAGTCATTTTATTCACAATCCGTCCCGAAGAAGCATTAGTATTAACCACCCCGACTTTATCCTTTGCTTGCTTTAAGGCAAACTCGGATAAAGTCACCCCTCCTTAAATTTTCTTCGAAAATCCAAGGAGGGGAAAGTTACCTTGCACAATTTATATCTTAGCCCTGCTCCCTGTCAATAATCAAATCCTTCGCGTTTCCCAAAATGACATTATATCCATTATTGCTCGGTTCCATTTTTCCATTTTTCCACTATTCCATTTTTCCATTTTTTATTATCTTTGTGCGCTCAAAACAGGTATATATAAAATTGTATAATAAATAATAATTCTAAAGGATGAAAAAATATCAAGCCGGACAGATCAAGACAATAGCACTTCTTGGCAATGCGGGTTCAGGTAAAACAACATTTGCCGAAGCAATGCTTTTCAATGGCGGTATTATTGAGAGAAGAGGCTCTGTTGAACACAAGAATACCGTATCTGACTACCGTCCTATAGAGCAGGAAAATGAAAACTCTATATTCTCTTCGCTACTCTATACCGATTACGACGATAATAAAATTAATATCCTTGATACACCCGGACTTGATGATTTTGCCGGTGGAGTAATATCTTCATTACATGTTGCCGATTCGTCCGTATTACTGGTCAATGTTCAAAACGGTGTTGAAGTGGGCACTGAGATACATTTTCGTCATGCTGACAAGCAAGGCAGGCCTGTGATAATATGCATCAATGGCCTTGATCATGAGAAAACGAATTTTGATAAATCAATAGATATGCTCAGGGACCGTTTCGGGGCTAATGTGACCCTGGTACAATTTCCCGTAAACGAAGGACATGATTTTGACTCAATTATTGATATAATCAAAATGAAGATGCTCAAATATCCAAAGGGTGGTGGCAAGTATGAAGAATTAGAAATTCCTGCCGAACACGCCGATAGAGCAGCTGAATTACAATCGGAGCTAATAGAGAAAGCAGCTGAAAATGATGAGTCATTAATGGAAATTTTCTTTGAAAATGACACGCTTACTGAGGAGGAGATGAAAAGCGGAATAAAGATAGGCCTTGTTAACAGAGGTATTTTTCCTGTATTTTGTTCATCGGCAAAAAATAATATCGGAGTTGACAGGCTCTCTGAATTTATCTGTAATGTTGCCCCTGCAGCTGCTGATATGCCTGAATGGACTACCGAAGAAGACAAAAAGGTAAAATGTGATGTCGATGGCCCTGCATCATTATTTGTATTTAAATCTTCTATGGAAGAACATATAGGAGAAATTAACTACTTCAAGGTGCTGTCAGGCAAAGTAACTGAAAATCTTGATGTTGTAAACGCCAATAACAGTACGAAGGAGAGGTTATCACAGTTATATGTATCTGCAGGCAAAAACAGGACGAAGGTATCAGAGCTCGTAGCCGGTGATATAGGTGCAGTGGTGAAGTTAAAAAACACCAAAACAAATCATACACTTAACAGCCAGGGCAGCCAGAAATTTCCGGAAATAAAATTCCCGGAACCAAAATACCGCACTGCTGTCAAACCCCTGAGTGAGGGAGACGAAGAGAAGCTTGGTGAAGCACTCAGTCGCATGCACCAGGAAGACCCTACCATTCTGGTTGAATATTCAAAAGAATTGAAGCAGATAATAATTTACGGACAGGGCGAATATCATTTGAATATACTGAAATGGCATCTTGATAATATTTTCAAGATAGAAACAGAATTTTATGCTCCCAAGATACCATATAGGGAAACTATTACCAAAGCAGCGCAGGCTGATTACAGGCATAAAAAACAGTCGGGAGGTGCCGGTCAGTTTGGAGAAGTTCATATGATTATTGAACCATATGAAGAAGGTTCAGCTCCAAGCCCCTCGATGAAAATAAATGGAAAGGACTATAAATTATCAATAAGAGATAAGGAAGAACATAAGCTCTCCTGGGGAGGTGTGCTTGAATATGTAAACTGTATTGTGGGTGGATCTATTGATGCCAGGTTCATGCCCGCTATCCTGAAAGGTATAATGGAAAAAATGGAAGAAGGCCCGCTTACAGGCTCTTATGCCCGCGATATCAGGGTATATGTTTATGATGGGAAAATGCACCCCGTTGATTCAAACGAGATATCCTTTAAACTTGCAGGACGTAATGCTTTCAGCACTGCTTTCAAATCAGCAAACCCAAAAATCCTTGAACCTGTATATGATGTCGAAATAATGGTTCCATCAGACAGAATGGGCGATGTAATAAGTGACCTGCAAGGGCGCCGGGGTATGGTGCTTGGAATGAACAGTGAAAAAGGATTTGAAGTGGTTAAAGCAAAAGTACCCCTTGCTGAAATGAATAAGTACTCAACCGCGCTGAGTTCTCTCACGGGCGGACGTGCGATGTATACCATGAAATTTGCTGAATACGTACAGGTGCCTTCTGATGTCCAGGATACCGTGATCAAGGCTTACGAATCTCAGCAAGAAGAAGAATAGCATAGATTACTCAGATATTTAGGCAGATTACACAGATAATTAAAAGGCATGGTTATTGTGACCATGCCTTTTTTGATCAATGCATTAACTTTGTAACAACCAGTAAACTCAATAATTATGAAAACAATATATCTTGGAATATTCCTTATGGCATGTACTGTGTCGCTTGCAGCCCAGAACCTGTGGCTTGGTGCAGAAGAGGGACAGAAGTTCTATGATGAACTCATCATCAGGAAAGCCCTTCAAGGAGACGATGCAAGCTATGAGGGGTCTCCCTACATGGACGAGGAATTTGCCGAAGCTACGATAGTATCATCTGAAAACACGGTGTTTAAAAAAGTACCCTTAAGATATAATGTCTATTATGACCGTTTTGAAGTTCAGTTAGATGAAGGTGTTTTTAACCTCAAGCCCGGTGGAGTTGTCTCTAAAGTCAATCTCCAGGGACATAATTTTATATATATAACATATGATTATCAATCCACTGAAGGAGAGGGTTACCTGGAACTTATCACGGAAGGAAGATACACGCTGTATAAACAGCACAAAATAATATTCAAGAAGGCCGAGCCGGCACAACCTTACCAGGAAGCGAAACCGGCCATGTTCCAGGAAAGGGATCCCTTGTTTTATGTTAAATATGGTGATAACCAGCCTTTATTTATCAAGAATAAACGCGATCTGGAGGAAATTGCAGTGGATAACGAGAAAGCCCTTAAGGATTTTATCAAGGACAACAGGATAAAGGTAAGGGATGAAGAAGATATGGTGAAAGTTGTGGAATTCCTGAATGAATATCGAATAACGAATGTCGAATTACAATTGGAATATGCATTTCAACATTCGGTATTCGTTATTCGTTAATCGATATTCGACATTTAATAAGCACCGGTTACATCCCATACAAACGCCCTGACTCCCACATCTGTATTCTGCTCATCCATCTTTTTCACTGAATCAAGCAGTTTGTCCACCATACCATCCTCCACAATGGCGAGTGTGGCAGAGTTTATTTCAGGCCAGGTATGTGTGCCCAGGTGTGGAACACCCCCCCTGCTGCCTCGTCCCTTCATATTATTCCACTCCGAGTAACCACTGATTCCAAAACTGTCGAGTATGAAATCAACTTTCTCATTATGAGCCTGGTTATATACAATAAATACTGCTTTCATAATTAATTTTTTATCTGGTTGTTACTTCAGCTCCATTAAGGAAATCATATTTTTCCTGGGATTTACGTTTCCTGTCTCTTTCTCCTCTTCTTGCGAAGATTACATATACAACTGGAACAAGTACGAGAGTAACCAGTGTTGAGAAGATAAGTCCCCCAATAACAGAGATTCCCATTGGGCTCCATATTTCAGATCCTTCTCCTATACTCATAGCCAGAGGTAACATTGCTAAAATCGTCGTGGCAGAAGTCATCAATACAGGTCTTAACCTTGACCGGCCAGAAACTGAGACGGCCTCATAAAGTTCAAGACCCCTGTCACGCTGAAGATTAATAAAATCAACAAGTACGATAGCATTTTTAACAACTATACCTATAAGCATAACTGCACCTATTCCTGCAATAAGATTCAATGTAGTACCGGTAACAAAAAGTGCAATTGCTACACCTGAGAATGAGAAAGGTATCGAAAACATGATTATCAGAGGCATTTTTAAAGATTCAAACTGGGAGGCCATGACAAGGTATACCAGTATTAGGCTAACCATCATCAGAAGGCCAAGGTCCATGAAAGATTCCATCTGTTCCTCAATAGTACCTGATATCTGTACCTGGACACCCGCAGGTGTTTCGAGATCGGCAATAACCTGATCAATATCATTTGCAATATCACCCAGAGCACGTTGATATGGTGTAGCTGAAACAGTAAGAATCCTCTGTCTTCTTTTATGCTCAATATTAGGTGGAGCCAGGTATTCTTTTACCTCTGCTATTTCTCCCAGTTTCACGCTCTGACCCTGGGTATTCATTATACTGATATTCATAACATCAGTAATAGAATTTCTAGAATCTTCCTTGAATCTGACAACTACATCATATTCATCGCCAAACTGCCTGAGGCGTGTTGCTGTCATGCCGTCAACCCTGTTCTTAATAGCCGTGGATACGGTAGCTGTATTAAAACCATGCCTGATCATTTTTTCCTGGTCAAGGACAATCTGTAACTCAGGTTTTGATGGATCACGACTTATCTGAACATCCTTTGCCCCTTCAATCATACTGATCTTTGAAGCCAGCTCTTCTGCTACTATGTTTGTTTCGGCGATATCGTAACCGTATACATCTACTTCGATATTGTTACCCATAAAACCCATACCTCCCCCACCACCGGCATCAACCTGGTAGTTAACAATTTCCGGGAATTTATCCAGCTCCTGCCTGAGTGCCTCAGCGATATCCCAAACCGTTCTTTCCCTATTCTCAACTTCAGACAGTCGGAGAGTATATGATATTGTATGTGTTCCTGAAGTTGAGAACAATGAGGCAAAATTCACGCCTTCTCCCGTTCCGGTAGATGATGATACCAGCTCCACTTCGGGAAATGATGACTCAATAATACCCCCTAGTTGTTCTGTTACCTCTTTTGTTACACTCACTCTTGTACCCGTTTGCAATTCAATGCTTGCGGTTATATTTGATTCATCAGCCTGAGGTATAAACTCGGTGCCCACAGATGTAAGCAGCATCATTGATCCGACAAACACAAATATTGAGATAATAGTCACAAAAGTTTTATGCCGCAGTGACCATCTAAGCGTTGACTCATAAAATCCTTCAAACCAGTCAAGTCCCTT
>Ga0272441_10004284_pt1 | contig 26115 bp, 19 predicted proteins | sample SSMProp6N_FD_193582 | JGI IMG/M metagenome (GOLD analysis project Ga0272441, IMG submission 193582) | Marine sediment archaeal communities from Little Sippewissett salt marsh, Falmouth, MA, United States - SSM-Prop-6N | ecosystem: Environmental > Aquatic > Marine > Wetlands > Sediment ...
CCTAGTCTTTCAGGGCCGGAAAAAAAAGACCGCCAGCCCTCCGCCTTCTCCCTCAGACCCATAAGCTCAGTACCCATAAGCTTTGGGGTAGGCCGATTTTGGCAGGCCGATCAAAGCGTCCGCAGGACCTCACGTATGAGGGCCAGCAGCTTCTCCTTCACCATAGCCCCTGTTTCCATTACTTCCTCATGAGATAGGGGCTGATCGAGAATTCCTGCGGCCATGTTGGTGATTGTCGAGATACCTGCTGCTTTTATCCCGGAGTGTGCAGCGATAATCACCTCCGGTACGGTGGACATTCCCACGGCGTCGGCACCGAGGGTCCGCAGCATCTTGATTTCAGCGGGGGTTTCAAAACTGGGACCGGTCATGTAGGCATACACCCCTTCCCGCAGTTTTGTTCCAGTCCGTGCAGCGGCCTTCTGTATGATACTCCTCAGCTCCCTGGAATACGCATCGGACATGTCGTTGAAGCGGGGACCGAATTTGTCGATATTCGGCCCTCGGAGAGGACTCAATCCGGTGAGCTTTATGTGATCGCGTATGCACATCAGGTCGCCCGGTTCGAAGGAAGTGTTGATCCCGCCTGCGGCATTGGTGAGAATCAGATTCCGAACTCCCAGAATCCCCATCACCCTCACGGGCAGAACGACCTCTTCCATCGAGTAACCCTCGTAGTAGTGGAACCTGCCCTGGAAGACCATGACTTCATTCCCCTCCAGCTCTCCCACTACAATCCGTCCGGCATGTCCCGGTACGGTTGATACGGGAAAATCCGGTATCTCGGAATAATCGATAGTCACTGGTTGAACTATGCTCTCCGCAACCGCCCCCAATCCCGAGCCGAGGACCAGAGCTTTCTCCGGCTGCCGGTCAGCTAATTTTCCCTTTACATACTCCGCCGCCCGGCGGGCCCTGCTCAATGCGGGGGTCTCCGTCATCTTCATCCTCCTGTGTTTTTCTGGTTTCTTCAGAGGGCTGGTTTGCCCGCTTCTCCGGGCAAACAAAAGGCCGGATGAGCTGACTCATCCGGCCGGAATATTCAGACTTTTCAGTCATGAAATCTTCGATTAGCGTCCGATAGCAGCCCGGGTAGGTTCTACGGTAACTGCACCGGAGAGAATGTCCTTTTTGGCCTTCTCGACCGCGTCTTTCACTGCCTGGGGTACTATATCTTCGAATTCGTTGAAGGGAGAGATACCTACGCCGTCTTCTGCCAGACCGTAGGTCTTGGTACCGCCTTCGAAGTTGCCGTTCACCACCGATTCAACCGCCAGGAATACAGTGTTGGGTATCTTCTTCTCGGCAGAAGTGATGACCGCTTCAGGAGCGACACTGCTCTGGTCGACATCGACACCGATGGCACATACGCCCTCTTCCTTGGCCGCCTGAATGACGCCAAGACCGGTCAGGCCTGCAACCTGGAAGATAATGTCGGCGCCCTGTTCGATCATAGCCAGTGCAGCTTCCTTCCCCTTGGCCTGGTCGGTAAAGGAACCCGAAGTAACCGAGAGGACCTTACAATCGGGATTGACGCTCTGCACGCCCTGGATGTAGCCGACCTCATACCGCTCTACAGGGGGAATGAACATACCGAGAACAACGCCAACAACGTTGTCGTCATTAAGCCTGTCGGACCTGTTGGCATATTCCTTGGTCATCATACCGGCAACAACTCCAGCCAGGTAACCGGCCTGTTCTTCCTTGTACAGGATTCCCTGAAAGTTTTCAGGATCCCCTTCCACGGCGCCGATATCGATACCTGCGAAGTAGGTATCGGGCATGTTGGCGGCGGACTCTTTTACTGCCTGTTCCATCAGGAATCCGACTGCGAACACGATGTCCGATCCGTCTTCAGCCAGTCCGGTCAGGTTCGGGATGTAGTCGGTCTGCTGCTTCGACTCGATGACATTGATCTCGACACCGAGCTTTTCGTTTGCCATTTCCAGGCCCTGATACGCGCCGTCGTTGAATGATTTGTCTCCCAGACCTCCAACGTCGGTAGCCATGGATGCAACTACCGGTTCCGCCTCTTCAGCGGGGGCAGCCTCTTTTGCCTCCTCCTTTTTCTGACATCCGGCAAAAATGACTGCAATGACCAGTAATACAACCAGGATTTTCCAACCTTTTTTCATGAAAATTCCTCCTTGGATTTCAATAATTTTATATTGGATCTCACTCTCAGTTCATTATAACGTATATAACGATCCGAGGTAAAATCATTTCTCAACATTTAATGGAATTCCTGCTAATCACTTTCCTGCTCGATCATGAAATCGTCACCGACCGCGGCAGGCGGCCGTGATTTCCGCACCAGCCCCGCCACGGCGATAATCGTCGCCACGTAGGGAAAGATGATGAAGATTTCTTCCGGTATTTTGAATACCTGGAGCACCTGGAACCGCACCTGCAGTGCATCGGCGAATCCGAAGAAGAGGGCCGCGATGAATGCACCGATGGGGGTCCATCCGCCCGAGATATTCGCTGCCAGGGCGATAAACCCTCGTCCGTTGGTCATCCCCTCGGTGAAAGAGGCGTTATTCTCGATCGAGAGATATGCGCCAGCCATTCCTGAAGCAAGGCCTGAAATAAATACTCCAAGATAGCGCATTTTATAGACGGAGACCCCGATGGTTTCGAGAGCCAGGGGGTGTTCACCCGCCGCGCGGATGTGCAGCCCTACTTTGGTCCGTTTCATTATCCAGGTGAAGAGGATGATGAGCACAAAGGAGATGTACACGATCGGGGTCTGCTGGAAGAGGACCTTGCCGAGTACCGGGATCTTCGACAGAACGGGAATCGCCCACTCCATCTCTCCGAGATTCCTGGGGATCTGGTCGGTGGTCCCCGGATGTCCGAAGAAGAGGACCATGAAATACTTGGTCAGCCCGAAAGCCAGGATATTCATCACCGCTCCGGAAACTACATGGTCGAGGTGGAAGGAGACGGTCGCGACTGCGTGGAGAAGGGAAAAAACACCTCCCGCCACGACTCCCGTCACCAGTCCGACCCATGGATTGCCGGTGTAAAGGGCTCCGATGGTCGCAAAGAAGGCCCCAATAATCATGATCCCTTCCATCGCGATGTTCACGATGCCCGAACGTTCGCAGATTACCGCTCCGATTGCAGCCAGTGTAATGGGAGTGGACAGCCGAACCATGGCGACAAGCAGCTGTGTATTGAAAATGCCGAAAAAACCTTCCATGTTACACCGCCTCCTTGGCTTCAGCCCGCCGCTTCTTTCGAGCGCGTCTTATCCGGTTCCCGACATAAGCGTAAATATACTTGGCGACTACCAGGAACAGTATAATTCCCTTGATAATCTCAACGATGGAATTCGAGGTCTGGGTAACCCTCGCCATGTACTGCCCGCCGGCATCGAGAGCTCCCCATAGCAGCGCCGTGAAGATCACCCCGATGGGGTGACTCCCAGCCAGAAGTGCTACCGAAATACCGTTCCAGCCGTAGTTCGCATCGAGATTCTGATAGAGTTTGTGATCGAGTCCTACAACCTGATTCACACCCGCCAGACCGGCCAGGAACCCGGCTATCAGCAGGGCAATCAGGATACTGCGGCCGATGGAAATCCCCTGAGCCCGGGCAGCATCCTTGTTCTCTCCGACCGCCCGTATCTCGAATCCGACCTTTGTATAGTAGAGGAGGTAGTAGACGAGGAGCGCTACGACTATACCTATCAGAATCCCGACATGCAGCCGATAGTTGGCATCCGGCAGGAAGGCATTGAAGCGGGGCAGCCAGTTACTCTCCGGCAGCTCCGTGGTTACATAGGCGTGGGTGCTCGTGGCAGGATCCCCTCCATTCGCCCGAATGAATATCGGCGAAAGATAACGGGCGATATGTGCAAACATCATAGTGGTGATAACTTCGTGTGCTCCGGTACGGACCTTCAGTACCGCCGGAATGATATTCCAGGCTGATGCAAGAAGCCCGGCCAGAATGAAAATCAGCGCCAGTGAGAGGAAAGGGGGCAGCTTCACGTAGAGACCGAGATAGGTCGCCGCCATCGCCCCGATGTAATACTGTCCTTCAGCCCCGATATTGAAGAGCCCGGCATGAAAAGCCAGGGCGACCGAAAGTCCGGTGAACATCAGCGGCGCCGCATTGAGAACCGATATGTGCCAGTTACGGACGAAAGCACCGTAGAAGAGCGCCTTGTAGGCTGCCACAGGATCATAGTTGCTGATCAGCATGACTACTGCACCGATAATTATTGCAATCACGATCCCGATGACCGGCACCATGAGTCCCTGCAGGCCCTTCTTCAGCAGTGAAATCAGGACCTCTTTTCCGTCGTAATAGTACCGGAAGGCTGCGTACAAAACTAACGCCAGCAAGATGAACAGCAGACCGCTGAAGTAGGTACCCATGTAGAGGGTCACTCCGACAACTGCAAATACTATTATGACAGCCAAAAAGACAGGTTTCAGTTTCTTCAGGTCCATATCCGCTTACTCCTTTCCGCCTGTCATATAGAAACCGACCTGTTTATCGGTGGTCTCTTCGGGTTTGAATTCCTTCACGATCTTCCCCTCGTACAGCACCAGTATCCGATCGGACAGTGAAAAAATCTCTTCCAGTTCGAGGGAAATCAGGAGTATTCCCACATTGTTGTCACGCATGGCGAGAATCTGGGAGTGGATGTATTCGATAGCTCCGACATCCAGACCCCGTGTCGGCTGTGACACCAGGAGAAAGGTCGGATCGCGGGAGAATTCCCTCGCCAGGATCACCTTCTGCTGGTTCCCTCCCGAGAGCTTGCCGGCAGGATTCTGGACGTCCGGAGTACGGATATCGAAGCTCTTCGACAGCTCTTCAGCGTGACTGTTGATATAGGAGTAATTGAGCCGCAGTCCCTTCGAATTTGGAGGCCGGTCATGGTATCCCATCATGATGTTCTCGCCGATGGTCATCGGCAGTACCAGGCCGAACCGCTGCCGGTCGGAAGGTACATACGAGATACTGCGGCTGATTCTCTGTTTGGTCGTGAGCTGAGTGATGTCTTCACCGAGGTGGGAAATCTTTCCGTTTTCCACCGGCAGGAGACCCATGATGGCTTCGGCGAGCTCACTCTGGCCGTTGCCGTCGACTCCCGCAATCCCGACAATCTCACCCGGCTTGACCTCCAGAGAGAGTCCGTCCACCGCCGGGAACTTCTTTATATTGAGAACCCTCAGATCTTCAATTTGAAAAACAGGAGAATCCCCTGCCTTCTTTTCCTTTTTCTCCACGGTGAGGACAACATCACGGCCAACCATCAGGTTCGCCAGCTGCGCGGTGGTCGTATCGGCGGTAATCCGCTCGCCTACCATCTCACCTCCACGCAGGATATACACCCGGTCCGATATGGCCTTGACCTCCTCCAGCTTGTGGGTGATGATAATGATCGAAACGCCGCCCTTGCGCAGTTCACTGATGACCTGGAAGAGCTCGTCGACCTCCTGAGGAGTGAGGACAGCCGTCGGCTCATCGAGAATAAGTATCTTCGCCTGCCTGTAGAGGGCTTTGAGTATCTCGACTCTCTGCTGAATACCAACTGACAACGTCTCCACGGGCGCATCCGGATTTACGTGAAGTCCATACTTCTCGGAAAGCTCCACAACTTCCTTGCGGGCCTGCTTGTAATCTATGGTACCGCCTTTTCCAGGTTCGGCGCCCAGGATGATGTTTTCCGTTACGGTAAGGGGATCGACCAGCATGAAGTGCTGATGAACCATTCCCAGCCCCTTCTCGATAGCATCCTTGGGAGAATGGAACTGCACCTCCTCACCGTTCAGATGAATTGAACCGGAAGTAGGGGTGTAGAGTCCATAGAGAATATTCATGAGAGTCGATTTCCCCGCTCCGTTTTCGCCCAGGAGGGAGAGTATCTCGTTTTCATGAAGCTTGATACTGATTCTGTTGTTGGCCAGAACCCTCGGGAACTGTTTCACGATATCTCTGGTCTCGAGAATGACACGTCGTTCACTTTGTTTACTCATGGCGGTCCCTTACCCTGTATCAATTAAAAACCACAACAGATTACAACAGCCGGTGTAACGTTCACAATACTCCAGCTCAATAGACATGTCAAGAAAAAGCAGAGCTGAATGTGAAGGTCGATTAGTTCATTACTATATTGGTAGTATTTTTATCGATTCTTCATGCAAATCTCAATCAATTCGCACACCAGTCTCACTCTCATCTAACACAGAGAGGGACTTACTGTTACTCACCAAAAAATAAAAGGAGAAAACTATGCGCAACAAAAAAACAGTTTTCACTGGTATCGTGTTGGCCCTTCTCGTCCTGCCGATGCTCGTATGGGCAGGGGGAAAGGCTGAACAGGTGCAGGAAGCCCCTGCAGCTGAAGTAACTCAGGCAAAATACGTGTTCCTCTTCATCGGTGACGGTATGGGAATGCCCCAGATCAACGCCGCCGAACACTACCTGGCGTCCAGGGATTCCGATGCGGTCGGAATCAGGAAACTGCAGTTCAGCGACTTCCCCGCACAGGCGCTGACTACCACCTACGCCAACAACCGGTTCATCACCGGCTCCGCCGCCGCGGCTACCGCGATGGCCACCGGCTACAAGACCGACATCGGCGTTATCTCGATGGACCCCTCCAAGACGCAGAAGTACGAAACCGTTGCCGAGATGGCCAGGGACGCCGGCATGAAGGTCGGGATCCTCTCCAGCGTCAGCATCGACCACGCTACTCCGGCGGCCTTCTACGCTCATCAGCCCTCCAGAAACAACTACTACCAGATCGACCTCGAGCTGGCCGACAGCGGCTTCGACTTCTTCGGCGGCGGCGGTATGCAACAGAAAGGCAGGAAGGAAGGACAGATCGATGCCTATGAATACGCTCGGCAGAAAGGCTACACCCTGATAAACAGCCGGGAAGACTTCATGGCCCTCAAGCCCGGTGTTGAGAAGGTCTTCGCATTCAACGCAATTCTCGATGGCGCCAACGCGCTGCCCTACGAACTGGACCGGGCCTCTAACGACATCTCCTTGGCTGATTACACCGCCAAGGCAATCGAACTGCTGGAGAACGAGAACGGCTTCTTCATCATGGTGGAAGGTGGAAAAATCGACTGGGCCTGTCATGCCAACGATGCGGCTCCCGCCATCTACGACACCCTCGCTTTCGACGAAGCAGTCGCCGAAGCGATCGACTTCTACAACAAGCACCCCGAAGAGACCCTCATCGTCGTGACCGGCGACCACGAATGCGGTGGTATGACCCTCGGCTTCGCCGGTACCGGGTATGAAACCAACTTCGGCCTCATCAGCGAGCAGAAGAAATCCGCCACCGACTACTTCGCGGACACATTCCTCTCAGATGTCAAGGACTCCGGAAAACAGCTCTCCGAAGCACAGCTCTTCAACATCATCGAGGAGCACTTCGGACTCGTACGCCTGAGCGCATCCGAACTCGACGCAATGAAGGCGAAAGCTGAATCCGGCGACAAGACGGCAGCCGAAAAGGTCGCCCTCGCACTCAACGATTTCGAGGTCAACCAGATCAAGCGGGCCTACATCCGCAGCATGGGCGGCGAGCTGGAAGTATCCCCCAACGAAGAGACTGCTCTTCTCTACGGCGGCTACGATCCTCTCGGGGTCACCCTCAGTCACATCCTGAACCAGAAAGCAGGCATCGGCTGGACCTCCTACACACACACCGGCGTGCCCGTCCCGACCTTCGCACAGGGCGCCGGATACGAGATCTTCCACGGCTATTACGACAACACCGACATAGCCAAAAAGATCATGCAGCTCATGTTCGCCGAACAGAAAGTAGCAGTTAAGTAAGTACAAATTACAATATGCATCCGGGGTGGTCTCTCCGAGACCACCCCCTCTTTTTTCGTATAGAGGAGAATCAGCAGTGGAACTATTCAGGATACAATCTCACAGACGGGAAATCACCTTTCTCTCCGTTACGGCGATCATGATGATCGTACTCTTCCTGATGCCGACTGGCTTCGAGGAACTGATCAACAGGAACGTGGAGCGGGTCCGGGCAGAGGTCATCGCCACCGACAACAGCGAAGTCCAGCAGCTCGGTATAGTGAAGGTCGGCACCCAGATGGTAACCGTCCGGATTCTGCAGGGCCGCTTCAAGGGAGTCGAGACCACCGGGGTGAACGAACTGATCGGCACGATGGAGCTGGATACCATGTTCGCGCCGGGCGACAAGGCCCTGGTGACCCTCGATCCCACCATCGACGGGCAGGGTATAGCAGCCGCCAATATCATCGATCACTACCGGATCAGGACCGAGCTTCTGCTGTTTTTTCTCTTCTTCGTCTTCCTGGTGCTCTTCGCCGGCTGGACGGGTCTGAAGGCCTTCATCTCCTTCGTCTTCACGGGACTGGCAATCTGGAAGCTCCTTCTTCCGGGAATACTGTACGGCTACAATCCGATCATCATATCCCTGGCAGTCGTGACTCTGCTGACGGCGGTCATCATTTTTCTGATCGCCGGAATATCAAAGAAGGGAGTGGTAGCTTTCCTGGGGGCCTTCGCCGGAGTGGCGGTCACCTGCGTCCTCAGTCTCGTCTTCGGAAAGGCCTTCCACATCCATGGAGCAGTCAAGCAGTTCTCCGAGACCCTGCTCTATTCGGGGTACCCTCATCTGGACCTGTACAGGATCTTTTTATCCGGGATTTTCCTGGCATCCTCAGGAGCGGTTATGGATATCGCCATGGACATAGCCGCCTCGATGTACGAGGTAAAACAGAACCATCCGGCCATCTCCACGGGCAGACTGATACTCTCCGGAATCACCGTTGGGAGAGCGGTAGTAGGAACCATGACCACCACTCTGCTGCTGGCCTACTCCGGCGGATACACAGCTATGCTGATGGTATTCATCGCCCAGGGAACTCCTCTTATCAACGTGCTCAACATCACATACGTCTCAGCTGAAATCCTGCACACCCTGGTAGGGAGCTTCGGGCTTGTTCTGGTAGCACCGCTGACGGCACTGATCGGCGGAATAGCCTACAACAGAACCACCGTCGGGGGATCGCTATTTGAAAGGACTGCTGATCAGCCGATCATATCAGAATAGATCCGGCGCTCGAAGAGGTATCCGCTGGTCCGCTGTCTGTAATTGATTTCCTTGATTTTACTTTTCAGATGGGCAACACTCTGACCGAGTTTGCCCGGATGGGGAGGCCGGTCGAAGTTCTCGTTAGTAACCACTCCAATACTGAGGGTAACGAGGGGAATCTCTTCGACAACGCCTTTTCGATTGGCACACAGGTAGGAACCGCGCTGTACGTCCTCATCGTAGAAGAGCTTTTTCTTGCGGAGATCGAATTCGGAGCAGATCCCCGCGAAAAAACCAGTATCGAGGATCTCTTCACAGATCACGACGAAGTCGTCACCGCCGATGTGACCGAGCCGGCAGTCGGATTCGATCATCTGTATCCTTTCAGACAGTATTTCCGCCACCAGCTTGATCATTTCGTCGCCGGAGGAAAATCCGTAATGATCGTTGTACTCCTTAAAGCGGTCGAGATCGATGTAGGCAATGGAATATTCGGACTTATGCAGCACATCCTCGAGCCACACGTTTATAATTATATTACCCGGCAGGGAGGTCAGCGGATTGGCGCTGGTAGCGAACTTTATCTCCGTGTCAAAGGCCCGGGCGATCACATTTTTCATCGTTATGGTACCCACCAGCCGATTGTTCTTGTCCACGACAACCACCGGATCGTACAGGCCGTTGTTCGTTCGGCTCATTGCCAGTTTTCCCAGCATCCGCAGATCGATGTTCTCACGTACTATCAGCATATCACGGCTCGAGATCGTGTCGATATCCTTCCGCTCGAAAATGGCGTATCCGTAGCGCCCGGAAAGGTGGGAATAGAAGCCCTGCCGTGTGACCAGTCCAACCGGATGGTCCTGCTTGTCGGTGATGATAACGTGGCTGACACTGTTCTGGGACCGGAAAAACTCATCGAGCTGAGAAACTGTGAGCGTATGCTGCATGAATGAGGAGGGACGGGTGATCATCTTGTAGATGGAGATGTCCACCGAGAAACTCTTGCGAACATACTCATTCATGAGCCCGTCCAGCTCGGTCCTGGTCTGCTTCATCATCATCCTGGGCTCCGGAGCCGGTCTGCCCAGATAAAATCCCTGGGCGTACCTTGCACCAAGGCGGTAAGCAGTTCGCAGTTCATCCGCCGTTTCAATCCCCTCCAGCAGAATGTAGCTGCCTACATTTTCAGCAAAGTCCGAGATGGCCTTGACCAGATTCTGCTTGTAGCTGTTCCGGTGAATACCGCGGACCAGTTCTTTATCAATCTTCATGAAATGGGGAGTAGTCGCCGCCAGGGTGATCAGCCCGCTGTGACCGGACCCGAAATCGTCCAGAGCGATCCGAAAGCCCTGTTCAACGTACATCCCGATCGTTTTTTCGAAATGCTGATAGTCCTTAACACTGGCTGTCTCGGTGATCTCCAGAACTATCTTCTCCGCACTCACGCCATACTGTTTCAGCCGTTCCATGGTGAAGGAGGATTGGAACTCCAGCTTTGAAAAGGTCTCAGGACTTATATTGATGAAAAAATTGGCCGTCGGCAGCTCTTCCGATAATTGAGCAACCTTGCTCAGGGCCGAAGTCCTGCAGGCATATTCCAGTTCCCATGTGAGGTCCCACTCTTTCGCCCTTTCGAACATGATAAGAGGAGAGACAAAGGGCTCGACACCGCGGGCCAGCAGTTCATATCCGAATATTCGTCCCGTGTAGAGATCATAGATCGGCTGCATATAACAATGCACCTTTCCCCCGCTGATCATTTCCACGAAGCGCTGATAGTCATCGTCCCGAATGTCACCGCCGTAATCAGCCGGGCTGAGCTGCAAATCAAAATGAATGTCACTGCCAGCATGCATAAAAAATCCCCTTATGACTGATCATAAGGGGATTCTATTAATTTTTTATGAAATTAGGATGAAAAAATAAAAATAATTAAAAATCTAAAATCTGTTCAATATACCTCTCACTCAACCGGATTCTTCTTCATGATGAATTCGACCCGTCGGTTTTGCCACCAGATACTGCTGTCGTGTACCGACACGATCGGACGGGTACCGCCGTAGTACTCGATCTCGATTTTGCTTTCCGGCATGCCCCGTTCGACGAGGGCGTCCCGGACCGTTTCGGCCCTTCTCTTCGTCAGAGGCACCAGGATCTCCTCTTCGGCAGCCTCCTTGCTGCTGCTTACCCCGCGGTAGATATTCAGAGCATGCCCTTCGAGCAGCAGATCATGGGCGGGATACCGTTTATAGATATCCACCACTTTGCTGATCGAGTCAAGGTTACGCTCTTCCATCTCGGGACCGCGTGAATCAAGGGTGTGCTTATAAGCGCCGAATATGATATTCGGAACCGCGATATGCAGCTTGCCGTTCCGCTTTACGAGGAAAATATCCAGGGGTACATACTGACTGTATTCGCGTACATTGCCGCCGCTGTCGCTGACCTGCAGCTTCAGGGTGAACTGCTCCACATCGATAGCCGGTTCTCCTTTCCCCTTTCCAGCACTCCAGGTGATATCCCCGGAAGGATCACCTTCACCGTTGTAGGTTCGGATCACCTCTCCGGAGCTGTCCAGGATATCCATGGTCCACTCGGTGACTTCCGTCTCTTCCTGTACGTCCACGGTAATATAAATATCGCCTTCCAGGCCTTCATCCGTACGGGCAAAGGGGTCAGGAATGACCTTCACTCCCACCCGCGGCGGGGTCACATCGAGGACGAAGGAAGAACTCGTGTCGCTTGCCGATTTCCCCTTCATGTATTCGACGTCGATCTTCGCCGTGTAGCGGCCCTCCGCAGCCTGCTGCATCTCCAGATCTTCCTGCTGCATCAGGTTGCCGTCCCATACCACTTCCCCGGGCATGTCCACTTCCCCGCTGAACACCCGCTGTACTTCGCCGCCGCTGCCGAGGATCTGCAGCGTCCATCTCTGTACATCATCGTACTGACTGGCATCGATCCGTATCGGAAGGAAGTCCGATCGGTTGTCACCGTTGGGAGAAAATCCGGGTTCATCCACAGCAAGCTTTACATCAACCGGTCTGATGTCGATCTTGATATTTTTCGGATCGACATCTGTACTGTTCCCGGCCAGGTCGGTAAAAGTTGCCAGAAGGGTGTATGTACCGGGATCGACCTTTTCACCATCGGGAGTCACACCATCCCAGGTAATCCGGTCCGTCTTCCAATCGGTGTCCGTTTCCAGCAGGTTCTCGCCGTTCTCATCGATAAAGGTTCCCCGCCAGGTGACCTCTTCGTCCGCCGTGAACCCTACGCTGATGGTATCTTTTCTCCCATCCCCGTCCGGAGAGAATACGGGATTGTCCACGTTCAGTGAAACCTTCGGAGGAGAGACATCCACCACGAACAGCTCGGTTACCGAAGGATTATTTCCATTACGGTACTGCAGTGCATAGGTGAAGGTGTAGTCTCCCTCGGCAAGGGGAGCCCCGTTGCGTCCCGTCCCGTCAAGCACTGCTTCCTGAGGTACATCTCCCGTACCGCCGCTTTGAGACAGCACGATCCGGCCCTGCTTATCGGTCAGCTTCCATTCCCAGCCTATGATCCCCTCCTGTACCGCCTGGTCGAAAAACACTCTGGCAGTGTCCTGCCGACCGTCGCCGTTCGGTGATATGTATTGCGGATCTATCACGACTTCGATGGGAGTTGATGTACGATCGAGTTCTATGCCTTCGAGAGTGATTTCTCCGCTCTCGTTTCCCGCCTCATCGGTGGCTGAAAGTACATACGAATATGTGCCGTCAGGTGCTGCCGTCCCGTTATCACCGGTACCATCCCACACTGCCCGGCCGGGTTCCGAATCGGTCCAGCTGAACGTACGCACGGTATCTCCGGATTCTGACTTTATTTCGGCGGTCCACTCCTTTTCCACAGTGGCTTTCGTGTGCGATACGGTTAGCTCATCTCTGCTGCCATCATTGTTCGGAGAAAAAACAAGGCGGTCCGGTTCGACGATCAATGCTTCAGGAGCTTTCGTGTCTATGATGAAATCTTCAAGTGCCTGCTCCTGCCGCACACCCGATGCGCTCATTACCCATAGAGAGAGCCCGTAGGTCCCGTCGTCGGCTACATTGCCGTCGGCATCCTTGCCGTCCCAGGTGACAGAACGCTCGAGGGTGAACTCCTTGTATCCGGTAAAAAGCGACCGCAGCCAGCCGATGTCACGTTTTTCTTTTTCCACAATCTGCTTGATTATTTCGCCGCTCTGGTCATTGATCTCGAGACCGTATTCGGGTACGTATCCCTCTTTGCTCTTCACGTAAATGGTTACGCTGAACTTTATAGTGGCAGTTTCTTTGACATCGTCCCCGTTGGGAGAAAGATACTGGGTCCCCGAGGTAATTGGGGGAATCTTCGGTATCTCCGGCTGACCGCCTGCAAAGGCGCCAACCCCTACACACACCAATAAAACGAATACCAGAAAATGGACTCTACGCATCTTGTCCCCCTTTGTTTTACACATTCTTATTCTTTCCTATTCTATAAAATAGTGTCCCCGGAAAAATTCGGCTACAATTCCGGCGTTTAATCACCGAATTCATCCAGGATTTTAATTCCGGCGCTAGCGCCTATTCTATCAGCCCCTGCCAGGATCATCGCCTTCGCATCTTCAAAATTCCGGATTCCCCCGGAGGCTTTCACTTTCAGTGTATCACCTACTACGGTTTTCATCAGTTTGATGTCCTCGACGGTTGCACCGCCGCTTCCGAATCCAGTGGATGTTTTTACAAAGTCTGCTCCAGCTCTCATCGCGCACTCGCAGGCCATCCGTTTTTCCTCATCTTCGAGATAGCAGGTTTCGATGATCACTTTGACTGTTTTGCCCCGAACAGCATCGACGATCGCCCGGATATCCTGTTCGACTTTTTCCATATCCCCCGCCTTGAGGGCCCCGATATTTATTACCATGTCGACTTCTTCCGCCCCATCCCTGACTGCCTGTGCTGCTTCGGCGGCTTTTATCCCGGAAGTATGCGCCCCCAGGGGAAAACCGACTACGCTGCAGGTTTTGACGGAACTCCCCTTGAGCTGCTGAGCAACCAGAGCGACATGGACGGGATTCACACACACCGAGGCAAAGCCGTATTCGACTGCTTCAGCACAGATGCGCCGAATGTCTTCTTCTGTCGCTGTAGGTTTGAGATTGGTGTGGTCGATAAAAGAGGCTAATAGGGGTTTTGTAAGCTCCATCGATTTCTCCAGTTTGAATAAAAATGGTGTTAATAAATACCTTTATTATTTCTCCTACAATGATATCATAATTCAACAAATACACAAACAACAATATCGAGAGTAAGATTACATTGGATAAATAATAATTAGAGTCACAGCACCAATCTTCGACAAACTAGAGAATTTTTTTGATAATTGCCAGATCCTCCGGTTTCTCTTCTTTTATCTTCACCGCAGATTTGAACCGGTCGATTGCCTCCTGCAGGTTTTCCCGCGAATTTACGTGGAATTCCGCGAGAGGCTCGCCCTTCTCCACTTGATCACCCAGCCGCTTATTCATCCAGAACCCGACAGCCGGATCTATCTCATCTTCCTTCTTCGACCGGCCCGCCCCGAGGAGCAGAGCACAGATCCCCAGATCCGCGGTCTCCATTGCATACACGTAGCCGGAGGACTCAGCCTGCACCTCGATCACCTCACCGGCGCGGGGCAGCAAGCCCGTATCATCAACAACCGCGGGATCTCCTCCCTGCATCTCGATCATGGAAGCCAGCCTGCGGAGGGCTTCACCGCTTATTACCGCCGATTCAACTCTGGCTTCAGCCTCCTTCTCATCGGAACAGATCTCGCCCATGATGAGCATGCGTTTGGCCAGTTCGAAGGAAACAGTCTTAAGATCGCCGCCGGCCTCTCCCCTGAGGATCTGGATCGCCTCCTCGACTTCCAGGGCATTGCCGACTGCATTGCCAAGAGGCTGATTCATGTCGGTCACAACGGCCTGGGTTTGTCTGCCCGCGAGGCTGCCTATTTCGACCATGATACGGGCGAGCTCCTCAGCCTGTTTCTGTTCACGCATGAAGGCTCCCGAGCCGGTTTTTACGTCGAGCAGGATTTTATCCGCTCCGGCGGCGATTTTTTTACTCATGATGCTGCCGGCGATCAGGGAAACATTGTCTATGGTCCCGGTTACATCCCGCAGAGCGTAGAGCTTCTTGTCGGCGGGAACAAGATTGCCGGTTTGGCCGATGATCGAAACGCCGCAAGTCTTTACGATCTCAACGAACCGTTCCATGGACTGGTCCACTGAAAATCCGGGTATCGATTCCAGTTTGTCCAGGGTTCCTCCGGTGTGACCCAGACCCCGGCCGGACATCTTGGCAACCCTGCCGCCTGCCGCCGCAACGAGCGGCCCTACAACCAGGGTAGTTGTGTCGGCGACCCCGCCGGTGGAATGTTTGTCCACTTTAATTCCCGGTATGTCTGACAGGTCGATGGTATCTCCTGAGTCGACCATCGCGAGGGTGAGCTCAGTGGTCTCCTTCTTGTCCATTCCCTTGAACCAGATGGCCATCATCATCGCTGCCACCTGGTAGTCGGGTATTGAACCATCCACGTACCCGTTTATGAAAAAACGGATCTCCTCCGCTGTAAGTGATGTCCCGTTTCGTTTCTTTTCGATGAGATCGACCATGCGCATGGCGGTTCCTCCCTTCTGTTCATACTTTTCATATATAAGTATCGGCCGGCCGGCTCTGAGAATCCAGGTTTGCCGGTACACTCCGCCGGCGACTGCTCCCCACGGCTGTTCACCCGGTTGTCTGCGCCGGTCTCTAAATTCGCAAGGGATCCGCTGCCTCGAGAGCCGGTGCTGTTCTCAACGCCGGTCTTCTAAAACCAGGCCGCCCCCCATGCCTCGGAATCCGGGACTTTCGTCTGTGCCGGTTATCTAAAACTCGCAAGGGATCCGCTGCCTCGAGAGCCGGTGCTGTTCTCAACGCCGGTCTTCTATAACCAGGCCGCCCCCCATGCCTCGGGACCCGGGACTTTCGTCTGCGCCGGCTATCTCGAACATGTCCACCTAGAACATGTCCACGAGCATGTGCTGGTCGAGATCTATCTGCCGCCCGTTGTCAAACAGAGTTTTTTTCATGTAGTCCCGGTCCAGTTCCAGATCTTCTACCAATTTGATCAGCAGCTCCTCCGGTAGAAGGTTCTGCTCGGCGTAGAGGTAAATCAGAGCCTTTTCGGCGATGTTGGCGACCCGGAGGCTGTTCATATTGACGTGTTCGTCGGGCGTGCCGGCATACTGCTGTTTGAGATGGCTATAGAGGAGCGACTTCTCCTTGTTCTGCGAGAGAGCCTGGAGTTCGTTCTTCAGCGGCTCCAGTTCGCCCCTGGCGGACTGTTCGCCGAGTGGTTTGAGGGTGAAGAAGGTGTATTCCTTACCCGGCAGGTAGTGGTGGTTGTCACAGCGGGTGCAGTAATTGGGTTCGAGGGGATTTTCCTTTTTTTTGTCGCCCCCGACGATGATGAGCGGATCGAAGTAGAGGGCCGGACATTCCTCTCCATCCACGGTGTAGTAGCGGTAAGTGTAAAAGCTGTCCTCTATACAGTCCGGATGTTCGCAGTAGGCGGTCAGGGGGAAAACATCGGTGGCGGTCTCAAGCATAAGCCGGGCGGTGGAGTTGAAGATGTCCCGCCTGAAGTTGAGGATCAGGGCCGGAAAGATAAAGATCAGTCCCCGCTGACGGCTGGCGTTGCGGACGACGTATACCAGCCGCTCGTCGTAGAAGGAGGCTTCGTCGATGATCCAGGTGCCGACATCGGGGTGGTCATCGAGGATGTTTTCCAGGCTGAAGGAGTCCTTGATTTTGGCGATGTGGTGCCCGCACCGTTCGTAGCCGCCGCGGTAGGCGAGGGCGTCATCGGGATAATCCGGGAATCTTCCGGTATCCAGGAGGGAGCGGATGAAAAAAACGTTGCGCCGATCGGCCCCGTCGGTGGTGGTCTGAGCGCCGATGTAGCCGCTTTTCCCGCGAGCAACCTTCGCATCCCGCCACACCCGGGCGGAGTACTCCGTCTTGCCTGATCCCATGGGGCCGATGACCAGGATCCGCCGTGAGGAACGGGTAAAATCAAAATGATTGAAGGAGTGGTGGACCCGGACGCTGGGGAAGCCGAGACTTTTCAGAAAATCAATGGTGCTGGGATCGTTCTTTATCTCATACATGTCTCTATACTATCTCAGGTGAAAAGGCTTGACTATATCTTTTTTGATGTATATTTTTCGATCTATGATTGCCAGCTACCTGGAAACTCCCTCCTTTGTCCTGCTCTTCGCGGCAATGGTATTCAATATGACCCAGCGTTCCCACCAGGACCACGGTGAGCGGAAACGGTTCGCCTCTCTCTACGCGGCCGGCGTGTTCTTATTTTTACATGTGGGGCTGATCGCGGTGCAGAGATTCTTTCCTGCTTCCATGGCGGATGTCATGCTCGTTCCGCTCCTACTCATAACCGGGCTGCTCTTCTGGATACTCAGGGAAAAAATTTTTATCTTCCGGCTCAACTGCATTGAGTGCGGAACCAGGCTGCCGATAAACACGACGCTCTACTATGACGACAACCTCTGTCTGGCCTGCAGGGAGCGGATAGAGCAGCCATCCGATACAATTGACGCCGCCGCGCCCGAAAGCACGGAAGATACGGATCCCCTCATCAATCCGCCGGATAAAAACCTGCTGGATGATGTTCCCCGGAATGTCGACGAGTTTGACTGGGAGGCCTGGGAACCATCCGAGACGGCGGTGCTCTGTTATGTGTTCAAGGATGATCATGTGCTCCTGATCCACAAGAAGCGGGGTCTCGGGAGGGGCAAGGTGAACGCTCCCGGAGGCCGGATCGAACCGGGCGAAACTCCGTTGGAGACGGCGGTCCGCGAACTGCAGGAAGAGGTGGGAGTTACTCCTCTCTCTCCCTTCGAGGTGGCCCGTCTCTCCTTCGTTTTTACCAACGGCTACTCTCTGAAAGGCCATGTCTTTTTCGCCAATGACTTCGACGGGACCATAGTCGAGACCGATGAGGCGGATCCCTTCTGGACTCCGGTCGACCAGATTCCCTACCACAGAATGTGGGAGGATGACAAACTCTGGCTTCCCCGTGCCATCGACGGCTCGTTCATCGATGCGCGCTTTATTTTCGAAGGGGAAAATATGGTCAGCCATCATATCCAGGAAGAATCCAGGGCCTGATTCCCGGAATAGTCTTCAATCCTCAACCCTTCGCTTAAGGTGACCAATGAACGCACACAAAACTGAAGAACAGCATTCTATGCTCTATATGGTACTCACCCATCTCATGCTTCTGGGGGCATCATTTTTCTGGGGACTCAATCCGATGGTCATGAAGGTCGGTCTCCAGGAACTCGCTCCTTTTCCATTCAACACCCTGCGTCTGTTCTTCGGGGTAGTGATCGCCTTTCCCTTCGTGCTGCTCAGCGGTGCATGGAAGCCGATCCACCGTAAGGATATTCCGCAGTTCATTCTCGTCTCCATCGCGGGATTTTTTCTCTTTCAGTTCTGCTACTCCGTGGGGGTCGACGCGACTTCCGCGAGTGTCGCCGCCATCATTCTTGGCACGCTGCCGATCAATGTCGCCGTCATTACAAGCCTCTTCAGGATCGAGCATCTCAGCAGGCTCAAGATCATCGGTATTGCCGTTACCTTCGCGGGGGTCATCATGATCGCCGTCGGGAAAAACGACGGACTGAACATAGAGGACACGTACCTCTGGGGAGTGCTGCTGCTGCTCATCGCTGAGATCGGGTTCGGGACCTTCACGGTATCCATCAAGCCTCTGACCGCGAGGTATTCGACCAACCAGATAGTGTGCATCGTCATGAGCGTCTCTCTCATCCTTTTCGCCCTCTACTCCCTCCCGGTACACGGGCTGAAGGTGTACCGGGATATCGCGCCCCTTACCTGGGGCAGCGCGATGTTTTCGGGAGTTTTCGCCCTGGTACTCGGTAATATCCTGTGGAGCACCGGGATAAAAAGGATCGGCAGCACCAATACGTCAGTCTACGGGAACCTCCAGCCGGTCTTCGGTGTCGGGGCGGCCATCCTCGTTCTCCACGAGACCCTCAGCTTCTTGCAGATCATGGGAGCGGCTGTTATTCTGACAGGGGTGGCTCTGGTAAACCGCAGGAGAACCGCCCGGAAGGTTCAATAGATGAAGTATATAGGTGCCCATGTGAGCGCCGCGGGGGGCGTTGAAAATGCTCCGCTGAACGCCGCTCGTATCGGAGCTACTGCCTTCGCCCTTTTCACGAAAAATCAGCGCCAGTGGAACGCCAAACCTCTCACCGAAGATTCTATCGAGGCTTTTAAGCGGAATCTGCAGGAAAGCGGTATAGAATCCCGCCACGTTCTCCCCCACGACAGCTACCTGATAAATCTGGGGAATCCGGATATTGAAAAAAGGGAAAAATCACTGAAGGCCTTCATCGACGAGGCGCAGCGAACGGAGCAGCTGGGCCTGCAGCTGCTGAATTTCCATCCCGGCAGTCACCTGGGCCGTATCTCCGAAGACGAGTGCCTTTCGCTTATCGCCGATGGCATGAACACCGCCCTGTCGGAGACCGTATCGGTACGCCTCGTCATTGAGACCACCGCCGGTCAGGGGAGCAATCTCGGGTACCGGTTCGAACATCTCGCCGATCTGATCGAGCGGTCAAAGGACCCGGATCGGGTCGGGGTGTGCATCGATACCTGCCACATATTCGCGGCGGGCTATGATATCAGGAGCAAGGAAGCCTACCAGGCGACAATGGACGAATTCGGGCGGATCGTCGGATTTGAAAAACTGATGGGAGTCCATCTCAACGACGCCAAATCCGAACTGGGCAGCAAAGTTGACCGGCACAACAGTCTTCGTGAAGGAAACATCGGCGGAGAGGGGTTCCGGCTGCTCATGCAGGACCCCCGTTTCACAGACATTCCGATCGTCCTCGAGACGCCGGATCCGGACCGATGGCCCGAGGAGATCGAGTGGCTCCGCAGTCAGGCGGAGCAGTGAGCGGGAAGTCGTCACAGGTTGACAAAGCCCTGTCTTGGCGATATATTTGAACACCGAAATAGACTGGAGAGGTGTCCGAGTGGTTTAAGGAGACGGTCTTGAAAACCGTTGAGTCGCAAGGCTCCGTGGGTTCGAATCCCACCTTCTCCGCTACTTAACATATGTGAATTTTCTGGAGAGGTGCGAGAGCGGTTGAATCGGGCTCCCTGCTAAGGAGTTGTACTCTTACGGGTACCGAGGGTTCGAATCCCTCCCTCTCCGTTTTTTGTCTGTGTGTACCCATAGCTCAGCTGGATAGAGCGTTAGATTGCGGATCTAAAGGTCGGAGGTTCGAGTCCTCTTGGGTACGCTTTTTCGGAGAGATGCGAGAGTGGTCGAATCGGGCGGTCTCGAAAACCGCTGTACCTTCGTGGTACCGAGGGTTCGAATCCCTCTCTCTCCGAATATATACCAATTGCTGGAGAGATGTCCGAGAGGCCGAAGGAGTACGCTTGGAAAGCGTATGAACCCTAACCGGGTTCCGGGGGTTCGAATCCCCCTCTCTCCGTTCTCTCCCCTTCAGTGTTGACGACCAGGTACTGTGCTATATGCGTCCGCCCAACTCCGTCAGGACCGGAAGGTAGCAGCGGTAAGCGGTCCGTGTATGAGACGCAGTCAACTTGGTTCGAGCTGAAGGGGATCTTTCTCTTTTTCGGTTGCGTATAATTAAATGCAATTGTAGGCTTATGACATGTCGTATGAAGTAACCGCCACCCGCAAACGTCCGCAGGCTTTCGATCAACTGGTAGGACAGGATTTCGTCGTTACAACCCTCAAGAGTTCGCTGAAGCTCGAACGAATAGCCCACGCATACATCTTTTCAGGTCCCCGCGGGGTAGGGAAGACCTCCGCCGCCCGGATCCTCGCCAAGGCGCTCAACTGCGAGAACGGCCCGACCGCCGAGCCCTGCGGAGAGTGCTCCCAGTGCCGTGAGATCGCCCGGGGCAATTCCCTCGACGTCATCGAGATCGACGGGGCCAGCAACACTTCGGTCAACGATATCCGCGAACTGAAGGACGAGGTGCTCTTCGCTCCGAGCAATGGCCGCTACAAAGTGTACATCATCGACGAAGTCCACATGCTCAGCAACAGCGCCTTCAACGCCCTTCTCAAGACCATCGAGGAGCCGCCCCCCTACATCGTCTTCATCTTCGCCACCACCGAGATCCACAAGGTCCCTGCCACTATCCGTTCCCGCTGCCAGCAGTTCAACTTCCGGCTGATTTCCGTCGAAAGCATACGCGAACAGCTCCGGCAGGTGGCGGAGGAGATGAACATCACCGCGGAGGATGAGGCCCTCTTCTGGATAGCCAAGGAGGCCACCGGCTCCCTCCGCGACGCCTACACCCTTTTCGATCAGATAGCATCCTTCTCCGAGAGCAATATAACTCTCGCCGGGATCCAGGAAAAACTGGGGCTGGCGGGTATCGATGCCGTCGGCGAACTGGTCGAGTTGCTTGCCGCAGGCAGCACCGGGGCGGCCGTCGAGAAGGCGGAGTTCATTATCAGCCAGGGAGTCTCCACCGAACAGCTGCTGATCGATCTCACCGAGTATTTCCGTACACTCCTCCTTTTGAAAAACGGGATCCAGAGGGAATCGCTGCTCGGTTACCATCCCGACCATTTTTCCCCGGAGATCCGCAGCGCGTTCAGTGCTTCTCAGATCGAGTATGCCGTCGAGCAGCTGCTGGCGGTTTACCGCGACATCCGCTACTCCCTCAACCAGCGTTTCGAACTCGAACTCACACTCAGCAAACTCTCATCCCTGAAGTCGCACCTCAATACGGGGGAACTGGTCGCCAGGATACAGGAACTCAGGTCCGAACTCATCGCTTCGATCAGGGGAGCCGGTCCTCAATCCGCAGGCACCCGGCATGAATCTGCCGGACAGCATCCCGCATCGGGAGCCCCTATTCAGAAACCGTCACCGTATGCAGGCAGTCCCGGTCCTGCCCATGAGGCTCAAAAAAAAAGCCCTGAACCCCGGGCTGCTTCAACTCCGCGGCCCGCACCTGAACCCCGGGCTGCATCCACTCCGCGGCCCGCACCTGAAGCCCGGAACGAATCCCTGATCGAAGCTGAATCCGGAACAGTAACCAGCCCGAAAGCCGTAGCCGAACCTCCAGCCTCACGTGAATTCCAGACGGAGCCTGGTCCCGAAGCCGTACCCGAACCTCCAGCCTCACGTGAATTCCAGACGGAGCCTGGTCCCGAAGCCGTGCCCGGGCCGACAGCCGTACCCGGACCGCCGGCAGAGGAAGAACAGGAATCCGTAGCGGCGGAACCGGCGGCCGAAGAAACGATTGGCGGCCAAACCATACTGCAGGAGCCGGAGGCTGGAGAACCAGCCGGCGGCCAGGCTGCAGCGGCACAATCCTCCGAAGGGATATCTGACCCGGACCCTTCACCTGTCGGAGAAGAGTCTCCGCCAGCAATCGGACCGGACCGGAGGTCCCTCGCGGACGATGAGATACAGTCCATGATAGAAGAAGTACGGCAGTACCCCTCACTCGTATCGACCCTCCAGAAGGTGAGCGCCTGGGACCTGCAGATGAATAAACTCACCCTGAACTGCGACACCAACTACTCCCGCAGCAAGCTGAAGAAAGACATTGTCACGCTGAGGTCCGCCGCTGAAAAGGTCCTAAACACCTCCCTTGAAATTAAGCTGGCTGTAAAGGATAATGGTGACCAGGAGAGCGGGGAGTCCTCCCGCTTACGGCGTGATGAACAGGCGGACCTCGTCAAGAAAGTCTTCCGCGGTAAGATCGTAGACGGAGCAGAATATGAATCCAATGGACCTCTTTAAGAACCTCCAGAACCTGCAATCCCAGTTCGGGGAAATGCAGGAAAAACTGAAACAGATCCAGGTGAGCGGAACCTCCGGCGGTGAGATGGTCCGGATCGATATGAACGGCCAGATGGAAGTCTCCGCCGTACACATCGAACCCGAAGCGGTGGACCCCGATGACATCAAAATGCTGGAAGACCTGATACTCGCGGCCTTTCTCAATGCCTCCGCCAAGGTGAAGGAGAAGCTTCAGCAGGAGGCTGCCAATCTCACCGGCGGGATGGACATCCCTCCCGGCTTCATGGGGTCATAGCCGTGACCACCCTGGACAGAATCATCAAGAGCTTTTCCCGGCTGCCCGGTATCGGCCGCAAGAGCGCCGCCCGGATTGCCTACTGGCTCCTCAAATCGGACCCCCACATTGCCCGGCAGCTGGCCGAACAGCTCGAGACTTTGCACAGTTCGATTAAAAAGTGTTCCGTCTGCGGGAACTACACCGAACTGGATCCCTGTGCGATCTGCGGCAGTACCAACCGGGACCGATCGCTGATCTGCGTAGTAGAAAACCCGCAGGATGTACAGACTATCGAGGAGACCAGGGAATACGACGGTCTCTATCACGTGCTGGGCGGGGCAATCTCACCTATGAACGGCATCGGGGCCGAAGATCTGTCCATTGGAAAACTTATGCAGCGGGTCTCCGGTCAATCGGTAAAAGAGATCATTCTGGCCACCAACCCGACGGTTGAGGGCGACACCACGGCGCTTTACCTTCAACGTATGCTCAAGGAGCGCGGCATCGCCGTCTCCAGGCTGGCCTCAGGCCTGCCTGTGGGCGGCGATCTCGAGTATGCCGACCGGATGACCCTCGCCAGAAGCCTCAAGGGCCGCACGGTGATGTAAAGACGGTATCTCCCGGCCGCTCCGCTAAATCAGCTTTGAAGCATCCCGTATCCCTCCCGCCGGTCCAGCTCGAGCTGTTCAAGCAACCGGTTGAGCCGGTTGAGATGGCTCCCTTTCCAGTACACCTTGCCGCACTTCGTACATAGCCGGTAGGTCGTACACCATTTCCGCACCCCCTGGGGCACCTGGGTCTCGAATTTTTCAAGATCAGAGGCGCCCTCTTCCGACCCGCTTTCGAGGTTCATGGGACGGAGCAGTCCGTTGCAGGCCACGCAGCGGCTGAAAGGACGCATTTTCCCGTAGAGATCGAGCCGCGCCGCGACTTCCCGGACCTGTTCGAAGGGATTGGTATTCTTCACGTAGAGGCCCCTCTCCACGATCTTGCGCATCAGCAGCTGCCGGTCCCTGGTCAGCAGGATCAGTCCCCCGTCGACCGCCCTGGCGGCAAGAAAATCGTCGTCGGCATGGTTCCGGTACTCGGTGTAAAAACCGAGTATCCGCAGCCTCCGCGAAAGGGTTCCCAGATGCACATCGGAGATGAAGGCCGGCTCGCGCAGCGGTTCGGGACGGAGATGATTCACCGGGGTGATGTCGATATTTTCAAAGACGGGATAGACGGAAATCATGTCTCCCTCCCGTACCTGGTAGGAGAAGTCGACCGATTCGCCGTTGACGATCACCAGGTCCACCTCGACGTGGGGGATCCGGAATGATTCGATCAGGTCTTTTACCGTCTGCCCGGGGGCGGCGGCTGTCTCGATCGTGCGTTTGTACTGTTCTTTTCTGAGAAAAAAATTGAGCTCTTCGTAGAACCGGATGTGTACCGTCATCTGCTTCCCTGCCGGAACAGCCCTCCGGGGCGCCTTCTTCGACAGGCCGATTTCAGCGGCTTTCAGCCGATACGGCCTCTGCAGACACCCCGGCCGATAAGACCAATACGACAACTGTGCAGGCGCCGCGGCTTATACGGCTTATGCGGCTTATGCGGCCGATTTCAGCCGATACAGCCGATGCAGCGGTCCCCGGTTGCTGCCGCAGCCGTTCCCGCACCTTATCCGCGGATCTGCCGCACCTTGAATGACCTGAGCCGGTTGAAGGCCGCAGCCAGTTCCAGCCGTCTGAATTGTACCAGATCTCCGGGTTTTTTCCCACCGGCTGGCCCGCAGAGGATGTCCAGACCGCCTTCGCGGATCTGCACCATTATACGGTCCAGAAGCTCCCGGAGACTCAGGGAATCATCCATCATTCTTCTGGCATGGACCATGGCGAGTGCTATCGCCCTCGCCTGACCGGGATGGATGAGCTGCTCCACCGCCCCGAGGTCGATCCGTTCGCTGCCGAAATCGATCATCCGGGAACCGCGGATATTGATCTTCACATCACGTTTACCCCGGCTGGGATCGATACCTGATTGAAGAGGCGCCCGGTCGAAGACCCGTCCGAAGGAATCGCCCCCTTCTGGGGCCCGTTCGCTGCGGTACTTGTCCGCGATCCGGCGGGCTTCCCTTGTGAGATCCTGAGGAACATAGGCGCTCATACCGATGACCAGGTCGGACACATCGAAGTAATCCCCCGATCCGCCTATAACCAGGATGGTGGATACATCCCGTTCGAGAAAAAGCTGGCGGACCTTGTCGATGAAGGGGGTGATCGGTTCCCGGTCCTTGGATATCAGCTCCTGCATGCGGTGATCGCGGATCATGAAGTTGGTGGCCGAGGTGTCCTCGTCTATCAGCAGACAGGACGCGCCGGCCTCGACCGCCTCCACGATATTGGCCGCCTGGCTGGTGCTGCCGCTGGCATTATCCGTACTGAATGCATCGGTGTCCCTGCCGTAGGGCAGATGGGAAATGAAGGGAGTAATGGTGGTCTTTTCTATCCTCCGGCCGTCCTCGGCGCGGATCTTCACGGCGTCCGGATCACTGACTGCGAGCTCACGGCCGTCTCCCGGAATGTGGTTGTACACTCCCCGTTCGATCGCGTTGAGGAGGGTCGACTTGCCGTGATACCCGCCTCCGACGATCAGAGTCACCCCTTTCGGAATGCCCATCCCTGTCACCTTCCCGCGGTTGGGCAGGGAAAAATCCACCCGCAGGCTGTCGGGGGACCGGAAGGGAATTGCGTCCTTCCCCGGCATGAGCCGGTCGTCGATCCCGCTTCGCCGCGGCAGGATTGCTCCGTCGGCTACAAATGCGATCAGGTCCTGTCCGACGAGGGCTTCACGCAGATGATCGGCATCTTCGGCGGTCTCAACAGCCCGGTACAG
>Ga0272441_10004285_pt1 | contig 26105 bp, 61 predicted proteins | sample SSMProp6N_FD_193582 | JGI IMG/M metagenome (GOLD analysis project Ga0272441, IMG submission 193582) | Marine sediment archaeal communities from Little Sippewissett salt marsh, Falmouth, MA, United States - SSM-Prop-6N | ecosystem: Environmental > Aquatic > Marine > Wetlands > Sediment ...
GAGGAGGACGCGTAGGAAATCGAGGGGCTGTTCCCCCGTGGCCTAAATCTATGCCGCCAAGTGCGGCTATAACGGGGGCGTACACAAGAGCGCACCCCTCAGCGGAAACCTCGTACGGGCTTCCCAGGGGTACAACTAGAGGACCATGCGAGCGTCCCGGTGCGCGGGGCTAGGTGAGAGGCGCGGCTCACACTCATGCGGTCATAGCATCCTGGGGCTCAGGGGTGCGTTCCTGTGTACGGAAGTGAAGTCGTAGGTCGATCCAGGCCGCGCCCCTCCCGTGGCCTGCCTTGGACAGACGACGTTGAACCTGAGAGGTGACCCATGAACGACCACGAGAAGTACGAGGCCGCGTACGTGCTCGCCGCCATCCGCGCCCGGAAGCGCGGGATCAACTTCGCCGTCATGCGGACGGTCTTTGGCGGCTACACCGTCTTCCCCGCCGTGGACACCGGCGACTACAGCAAGTACGAGATCGTCTACCCGGACAGCCCCATCGTCCTCGTCTGAAAGGAACCTGACCATGTGTACTGACGAGCGTTGCCGCCATCCCTACACCTGCACCTGCCCTGAGCAGTGCGAGCCCATCGTCTCTCACCTCTGCTGGGAGGAGGGCTGCACCGCCACCGTGGACGCGCCGCGCTCCCAGGAGCGGGTGTACTGCCGTGATCACAGCGTCCTGCGGGACGTTGACTGTGGCCTGACGTTCTAGGGGGAGACCATGAGCCTGAACCCGATGGACCTGAGCTTCGACGACTCGACGTGCGTGACGTGCGGCGCCAAGCTGCCCGAGGCCCCGGACGAGAACAGTTACGCCTTCCAGGGCTACTGCAACTCGACGTGTTTCGGCCAGGACAGCGACGAGCAGGACTACCTCGCCGCCACGACCTGCCCGTGCTGTGGGGGCGAGGGTGCCTGGATCGGCACGCTTGGCTCGACCGCCCACTTCCGCTGCATCGACTGCGGCATCGACTACTCCGACTCTGGCTACGTGAGCCAGGGCTCGACCGACGCTGACCTCGTCGTCGCTGACGACGATTCGTAGGAGAACCTGACATGCCTGACCAGTACGTGACCGTGAAGGGGGTCTTCGACCCCAAGGCTACTCGCACCATCAAGCTCATCCCTGGTGCGAACACCGGGACGTCTGACCGTCCCTGCCCTGAGTGCAAGAGCATGACGTCTCGCCACTTCACTCACTGCCGTCACTACCTGTACCAGCAGCAGTACAAGGAAGGAGCCTGACATGCTGTTCCTGATCCAAGCGACGCAGTCGCGCCCCTCTGGCTGGGGCGTGACCCACTCCCAGCTTCCGACGTTCGTTCTCGACGGGGATGTGCTGGGCATCCTGTCTGTGGACGCCGCTGCTCACTTCGCTCGTCAGTTCCTGAGCGACGTGGCTGGTGACGACTCGACGTTCTCCATCGAGGCTGTGTGCGTTGACGACGCCAGCCATCACCACTGCTCCGGGTGCGAGGCTGACCCCGACGACTATCGCGAGGGCCGGCGCATGTTGGGCCTGCCCGAGTACGACGGGCCCGTGACCGTCATCGAGGAGGGCGACAATGCCTGACACGATCCTCGTCCGACGCCGTGTCATCTACCGCTGGCGCCTGTGGCCCAGCGACCGCTGGAAGTACTACGACACCCACTACTACGTCCTGCCCGACGTGAGCGAGCACATGGACGAGTGGCTCAAGAAGCAACTGAGCGACGATGCCGAGGTGCTCTTCATTGGTCCCCCGACCGAGGAGTTCAGCGGGGGAGTCAGGGGCATCACATTCAATACGACCCGGTCGGAGGTGCGTCACCTGATCGGGTAGGAAGGAGAACCTGATGAACGTGATGAGACCCGACGACCTTGTGGGCCACTGCCTCTGTGGTCACAACAAGGGTGCGCACCGACCCATGGAGGCGTACTACGGTGAGGAGAGACTTGAGGGTCGCAAGTCCTCCTCGACTGCGCTCAGGCTTTCTGGGTGCAGGGAGTACCGGGAGTCTGGAGTGACTCTCGGAGAGACCATGAAGATGCGGTACTGCCAGTACCGCTGGAAGAACCTGAAGAAGGGAGACTGACCATGGCGTTCAAGATCTTCGGCTCCGACGTGAAGCACCGCATCCACCCCAAGCGCTTCGGGCGCGGGCCCCGGGGGATCGTGGGCAAGCACTCGCACTACGCCGACGTGAAGGCGCACCTCGACGCACGCCGCACGTTCGACTTCGCCAAGCCCAAGACCGAGCGGGGCGTCTTCAAGACCACGCTCTCCCGGGTGAAGAACTTCTTCGCCAGGGGGAACCGATGAGAGTCATCGCCTGGATCGCTCTCATCGTCCCAGCGTTCTCGTGCTCTCCCTTGTCGTTGAACCAGAAACGAAGGAGGACCAGATGAGTCACTACGCCGTGCTGGAAACGAGCAAGCCTCAGAGCGAGGTCGTTGGTCGCATCGTGCAGCATCTGATCGAGAAGGGCGACCGCTTCACTCTGAAGGCGAAGAAGTCCGGTGTCGTTGTGATCAAGGTGAAGGCCGGGAAGGGAGCCTGACCATGCAGACGAGCGAAGACGCGAAGTACCATCGCACTGCCATGGCCCGCAAGAGCGAGAGCCTTGGCCTCAAGACCGCCCGGAAGATCGGGTGCCTCATCAATGCTGAGGGTGACGACGCTGTCGTCCTCGACTACGGCTGTGGTCGTGGCGACGACGTGCGCATCCTCGCGACCGAGGGCTACGACGCCACCGGCTACGATCCCAACCTCCCCATGGGTGCGCCGTACGGGCTCATGCGGGACGCTCCCGTCGGCAAGGGCACGTACGACCTCGTGCTCCTCACCTTCGTGCTCAACGTGATCGAGGAGTTCAGCATCCGGCAGCTCATCCTGCACGACGCCTTCGAGTACGTGCGCCCTGGTGGCACGCTGCTCGTCACCGTGCGCCACGATGGCGACGCCAAGCCGACGCCGGCCTGGACGCGCAAGCGTGACGGCTGGGTCACGAGCACTGGCACCTTCCAGCGCTTCTTCAAGAAGGGCGAGGTGCCCTTCCTTCTGGAGGGTCTCTTCGGGCGCAAGGCGATCGTCGCGCCCATCGACAAGAACGTCACTTGCGTGACCAAGTTCCACGAGGTGGAGTGATGCATGGGCATCATCGAGAAGGTAGGGGAGGCGATCAGTGACTGAGCCCGACGTGGAGGAAATCCACGACGACCTCTTCACCGAGACGACGCACGAGCACGCACGGGTGCAGTACTACCCGATGCAACCTGACGACATTCCTTTCGAGGAGGATGACGATGAGCTTCAAGCCTGAGTTCCTATGCGATGGTGAGTGGTGCAGCAACGCGCAGCGCTTCGCCACCGAGCAGGAGGCGCAGTCTTCTGCCCGCTCCCGCTTCGCACGCTGGTCCGTACCGTCCGCGTTCCGGGCCACCGAGTCCGACGACCCGGTGAACTACCGCTGGGATGAGGAGGAGGGTGACGTCCATGTGGGCTGAACTGACCTACGGCAACGACTGGGGCCGGCGCTACGTCCTCATGGGCCCGAGGCACATGAGCAAGGCCGGCACTTGGGGTGTCAGCCACGAGCGCACACCCGTGCTCGACAAGGCGGGCGACTACCGCTTCCTCTGGCCCGACGGCCACGAGGAGACCATCGCCGTGCAGATGCTCCCGTACTCCGACACCGTCGGGGACATGGGGCACGACTACAACGTCTCGGGACACGAGCCGTTCATCGCGAGGATCGAGCACGGCATGGAGTTCCTCGTCCCTGTCCGCACGCTCTGCGGGAAGGGGGTGAAGATCTGGTGTTCCGCCTGACCCGTAACCTCTGGGCCTCCGAGGGCACGCTCTGAAAGTAGAGTGGAGTAGGAGGCTAGAAGATGGAAGTGATGGAAACGACTATCAAGGTTGCTGGTCCTGTTCGTGTCGCTCGCGTTGAGTCCGCTTCGGAACCGGGGACGCTTCACCGCGTCGTCGTCTCTTGCGACTGCAAGGGCTTCCGGTTCGCCGGACATTGTCGCCACGTCGCTCTCGCTGGACGCGAGTTGCGAGACAGCGTACACGCGGCGCGTTCTCGACACGCGCAGTAGTCGCAACGCTTCCCCCATGAGCGAGACCATGGGGTGACCGTCGCGAACAGAGCGACCCAGGCTCTCCATGGATTGAGGCAGGTGGGGGAGAGATGGGACCAGCGCGAGAGGGAGGCGCTGCGTGTCGTTGTGTAGGGCAGGAACGGCCTGTCGGCCACCCGGCGCTGGTTGGAGCCAGGGTGGCGCTACTCCGGGCGTCGTCCCGCATGAGGGTCTGATCATGTAGGCAAGTGGACGTTCGTGAATGAGAGACAACGTTCGTGAATGAGAGACAGCCGTACATGGGTCGTGCCCCCTCCCTGTCGTTCGGCCTTGCGTCATGGGCAACGGCAGGGAGGGGTCTCCTCTTTCCAAGTGAGCGCACGAGACCGCACCTCAGTAGGCTAGACCCGGGGACTTCTCCGGGGCCGAAGGGTCACCGAACCCGGTCCCTTGGTTGGGACACGCTGTGCCGTTCTCGTGCGTTCTCTTGGAGGGAGGACATGAAGAAGAAGACACCGAAGATCCGCAACCCCATCGCCTACGCCCTTTCCCTCCGGGGCAAGGGCAAGGTCATGAAGCACCGCTCGACTCCGAGAGGAGGAGCGGAGAACCAGACGCTAGAGCTTCTTCAGCAGGCCGCTGAGGAGGAGTACTACGAGGAGGAACCTGATGAGCAACGACGACAAGGGACGAGTCCTGATCCTGCAAGAGGACGTGGAGAACCCGAGGCCGGATCGGAGGAAGAAGCGTGACGGCTGGGCCGTGCCTGTCTTCAAGAAGGGTACGGTCTTCGTCGAGCAGGGCATCTACATCCTTGACGAGGTGAGGAGCAAGGCCATCAAGCCAGCCAAGGGCTACGGTCGCTTCCTGACATGGCGCTTTGCCCAGGAGGAGCACAACCTCTACCCCGGCAACTTCAAGACGAAGGAGGCCACGACCTGGGCGGACGTTGCCAAGGAGGAGGGTGACTGGGATCACCTCGCGGGCGACGTGCTGGAGAAGCTGATCCGCACCGAGGCCGTCTCCCTGGACGAGGTGCGCTCGGCCCTGCGCTGGGTGCTCGACCACGACGACGCATGAAGCGGCGCTGCTACAACGAGAGGTGCGGCAAGGCCATCCGCTCCAACAGCAAGCGAGCCATCTACCTGGGCTTCTCCCGCCAACCGGACAGGGGTGAGCCCTACGAGGCATGGGTCTGCAACAAGAAGTGCCTCGACGACTACAACAATGGGGACGAGATCCCCGAACCGGAGAACCAGACATGCAGATCAAGTTCGTGACACCGTCGACCCGAACCAGCCGCCTCGTGGCAGACGTCGAGCTTCACTTCGAACTGGAGCTACCAGGGCTGAAGCTCGTGGGCTTCAAGCTGTGGAGGAAGCCAGGACCGTCGTCGCGAGACGAGTACTACGTCACCCTGCCCTCCCGCGCCTTCAACAAGGGGCACGAGCGGGGCTACTTCGACTACCTCCGCTCCGCTCGTGAGCACTACGAGGACACTGACGGCATCCGTCAGGAGATCATCGACGCGTACAAGGACAACCGGCAGTAGAACCTGAAAGGAACCAAGCAATGCAGAAGCTGATCACTCAGTTGAAGGCGGCGCGTGCTGTGAGCACGCCGCTGCTCGCCGTGACCACCCCCGACCAGCCGGCCATGGCACAGTACATCGCGGAGGAACTCAACGGCTCGACGCCGGTCGTGGCCTGGGACCGGGCCCGGGGCCTCAAGCCTCTCACCGAGAAGGGACGCGAGGCCATCGACCATCTCTGCCAGATTGATGAGGATCTCTCGCCCGACAACCTCGACATGGCGACAGCCGATTGCGGCTCCGCCATGCGCATCGCCTATCATCTCCCGCCGCACACCATCCTCGTGGCGCAGAGCATGAACATGTTCCTGCACTCCAACGACCCCGCCGAGGTGATCCAGGCGATCCTCAACCTGCGCGACGCCTTCAAGGGCGACCAGCGAACGCTCATCATGATGGACGCTCACTTCGATCTGCCCGCGCAGATCCAGCACGACGTCATCATGCTCGACGACCCGCTCCCCGAGGACAAGGGATACCATGAGATCGTGACCGGCCTGTACGAGGCGGCGGAACTCAAGGCCCCCGAGCAGACTCACGTCGAGGCTTCGACCAGGGCCGTGCGCGGCCTCTCCTCGTTCGAGGCGGAGCAGGTGCTCGCCATGTCGCTGGCCATGGGCAACGGCGAGGGCATCGACCTGACCGATGCGTGGCAGATGAAGAAGGCGGCGGTTGGGAAGATCAAGGGTCTCAGCATGTCGTTCAACGAGCCCGACGACCCGGACCTCGCTGACCTCCGTGGACTCGACGCCGTCATCACCTCGCTCAACAAGCTGCACAACGGGCCGATGCCGCCGGAACTCTACGTCCGCGTCGATGAGATCGACAAGGGCTTCGCCGGCCTGGGCAACGAGGGAGGCCCTGGAGATAACACTGGCGTGAGTCAGGATCTCCACGAGCAGTTCCTCACCAACATGGAAGACAACCTCTGGCTCGGCTACATCCTCGGTGGCGTGCGAGGTGGCGGGAAGACCGTCCTCACTCGCGCCATCGGCAAGGCGCACGGCGTCCCGACCATCGCCATGGACACCGGGGCCATGAAGGGTCGCCACGTTGGCGACTCCGAGCAGGCCTTCCGTGACGCCTTCCGCACCATCAAGGGCATCGGTGGGAAGCGGGTGTGCATCCTGGCGACGTGCAACAACATGAGAGTCCTGCCCCCCGAGCTTCTCCGCCGCTTCAAGCTGGGCATCTGGTTCTTCGACCTGCTGTCCAAGGAGGAGCGCGAATCCCTCTGGCCGATCTACCTGGGCAAGTACAACCTGCCGCTCGACAGCAAGCGTCCGAACGACGAGGGCTGGACCGGAGCGGAGATCCGCAACTGCTGTGAGATCGCCTACATGACAGGGGACAGCGTCGAGGAGGTCGGCAGGAGCATGATCGTGCCGATCACCAAGAGCGACCCCATGTCCATCACCCGCATGCGTGACGAGGCGGACGGTCGCTTCCTCTCCGCTGCGGCCACCAACGGCCCGGACGGTACGTACCGCAAGTCCGAGGTCGCTGCCGTTGAGCCTGTAAGCAAGAAGGGAGGGCGCAAGCTCTCCATCAAGAAGGGAGCCTGACATGACCCTGTATCAGATTCTTCGCTGGTTCTGGATCGGCGTCTTCTCCAAGAGCCGCGAGTCCGAGGAGTACCTCAACGCTCGCGGCGAGGCCATCCAGTACCTGAAGGACTACCTCGACGAGCAGATTGCCGACGAGCGCAGGCAACTGGAGTTCCAGCGCGACGTGGCTCGAATCACGTCGGGAAGGAGAGTGGCATGAGCCACGTCAGCGAGTGCAAGACGGTCTACCGGAACCTGAACGACGTCGAGGCCGCAGCGAAGCGCCTCGGCGGCGAGCTGGTCCGGGGACAGAAGTCCATCCGTTGGTATAATCGGTTTGTTGACGACTCCACGGAGTGGCGGCGAATGTTCTCCGAGGAGGAGGCCAACAAGATCGCCGCCATGCCGAAGAGCCAGCGGGTCAAGATCATCAACAAGAAGATGAGCGGCTGCGATCACGCCATCAAGTTCAAGGGTGTCGGGTACGAGGTCGGCGTCTGGACCCAGCCCGACGGCACGTACCGTCTCCGCTGGGACGGGTACGACTCCAGCCTCAACCGCAAGATGGGTGGCTACGAGGGCGGACACTTCGCGCAGGCGTACGGCGTCGAGGCTGCGAAGCGGGCCGCGAGGCGTAAGGGCTGGCGCACGGTCGAGAAGCCTCGGGCCGACGGCCAGATCGAACTGGAGATCCTTGTCCGATGATGACCTATTACGATGGGGGAGATCGCGGCTGCGCCCTGGCCTTCCTGACAGTGTGGCTCTTCGGAGTCCTCTTGACCCTCGGCTTCTGGGTGTTCATCGTCTGGGCCATCTACCGGCTCGTGATTCACTTCACTGGAGGTGCCGCGTGAGCCAACGCAAGATCACCATCCTCTTCGGTCGAGACGGTTCCTCGAAGATCGAGGCCCACGGCTTCACCGGCACTTCTTGCACGGACGCCACGAAGATCATCGAAGCCGCCATCGGCAAGCTCTCCGCTCCTCGCCAGGAGAAGCCGGAGATGCACGCCAAGGCGAAGCAACTGGTGCGACATTGATCTTCGACCAGATGCCGATGCCGGAAGGCGAAGACATTCACGTCCCATTCGATCAAGCGGCTGAGGCCGCAGCGGAGATGCTGGAAGAAGTGGGCGCGTCGTCTGTCGTCTTCCAAGTCTTCGAGTGCGGCCACTGTGGCAAGACCGTGCAGACAGCAGAGCCGAACGCCTTCCACGAGCACGGTCGTTGCTACGGCTGCAAGAAGACAACCGACCTCCGGGCCACCGGCTGCGGCTTCGTCGTCGCGGTCGGTGATCCCGACACCATCATCAACGCCGCAGCGGACGACCTCTGCGGTAAGCCAAAGGGCACCGCATGAACAAGATCACCCTGTCGCTGGACCTTGACTTCGTGGAGAACGATGGCCTGCGGCTCGTCCTGAAGGGCGGGCCCGGGGGCCTCGCCTCGTTCATGAAGGAGACCGTCGCTGACCTCACCATCCGGTCGTTCACGGTACACGACAACGTCACGCACAAGACCCACGAGATCAGCGTCCGGCGGCTTCGGGAGGAAGTCGAGAAGGAGTAGAACCTGATGAAGATGATCTTCGACGCGGCAGGGAACTGCCGCTTCATCCACAGCGACGAACTCGCTGACATCGCACCGGGGCCGCTGACCATCCGCCGAGCGTCGCACGTCGAGCCCACCGACGACGGTCGATGGACCGCCGACCTCTCCCCCGTGGGAGGCCCGGTCCTTGGCCCCTACTCTCGGCGCCGGGTCGCCCTGGACGCCGAGGTCGAGTGGCTCAAGTCCAACGACGTACCCGTACCCAGGTAACCCCGCAGGTGGGGGAGGCCCTTCTCCTCCACCACCTCATCCCGAGGAGCGAACATGAGAGACGAAGAAGTGCTCTGGGCCGAGCGTGCTCTTATCTGGGAGCGCATGGATGAGGCCCTGGGAGAGCTAAAGAAGAACACTGGTCTCTTCGCAGGACTGGTGAGCGTTACTGATCACCAGCGCAAGGAGATCGAGGCTAGGGACCGCAAGCTGATAGAGCGCGAGTGGGTTCGTCGTGCATGGCGCGACGCCCCAGGGCGCAGAGGAGCCTGATATGGCCAAGAAGGAAGTCAAGATCGAGAAGAACCCGAACCTTGCCGAAGGCACCGTCGTGCTGGACATGGAGATCGGGCGGATCACGAACAGCCGGCGCCTGCCGAAGCACACCGACGCCATCGAGACGGACGCCGACCGCAAGATGCTCCGCGTGTCGGCGGACCTGTACGACTCGAAGGAGCTGAAGGCCGTCAACCGCTTCCTCCACTTCACGTCGAAGTGGGTGAAGGGGAAGTCGAGCCCTTCGTTCTTCCGAGGCGGCATGTTCCTCGTGAAGCACGAGGTCGTCGAGGAGATCCACGACTACCTCCTCCAGCGTGAGCAGGAGCTGGAGCCCCTCGTGGAGGTCTTCGCCACCGTGGCCGACGAGCGGAAGGAGGAGGCTCGCAAGCGCCTGGGTCGCGCCTTCGACGGATCGAAGTACCCGACCCCCGAGCAGATCCGCGCTCAGCTTCGCATCGAGTGGCGGTGGCTCACCCTGGAGACCCCGGATTCGTTGAAGCAGGTCTCCGAGTCCATCTGGAAGTCGGAGAAGGAGAAGGCCCAGGATCAGCTTGAGTCTGCTGTCCAGGGTATCGAGGCCATGCTCGCCCAGGAGGCGAAGGGACTGGCCGACCACATGATCGAGAGGCTCACTCCGGGCGAGGACGGGAAGCAGAAGGTCTTCCGCAACTCGATGGTCACCAACCTCACGGAGTTCCTCGACAACTTCTCGTTCCGAGCAATCGGTACGAGCCAGGAGCTGAGCGCAGAGGTGGAGCGCATGCGCAAGCTTCTGGAAGGCGTAGACCCGAAGGCCTTGCGGGAGAACGCTACCTTGAGAGATGACGTCGCGGAGAAGTTCGTGGAGGTCTCCAAGAAGCTCGACACCATGGTCACCGCAAAGCCGAAGCGCTTCATCGACCTCGGGGAGGTGAAAGGGTGAGCCGATCCCAGGACGAGGCAGTCCTTGAGTTCCTTCAGAAGCAGCTCAGGGACTGCCTCTCCGGGCAGAAGCCCAAGACCCTCTCTCCGGTCAAGAAGACGAGAGCCATCATCTTGTGTCGCGTCATCATGCACCAGACGAGAGACAACCCCATGCTCCAGATGGCGGGCCTCGCCTTCATCAACGCACTCGGGTTCTCCGAGTGGCCTACACAGCCCGTTCGTGAGTCCACGACCGAGCTGACCTACCGTACACAAAACTGAAGGAGAGAAGACGTATGAACCACCGTCGCCGTTTCGGTCGGCGTAAGTCCGACAAGGTCGTCTGGCCCCTGGCCATCCTGTCCGTCCTTGCGCTGATCATGACGTACACACAGTCGTGCGGTGACAGCCCGACTGCCCCTTCCCCTGCTCGGACGCAAACGTCTACGACTTCGACGCCACCGTCCTCGCAGGCCACCACGCCGGCAGAGCCGGTAGCCGACGCAACCCCAGACCCCAACGCTCCCCAGACACCGGAGGGCAGCGACTGGAAGGGCTACGTCAAGTTCGATGACCAGGGCAACCTGAGCATCTTCAACCCACTCACCGAGAAGTACCAGGGCGAGTACTGCTACTTCCTGAACGGGCCCCACCCGCAGACGCGTCTGTGGGCCGGCGAGACCTCTGTTCTCCCAGGACACGCAAAGAACTTCCCGGCGCCAGATCTCGCTGCGCTCATCGACTGGCAGGCGTTGGGCAAGGAACAGAAGGAGCCTGTCTGCGAGGCTGAGATCCAGTCCGACGCCGGACACAAGAGCTTCGACTGCGACCGGAACAGCGCCAACCTTGCCGACGCCGGCACGGACCACCTTCACAACTACAAGTACTTCGACGTGAAGCGCCCCATTGGAGAGTGGGTCGAGGGCGAGTGGGAGATGGTCGAGGAAGGCGAGTGGGGTGAGTGCCAGCTCCCCGAAGGCGAGGTCGAGGCCAACACCGTTCGCGAATGCTTCAAGACTCGCGTGGACGTCTACAGGAAGCTCTGGACTCGCATCTGCTCCGATGAGACCAAGGAGGAGGTCGAGCGGCGTACCCTCCGTGAGCCCTGCAAGTGCCCGTGCGAGGACATGAACGTCTGGACCCTCACCAACCGTCGCAACGACGGCCCCTGGGAGATCGTGGTGGACGGGGACAATCCGTACGCCGACCCGGCCACGGTCGGGATGTTCTTCTTGGGCCCGCTGGGGGAGACGAAGTTCTACGGCTACGACGGCCAGGAGCTTCACGCCTTCTTCAGACTGTACCGTTACGGTCGCTTCATCTCGAACGTCTACAGCGACGTCTGCCTTCGGGATGGTGGCTCGTGGAACGACAAGACGTGCCTCTTCGGTACCGATCAAGGCCCGCGCTGGCCCGCACCGGCAGACCGCATCCTTGGGGCGTACCGTGATCGTGACATCGGCTACGACTTCGCGGACTCCGCAAAGAGCGGGTACTGCGGCGTCGAGGCCGATGTTGCCGCGCAGTGGCGCCGCGACGCTCTGTTGAGCGTTGAGTGCGAGTGCGTGTACCCACAGTAGTTTCAACCCCCTGACCCTTCGGGCCCAGGTACTCCCTCCCCTGGGCCCGAGGGGTCGTTTCATGAGAGGAACCTGACATGAAGATCCAGTATCACTGCCTGCGTTGCGGGGAGCCGCTGGGCCCGAACGCTCATTGCTGCAACTGCTCCCGGAGCTACTGCCCGAAGTGTGAACCCGAACCCACCCACGAGCGCAACGTGCTCGTATGGCTGGCCGGCAAGCCGCGCCTCGCCTTCACCATCGGCGCCATCATCTTGGCCCTGGCGGTCTTGCTCTCCGCAGGCTGCAAGAAGAGCCCGACGAGCCCCAACGACTTCTCCCACCCCAACGAGATCCTCATCGACGAGCTAACCCAGTGCTACGCCGAGTACCACGACATCAAGTCCGTAGTCGAGCGCTCCGGTCGGGAGTACAGGGGTGTCATCGTGGAGTTCTCGGATACGGTTCGCTGGGTGCCTTGCTCCAACGGCAAGAAGGGCCTCGGTCCCAACAGCACCTGCGTCGCTGCCGGCTGGGCATGGCCCACCGATATGGCGAACGGCATCGCCCACATCACCTACTACGGCCCCTTCGTCCGCGACGAGTGCGACCTCTGCGTCAGGGCCACCGAGGAGTCTCACCTCAACGAGTCCGCAGCCCACGAGGTTGCCCACCTCGCCGGAGAGTGGAGCCACGGCCCCAGCTTCGTCGAGAAGTTCCACGACGGACTGAAGAACGCGGGGTGCTTCTGATGCCCTACCACGACCACAGGAACGAGCACGACAAGGAAGTAGACATCGTCATACAGGGCACCGTCCGCTGGGTGATCTTCTGGGTTGCTGCGATCATCATCACGGTCGCTGGGCTGGTTGCCAATCACGAGTACGAAGAGCTGAAGAGGGACTGCCCATTGATCGTGGAGGAGATGCCATGAACTTCGAGGCCCTCCGGGGAGGCGACGATGCCGAGTGACCTATGGATAATCGCTTTGGCTGTTCTGGCGTGGCCGGTGTTCAAGGTCGCGTTTCTATTGGGGGCCGCACTTCTAGACTGGATCGGGAGATGACAATTCCAAGTGACCTTGAGCGGATCGAGGCGAAGCACCAGCCGGTATTCTCGACTGGGGAGGCGTACTGCTCTTGCGGTGTCAACTTGCTGGCTGAGGACTGCGACGTGGTGAAGCTGGCACGGGCACTAGACCTGATAGCACGGGCAGCAAAGGATGACCCCATGTTTGCTGTCGCTGAAGCGAAGCGCGTTCTCAACGAGGTAGCGGGAGGCGACGATGCCGAGTGATCTTGAGCGGATCGAGGCGCGGCATTCTCCGGCAATCGACGGGCAGACGTGTCGCGTGTGCGACTACAGCCCGGAGCCCCCGGAACCCTGCGACGTGGTGAAGCTAGCGCGGGCGCTGGAGAGGTATGTGCTTGAGGCTGAAGCGTCTGGTGGATGGGACGGAGATGACGAGTGCTTTGATAATGCCATCCGCACCCTCCACGAAGTAGCGGGAGGCGACGATGCCTGACCATCGGGAGGTGTTGCCCTACGTTGGCTTTCGCCCTCTTCGCCCTGGTCGCATACACGTCTTCTGTCCAGACTGTGGATGCAAGCTCTCGAATCTGCGGAGGGTTGACTACGACCCCCCGACCGCTGTGCTAGTTCACATTCCCTGCGAGCGATGTTCACAGGGCTGCAAGGTTGATGGGCCGGACAAGTACCTTGACGCCTATGGCGAGGAAGTGTGGGTTGACGACCACGAAGTAGCGGGAGGCGACGATGCCGAGTGACGAGAAGTGGACCTGCACCGATGAGTTGAAGCGGTGGCAGGCAGGACAGACGAGCCAGCTAGCCGATGCTGTCCGCGAGTTGCTGGCCGAGAACGAGCGGCTGCGGGCTGCGCTTCAGGGTCAACCCGTCATCAAGTCAGAGTGGGAGAAGCTAGTCGAGGAGAACGAGCGACTGCGGGCTGCGCTGGACACCATCGAGCGGAGGCTGGTCGAGGGCTACGCTCCCGGGATGCCGTGGGGCAACGAGGAGATGGCGCTGGGGATCGTGCGCGAGGAGAGAGCCAAGGCCCTCCGGGGAGGCGACGATGCCGAGTGACCATCGGGAGGTGCTGGAGAGGTTCATGATGACAGGGTTCCACATCTCTGTGCCCATGACGGGAGGGTTGTGCGATATCACGCCAGACCACAACGAGGTCTTCGCAGCCATTGGTTTTTTGCTTGCCGAGAACGAGCGGCTGCGGGCTGAGCGTGACAAGTGGGAAGCCGACGCCATCCAGAAGCTGAACGATTACAAGTGCGCCATGATCGACAAGAACCGGCTACAGGGTGACGCGATTGCATGGGCCGTACTCTGTGCGGACGGGCAGGTCCATGAGTTCGAGGAGTGGTGCGGTCTGTTCCTTGCCGACGATCAGGCGAGGGACGAGTGCGAGATCCTCAACGATGACCCAGACGACCTCCGGGCTTGTGGCCCTCACACTGTTGCGGCTCTGGCCCTCCGAGGAGGCGACGAGATCACATGAACTTCAGGGACGTCTGGAAGACGAGCGAGATCCAGACGGGCACGCTCACGCTTCGGCGCCGAGTGCGGCTCGTCACCTACATCGTCGGCAAGGATGCCGACGGCAACGAACACGAGATCGAGGTGTCCGACGAAGCGGCCCAGGCCGTCATGGACGCCGTCAAGGAGGCAAACAATGGCTAGGCTGCTCGGGCACTACATGGATGAACGCAGCACACCCTTCACGCTCGACGGGGTCGATCAGCAATCCGTCGTCGTGGAGAGTGGGGTTCTCTGCGCGAGGAGCTTGGGTGGAGAGGAGGAGATCTACATCGACCTCTCCAACTTCAGGTACATGCGCGTACAGCCGGAATCGGAGGTGACCCCGCAAGGCACCGATACGTGATAGAAGGAAGGTCCATATGGACGACACCATCCGGGAGATGCGCGACGCCCCCCGTCGGGGACTCCGTCCGCGTCGCTCGTTCATGAAGCACTCTGAGGTGAGGAAGATCCGAACCCAGATCCTCAGAGCGACTCAGCAGAAGCTGGCCGAGCAGCTCGTAGACCCAGCAACGGGAGCGCCAGTCTCCAGATACCTCGTCTGCAAGTGGGAGCGTGGCGAACGCCCCGTTCCACTGTGGGCAGCGAGGCACCTCGCAGCGCTCGCCCAGGCTGCACGAGAGCATGACCTGAAGGAAGGAACCTGACAGAAAGGAGTTGGACCATGAAGTGCTGGATCGGAGACGTGAATGAGCATGTCGTCGAATGCGAGTTCGTCGGCCTGCTTCAAAACGAGCACGGTGACGCTCTTGTCGTCGTGCGCCCCCAGGGGTACGGGGTGATGCTCCGTACTCTGCACCCCTCGAAGGTCTTGATGAGAGACCCGAGATTGCAGGAGAGCCCATGAGTAGCTTCCGGCGTTGGAGCAACAGTTCGCTCTCGACGCTGCAACGTTGTTCCCACCAGTTCTACCTCAAATACATCAAAAAGCAGTGGCGCGACTCTGGCCCAGCGGCCAAGAGGGGCATCGCTGTCCATCATGTGGCGAAGGAAGGCCACAAGCGGCAGATGACGATCATGGACCTCTGGAAGGGCTCCGATCCCGAGATGGAGGAGGAGCCCGGGTCCGAGGCGTCTGTCGAAGAGGCCCGCGATCTCGCCGCGTCTGTCTTCGAGGAGCAGTGGGCTCGCGGCGTCAAGCTCAGTGAGAGGGATCTAGAGCTGGGCAAGAAGCTCGTGAAGGCGCAGCACAAGGACGTCGCTGTGGACATCGCGGGCTTCTACACTGGCCACGTCGCTCCGACGGTCAACCCCGTCGCGGTAGAGCGGAAGATCGACGTGGACTCCAAGACCCTCGACGCCACCCTGGTCGGCGTCGTGGACCTCATCGAGGATCAGGATGGCAACGAGTACATCCGCGACCTGAAGTCGAAGGAGAAGAAGCCCTGGAAGTTCGAGGCTGACGAGTCCGTATCCGACGACCTCATCCAAGTAGGGCGAAGCGAGGAGGCTGACTTCAGCAGCCAGCTCACGCTCTACTCCCTGATCCGGTACGCCGATGTGAAGAAGCTGCCCCATGGGCAGCGCCTCGTGACCGTGGCCCGCACCCCGAAGACAGCGAAGACGACCGCCTACATCGCGGAGACGACGCGGGACATGGACGACATCCGCATCCTGGGCCGTCGTATCCGTACGGCGATCCAGGCCGTGGACAAGGGTGTCTTCGTTCCTGCCGACCCGGGCGCTCCGGCGTCCCCGTGCGGCTGGTGTGACTACAACGACGGCACCTGCGAGTACGTTCGCCGTGGCGGATCCCCCGCCATCGCAGTGCAGAAGGATCTCCCCCTGGAGAAGCCGAAGCGCTACATCGATCTGAAGAAGGAGGAATAGAACTTGGCCCAAAAATCTGAGACGTGGAGTCTTGTCGTGACCCGAGAGGAGCTAGGTGATCCGACCCTGAAGCTCCTCTCTCCTACCGAGCTGGAGCAACTCGTCGTCAGAGAGGAGTACCAGCGCGGAATCCAGAAGACGATGGTCCGCCAGTTGACCGGCGTCCTCAACGTAGGCGGCGTCTTTCCTGGCCTGCCCACCATCGCGAATGGTAGCGGGCCCGGGGCTGTGCTCGATGGCCAGCAGCGCATCTTCTCAGCAGTCAAGGCCCGCCAGCCGTTGTGGGTCGTGACGTACAGCGTGAGTCCCGAGGTTGAGGCGAAGATCTTCCTCGTCCTCAACGACTCGAAGCGGGTGAACCCTAGCGTCATCGTGAAGGCTCACTCCGGGCCGACAGCGGCGCTCGTCAAGGCCGCAGGCGAGAACGGTCTCCCGATGAACTACGTCTCCGGTTCCCGCAAGAACTACTCGGCCTCACTCATCGCGCAGTGCGTGGCGAACATCGTCCACCCCAACGCCCCTGGCGAGTGGATCGGCAGCGTCGAGACGCAGCAGCTTCTTCAGAGGGCAGACCGTCACCTCAAGACGATCTCCTCGCGGCGCTCCGCCGCCAGGAAAGTCGAGGAGTTCACGGAGATCCTCCAGAGGGCCTTCCCTATCGAGAGGCCGAAGGGCTCGAAGAACAAGCCTAGCCAACCGCGCACGTACCCGTGCGTGGCCTTGGCCGTGGTCTATCGCGATGCGGAGGGGCCCATGGCCGAGAACTTCTACAACCGCGTTCGGCGCTGGAACTGGAGCAAGTGGGGCTCCGGCTCTTCAGCCGTTCCGAACATCTACCAGCAGATGAAGAAGATGTGGGAGGGGCGGCGCTAGTCGCCCCGTCTTCTTCGGAAAGGAACCTGACATGCTCGGAGACTCAGTGCCCGTCACGGTTGTTGATCCCGGCACGGGCCATACGCACGAGATCAAGGACGTTCGTTCTCTCACGCAGCACGGGTACGCATGCCCGATCTGCTGCAACGTGATCGAGGCCTGCCACGTAGCAGCGATGCTCACCGAGATCCACCCCATCTGGGATCCCGACAAGACCCAGCCGCCCGTTATGGATCATACGGGCTTCGAGCTAATACTATGAGGGAGTTCATCGGACGTGGCGGCGGCGCCTTCTGGCGCGTCTTCAAGCCGGTGAAGGTCGGCAATGACTGGTGCCTGCGTGTCGAGTTCGGGAAGATCGGCAAGCAGGGTCAGGCCAGGATCTCCCCTTACCCCATGGAGTTCATGGCGAACGACGAGTACGAGCGTCGCATCCATGAGAAGACCACCAAGAAGGACTACGTCGAGAAGCTTCCGCCCGTCAAGAAGAAGCCCATGAAGTCCAAGACGAAGCTCACCAACCTGACCTCCCCGGCAACCCTTTTCCCGCCGATCAAGATCCCGCCGATCAAGATCTACCCGAAGTCGGGCACCGTCGATGCCGCTCTCGTTGAGTCGTCGGTGGCGATGATCAAGAAGATCCCGTCCTGCAAGCACGACAACCTCACCCGGAAGGGCAGCAAGTGGACCTGCGCTCAGTGCCAGACCACGGTGGACTTCGGCAAGACGGCGCCCGTCGAGACCGAAGAGGTCATCGTGAAGAAGGTGCGGCGCTTCATCAACCTCGACTGGAGGAACACAGCATGAGCGGCATCGAGCGGATGATGTCCGAGGTCGAGAAGGCTTGGCGTCGGCGCTTCGCGAGGGTGCTGGAGGTACACCCCGACATCGAAGAGCGTATCGTCGCAATCGCGGACAAACTAGCCCCCATTGGCGGGATCACTCCCGATGATTGGCTCGACCAGCTCACGAAGATCGCCATCATGGACAAGCTGATCGAGGACGTCACCGAAGGGCAGGACGCAGGCCTCGTCGTCAGGAGGGCAAGACGCTTCATCGCCAAGAACTGGAGGAACACGGCGTGACTCACTTCTACAGGGCCTGTCCTACGCATCGCGATGAGCTTGAAGAAGTGGACAAGGGGGTAGACGGCCAGGAACGTCTCTGGTGTCCTCAGGGGCACTATGTGACGTCCTGGCTCGTCATCTCCGACAGTGGATCGAAGATCGGTCGTGCTCACATCGGTCGCATGGACATGACGGTGGGAGACGAACCGAAGAAGGAGAGGGCCCCGCAGAAGGAGCCGATCCATCCCTGCAAGCATGGGCACACAGACTGGTCGTACCAACCCGCCACTCGGAGGTGGCGATGCAGGACGTGCAACAGAATGCGGTCTCGGATCGAGAACCCGAGGACGCGAGCGAAGAGGTTCATCGACCTCAAGGAGACAGGATGAGTGAAGAGAAGGGCGTCGAGACGCTCAACCCGATGACCGGGGAGCTGATCGAGACCAAGCCCGTAGAGATCATGAAGTACGACCCGAAGAACCCGGTGTCGCTGTACCTGGGCCCGGTGTTCGAGCGTGTCGGCGTCGTCGCGAAGACCATGGCGATGAGCCGGGTCGTGCCCGAGCACCTTCAGGACAAGCCCGCCGACTGCTTCCTCGTTGCGGCCCAGGCCTTCAGGTGGGGCATGGACCCCTTCGCGGTTGCGCAGGGATGCTACGTCGCCCGAGGCCGCGTCGGCTACGAGGGCAAGATCATCGCCGCCCTCATCAACGCCCGCCTGGGGAAGAAGCTCGACTACGAGTACTTCGGTAAGGAGGGCAGCGAGGATCGGGGAGTGAAGGTCACCGGGACCATCAAGGGCGAGGACAAGCCGCGCTCGATCTCCGGCGAGTTCTCGAAGTGGGCCACGAGGAACAAGGCCGGCACTGACTGGTCCGCTCAGTGGAAGAAGGGCGTGGACCAGATGCTCGCCTACCGTGGCGCCCGGGAGTGGGCGCGGCGGTACATGCCCGAGGCCGTGCTGGGTCTCTACTCCATCGACGAGGTGGAGGAGATGGAGCGCGAGGAGGCTACCGAGACCATGGGCGCCGAGGTTGTGGACGCTGTCCTCGACGGAGTCGTGACCACCCAGGACGACCCCCCGGAGCGGGTCCGGGCCAACAAGGCCCCCGAAAAGCCCCAGGAGGAGGCCCAGGAGCCCGCCCAGGAGCCCGAGGAGGCCCAGGCCGACCCGGAACCCCCGAAGGCCCCGAAGAAGGCCTCTGGGGCCCGCAAGGGGCCCGCAGCCAAGAAGCCCGCGAAGAAGGCCAAGCCGGCCCCCGAGCCGGAGCCCGAGCCGGCCCCCGAGCCGGAGCCCGAGCCGGAGCCCGAGCCCCGGGAGGAGGCGTCGGAGATGTCCGAGGAGGACGAGATCGACGCCCTTTTCTCGTGACCGACCTCCAGGGCGGACCCGGCGTCGTCCGGGACTACCTGAGCCGGGAGATCTGCGTGGGCGACGAAGTTGTCTACGCAGTCTCCTCCCCTCAACTCTCCTTCCAGCGCGGTGTCGTCAAGGACATCGTCTGGAAGGGGACGTCGTTCCATCCCAACTGGCCCCACGGACGCATTCCGTGTGTACGAGGGGCACCGTTTCGGCCCGGGGGAGTTCCGGGCTATCAGGGAGGATTGACATGGCCAAGCATACGCCGGAACCGTGGACGGTCGGCGACAAAGTGACCGGCAACGGTGGTGACTTGGGGTGCGTTGTGGACGCGAGCTTTGACGCTCACGGCAAGCCCCTTTGGTTTGTTCGCTGGCAGAATGCCCGCGGCGGTGTGGCCGGTGGCTGGTATCCCGCTACCGCCATCGCCAAGGCCGAGGGGGAGGGGGAGAAGTGACATTGTGTGAGCCCGTCACGGACTCGAGGGGGGACGGCTGGCACTGCTGTGTGTGCAATCGGTGGCGCCCGCGAGAGGTGCTTGTCTGTCCACGGTGCGGGCGGAAACACCGTAAACAGGCGGTACCTCGCGCGCGCGACAAAGGGAGGGGGGAGAAGTGAGGTGGAGAAGTACACCGACTGGGCGGGGCAACCAACCGAAGACATCAAGATGGTGACGCTGACGCAGCCGAAGACCGTCATCGTCTTGCCGAGGGAAAAGGAGGTTGAGATGAGTGATGGAGGGAAGAAGTGAAAGCGCTCTGTCTCATCCTGGCACTGTTACTGTCCGGTTGTTCTGCCGGCTTCACGCTCAGCGTTGCCGGCGCGGCGGACGTTGCGACTACTCACTACGCCCTCGGGCAGGGCTTCCATGAGGCGAATCCCATCTTTGATGGTGCGTCCGTGCAGACCATGATCATTGCAAAGATGGCGGTCACTGGACTCCTCATCTGGATCTGCCATTGGCTTGACGGCAATGGACACCACGGACTGTCTAACGTCCTTCAGTGGGGAGGAACCGCTGCGTGGGGAGGTGCTGCGCTCTGGAACATTCACAAGGTAAGGCAATGAAGTGCGTTGATTGAGGAGAAGGAATGAGCATGTTCTGTTCGGAGTGCGAAGCGGAGGTCGAGCACGTCTACGTGAGCGGCTACCACATCGGAGACAGGATCCTCGAAGGGATCTGGTTCAAGGTCTACCACAAGCCCGGAGACCGGATGCTCACCATCGAGGTCGTCGATGGCTCCTGGGACGACGGCTACATGGGCCAACTCAACCGGAAGTACTGGGAGAAGAGAATCGTCGAGAGTGTGGACGACTCCGGCGCCTGCCTCGACTGCACCGAGGACGAAGACCTGATCAAGAAGGAGAAGGAATGAGCAAGCCGAAGGTCGTGCTTGGGGACGGGAACGCGTTCTCGATCCTCGGTCGCTGTGCAAAGGCAGCGAGACGGGCCTCCTGGCCGGAGGAGAAGTGGCAGGGAGTCAAGAAGGAGATGACGTCCGGCGACTACGACCACCTCCTCGCCAAGGCCCAGGAGCACTTCGACGTGGAACTGGAGGACGACTGTGGCTGACATCGTGAAGTACGACAAGGTCCACCAGTCCCTTGCGAGGGGGCTGTCTACTCTCGTCGAGCGAGTGAAGAAGATCGACCTCAAGAAGGAAGGCGTCGAGTTCGAACTCACCGACCTCGCGGACAAGGCGAAGCGTGCTCGTGACATCGCGAAGGACCGACGCGACCGCGAGCTGGAGCCCTACGAGCCGAAGGTGAGGGAGGTCAAGGCCCGATGGAAGGATCTCGTCGAGAACTTCGACCTCCTCTACAAGAGGCTCAAGGCCCTGGGCGGCGACGTCATCCGCCGCAAGCGAGAGGAAGAGGCTCGGCAGAGACGTGAGGCCACGCGGAAGCTGGAGGCCGCTAGGAAGGCCGAGGCCGAAGCCAAGAAGAAGAAGGCTGAGCCGAAGGCCATCGTCAAGACGAACATCAAAGAGGCCGAGGCAGCGCTGGCGGAGCTTCCTCCCGAGGGGGCCCCGACCGGCGTGAAGACCGAGACGTCCACCTTGCACGAGCGGAAGATCTGGAAGTGGAAGGTCGTGGATATCGACAAGGTGCCCAAGACCTACGTCCAGCGGCTCGTGGACTCCAAGAAGGTGGACATGGCCGTGAAGAACGGCAAGAGGAAGATCGCGGGCATCGAGATCTTCGAGGAGACCATCATGGTCTCCAGGGGGAAGCAGTGAAGTTCCTCCACTGCCCGATCTGTATCGACGAAGGTCGCTCGAAAGGATATGCTGTGGCGGTGTCCCCCGAAGGCGACCTTCACATCATCTGCGAGACGCACAAACTCAACCACGCAGGTGCGTTCTACATCTTCAAGAACGACCGCATCGCCCTTGAGCTACTAGCGATGGGGACCACCCCCTGCGAGCACTGCGGCGAGAGCCATGGAGGAGGAGGGCATTGAAGGACACGATCTGTTCCCTGGAGGCCGACGAGCTGCCCGAAGTCAAGAAGCTCGTGGAGGCCCTGCACCCCTGGCCGACTTCGAACGAGGAGGCCTGGGCCATCGTGAAGAGCCACTTCTCGGACGTCCTGCTCGGCCTGCGCATCTACAGGAGAGAGGCCCAGGACTACGGAGCCAAGCTTCGCAAGATCAGGCAGGCGATCAAGAACGAGGCCCGGGTCGAGTGGGAGGCCGTTATCGACGAGATCGAAGAGATCCTCGACGCAGACGAGAGAGGAGTTGGACCATGTGGAAGCGAGCCGCAGCCGGCGCCGCCACCGTCGTCGGACTGACTGCACTCTGGAGGTGGGTCGATCGCGAGAGGCCGATGTTCATCAGCAAGGAGAGAGCCAACCGGGCCTGGAAGGACGCCCAGATGGACGATCCTGAAGAGCACGCGTACAAGCTGCGCGTGAAAGATCGCATCATGAAGGGCATGGCCTGCACTCACCCACCGCTCTTCGTCGGAAAGGCCAAGCCCCGCCTCAATATCGTGAGGAACGATGTCGAAGCGAAGACAGCGTGAGCCTTCGAAGGACGCTGTCCAACTGGCCGAGCACATCACCAAGTTCGTCAACGCCGCGTTCGGGCGGAAGCTCGGACGCCTGGGCCCGTCCCGCAACCTCATCGACGCCATCGACACAGCGATGGAGGCCGGCTATACACGGGACGAGATCCGCATCGTGTTCTGGGCTGCACGCTGCACCACGAACTCGTGGATCGGTACCGCTCTCGCGGCCAAGGCCCAGCCCGAGCTAGTGCTCCGCCATTCGGGCGGCATGAACACAATCACCGGCAAGCCGGCCAAGCGCTGGCTCGACGATCTTCTCGACGAGGTCGGTGAGATCAACTCCAACCTCGCCCGTGCCATCCTCAGGTCGTTGCCAGAGGAGATGCGGGCCGAGGAACTCAAGCTGCTTCAGGAAGCGGAGATCATCACGGATGAGTGAGCCCGATCCCGTCGAAGTGATGCTGGTCGCGGGCGCGATCATCAAGCCCGAGCAGGCAGCAGAGGCCGCACGTCTCGTCACCCCAGACGACATCCTCGACACGAAGCTCAGGATCGTCTGGAAGGCCATCCTCAAGCTGATCAAGTCGGGCGAGACCGAGATCGACATCCCGCGCATCGCATCGGCAGCAGTGAACAGGGCAGAGACGCAGACGAAGCTGAAGCTCTACATGGCGGGACTGCTCGACGGCTTCCCCACCATGACCTCTCTGATCAACGTCGCCCAGCGTGTGCGGCGCCGCTCGACCCTCCGGCATGCCTACATGGAGCTTCGGCAGATCGCCACTATCGTGAAGGACAACCTCGACTCGCCGGACGGGCAGGTCACGGATCTGGAGGAGCGACTCGCGAAGCTCTCCGTGGCCGTGTCTGCCCGCTCCGACGACACCTTGAGGCGGAGCGTCTACAAGGATCGGCTCGTTGAGATCGGCAAGTACTTCGACGGTCTCTCCACCGGCCCCCTGGCCAGCAGCATTCCCACCGGCATCAAGAAGCTCGACCTGAAGCTCGGAGGCGGTCTCCGTCCGGGACAGCTTCATACCATCCTCGGTGGGACAGGAAGCGGGAAGACCGCCCTCGCTTCGCAGATCGCAGACGAGGCCGTAAGGCGCGGCCACCGGGCCCTCATGTTCTCCATGGAGGTGGACGACATCGATGTCTACCTGCGAGACGTGGAGCGCCAAGCCGGACGCTCGCGGTGGGATCTCCTGCCGCACAAGCAGCCCATCACCCGGGAGAAGGCCCAGGACGCGCTCTACAAGGCCATGGCGTTCCTGGCCACGAAGGACGACACCAAGGTCGTCTACTCGGAGCCCATGTCCGTCGAGGGCATCCGTCAAGCCGTGCTCACCGAGAACCTCCGCTACGGCAAGGTCAAGGTCGTGGTCGTGGACCACGCCCAGGTCGCCCTGCCGACGACAGACGAGCAGCAGAGGATGCCCCGTTACCTCGAAGTGAAAGGAGTAGCCGAAGGTCTTCGAGAACTGGCGCGTCGCCTGGAGGTCGTGGTCGTACTCACGGCCCAGCTCAATCCCCCACCAACGGGAAAGGACGGCAGCAAACACCGACCGGAGATGTCGCAAGTCCGCGAGTCCAAGGACATCAACAACTGCTCGGAGGTCGTCATGGTCATCGAGCATCAGAAGGAGACAGTCGGGGATGACATCGTCCTCACAGAGTCCTACATCCACCTCGATAAGGCGAGGGCAGGATCCACGGGCCCAGTCCCAGTCGTGTATCGGGGCTCGGTCTTTCGCTTCGAAGACAAGAACGCCTCAGACGATGAGTTCTAAGCTCGAACCCTGCTGGGTCGAGTGTCCGGTGTGCGAGGACTACTGGTGCCTCGCGCACTGGGCTCACGTTCACGAGTGCTCATGCCCACCCATCGAGGAGTGGGAGGAACAAGGAGTCTGGCCGTATGTCCAACCCGGATCAAAGAGTCACGGTAAAGAGTGAGGCGGGGACCGTCTCTGGCAGCGTGTCGTACTACGCTGAGGCAGATCCCCGCATCATGAAGATCTTCGAGCGCTACTGCAACGGAAAGGTGGACGGGAAGGCGGTCTTCACGGCTGTCTCCAAGATCACCGGGCAGCAGCGAGTCCAAGATGACTGGAAGAAGGCCGGGGCCCCGGATTCATGGATCCGTGGTCCAGAGGTCTTCGAAGAGTGGCTGGCGAAGCAGCCGCCCGCCCACTGCCGGATCTATGGAAACCCGAGCGTGATCGCTCAGGTCATCGTCCAAAGCAAGGAGAACGAGTAGCATGCTGAACAAGGTCATCCTCCTCGGGAATGTCGGTCGGGAGCCCGAGATTCGATTCACCAAGGACGGCGAGCCGATCGCCAACTTCTCCCTCGCCACGACGGAGAAGTGGAAGGACAAGAGCGGCGAGCGCCAGGAGCGCACCGAGTGGCACCGCGTCGAGGTCTTCGGCGGCACGGCCAAGGTCGTGAAGGACTACGTCGGCAAGGGGAAGCAGCTCTACATCGAGGGCACCCTCAAGACCGACGAGTGGGAGGACAAGGAGGGCAACAAGCGCAAGACCGTGAAGGTCCGCGTGTCCGGCCCGAACTCCCGCCTCATCCTCCTGGGCGGCAAGGGCGACGCGCCCGCGAATCCCCAGGCCTCGTCCAGCAGCGACGATCAGGAAGAGGTTCCATTCTAGAACGGGATGTCTGCTATGCCTGCCAAGAAGCCCGCCGCCAACAAGGCGGCGCCCGCCACCAACGGGGCCCCCTCCGGGGGGCCCCTCTTCAAATGGACGAACGAGAAGCGACGACTGGGTGACCTCATCCCGTGGGAGAAGAACCCGCGTCAGATGACACAGGCCCAGGCCGATCAGCTTCGGGCGTCCATCAAGAAGTTCGGGTACATCGAGCCGATCCAGATCACCCCGAGTGGTCGGATCGTGGGCGGACACATGAGGAAGAACGTGATCGTCCAGCGTCTCCTCGCTCCCCTCGATACCGAGGTAGACGTCCGCGTCTGCGACCACGAGCCCACCGAGGAAGAGTACGAGGAGATGTCGATCCGCCTCAACAAGAACACCGCTCAGTGGGACGAGGAGGCCCTCGCCAACAACTTCGACAGCGCGGATCTCATCGAGTGGGGGTTCGAGCCCGCAGAGTTCGGGATGGAAGACGCTGCGTCACCGTCCCAAGGCAAGGAAGCGGACCCCACGGTCTGCCCCAAGTGCAAGAGGCCTTATGACTGAGCAGCAGGAGCAGGATCTCGCGAAGTTCGCCGCCACGATGAGGGCGAAGCTCCTGAAGCGCGACAGCGACGAGGAGAAGACCGGCTGGTCGAACGAGGCCCCCTTCTACCTCCTCGAACGCCTCCATCAAGAGACGGCTGAGCTTCTGGAGGCCTTCGACAAGAACGACCTTCAGGAGATCATCTTGGAGTGCGCGGACGTGGCCAACTTCGCCATGATGCTCGCCTCGAACGTGAGGCGGCTACAGGAGATGGACCTATGAAGATGACGTGGACGTGGACGGGAGAAGAGGCCACCATCGACGACCTCGTCGAGTGCGCCGGCCCAGGCTGGCGGAAGCACGTCGAGCAGATGGTCGCTGACCTCGAAGCCCTCGGCTGGTCCGGCAAGGTCACCCAGGTCAAGGAGAAGTTCGG
>Ga0272441_10004286_pt1 | contig 26099 bp, 26 predicted proteins | sample SSMProp6N_FD_193582 | JGI IMG/M metagenome (GOLD analysis project Ga0272441, IMG submission 193582) | Marine sediment archaeal communities from Little Sippewissett salt marsh, Falmouth, MA, United States - SSM-Prop-6N | ecosystem: Environmental > Aquatic > Marine > Wetlands > Sediment ...
GATCTTGCCTGAGGGGTTCATCCGGGATACCCTGACGATCTCCCAGGACGGCAGGGTAACGGTGAAGATCGCCGGGATAGACGATCCAATTGAAGTCGGGCAGATCGAGATCTATCGATTTGTGAATCCCACGGGCCTGCAGGCGGTGGGGGAGAACCTCTTCAAGGTCACCAACGCCACCGGGGAGGTCATTCCGGGACGTCCCGGTTTCGACGGCATGGGCAAGATCGTGCAGCGTTTTCTGGAGATGTCCAATGTTTCGGTTGTTCAGGAGATGGTGAACATGATCGTGGCTCAGCGAGCCTATGAGACCAACTCCAAGGCGATCCAGACCTCCGATTCCATGCTGGCCACCGCGAACAATCTCAAGCGGTAGGAGAGGATGAATAGAACCCGGAGCCGGATCCTGCTCTTGGTCCTGGTCCTGGCGGGCCTGAGCCTTACGGTGAGCGATCCGCCAGCGGTCCATGCCGCTCCCGGATCGACTGCGACAACTGAGGCGGTAACCGTGTACCTGCATCCCAGCGCCGTAATCCAAGGTCCGCAGTTCACCCTGGCCCAGGTCGCCTCCGTTTTCAGCTCAGATCCGGCCCGCTCCCAGGCTCTCGGACGGTTGCCTCTCGGCCCCGCCCCGGCGCGCCCGACCCTGTTGCCTGCAAAGGTGATTCAGGAACGGATCGCTGCGGTTGCGGACCGGGCCGTAGTGATCGGGGGGCGGATCGCGATCCTGCCGGTTGAAGCAATACCGGAGGATCAGCGTTGGTTCTACACGGCACTGCTGGCTTTCGTGGAGGCTCAGGATCCCTACAAGCAGGGGCGCATCGAAATCGAGCTGCTCGCTTCTCCGCTTCTGCCCGAAGGGCTCGGGGATGCCCTAGAGCAGAAACAGGGGATGGCCTCGGGCTGGGAAGATCGGATTGTTTTTGATACCGACAGATCCCCGTACAGCTCGGGATTCCGCAGATCCCTATCCTCGAGGAGGATCCCCGCCGGAACCATGCAGGTGAACTACAGGGTGATGGCTGCCGGCGGCTCGGATCGCGCCCCGCTGGGGAGCGCCGGAGGGCAACGGCTGGAGGGTTCGATGCGCATCTGGATCCATCATTTCCTTCCGGTTGCCCGGGCCGCCGTGGATCTTCCGGCAGGTCATGAGTTGACCGAGCCGGCGCTGATCTTCAGCCAGGAGGACGTTTCCCTGCTGCAGTCGACCTTCGTCGTGCAGGGAGAGGCGATCCGGAGTTACAGGACCCTTTCATCCCTGAGTCAGGGTGAGCGCGTGGAGGCCGAGCGGCTGCAGCGTGTTTTAGCTGTACGGGCCGGCGACAGGGTGATGATTACCGTGCTCCGCCCGGGGCTGCGAGTCAGTCTTCCCGGCCGGGCTTTGCGATCCGGCAGTGTTGGAGACCTCGTCGATGTCCGTCCAGAGGCGACGGCAAAGCGTTTCCAGGCTCGCATAACCGCGAAAGGGGAGGTGCTTGTTGAAAGCGATTAGACTATCCGTAGCTCTGCTACTGCTGGGGGTGTCGGTCTTTGCCGTTCCCGCGGTGCGCATCAAAGACATTGCCGATCTCCAGGGGATTCGCAGCAACCAGCTTGTGGGCATAGGGCTGGTTACCGGTTTGGCCGGCAGGGGGGATTCGCAAAACTCCGAGCTGCTCAAAGCGGCGATCGCCAATCTGGTTACCAATTTTGGTTTTCGCATCGATTCGGCGGATGTGCGCAGTCGCAACTGTGCGGTGGTGACGGTCAGCTGCCAGATCCCCGCATTTGTGCGTGCCGGGGAGAGCGTGGACGTTCTGGTGTCCAGCATCGGAGACGCCCGCACACTGGAAGGGGGCGTGCTCCTGCAGACCCCCCTCAAGGCGGCCAATGGCGTGGTCTACGCACTGGCCCAGGGGCAGATCTTCGCCCCCCGGACGGCCGCCAGGAGCAACTCGAGTACCGTGGGGACCGTGTCCGGCGGGGCCATCATAGAGCAGGATGTCCTATCCAGTTTCCTCGACGAAAACACCCTCTCGATCCTTCTGCGTCACCCGGATTTCGTTACGGCGAACTCCGTCGGCGCGGCGATCCGGCAGAAGTACCCGGATATCCTGCTTCAAACCGTGGATGCGGCCATGATCCAGCTGTCCATCCCCGATCAGTGGCGCTCGGATCCGGTGGGATTCATTGCGGAGCTGGAATCGATCCGGGTGACGCCCGAGGCTTCGAACAAGGTGGTGATCGATTCGAACTCTGGGGTGATCATTTTCGGCGAGCAGGTCCGGATCGGGAAGGTAGCGGTCAGCTACCAGGATATTTCGGTGGATGTCAGTCCGTACGGACGTGCCGCCGCCGGATTCCTGGAACAGCAGGAACTGGAGAACAACTTCGTTTTCGACCAGACCACCACGGTGGAAGAACTTGTGGCGACCCTGAGATCAGTTGGTCTGGAAACAGAGATGATCATTCATATCATCAAGGCGATCGATCGAGCCGGCTCTCTGTACGGAACCTTGATCGTCCAGTAAGGATGCAACCATGGAACTAGCGAACATACAGTATCAACCGTACCTGCCCAACCGGGATCTGCTGAAAGCTGAGCGGCTCCGGGCGACATCCGGGTCGCCTACAGCCGGGGCACAGGGCCCGGGACAGGCCAAGGTCGACAGATCGAGCAAGCTGTACAAGGTATCCCAGGAATTCGAGGCGATCTTCATCAAGCAGATGCTCAACGTCATGCGGAAATCCGTCAGCAAGACCGGTCTGATGGACGGAGGCATGGCGGAGGAGATATTCGAAGACATGTTGTATGACGAATATGCCCAGAAAATGGCAAAAAGCGGCAGCTTCGGCATTGCCGACATGATCTACAGGCAGCTGAACCCGGGCGGAGCCCCGAACGGGGTTCCGAATGGGACGGAGTGAATACTTTAGTACACCCTGGCAGCTCCGTTTTGTATGAAAAAGTATACACAAATCGAAATCCTTACCAAATAAAACATACTACGAAGGTAAATCTATACCTGGTGGGTATTTATCTTCAGAGATCGGCCATCTTCAATTGGCACGCTTCTTGCTTGTTTAATTCATAGGATTACGTCATGAAAGCGGATGGTACGGATAGCAGAGAAGATAGCCTGCGGGCCTATTTCGCACAGATCAAGAGAAGCCGGCTGCTGACCTTCGAGGAGGAGCTTGCTCTGTCCCGCCGAGTTATGAGCGGTGACGACAGTGCCCGCCAAACCTTGATCGAGGCGAATCTTCGTCTGGTTGTGCGCATCGCTAAGAAGTATATGACCCGGGATGTCTCACTGCTGGACCTGATCCAGGAAGGAAACCTGGGACTGATCAAGGCCGCTTCCAAGTACGATTTCCGAAAACAAGTTCGCTTCAGCACCTACGCATCCTGGTGGATCAAACAGGCAATCGTGCGGGCCCTGTCCAACAAGCGGCGTACGATCCGCCTTCCCCACAGGAAAGAGGAGAAGCTGAGGAAGATCAACAAAGCCTATAACACACTGTCTCAGGAATTGAAGAGGCCGCCCAATATCGATGAGATCGCCAAGGAGCTGGGCCTGAAAAAACGGGAGGTGGAAACTATCGTTCAGCTGTCCAGCGCCGTAGTCTCTTTGGACGGGCCGACCCAGGAGGACAGCGGGACCCTTCAGGACGTGATCGAGGATAACTCGTATATCCCGGAGAGGGAGCTGTTGCGGGCAAACCTGCGGGAACGCACTTTGAAGTTCCTGGAAACGCTCCTGGAAAAGGAAAAGCAGATCCTTCTGTACCGGTTCGCTTTTTACGGCGGTAAGAAGTATACCCTGAAGAAGATAGGCGATGAGATGGGCATCTCCCCGGAGACCGTGCGGCAGATTGAAATCCGTGCTCTCAGAAAACTGAAGGAAAACGCCGAAGAGCTGCGAGAGTTCGTCTACACCTGATCGTCGGCTCTTGACCAACCCTCACCCGTACATAAAATAGACCCATGTCCAAGGCAGGTAAACGGAAGAGCAACAGCGGCAGGTCGGGCGCTCGGCGGGCTATCGCTCTTCTGGTTGTGATTGCCGCCTGTCTGGTCGCGGTGCTGATCATCCTGCCTTCTCGGGAACAGACCGCTGAGTCCCCCGAGGAGCAAGCCGGAGAAGTTACCGCCCGGCAGCCTATCCGGCCCCAACAGATCCAGCCGGAAACCGTGCAGCCTCCGGGCCCTGAAGCGCCGGTCGCCGCAGGCACGAACAGAGAGGAAAGGCCGATCCCCAGGGCCAGGATCGCCGTGGTGATCGATGACGTGGGCTATAACCTCGAGGAGCTTCAGGCGTTCCTGGACTTCCCCGGCCCGCTCACCCTGTCGGTTCTGCCCAATCTGCCCCACAGCGAAGAGTCGGCGCGGCGAGTGTATAGTGCGGGAAAAGAGCTGCTGCTGCACCTGCCCATGGAAGCGGAGAACGGAAGCGATCCCGGACCCGGAGCCATCCTTACCAACCAGGAGGATGAAGAGATCCGGCGCCTGCTGGAGGCCAGCTTCGCCCAGGTTCCCCAAGCCAACGGGATGAACAACCATATGGGATCCCGGGCCACGGCGGATCAGCGGGTCATGAACGTATTGATGGACTACCTGAAATCAAATCGGCGGTATTTTCTGGACAGCCGCACCACCACGCGAACGCTGGGGCCGCAAACAGCCCGAGCCCACGGAGTGCCCTATCTGGAGCGGGACATCTTCCTGGACAACGAGCCTCAGGCGCGGGCTATCCGACTGGCGCTGGAGGAGGGAATCGAAGTGGCTCGGAAAGAGGGATCCGCCATCCTGATCGGACATGTGCGCAATCCCCAGATAGTGGAGCAGATCGATGGATTGCTGGCGGAGCTCAAGCGCGCAGGGATCGAGCTGGTTTTTCTCTCCGATCTGTTGGAGGAGAGCAGCTGATGATCGTTCTGGGAGTCGAAACATCCTGCGATGAATGCGCCGCCGCCGTGGTCGCGGAGGGAAAAACAATTCTGGGCGAGGTTGTCGCCTCTCAGATCGAAGACCATCGGCCCTTCTACGGGGTGGTGCCGGAGATCGCTTCCCGCAGGCATATCGAAACGATCTCCGCAGTGGTGGCCCAGGCCCTGGAGCAAGCGGAAATCCGCGCAACCCAACTGGATGGGCTGGCCGTCACCTACCAGCCCGGCTTGATCGGTTCCCTGCTGGTGGGACTTTCCTACACCAAAGCCCTGGCCTTCGCCCTGGACAAGCCACTGGTGGGAGTCGATCATATTCTCGCGCATCTGTACGCCCCGCATCTGGAAGCGCAGATCGCCTACCCGTACATCGGGCTGCTGGTCTCAGGCGGGCACACCTTGGTCGCCCGGGTCGAGAGCTTTGATTCGATGCAGGTATTGGGAGCCACGATCGACGACGCCTGCGGCGAGGCTTTCGACAAAGTGGCCAAGCACTACGACCTGGGTTTTCCCGGGGGTGTGGCCATCGATAAGCTGGCGCGCAGCGGTTCGCCCCAGGCGTTCCGTTTTCCCTGGCCCTCCCTGCACAAGGGGGATCATCCCTTCGATGTGTCCTACTCCGGGTTGAAAACCGCGGCTGTCAATCAGCTGGATCAGTTCTGGAACCGGGATTTTGAAAAGAGCAACGAGAACATCGCCGCTTCTTTTCAGGCCACGGCGATCGATATCCTGGTGGACAGGACCATCAAAGCCGCTCGTCACGCCCGCCTGCGGCGCATAGTCGCCGGTGGAGGCGTGGCGGCCAACAGCTACCTGCGCCGGCGCTTGAGCGAGCAGCCGGATTTCGAGGCGATCTTTCCCTCCCTGCGCCTGTGCACCGACAATGCGGCCATGGTCGCCGGGCTCGGTTTTCATCTGCTGTCCAGAGGAGATCGCTCCGGCCTGGATCTAAATGCCCGTGCCCGCATCAAAGGCTTGCGCAGGGGTTATCCGTGATGTTTTCTTCCAGTCGATAAACCTGCTATAATGCACGGGGAGGAGGATAGGCATGTACCGGGGAGTTATCATTTATGCACCAGCTGAGCAGGTGATGGAGCAGCTGGTTCGGCGTTTAGCCGACTGTTTTGACAGCGATCGATTCACCGTCGCCACTTGCAGTGCGGATCAGGCTGCAATACCGGACCTGGCGGGAGCAGATATTTTTCTGCTCGCCTCCCTTCCTTCCGGCGGGCAGCCGATCCATTCGCATTTCACGGAGCTGCTCCGAGCTCTGCGGGGAATCACCCTTGCCGGAAAGGTGGGTGGGGCGGTCTCCATTGACAGCGCGGACACGGTCCGGGCTTTCCGCCAGGCTCTGAAGGATTGCGAGCTGGACCTGCCGGATCAAAACTTCCGGAGCTTTCAACGGGACGATCTTGATTCGACGGAGCTGAGCAGCTGGATCCAAGCCTTTGCCGGCCAGCTGGAGGATCCCGCGCGTGAGCGCTGAGTTCGACCTTGACGGGGCGATCCGCAAGGTTCCGGATTTCCCCAAACCGGGCATCCTCTTCTACGATATCACCAGCATTCTGACCTCACCGCAGGCCTTCGGCTATTGCATCGACCAGGCGGTGGCCTTCTGCGAACAAACAAAAGCCGGCGCCCTGGCGGCCGTGGAAGCCCGGGGTTTCCTGTTCGCCGCGCCGGTCGCTCACCGCCTCGCCATACCCCTGATTCTGGTACGCAAGAAAGGCAAGCTGCCCGGAGAGACCTATCGGGCCACTTTTACGCTGGAATACGGGGAGGATGAGATTGAAGTCCACAAGGCCGATGTGCAGGCGGGACGGAGAGTCCTCCTGCTGGATGACCTGATCGCCACCGGCGGTACGATCCGGGCGGCTGCGGATCTGTTTCGCTCAGCGGGTGCCCAGGTTGCCGGTATCTTTGCGGTAGTCGGGCTTCCCTTTCTCAACTACGATGAGGTTCTACGGGACTACCGGGTCCACACCCTGATCCAGTATCACGGGGAGTAGAGTTTTCCTTTGCTGACAGAGTTGTTCTAACAGATTCGGGGCAGGAGCAAGCCCCGGGGCAGATCGAGAATGCGCCTGCCTCCAACCGCCGTCTCCAGGATCACCCGTCCCGGATTGGGGCCGCTCACCGTACCGACCCGGCAGGCTTCTCGACCTGTTTCGAAGGAGTGCAGGAGCGACAGCGCCTGCGAGGTGGCCTGCGGAGCCACAACGGCGACCATCACCCCCTCATTGGCAATCTCCAGAGGATTCAACCCCAACAGATCGGAAGCGGCGGCCACGGTTCCGGAGATCGGAAAGGCCGTCTCTTGGATCTCCATTCCGCAGCTCTGATTCTCGGCCACGGCTTCGTTGAGAACCGCAGCTACTCCTCCTCGGGTCGCATCCCGCATGAAGCGCAAGGACTCGCCCAGTGTGTATAGAGCCTGGCAGAGCGGAAACAGAGGCGCGCAGTCCGAGCGCAGGGTTGCTCCGATCTTCAGGTCCTCCCGGCTGGCCAGGATGGCCAGTCCATGGGCACCCACGGGTCCGGAGACCAGAACCGAGTCCCCCTCTCGTATGTTGGTCACCGACAGGAGGTGATCCCCCAACGCTTCCCCCACACCGGTGGTGTTGAGGAAGATCCCGCCTCCCTTGCCGGCGGGTACGACCTTGGTGTCGCCGGTGATGACCTGCACCCCGGCCCGTTCGGCGGATGCGCGTACCGATTCCATGACACGCCGTAGATCCGCCGTGGGAAAACCCTCTTCCAGGATCAGACCCAAGGTCAGATAGAGAGGCCGGGCACCGCACACGGCCAGATCGTTACAGGTGCCGAACACCCCCAATGTGCCGATATCGCCGCCGGGAAAGAAGATAGGATCCACTACGAAGGTATCCGTGGTGATGAAGGTTCGGCCCAGGCTCTCGAAGGCGGTGGCGTCGGCCAGCTCCCTGTACGAATCGTTGCTCAAAATAGGATAGATCAGCTGTTCGGTGAGCTGTCTGGACAGAGCCCCGCCGCTGCCGTGTTCCAGGGTGATACGTTCCAAGATGCTCAAAGCGAAGCCTCCCCGTAGCGAAAACTGGCCGCACATGTTCCCTCAGAGGATACCATACACGGCCCCACCGGTGTCTCCGGGGTGCAGCGCGTTCCGAACAAGGTGCATTCCCGCGGGATAACCCGGCCCTGAAGTACCTGGGCGCACAGGCAACCCGGCGGCTCTACGTTGTAAAGCGGGGACAGGGAAAAGTGCAGCCGGGCATCCGCGTCCCGGAAGGCGGAGCTCAGGGCAAGGCCGCTGGCCGGAATCTCGCCGAATCCGCGCCAGAGAGCGTCGACCGGTTCGAGCAGCTGTTCCATGAGCTCCCTGGCCCTGGGGTTTCCATCGGGCCGTACGGCCCGGGTATAGGCGTTTTCCACCCGCTGCTGCCCCCGGGCGATCTGCTTGAGCATGGCCGAAATTCCCTGAAGCAGATCAAGCGGCTCGAACCCGGTTATCACCCCGGGGACCCCGCTCGGTTCCTCTAGAAACAGATACGGTTTTTCTCCGATGATTACCGAGACGTGGCCGGGGAGCAGAAAGCCGTCCAGATTCCTGTCCGGACTGTCCAGCAGAGCGTGCAGGGCCGGGGGTACGGTCTTGAAAGCCGTATAGAGGAACAGATTGTCAATCCCGGCCCGGCGGGCCTTGAGAAACGCCGCAGCCACGGTGGGAATCGTGGTCTCGAAGCCGATTGCCAGAAAAACTACCGCCTTGGTGCTGTCCCGGGCGATGGGAATCAACTCCGCCGGTGAGTAGACGATCCGAACCCGGCCTCCGCCCCGGTAGCCGGCCAGACTCCTGCCGTCAGAGCCGGGAACCTTCAACATATCCCCAAAGGATACGATCGTGGCTTCGGTGTTATCCAGCAGGTGCAGGACATTGTCGATATAGCTGGTCGGGGTGACGCACACGGGGCAGCCGGGACCGGAGACCAGGATGATGTTGTCCGGAAGCAGGGAATGGACTCCGGAGCGGCGAATGGCAACGGTGTGGGTGCCGCATACCTCCATGACCCTTACCGACCGAGAGATATCCGCGGCGCTTCGCCTGATCTCCTCCAGCAGAGGCGCGGCCAGACGGCGGTCCTGGAGGCTCTGTCGTAAATCCGAAGACATTCAACTACCCGAATTTAGTTGTCTTACTTGCTTATACACTGAGCTGCTTGCTCCCTTGCCTACTTGCGCAATCGCCCGCCTCTGAGCGGCGCCCAACTCCGGGCGGCGCCCGCGGCTAGGATCCGGCTTCCTCCATGGCTCGGAAAAGCTTCAAACGTTCCTCCGCCTCCTGCAGGTCCAGGAGATCGATGGCGTAACCGGCGTGAATGATGACATAATCGCCGATCTTCGGATCCTGGATCAGGGTCAGGTCGACTTCGGTTTCCAGATCATCCTGTTTCACCAGCGCCTTCCCATCCGCCAGGATCTTGGTTATTTTCATGGGCACGGCCAAACACATGGGCTCCTCCAGATCTTCAATTTACTCATTCCCGGGCAGAAAATAAACCTGTCCCACGGCAATCCCCCCATCTCCCGGCGGTATGTTGCGATGGGTGTACACCTGGAATCCCGCCTCTTCCAGTGCCGGAAGCAGCAGCTCGGAGAGCAGCACGTTCTGAAAAACGCCCCCGGAAACGGCGATGCGGCTGATGCCGGTCTGCTCCCGCATGCGCCGGGCACCCTCCAGAGCGGCAGCTGCGATCCCCCTGTGAAACTCCAGGGCTGCAGCAGCCGTTCTTTCATCCCCGGCCGGTCTATCGGCAGGCGAAGGGCCGCGCACCGATTCCGCCAGGTGGCGCAGCAATCCCCGGCAGTCGATCCGGAACGGGCCCTGCGCGCGCTGCGCGCGCTCCACGGAGATATTCCAGTCGGCGCAGTCCGCCGAACCGCTCAGGGGCTCTCCGTCGTACAAGCCGAGGGCAAGCCCCTCCAGGCGAATCGGCCCCTCCCCCTCGTAGCTCACCGAGTCCACCAGGCCGAGTAGAGCGCTGGCCGCATCGAAGATCCGTCCCAGGGAGGAGCTCACCGGTGTGTTGACCCCCTTGGCTATCATCTCGACTATAGTGTAGAGCTGCTGCTCATCCAGACCGTGGCCCCCGCAGAACAACCGTTCCAGTTCCTGATCGTCCAATTCGTCTTTGAGCAGGGCCAGGGCGATACGCAGCGGGTGCAGGACCGCCGCCTCTGCGCCGGGAAGTCCGAAGGTGCGGAAATGCCCCAACCGCTGGAAATCACCTCGGCGGGACAGCAGGAACTCACCGCCCCAGATCGTGCCGTCGGTTCCATAACCGGTCCCGTCGAAGGACAGCCCGATGACCTCCTCCAGCCGGTGCTCGGCCATCACCGCCAGCAGGTGGGCGTGGTGATGCTGAACCCCGACCTTGTGGGGGATCTGCTGTTGCAGAGCCCAGCGGGTCGAATGATAGCCGGGATGCAGGTCGTATATCAGGGTGTCCGGTTGCACCTCGTACAGGGAGAGGATCTTTTTTATCTGTCGTTCGAAATCCACACGGGTGAGGGGATCGGCCAGATCCCCGATGTAGGGCGCCAGGTAGATATCCGATCCCCTGCCCAGGGCGGGGGCGTTTTTCAAATCCCCGCCTGCAGCCAGTACCGTAGGCTTCAGGGCGCTGTTGAGGGGGATCAAGCGGGGAACGTATCCCCTGGAGCGACGCAGGAAGATCCTCTGTCCCCCGGCGGTCAGGCGCTCCACCGAGTCATCGGTTCGAAAGAGGATCCGCCTGTTGTGGTACAGAAACAGATCCGCCACTTCGGCCAGTTTGACAAATGCCTGTTCCGGTTCGGTGATGATCGGCTCTCCCTTGAGGTTTCCCGATGTCATGACCAGATGCCGATAGGTGATCTGTACATCGGGATAGTGGAACAGCAGCAGGTGCAGGGCGGTGTAGGGCAGCATGATACCCAGAGTTCCGGTGTGAGAAACGGCCCGCAGATGATCCGGTGCGTTCGTTGCCAGAGGGAAGATCAGAATGGGGCTGGCCGTGGTGGACAGGCGCTGCCAATCCTCTTCGCTCAGGCGACACAATCCCTCCGCCTCCTGCCTGTCGGCCACCATCAGGGCAAAGGGTTTGCGTTCTCTCTCCTTGTCCCGGCGCATCCGCTTCATGGTTGCCGAGTTCCGCGGATCCGCGGCCAGGTGGAAGCCGCCGATGCCCTGGATGGCGACGATCTTTCCCCGCTCCAGCGCAGTCACGGTCTCCAGAAGCGGATCTCCCTCCAAGGCGGCACCATCTGCAGCCCGCAGTTCCAGAGTCGGCCCGCAGGACCAGCAGGAGTTGGTCTGGGAGTGAAAACGCCGATCCTCAGGATCCGTGTACTCGCTCAGGCAGTCCGGGCATTGGGGAAAGTCGATCATCGAGGTTGTATCCCGGTCAAAGGGGGTGTCCTCCACGATCGAGTAGCGGGGTCCGCATTGGGTACAGGTTATGAACGGATACAGATACCTGCGATTTTCCGGATCGAACAGTTCTTTTCTGCAGTCGGGGCAGATCGCCAGGTCCGGAGGGATCGGAGGAAAACTGTACGTAGTGGTCTTGCTCTCCAGGATGCGAAAAGATTCCTCCTCCCGCGGGGCAACCGAGCTGTGATCCATCCGCTCCAGAACCGCGGCCGGAGGCAGCATCTCCCGCAGCGTAGCCGGAAACTTCTGTAAAGCCGCCGGGGGGCCCTGCAGCTCCGCCACCACCTCGGATCGTTCATTGCGTACGAATCCCATCAAGCCCAGGGATACGGCGCAGCGATACACGGTCGGACGGAATCCGACTCCCTGAATCACTCCTTTGAAAATGTAGTGATGTCGTTCGACTTGCTGTTCTTTTTTCACGGGCAGGTTCAAATATAACAACAAGCTATTGCTCTGTCATCGTAAGATTGCAGAGGTTCTTGACGAAGCACAGGAGCCGGCGGTACAGTTGGGGCATGAATCAAATCGTTCTACAGGCCTCGGATCTGGATGGTTATCTCACTGAAGAGGACAAGAAGACAATTTCGGTAATGGATGACAAGTTCGCCGAAGCGATGGAGTTGTTTCCGAAACTAGATGCGGCTGCGGATTCGAAGGCGAAGCAGCAGGCCAGAAACAGGCTCATCGCCCTGTACAATGAGATGGGCGAAAAGATGCAGGAGATCGCCCGAAAAGAACCGAATATCCACGTCTACTCGTTCGAGACACCCCGCTCCAGCCACGGCGAGGCTTCCCGGCTCATAGCCAAACTTCGGGATGTTCATACCGAAACACCGGAGTTCGTGTACTACATACAGAGAGCGTACGAGCTGCTGTTCAATCTGACCTTCTCCAGTTCCATCCCAGAGCAAAAAAACTATATCTTTGTGGACACGCCGGTGAACCTGCCGACGCAGAACTACGCCGTACACAAGATACCCGACATCGACGAGAAAGTGGGCAACTCGGTGATGTGCGTGATGCTGCGGGCGGCTCTGCTTCCCTCGATGATCGTTTCCAAGGAGATCCAGGAGTACTCCTCCAATGACTACGTGACCCCCTTCGCCCTGTTCCGGATCAGCCGGGACGACAGCAAGGAGGAGCACAATATGGCCTACATTCTCGACTTGGAGCGTTCCTATTTCGACCTGGATATGCTCGATGGCAAGGATCTGTTCTTTGCCGATCCTATGAACGCCACCGGAGGCAGCCTGGTTACCATTGTGAAGTATCTGCTGGATCAGGGCATCAAACCCCGCTCGATTGTTTTCCTAAATGTTATCTCCGTGCTGAAGGGGTCCCTGCGTATCGTCAGGGCGATTGAAAACTCGGAGATCTACACTCTTTGGATGGACCCCAGCCTGAACAATATGGCCTATATCATGCCCGGCCTGGGAGATGCCGGAGACCGTATCAACGGAGAGGATCAACCGGAATATTCCAGAAACATCATCCAGTTGATATCCGATTACGGAGTCGGGATTACCTCCCTGTACCGGGCCCAACTCCGGAAGATCGAAGAAACGGTTCTTGGGTGAGTTCCGGATGAGTCTGTTCGCTATCCTGGGAGTTCCCTGTCTGACTGTTTTTCTTTTGCTTGCCGAGCGTAAAACCGCGCCGGTAGGGAGGATTCCCGCTCGGCGGGAAGCACCGGTGGTGGAGTTCATCAAGGGTTTTTTCTACGCCGTTCCCTGCCTGGTGGTGATGTTCCTGGTGCGCAGATACGTTCACCTCTCTTATCGAAGTTTTTCCCTCTATCTGATGTTTCTATTTACCGATCACCTGATTCCGGTCCTGTTTCTCGGAGTGCTTTACTTTTTAGCCTATACCCAGAGAGGTTACGGTTCCCTGCTTCCATTCGGAGGGGGATTTTATACCCTGGTGGGAATCGTTGAGGTTTTCACCCACTACGGACAATTCGAGATCTACCATTTATTCCTCCTGCCTGTTATGCACATGGCCCAGCTCCTGTTCTTGACCATTTTCTTTCTACGCTTTCAGGAGTGGTACGGTGTGATTCGAGTGCTGTTCCTGATTCTTCTGGTAGCGGTCCCCTTGTTGAGCGGGGCGGTTACCTATCTGTACATGCAGTCCTATCTTCTTTGGGCAGTACTGCTCACGGTGCTGTTTCTCATCGGATCGATATCGTATACCTTTATCGAGCGTAAGGCCTAGCCGAGGGGTACAGTCCCGAAGCACACAGTTGCGGGGCGAGCCTCCGGTAAGCGGCTATTCGCTGTGGTGCATCCGAGCTGCGCCCAACCCGGTGCCCAGCAGACGCAGCAGCGTGTCCATATCCACTTGGTAGGGGGGGGAATTCTTTCGCTGGTAGGTGGTGAGATCCTGAGACAGAAGGGACACTATCGTGTTGTACACGATTAGGGAGGCCGCCTCGCTGTTCAGCTGAGGATCGAAGATTCCCTCTTCCTGGCCCTGTAAAATGATGCCTTTCACCGTCTCAACCCCTTCGGTAAACAGGTCTTTCGAAGAACGGGATTTCATCCAGCGGGGCAGAAGATCGTTGCCCGGTATATACAGATCCTTGAACAGGGGATACTTGTCGAGAAACCAGGCGTAGGTGCGCACGAAGATCTCCAGCCGCTCCACGGCGCTGCTTGCGGTTTTGCTTCTCTGGGTGAACTCGTACTGGAACTCGTTGTAGGTGGCCAGCATCACCGAAGCAAACAGCTGTTCTTTGTTTTTGAAGTAGTTGTAAAATGTAGGTTTGGAGATCCCTATCTCGGCAATCAGATCTGAAAGAGAAGCCTTTCGATACCAGTACTTGTGGAAGTATTCCCTGGCTTTCTCGATGGTTCGTTCTTTTTTTTCTTCCATCGATCTACCCCTTTTGTGCAGGTCCTGTAGCAATTTTTGCGAACAGCCACTGGCGAACAGTCAGTGGCGAACAGCCAATATCTAGATCTGCGCTGCTTCCCATAGTAAAAGGCTCTGTCCGGCTTTGCAACGAAATTTCTTGAGAATGATTGCCTATATAGTCCGCTCCTCAGTGCCGCGATCGCAGGAATGCGAAACCTGTCTTACCCCCGATCGGCGCTTCCCAGTACCTCCCGGTTTTTACGCATGATCATCTGAATCAGCTCCTCTCTGGCCGGTCCAAGATACTTGCGGGGATCGAAATTTTTCGGATCTTCGTGCAGCATCTTGCGCACCAAAGCTGTGACGACCAAACGACCGTCGGAGTCGATGTTTACCTTACACACCGCAGACCGGGCAGCACGGCGTAGCTGCTCCTCTGAAACGCCGACAGCGCCCTCCAGCTTGCCCCCGTACTTGTTGATCAGCTCGACATACACCGGCAGTACAGATGAGGCGCCGTGCAGGACGATAGGAAATCCCGGGATACGCTTCTCGATCTCCTCGAGGATATCGAAACGCAGTGGGGGAGGGGACTCTCCCGGTTTTACTTTGAACTTGTAGGCTCCGTGGGAGGTTCCAATGGATATGGCCAGGCTGTCTACACCTGTTTTTTTCACGAAATCTTCCACATCATCCGGGTCCGTGTAGTGACTGGCTTCGTGGGTGACGGCGTCCTCGATTCCTGCCAGAACGCCCAGCTCCCCCTCCACGGTCACATCGTGCTTGTGGGCGTATTCGACCACTTTCCTGGTCAGGGCCACGTTGTCATCGTAGGACAGAGCCGACCCGTCAATCATGACCGAGGAAAAGCCGGTTTCGATGCAGGATACCGCCAGTTCGTAGCTGTCCCCGTGATCCAGGTGCAGAGCCACAGGAATGGGATGATCCGATGAATTGACGATCTCCATGGCCCCCTCTGCCATGTAGCGAAGCAGGGTCTGATTAGCGTATGCTCGGGCGCCTTTTGAAATCTGAAGGATGAGGGGCGAGCGGCTCTGCAGGCAGCCGGTGACGATGGCCTGTAGCTGTTCAAGGTTGTTGAAATTATAAGCCGGAACTGCGTAGCCACCCTCCATAGCCTTCTTGAACATTTCTTTGGTGTTGGATAATCCGATCTCTTTATAGTGGGTCATTCTTCTCTCCTCTGTAGATTGGTCTACCGATGATCGCAAGGGCCTTCGAAAACAGAAGGCCGGTTCCCGCTAAATATGCGGGTAATCGACGGGCCTGTCAAGTTGTCAACCAAGGAGCCTTGACCAAGTTAAAACACGGCTGTAGCTTGGGATTGTGCATTCTCGACGATGGGTAGCTGCAGCCGCATTGATTGTCATTGCCTCTCTTAGTGCCTGCTCTCCGGCAGTTCGTTTTCTTCTATACATTGATCCCTACGTGATCGAGGTATTGGAGGGGCAGGGAATTGCTGCGTCGGATATCCGTCAATCCCTGTCGAAGGATCTCAATGTCAGGGTAGAGGCATCTGCCCTGCTGGTAGAGGAGACTGAGGCACTGCGGCGATTTGACGAGCTGATCGAGCGGACCAATCCCGATTGGGTTTACTTGAGCCCGGCTCATCCCTTTGACCCGGGGGCGGTCATCCCCCGTTACCCCGATGTTCGCTTCTTCCGGGAGGGGAATGCCGGGGAGGGTTTTGCCGGGGAGAATCCGGGCAACCAGATCGCCGTGGTGTACGATCGGGAAAAGGCGAACTACGAGGCCGGAGGGGCGATCGCCTTGCTCCTTGGGGACAAGGAGTTCCTGAAACAGATCGGGGCTGCCGGGCCGGTGGCGGGGAGCCCACGGGTGGGGATACTCACCGCGGTGCTCACGGAGCCGGTCAAGCGGGAGATTGCCGCCTTCGAGGAAGGTTTTTCCCAACTGGCAGATCCAAAAGCTATCTCGATCAAAGAAATCGGAAACCTCACCGATCGGGTAAAGGCCCGCCGTCTGCTGGAGGGGATGCGGGAAGAGGCGGTTGCTATCGTTTTGCTGAAGACGTATGTATTGAGTGGTTTTTGTCTGGACTACCTTTCCAAGGAAGGCGGTGTCGCCGTGGTGGAAGGACCGATTTCCGATCAGGCCTACGGGGAGACGGTGCTGCTCATGCTTGTGGACGATTTCCTTGGTTCTCTCGAGCAGATGGCACAATATATAGATCAAGAATCACCAGCCGGTACCGACGGGCTGGTGAGCGCCCCTGTGCAGCTTCGGTGGAACCAAGCCTACCGATCCGTGGTGAATACAGTTATTGAAGGAGTGGATCAACAGTGAAGATTACAGCACGTCCTCCCTGGTTACGCAAGCACAGACGTTTGACCCCGGAGGTGATGAGGACGCGCAGGCAAATAGATCAGCTGGGCCTGCATACCGTTTGCGAATCGGCCCGCTGCCCCAATCTGGGAGAGTGCTATGCCTGCGGAAATGCCACCTTTATGATTCTCGGTGATCATTGTACCCGCAACTGTGCCTTCTGTGCTGTGGATCACGGACCGCCCCAGGTACCTGATGCTCAGGAGGGGGAGAAGATCGCCGCCTATGCAGGCAGCAATGGAATCCGCTACGCGGTGATCACCTCGGTGACCCGGGATGATCTTCCGGACGGGGGGGCGGGTCATTTCTGTCTTGTAGTGGGGGATCTCAAGCGGTTGCTTCCAGATCTGCAGATCGAGCTGTTGGTGCCTGATTTTCAGGGACTCCGGGAATCGGTTGAAACGGTGACGGCTCTGCCGATCAAAGTATTTGCCCATAATGTCGAAACCGTGCAGGAGCTGTATCCCAGGGTGCGTCGAGGTGCGAATTACCTTCGATCCCTGGATGTGTTGAAGATCGTAGCCTCCCTGCGCGACGGACAGGAGTTGCCGCGCATCAAGAGCGGGATCATGGTCGGCCTCGGGGAAACCGAGGACCAGCTGATGCGGCTGTTTGAGGAGTTGGCGGCCATTCCGGTGGAAATTCTGACAATTGGACAATATTTACAACCGAGTAAATTTAATGCACCTGTGCACCGATACTATGAACCAGATGAATACGAGTTGCTGCGGGAGAAGGCGGTAGCGTGTGGGATTCGCCACGTAGTGGCCGGACCATACGTGCGCAGTTCGTACCTGGCCGAAAAGGCCTACCGCGGCAGTTTGTAGAAAATTGTTTGACAAAGGGATCGTGTGGAACTACAATTCCAGATGACCAAAGGATTAAGAAGGAGAGTATGATGAAGCTTGGACCAAAGACCACCATCAGGCTTCTCGTTGTAGCACTCCTGCTTGGCAGTTGCCTGTTTGCCTTCGCCGACGAGGTGACCGTCAACTTCGTACCCCAGATACTGCAGAGTTTCGATCCTGAGGAAGTAGGCAGGGAGAACTACCGCACCTGGGCGCTTTTCCCGAGTAAATTCGGTTATGACGGCGATGGGAACAGCCTTTGGGAAGAGCAGCTAGTCGAAGCCTGGCCGGAGGCGCTGTACGGGAAAAACAGGGACAACCTGGAATTACAGGTTCTAGGCATCCACGGCGCCTTCCTGCGCAAGGGCTACAACTATGTGGAAATCGTACCCGGTGAGGGGGAGGGTGAGAACTTCGTATCAAAACCGATCCCGATTCCCGGCCGGGCCGATGCAATCGACGTGTGGGTGTGGGGTTCCAACCACGCCTATAGTCTGGAAGTTCATGTGCGGGATTTCAATGGTATCGACCATGTTCTGGAGTTCGGTTCCCTGCAGTTTTTCGGCTGGAAGAACCTGCGGGTGAGAGTACCGGCGACGATTCCTCAGACGTGGAAATATCTGCCGCGGCTGCGTAATCTGGAAATCACGAAACTGGTCCTTTGGACCACTCCCAGGGAGAAGGTAGACAACTACTTTATCTACCTCGATCAGCTCAAGGTTGTCTCCGATGTATTCGAAACCCGCTACGACGGGGATAACCTGTCAGATGTTGATATTCTCCAGGAAGTCTGGGGAAGCGGGATCGATTGAAAGGAGAGGTGACCATGAAGAAGCTTATCGTAATTGTTGGGTTGGCCGCCCTCCTTCCGGCGTTCCTGATGGCCCAGGAGACTGAGGGGATCGCGGTAGATCGACTTGGTAAAGACCAGGCACAGCAGGAACTGGTGGAAGTTTCGGTCAGCAAGTTCGAAGACGTAGCCTTTTGGGGCTCTTCGATGATGCTGGATGACGGGATTGTGACGATCAGACGTTTTGAAGGAGCGCCCCTTGACAAGGAACCGATTCCGGGTGAAGAGAGCAGCAACATCGAGGAATCGGATCGGTACGTGCTCGGCAGCAAGACAATATTTTTCCGGAGGGCTAAAAGCGCAGTCTCCGTCTTTCCGGTTCGCCCCATTCCTATCGAGGGAATCACCAAAACCATCAGCGTGTGGGTGGTGGGCAGAAACTTCAACCACACCCTCAAGGTAATCGTGGCGGACTACTTCAATCAGCGGCGGGAGATAACCATGGGTAAGTTAAACTTCATGGGCTGGAAGCAGATGACCGCCGCTATCCCGCCGCGGATCGTTCAGGATGAGTTTCACTATACCGCGGATAGAGGGTTGAAGGTGATCGGCTTCAAGATCGAGTTCGATCTGATGGAGAGCTACGGAACCTACTACGCCTACTTTGACGACCTGCGGGCCGTCACGGATCTGTTTGCCGAAACCTACCGGGATCCCGACGACATGACCGACGGCTGGTGATCAGCCAGGTCAGCTGTGGAAATTCAAGGGCCCTCCCCGTCGGGGAGGGCCCATTTCGTCCTGCTTGCAACCCAATTTCGGTTCATGTTACATTGACCTATGACGCCGGAAGAAGAGCTGAAAACGTTGAATAGAACGATTCGGCAGTTCGAATCTGTATATAAATCTACAAGAGATCCCTCACAGCGGGACCGGGTGACCAAGGAACTGAAAAAACTGAAAACCTATCGGGATAAGCTGCAGTCCTTTCATGAGTTCGATGCCAACGCTATCGAGGAACCGGCATCCGGCGACGAGTGGGAGGGATTGACCTATCTGAAAACGATCCTGGAGAGAGCAGGCAAGAAGAGCAAGAACAAGAAGGAATCGTACGATGATTCCTTTGGTGACCGGGAGCTGTACTACCTTTTTCTGTACCTGAACTTCTTCGAGGAAGATTTTCTCACGATCCTGAGCGAAACCAAGCTGAAGTTGGATTTCAAGCACTCCCTGGAGCGGGACAGCTTCTATCATCGTTTTGAAAACCTGCGTAGATTGTTCGAAAACTTGCACGAAGATTCCTCTACTGTTGATCTGTACTCGGGGCAGAAACAGGAGGAGGATATGCGAAAACGAAGTTTCAAGAAGAAGAGGAACGTGATAGTCGAGGCTGACAAGTTCATGCGTAGTGTGGTCCGCTTCTCCGCAGCCCTGGTCACCGACATAGAGGCCGGCGGCTTGATATGTCTCAACGCAGAGGACACCCTGCACTTTGACAGGCTTGAAGGTAAACGTTTTTTTGAAGGCAAGGAAGTGCATGAAGCGTTGAGAGAGCTCAATAGGTTTGCCCGGGAAGTAATCGATTTTCTCAACGTACCACAGATCGAGAATCGGGAGTAGAGATGCAGATCGACATCGAGGCAAAAACAACAATCGGGGAAAACTCCGCTTTCGAAGGACGCTTCATGGTTCAGGGAAACCTGCGCATCGACGGAACCTTCGAGGGCAAGTCTCTGGTGGTGGATCAGCTGCAGATCGGCGAGAAGGCGAAAGTGAAAACGGATATCACTGCCACCAGCGTGGTGGTGGAAGGACTGGTCATCGGCAACGTCACCGCCAACCGGAGGATTCTTCTGCTGTCTACCGCCCGGGTTCTGGGAGATCTAAAGACCCCGGAGCTCATCATTCAAGATGGAGTGGTTTTGGAGGGCCGGTGCACCATCAGCCATGTCCGCATCCGGGATACCAAAGCCTATATAGAATCTCTGTACGAGAGGAAGTGAGAGTGACTTGAAGGACCTTTTCTCCTTTCTAAAAAAGGTCTACTTTTTCAAGGATCTGCCGGAAGAGCAAATCAAGAAAATTCAACAAGTCTGTCACCAGATCGAGTACCAGCCGGGAGAGGTCATCTTCGAGGAGGGCTCTCAGGCGGATCGCTTCTACATCGTTGCCCAGGGGGCTGTAGAGGTCTGGAAGGATTATCGGCTGCCGGAGAAGGACCTCTTGGCTGTCCACGAGCGGGGGCATCTGTTCGGTGAAATGGCGCTGATCGATGAGCTTCCCCGCAGCGCTACGGTTCTGGCCAAGCAAGCGAGCCGTTTGTTCTACATCGACAGGGACGATTTTCACACGATCATTCAAGACAATTCCGAGATTGCCATTTCTATTCTCAAATCCGTCACCGATATGGTACGCAGCAGCAACGAGTACTTCGTGGAGAACCTTCGCGAGAGAGCCCGGGAGCTGGAAAAAGCCAATCAGGCGCTGCGGGAAGCCCAGGAGGAACTGCTGCGGAAGGATCGCCTGTCCACACTCGGTAAATTCTCTTCCCTGATTCTCCACGATATCCGCAATCCGCTATCGGTACTACGAAGCATGGCGGAGATGATCATTCTCAACAGCAGTCAATCGGACAAGGTGGAACGCAACGCCGAGCGTATCATCACTGAGGCGGATCGGCTCAATCAGATCGCCAGTGAGCTGCTGGACTACTCCCGGGGCGAGATCCGTCTGAATATGTCCATTGTGAATCTCGATACTTTCTTAAACAAGATAATCGAGGCGGAAGAGGAGAAGCTGCAGGCCCGGGGCATCAAAGTAGTAACGGAAATCGAGTTCAACCAGCCGATTATCATGGACGAGCAGCGGATGTTCCGTGTTTTTTACAATCTTGCCGACAATGCACGCAAAGCCATGCCTCAGGGCGGTACCTTTACGATCCGCGCCTTCAAGGCGGACCAGACTCTCAAGGTGGAGGTCTCCGATACAGGCGTCGGTATGGATTCAGCGGTGCAGAGGAAGATCTTCGATCCATTCTTCTCTTACTCCGATGAGGGGGGCACGGGTCTGGGCATGTCCATCGTGAAGAGCGTGATCGAAGCCCACAACGGAACGCTTTTCGTGACCAGCAAGCCGAACGGCGGTACGACCTTCCGGGTGACCTTGCCCCTGATCGATTGAAATCGCCCCACTGATACGGCCTTCCTGACCCGTACCACACGATAACCCCTGAACCCCAACCGGGTAGCCTCGCCGGTCGCTGTAAAATTCTTGACTCTGATAAGAAAAAGTGATAGTTTTGCCGTGCCGAAGGTGCTCAGACGCCTCGGTTGTGTTTCGATTCCCGGTGGTGTAATTGGTAACACACAAGACTCTGGATCTTGGATTGGGGGTTCAAGTCCTCCCCGGGAAGATACCCTCTCTTGCCTTTGAGATTTCCTTACAGTAGTTTTGCCCCATGAGTGAACTTCACGTGGTTCTGGGTGCCGGTGGAAACATCGGCGCGGCGGTGGTGCATGAGCTTGCCAGCAGGGGCAAGAGGATTCGCGGGGCCAGCCGGACCGGGCGAGCCGATTTACCCGGATCTGTCGAGCAGGTAGCGGCGGATGCGCTGGACCGGGAAAGCCTGGCAGAGGCTGTGAAAGGTGCGGCTGTGATCTACCACTGTATCGGCGTTCCCTATCAGCAGTGGCTCCGCACCTACCCGGGGGTGATGGCGAATTTGATAGAGGTTGCAGCGAATCTGGGTTCTCATACACGGCTGGTGTATGCGGATAATCTGTACTGCTACGGCCGCGGGGGAGCTGTGCGCGGAGCGCTTCGGGAGGATACCCCGCATCTGGCCACAGGCAGGAAGGGGAAACTGCGATCGCAGTTAGCCGGGCAGCTGCTGCAGGCGCATCGGGAGGGACGGCTGCGGGCGACGATCGGTCAGGCTTCGGATTTTTTCGGCCCCGGCGGGGATAACTCGATTCTTGATTTTTTCCTGTTCAGGCCTCTGTTGGAGGGCAGGCAGGTGAGCATTCTTGCGGATCTGGATCGTCGGCACAGCTTCATCTATCTGCCTGATTTCGCTCGATCCCTGGCGGTCTTGGCAGAAGCGGAGCGAGCCTTTGGTGAGGTATGGATCCTGCCGCATATGGAGGCGATGACCTATCGGGAGCTGTTGGAGCTGGCCTTCCGGGAAGCCGGGGTGGATCCTGAGGGGATGATCCGAACCATGCCCCAGGGGGTGCTGACCTTTGGTTCCCTGCTGAGCAGCATGATCCGAGAGGTGCGGGAGGTCGCCTATCAGGGTCAGATCGACTGGGTGGCGGACTGGAGCAAGTATCGGGAGCTCTTCGGGGGTGAGTCAACGCCGATCCGGCAGGCCATACGGGATACCCTGGCCTGGTATCGCCGGCGCTACGGCGAATAAACAGCCCGCCGGGGTAGATCAGCTACGAAAAAACGCCTTGACTTGTTCAGAATATTGCGTTATTTATTCCCCAAGGCATGGCCCCTTCGTCTATCGGCTAGGACGGGAGATTCTCATTCTTCAAAGAGGGGTTCGATTCCCCTAGGGGCTACTCGGGCGGCATGCCCACATCGCGAGGTGGCGTCAGATCGACGGCCACCTCATTTTTTGTTGGTTAGAAGTGTCAAGAGGCAAGTGGTGAAATGATTTTTTCTTGCTAATGGATCATGTCAATAAAGCATCAGCCCTATTTCAAGCAAACAATAGTGAGGCAATGCGGCTAGTTGACTTCATGTCCTGTAAAGATGTATCTTGTGTATAATCCATTCAGCACGAGGCTTCCTGAAGGATAATAAAACCAATAAAGAAGCCCGATCATTTCGATTTTACGAAATATACCGCTAGGATTAACCGACCAGATTCCAGCATCTCAAGTATATGCTTTTTTATGTTCTGCTCCTTTAACGGTTCGTAGCAATCACGATGATAGTGATATTCTCTAGGAGGAGAACATGAACAAAAAACTCTATGTAGGCGGACTCCCATTTTCCGTGACGGACGAGCGACTAAAAGAACTCTTCGATCCCCACGGGACCGTGGAATCTGCGAAAGTTATCACAGATAGATACACCGACCGGTCACGGGGCTTCGGTTTCGTTGAGATGAGTACTCAGCAAGAGGCTGAGCAGGCCATAAAGGCTCTCAACGCTATGGAGATAGACGGACGAAGCTTAACAGTGAACGAGAGTAAACCGAGAGAGAATCGCTCCGGCGGCGGCTCTCGAGACCGCTGGTAATAACAGACTATATATTGCTGTTAAGAAATTGGGGTCAAGTCGGTTTGGCCCCGGTCTTCATTTCCAATTCAGTTCCACACCAGTTACAACCTGTACCGCCAACAGCTCTACCTCTGCCCAAGAGCCGTTCGGCAGATATGCAGGGCAGAATAAAGTCAGGAGAAATAACACTCTTATGATACAGAAAATACTCATGGTATATCCGAAAATACCTACAACATACTGGAGCTTCGAGTATGCTTTACCGTTTATCGACAAAAAATCCTCACTTCCCCCTCTAGGGCTGATGACCGTCGCGGCAATGCTTCCATCAAAATACGAAGTTCGTCTGATCGACTTGAATGTGGCTACCATAGAAGCAGCGGATATCGAGAAGGCGGATATCGTGTTCGTTTCTGCTATGATCGTACAGAAACAGTCATTCGAGGAAATCATTGCACTCTGCAAGGATTGCAATCGGCCCGTTGTCGCCGGAGGTCCATATCCAATTTCTTCCCATCAGGAAATCGAAGGCGTGGATTTTTTCGTTCTAGATGAGGCGGAGCTCACCTTGCCGCGCTTTCTTGTCGACATAGAAGCTGGCCGGCCTCAGAAGCTTTACCGGGATCCAGGGAAACCAGATATTACCAACACCCCAGTTCCGCGCTTTGACCTCATCGATGTAGGAGCCTACGACAGCATGTCCCTCCAGTATTCCCGGGGCTGTCCCTACAACTGCGAGTTCTGCGATATAATTGAGATGTTCGGTCGTGTGCAACGAACCAAAACATCCGAGCAGTTTCTCCGAGAACTCGACGCAGTATGGGAAAGTGGCTTTCGTGGAAATGTGTTCATCGTTGACGACAACTTTATCGGCAACCACAGAAAAGTTAAAGAATTGCTGGGCTCTGTGGTCACCTGGCAGAAACACCACAATTTTCCCTTTGCCTTTTCCACTGAGGCAAGCATAGATTTGGCCCAGGATGATGAGCTGCTCGATCTTATGGTAGAAGCCGCTTTCGACATGGTATTTGTTGGAATCGAAACTCCCGATGAGGATACTCTAGCTCACACCCAGAAACATCAAAACTTGAAATCTCCGATCCTTGAAAGCGTAGAGAAGATCCAACGTCGGGGTATTGAAGTGACCGGCGGATTTATATTGGGCTTCGATACGGATGCTCCTGACATTTTCGACAGACAGATCAGTTTCATCCAGCAGGCAGGAATCCCGATCGCTATGGTGGGACTGCTGAACGCATTGCCTAATACGCAGTTGTGGCGGCGTTTGCAGCAGGAAGGGAGGTTGAAACACAGTACCACAGGCAACAACACCCACACGCTGGACATGAACTTTGTACCTCGTATGCCGGAGAGCAATTTGATCGACGGCTACAAACGAGTTCTTTCCGAACTGTATTCACCCAAGCGCTACTTCGAGCGCTGCCTCACTCTGCTGCAACGATTATCGCTGCGGACACGATCTGTCCGGACCATATCCTGGGTTGAGATCAAAGCCCTACTGCTATCCTTGTTGAAGCAGGGCTTTTCCTCGTACAGCCTGCAGTACTGGCGATATCTACTCAGCGTGATACTGATGCGGCCCGGGCTGTTCCCCGATGCCATGACGTTAGCCATTAAAGGATTTCATTTTTTTGCTATTACCGGAGAAATATACGCAGCAGACAGACTTGTATCCAGAATGAATGAAGCACGACACCGGTTGCAGCTAGAAATGGACAAGATTATGCATAGTCGTAAGCGGCGGCTCGCAGCATCGCTGGAGCGATCAATCCTGGGAGTAATGAACGAAGTAAGAGAGAATTACGGGGCTTTCAATACAGGAATCCAGGCTCACCTGCAGCAGACAATAGCGGAGTTCACACAGCGATGTCAGGCTTGGATCACAAAACTTCGCGTAGTGACTAATACATCGTAAACGCTTGGATTCGTAGGGAATATGAATGAAGGTGGTGACATGAAAATACTAAATGAAAAGATGCTTGAGAGTTTGTCGGCAGAAGACATAGAGCAACTGAGACGGGAAATGAGGGCTTTGAACCGTCGTTTACGTGAAGAACTCGGCCGCAGGGAAAGACACTGCTCTTATTGCGGGGATCGACTTGGAGCTACTGATTACGGCTTCAAATATTGCTCTGCCTGGCATAGTTACCTAGACAACCATGAGAATACGGAAACAGTTTCCAGGGTGGATTTTGAACGCAAACGTGCTCTTAGAAGGATCAGGACGGTCAAGAAAGCGACGGAGTTAGGAGCCACATCTTCTGAACACTCGAATCCCGAAGAAGTCGTAGCTCTTCAAATCTCCCGGAAAAAGCTGAGGATAAAACGAATTTTGAATGAGTACCAGATAATTACCGGAGAAAGTCTCAGCAGGTCGATACGTGCCAGCAGACGATCAAAGGCGCCGGACTAATAGCAGATATTGAGTAAAGTGGAATATGAGGCACACGATATCTTGTGCTGAAACCTTGGCAATCTGACCCTGGAGATACACTCTTGATAAGGGAGAGAAACGTAAGACCATCACTGACCGTATTCAATCACGGTGAGTGGCGAATTGGAGCGTGGGATATGGAATTGATGGTCAGCGATAGAGATA
>Ga0272441_10004287_pt1 | contig 26090 bp, 22 predicted proteins | sample SSMProp6N_FD_193582 | JGI IMG/M metagenome (GOLD analysis project Ga0272441, IMG submission 193582) | Marine sediment archaeal communities from Little Sippewissett salt marsh, Falmouth, MA, United States - SSM-Prop-6N | ecosystem: Environmental > Aquatic > Marine > Wetlands > Sediment ...
ATCTGTTCAACATTTCCTTCGCTGTAGAGTCGGGCAAGATGAATCTTTCTTAAAAGGGCCGGAAGTACATGAGAGTCTTCCAGGTTAAAATTGTCATTGGGACCGTAAAGATTGGTCGGCATGACGGAAACAAAATCGGTGCCGTATTCTTCATTATAATACCGGCACATTTTGATCGCGGCTATTTTTGCGATGGCATACGGCTCATTGGTAGGTTCCAGCAGGCCGGTCAGCAGTGACGTTTCATCAAGCGGCTGAGGTGCCATGCGCGGATAGATGCAGGAAGATCCCAGATTAAGCAGTTTTTTTACACCGGACCGATAGGCACTGTTGATGACATTTGAAGCGATGATGATATTATCATAGATGAACCGGGCTTGGTAGGTGTTGTTTGCCAGGATGCCGCCGACCTTGGCTGCAGCCAGAAAAACATAATCCGGTTTTTCCCGGTCGAAAAAAGCTTCCGTGTCGGCCTGACGCTTCAGATCCAGCTCTTCCAGGGAACGCGTTACCAGGTTATGGTAACCGTTTTGCCTGAGGTTCCTGACCAGACTGCTTCCCACCAGGCCGACATGACCGGCGACATATATTTTGGCATCCTTATTCACAGTTCATGTCTTTCTGTGATGTCAAATCCGTGACTTTTGAGATGCGCTTCCCGGCCGGAGGCCTCGAGGTCGCTCAAGGCCATTTCGGAAATCATTTCATCAAAGCTGATTTTCGGTTCCCAGCCCAGCGCTTTTTTTGCTTTTGCCGGCTCTCCCATCAGGAGGTCCACTTCAGTGGGCCTGAAATAGTTTTTGTCCACCTCTATGACAACGCTTTCCGGAGAGGGCTTGCGGATACGGTATTTTTTCAAAAGGTCTTCCGCTTCGGAAGATTCGGGGGTGGTGACTGTTTTCACAAAACCCTTTTCATTAAGACCCTTCCCCTGCCACGAAAGGGTAATACCCAGTTTTCGGAATGCGGTTTCCGCCAGGTCTCTGATGGTTCGTGCGGTTCCCGTGGCGATGACATAATCATCGGGCCGCTCCTGCTGAAGGATCAGCCACATGGCCTCGACATAGTCCCTGGCATGCCCCCAGTCGCGTTTTGAATCTAGGTTCCCCAGAAAAAGTCTGTCCTGAAGGCCCAGGGAGATTCTGGCGGCTGCCCGGGTAACCTTGCGGGTGACAAAGGTTTCCCCTCTCAGCGGGGATTCATGGTTGAACAGGATTCCGTTGCTGGCGAAGATATTGTAGGCTTCCCGGTAATTGACGGTTATCCAGTAGGCATACAGTTTTGCCACGCCGTAGGGGCTGCGCGGATAAAAAGGGGTTGTTTCCTGCTGGGGGACCGCCGCGACTTTACCATAAAGTTCGCTGGTCGAGGCCTGATAAAATTTCGCAGTTTTTTCCATGCCCAGAATACGGATAGCCTCGAGGATTCTGAGCGCGCCCAGTGCATCGGTGTTTGCCGTATATTCGGGGGTATCAAAGGAAACTTTTACATGGCTCTGTGCGCCGAGGTTATAGATTTCGTCCGGCTGGACTTCCTGAATGATTCTGATCAGGTTTGTGGAATCGGACAGGTCTCCGTAATGCAGAGAGAACCGGACATCCTTTTCGTGGGGATCCTGATACAGATGGTCTATCCTGTCCGTATTGAACAGGGATGACCTTCTTTTGATGCCATGGACACGGTATCCCCTGTCCAGAAGAAAGGTTGAAAGATATGCCCCGTCCTGACCGGTGACCCCTGTGATTAATGCGGTTTTCATGAGTTTTCTCTTTTTTTTGTCTGATGACCCCGGTGGGCCGATTTTTCCTTAATTTTTCTTTCAAGAGAGATTTGATTGCTTGTGAATCCGGGTTGACAGGCAGTTTGATCGCGCCCGGGCAGAAAACCGTGATTATATAAAGTCATGATAACCGGACCAACAGTTTTTTGTCAATATATATAATCTATATTGATATAATATATAAGCGTTATTATAATGAAACATCAATTGAAGCTGTCTCATTGGACTTTATAACAAACCACATATTGTTTTCAGATGCCGATTTCAAATTATACATCTGTTTTGAGGTCCGATCCGGACGGGAGACGTTGGGTGGTTTAAGGGGAGGTCCCCGTCTGTTCCCGGAGAAAACAGTAAATAGCGGTCACTTTTTGAATCATGAGTCGTAAAAGCAAGGTCATTGTTATTGAAGGGCCCACCGGTGTCGGCAAAACAGCGGCGGCGCTTTCCCTGGCCGAAACCCTGCCGGTGGAGTTTATTAATGCGGATTCCATGCAGGTTTACCGGTATATGGATATCGGAACGTCCAAACCGACGTCTGAAGAGCTGATGCTGGCACCGCATCATCTGGTCTCGATTGTGGATCCGGATGAGGATTTTGACGCAGCCCGGTTTATGAAACTGGGCCGAAGTGCTGTTGACGATATCTGCTCCCGGGGTAAGGTGCCGGTGGTGGTGGGTGGAACGGCGCTTTATATCAGAGCACTGATCCGCGGGATTTTTAACGCGCCGGAAAAAAATGCTGTTTTAAGAGAAGCACTGATGCTTCAGGAAAGTAAAGTCCTTTATCAAAAACTTTCTCGGGTGGACCCTGTATCCGCCGCAAGAATTAATCCCAATGACCGGATCCGAATCGTGCGCGCGCTGGAGGTTTTTTATCTCACGGGCAAACCGTTGACCGATCATCACAAGAATCATCAATTCAGGGATGTGCCTTATAATTGTTTAAAGCTGTGTCTTATTCGGGAACGGGAAGCACTTTACCAACGGATCGGACAGCGGGTGGACAGAATGATGGAACAGGGGTTCCTGGCGGAGGTGGCGGGACTGCTGAAGAGAGGGTATTCTTCCCGGCTCAAGTCTATGCAGAGTATCGGTTATCGGCAGCTTGTTAGACATTTGCAGGGAAAGGTCGATCTTGCTGATGCGGTTTCGGAAATAAAACAGGAGACCCGGCGTTTTGCGAAAAGACAACTGACCTGGTTCAGAAAAGAATCGAAGGCCGTCCGGCTTCGACTGCCGGAAAAAACCGGGGACATCCTGCCGTCTGTTAAAAAATTCTTGAATGTTCCCTGAAAAACATCTAGAATACCGTATGTTTAGCTCAAGGTGGCCGAAAGGCCGTTACCTGCTTTTAAACTGGATTATTATGATAAACATGCGCATAAAATTTGTTTGGCCGCTGATTTTCTGTACAGCCGTTAGTGTTTTTACGGTGGGGGCATCGCCGGTGGAAAATGCTTTCCTGGGAAGAGGGGTTGCCAAAATCGAAAATGACGATGTGTCGGAAGCCCGAAGAAGGGCATTTGTTGATGCTCAAGAGAAGGTGCTGATTTCCGCGGTGAGCATGTATCTGCCGCTGGAAGATATGGCGGAATACTTTATCATGCTGAAAAAACTTTTTTTTGATCATCCGGATATTTATTTGGAACGGTTTAAAATCGTTCGTGAACAGGTGCTTTACGACAGGTATCAGGTCTGTGTTCAGGGGACTGTTCAGCAGGACCTGCTCAGGCAGGACCTTGAATCCATGGGCGTCCTGGCATCTGCCCGGGAGAAAACAAAAGTGCTGCTGATGGTTGCCGAGACCGGTCTTTCGGAAAGTGTGCCGCGGTTATGGTGGCATTCGGATTCAGAGCGGTCCGCGGCGGGCGGGGAGGTCCAGAAGCAGCTTTCCGAGTATTTCCGGGACAGTGGTTTTTTTATCATTGATCCGGCCGGAAAACCATTGCCGGTTCCGGCAGCCCCCCTTGACCTGGACCCGGATGCCGCGTCTGAAAAAATCGCAGCGTTTGCCAACGAGTTCGGCGCCGATATCGTGATCATTGGAAGATCTGAACTGGTCCGGACCGAGAATCGCCGGCTGACCACTGTGGAGAATGTTCAATGCGGGATCAGTGCACGGATTATAAATGTCAGAGATGCATCGGTTTTAGTCCAGGCCGCGGCCTACAAACTGGGAATGCATGTGGATACGGTGTCCGCTGCACGTGCTGCCATTGATAAGGCCTGCAGGCACCTTTCGGCTCAAGTTGCTAATAAAATATTTTTGAAACTCAGAAATCTCAATAATTATATGTTCAAACTGTCGATGCCCGAGGGATCCCGGGTCGAAGATGTTGAAAAATGGTTTGCGGCTTTAAACGGCATTGCGCCCGATGTTGTTGCGGGAACCATTGAAAATTCCGGAGATATCTGGAATGTTACCGTGAACAGTACTTTCAAAAGAGCGGATATTATTCAAAAATTACTTCAATTCGGTATAGACGGGTATAGCTCTGAAATTGTGTCTGCGGATAAAAATGTCCTTGAGATAAAGGTAACACCGGTTGCGCGTCATTTGCCCTGAGAGAGTATGGTGTCTATGCTAAACGGAAAAGAGATTGTCCTGGGAATAACCGGCGGTATCGCCGCCTACAAGGCAGCGGAACTTTTGCGCCTGATGGTCAAGGCCGGTGCGAATGTTCAGGTGGTTATGACCGAAAGTGCAAAGAAATTTGTTTCGCCGTTGACCTTCCAGACCCTTTCGGGAAATCCGGTTATTACGGAAATGTTTTCTCTGTACCGGCAAAAGGAGATCGGGCACATCTCTCTTTCGCAGAAGGCCGATATCCTGGTGATCGCGCCGGCCACGGCCAATATCATCGGGAAGGCCGCCGGCGGTATTGCCGACGACATGCTTTCAACCGTTTTTATGGCGACCAAGGCGCCGGTGCTTTTTGCCCCGGCGATGAATGCCACCATGTGGGAAAGTCCTGTTGTGCAGGGAAATATCCGCCGGTTAGAGAATCTGGGACACAATTTTGTCGGGCCCGAACACGGTGACCTGGCCTGCGGGGTTCAGGGAACAGGGCGGCTGGCCGATGTGACCGAAATTCTGGAAACAATCAGGGCTGTTCTTTCCGCCAAGGATTTTGCCGGTAAACGGGTACTGGTCACTGCCGGGCCAACACAGGAATTTCTTGATCCGGCCCGTTATATGACCAATCCCTCGACCGGGAAAATGGGCCTGGCCATTACACGGGCCCTGAAGCGACGGGGGGCCGAAGTGACACTGGTTGCCGGGCCCACGTCCGAGACGTTTCCGTCCGGCATTCGGTGTATACCGGTGAAAACAGCCGGGGAAATGGCGGATGCGGTCGACACCTGTTTTTCTGAAATGGATATTGTCATCATGTCTGCAGCTGTTGCGGATTATCGGCCCAGGGAGGTTTCTTCCGAGAAGATCAAGAAAAAGGAAGCGGTTCTGGTGCTGGATTTTGAGAAAACATCGGATATCCTTCAGGATCTGGGAAAAAAGAAGGGATCGAAAATTCTTGTGGGGTTTGCCGCGGAAACCGAAAATCTGATGGTGAATGCAGATGAAAAACTCAAAAGGAAAAATCTTGATATGATTGTTGCCAATGATATCGGCAAAAGCGATGCGGGTTTCGGTGCCGAACAGAACCAGGTGACATTTCTCTTTCGCAACCGGCCGGCGGAAGCCCTGCCCAAGATGACAAAAAATGCGGTGGCCGATGCACTGCTGGACAGGGTGCTGACCCTGAAAAGCGGGGAGTAACTCAAAATGAGCAGTGACGATTTACCGGAGATTCTGCAAAGCCTGAAAACCCATCTCGAATATGCCAAAACCTGCGGAATAAACTATTTTCAAAAAACGGAAGATCATTCAATTGCCGGGTCTTTAAACAAACAGTCCCTGCTCGATCAAATCCGGGAAGAACTGGGCGACTGTACCCGCTGCAAACTGCACCGGACGCGCAAAAATATCGTTTTTGGTGAAGGAAATCCCGACGCGAAACTGATGATTGTGGGGGAGGCCCCCGGCGCAGATGAGGATGTGCAGGGCCATCCTTTTGTGGGCCGGGCGGGACAGCTGCTGACCCGAATCATCGAGGCCATCGATCTGAAAAGAAGCGATGTGTATATCGGCAATATTCTCAAATGCCGCCCACCGTCGAACCGTAACCCGGAAGAGGATGAAATTTTTGCCTGCATGCCTTTTCTCAAGAAACAGATTGAGGCCATTGACCCCGACATTATCTGTACGCTGGGAAATTTTGCGACCCAGTCTCTGCTTCAGACAAAAACGGGCATCACGCGGCTGCGTGGGAAATTCCATGCTCTTGACGGTCGAAAGGTGATGCCGACCTATCATCCCTCTTATCTGCTGCGCAACCAGGCTAAAAAAAGAGAGACCTGGGAGGATATGAAAATGGTGCGGGCGGAATATTTGTCCAAAGGTTAAAATCCAAAAGACCCTTTGATTTGCCTGTCTCGACGGAGTTCTTAAACCTATTGTTGAAGGAAGATTTTCCCAGAACTACTGTTGCCGACTGATTGCAAAGTCGTGGGGGCGGTCGTCACTTAAATCAACGATCGTATAGGCCAGACGCTCGATACCGGCAGATTCAAACAGTCTGAGGATTTCAAGATTCACCCGCTCCCGAATCTGTTCATGCTCTTTCCAGACGGTTGTCTTGGTGAAATAATAGAGGCGGATAATCCGTGCGTTTCCATCCAGCTCACGGAAGTTGACCATGTGGAATTCCTGGTGAATCCGTTCTTCGTTTTCCAGGATGGTTCTGATCCCATTCAGCAGCTGGTCGGTTTTTTCCGCGCTGGTGCCGTCGATTTTAAAGCTGTATTTGACCCGCCGCTTGGACATTCTGGACCAGTTCTTGATAATGGTTCCGGAGATTTCCGAATTGGGAACGATGGAAACGGTGTTGTCGAAATTTCTGAAAACGGTGCTTCTGACGCCAATATGTTCCACCGTGGCGTCTATAACTTTTCCATCATCGAGCTGAACCCAGTCCCCCTCCCGGAAAAGGTTATCGAAGTAGATAATAGCGCATCCGAACCAGCAGGCAATAATATCTCTGAAAACCAGACCGAGGGTTATGCCCATACCGCCCAAAAGGCCCAGCAATGCGGCCGCCGACATTCCCAGAAAGACTTCGGCGGATTTTATAATGATGATCAGAACGGCGGCGGTTTTTATGGTTTTTGATACATAAGGCAGCAGCAGGTCGTCGAGTTCCGTTTTTGTTTTGCGCGTAAATCGCTGAAGAAAGGCGGTCAGGATTTCCGCGCCCTGATGAATAAACCAGCACACAATTACCACAAAAAAGAATTCGAGAAGTTTTTGCAGGGTTTTGTCGATTTCAGGATTGATATGGGGGAGAAGGATTATTCGGCACACAATGATTCCGGTCAGCAGGATAAACAGGCCCAGGGGCTTTTCCGAAATTTTCACCAGTTCGTCGTCAAATTTTGTTTCCGTTCGGGAGGCCAGTTTTCTGAAATAGGCCATAATCAGGTGAGAAAAAAGGTTGCGGCAGATCAGGGTGATCAAAAGGATCAGCATTACAGAAAAAAGGGTCGTGTCCGGAATGTTCCATAAATGACGGCCGTTACCGAGACTCTGGATGATTTCATTCATACGGGACAGTCTAATGATGCCTAGGAATTTTTAATCGGGGTTTCAAGTTCGTCTTCAATGATTTCGGGCTGACGGGTATTATACTGGAGAAGATTTTTTAAATGGTAAAAGCTTTCCTCGTCCAGACCGGAAAAGGACAGGGCGACCGCATCTTCATCAATCCTGGAGATAACCGCCTCTATCTTGATAACGATTTCGGGGCTGAGGGAAAGGGATATTGTGCACGGGCTGTTGTGTCTGAAAGCCGGGTTTCCCGCACATTTCATGCCGGTCAGGCTGATATCCCATGATTGTGTTGCGATATCCTGTCCCCCGGTTGAGACAATGGTTTCAAACTTGACCGGTACCCTGGTCCTGGTTCTTTTTTCAGTGGGCATGGCAGAACCCTATTTTATATTGAAATTTATTTTTATTATAGATAATAATAGAAAAATAACAAATAAAAAATGCTTTTCAATCGTTCGGAGCCGAGTCATGAAAAATTATGAAAAGATCACGGAAGGACTGTACCGAATCCTTGGTGCTCGGTCAAATATTTATCTGGTATCGGCGGAAACAGTTGCCCTGATCGATACCGGTATGCCCGGGGACGAAGAGATCATCCTTGCGGTTATACGGGCGCTGGGACTGCGGCCCGGTGATGTGGAATACATTTTGATCACCCATGCGCACCTGGACCATGTCGGGGCGCTGGGCCGGTTGAAAGCGGTGACCGGGGCCAAGGTGGTGGCCGGTGAAAAAGAGCGGGATTATATTGAGGGCCGGCGCATGCTTTGCAGTATGAGAAGGGAAGGGCTGAGCGGTAAGATGTTTAAAGTGATTCTTTTCCTGCTCGAAAAATTTAAAGTCAAATATGAACCGGTACCCCTGGATATTCCTGTTGCCGGTGATGCGGAAAGAGAAATCGTGAAAGGAATTAAAACTATTCCCACCCCCGGGCATTCCCTGGGCAGCCTTTCCTATCTGTGTCCATCCAAAAGTGCCTTGTTTACCGGGGATGCCCTCACCGGAAAGCCGGTTCCCGGTCTTCCTCTGCGGGCAGGGTGTGCGGATTATGCCTGTGCGCTTTCGTCGGTCGAACATATTGCGGCATTATCCTTTGACAGGCTGCTTTTGGGGCATGGTGAACCGGTAACGGAAAAGGCCGGTACCGCGGTAAAAAAACTGCTGTCATCGAAAGAGCGCTGAATACACGGCGGTTTTTGCGTGAACCTGCTGTCAGCATTTCAAAAGAGGGGGACCCGGCTTGACAATGGTTTTTGCAAAAAAGGAGCTTCCCTTCGATAGTCTTCGGAACAGCTTGACCGGCTTGAATGAATTAACAAAAAATTTCAAAATTCAAGTTAATAATAGAAATTCCCGCAGTAAACGGCAGGGGGTCAGTCATTAAATTTGATTTATGATTTGGCGAAAAACGCTGTGTTTTTATTTCCGCCCGGATTATATTTTGTAATAGTTTTTATACCACTGTACCAGCTGCCTGATGCCTTTCTTGAGCGGTGTTGCCGGGCTGTATCCGGTATCCTGGATCAGGTCTGAAATATCCGCCCGTGTTTCGGGGATGTCCCCCGGTTGCAATGGCATCATGATTTTATCGGCCTTCAGACCCAGTTCCTGTTCCAGCGTTTCGATAAATGTTAACAATCCGCAGGGATTGTTGTTCCCGATATTGTAGATTTTATAAGGGGCCTGGCTTCTGGATGGATCGGCGTTTTCAGCTGTCCAGGACGGATCCTCCTGCGGGACCCGGTTCAGTGTTCTCCAAACACCTTCGGTAATATCGTCGATATAAGTAAAATCGCGTTTCATTTGTCCGTGATTAAAAACCTTAATGGGTTTTTTTTCAATGATGGAACGGGTAAACAGGAACGGCGCCATATCCGGCCGTCCCCAGGGGCCGTATACGGTAAAAAAACGGAGACCGGTTACCGGAATTCGGTAGAGATGGCTGTAGGTATGGGCCATCAGTTCATTGCTTTTTTTGGTGGCTGCATACAGGCTGATGGGATGGTCCACATTTTGCCGGGTGGAGAAGGGCAGCTCCCGGTTCAGGCCGTAAACGCTGGAGCTGCTGGCGTAAACAAGATGTTTGATCCGGAAATGTCGGCACGCTTCGAGAATGGTCATGAATCCCATGATGTTGCTGCTGATGTAGGCGTCGGGATTTTCAAGTGAGTAACGGACACCGGGCTGGGCCGCAATATTACACACCCTGTCGAACCGATGGTCCCGAAACAGTTTGAACACGTTTTTTCGGTCTTCAAGGTCAAGCTTTATAAAACGGTAGTTTTTATGCCGGGTGCTCTGGATTTCCCGTCCATCGCTAATCTGATCCGGAACAATACCGGCTTTTTGCAGGCGATCGTATTTCAGCCGGGTATCGTAGTAATTATTGATATTGTCCAGGCCGACAACAATGTTGTCTTCAGATATTAACTTTTCCGCGAGATGATAACCGATAAATCCCGCTGTTCCGGTAACCAGAATTTTATGGGACATGATGGAAGATATTGCTAAAAGTGTTTCATCAGCGGTTTTCCGATTGATGTGACATTAAAACCGATGTTAAACAGTTTTTCATGGTCAAGGATGTTTCTGCCGTCAAAGATAAAGGCGGGTTTTTCCATGGACATGAAAATTTTTTCATAATCAAGATTTTTGTAGACATCCCATTCGGTGAGGACGGCAATGGCATGGGCTCTGTCGGCCGCTTCGTAGGGGTCCTCGGTGAAGCGCAGGTCCGGCAGGGCTTCCTGCAGGTCCTCTTTGGCATTGGTCAGTGCTTTCGGATCGGTGATGACCAGATTTGCCCGCTCGTTCAGAAGGTGACGGGCAACATATATGGCGGGAGATTCCCGGGTGTCGCCGGTGTTTGCCTTGAAGGCAAAACCGAACAGGGCGATGTTTTTGCCGGAGACAGTATTGAACATCAGGCGGATCATGTTTTTAACAAAACGTTTTTCCTGGTAGTCGTTTATTTCGACGACACTTTCCCAGTATCTTGCCACTTCACTGAGACCATAGGATTCACAGATGTAAACCAGATTTAAAATGTCTTTTTTAAAACAGGACCCGCCGAACCCCACACTGGCATTTAAAAACCGGTTGCCGATTCTGGAATCGGTGCCGATGGCTTTTGCCACTTCCCCGACATTTGCCTCTGTTTTTTCGCAGAGAGCGGAGATACTGTTGATGGAGGATATGCGCTGGGCCAGGAAAGCATTGGCGACAAGCTTGGAAAGTTCCGAGCTCCAGAGATTGCTCGTAATGATTCTGTCTCTGGGAACCCAGTTGGCGTAAATGTCGACGATCTGGTCCCGGGCCCTAATCCCGGTCTCTGTTTCACGGGAGCCGATCAGCACCCGGTCGGGATTTTCGAGGTCTTCAATGGCCGAACCCTCGGCCAGGAATTCGGGGTTTGAGAGAATATCAAAACGAAGGCCCTTGTCGTTGGTGTTCAGAATACGTTCCATGGCATGGGCTGTTCTGACCGGCAGGGTGCTTTTTTCTATTACAATTTTGTTAGATTCCGAGGCGCAGATGATATTTCGGGCTGTTTTTTCCCAGAACTGAAGGTCCGCGGCTTTTCCGGCGCCTTCACCGTAAGTTTTGGTGGGAGTGTTGACACAAACAAAAATAATATCCGCCCGCTTTATGCTTTTGTCAACTTCCGTGGAAAAAAACAGATTTTGGCTGCGGGCCTTTTTAACAACCTCAAGCAGGCCCGGTTCATAAATGGGCAAGTCGTCGGTTTGCCAGGCGGCAATCCGTTCCGGATTAATATCAACAATTGTAACTTCATACTGCGGGCATTTTGCAGCGATCATGGCCATCGTGGGGCCGCCGACATAACCCGCGCCGATACAGAGTATTTTCTTCTCGAATTTTTTTTCAGACATTTGGCTGTCCCATTTATCTTTGATGAAGAATAATATTGAAAAATATATCAATAAGTTGATTTAATGGCAATAAAAGAATTTATAAAAGAATTTATGTGTTCACTGCACCGCCGCTGGAGATCAGCATAACGTCAGATCTTCCGGAAGAAAAACGACCTCGCGTTCAAGCCGTATGCCGAAGCGGTCCAGGACCCGTTTTTGACCGGTTTCGATCAGGTGCCGGATATCGGTGCTGGTTGCACTGCCGGTGTTTATGATCCAGTTTGCGTGGTCCGGGCTTATCCTGGCGCCGCCGCGAGTCATTCCTTTCATGCCGCATTTTTCAAGGAGCCCTCCTGCGGAATACGCGCTCCCGGGCGGATTTTTAAATGTGGAGCCGAAAGTCCGGCGGTCCTGGGGCTGACGGTTTCTGCGGGTCGCGCAAAGCTGTTTCAGCCTTTTCCGGGCCTCTTCTTTTGAAAGGGGCTCTGCAGACCGCAGGTGGAAAGTGGCATCGAGGATGATTTTCCCCGAGCGCTTCAGTGCGCTTTCTCGGTAACGAAAATTCATTTTCTCGGAAGTGTACGTTTCAATGCGGAGGGTTTCCGGATCCAGCACGGCAGCAGAAGAGAAGTGCGTTTCGGTTTTTTCCGAATCACTGATCCCGGCATTCATTGCCACAGCACCACCGACGGTGCCGGGGATCACCCCCATATAGGCATAACCGGTATACCCCTGTTCGGCGAGCCGGTTTCCCAGCTTTATCAGGGAAGCGCCGGCCCCTGCTGTGACGCTGTTCCGGTTCCTGTCAACGGTGATAGCGCAAAATCCCGTTCCCAGCTTAAGCACGGTGCCCTTGAACGTGTCGTCGCTGATCAGGACATTGGTGCCGTTACCCAGGAGGTAAAAGGGCAGAGACCGGTCTTTTGTAAAACGGATGGCCTGAAGCAGTTCCTCCAGGCTGTTTGCTTCTGCAAAGTAATGGGCGGTTCCGCCTGTTTTGACGGAGCACAGGGAATTCAGTGCGTATGCTGTCCGGAACCATCCGGGTTCTTTTGCACGAGAGTCCATTTCCATTTGCCGGGATCGGAAGAAGTCCTGTTTTTATTTAATAAAACGTAAAACTGTGATAAACTCCGAATCATTATAAAAGATTGAGGGTAAAAAGGAAACAGGTAATGTTTTTTCAAAACGGCTAACGTATCAACAGACGGGGGATTTATGGGTATTCCGCTTTCAAGCCCTGATATCACTGCCAGAGAAATCCGCGCGGTCAAAGAAGTCCTGGAAAGCCCCGCCCTTTGTTTCGGGCCCAGGCTTGAAAAATTTGAAAAACTGGGAGCGGCTTATGCCGGCAGAAAATACGCGGTGGCGGTCAACAGCGGGACCAGCGGTCTGCACCTTATCGTCCGCAGCCTGAATCTTTCCCGGGGGGATGATGTCATTACAACCCCGTACAGCTTTATTGCTTCCGCCAATTGCCTGCTTTTTGAGGGCGTCCGTCCGGTGTTTGCCGACATCGACGAGGAAACACTGAACCTTTCCCCGAACATGACCGAAAGTCTCTTGCAGAAAAACAAAAAAGTGAAGGCTATTCTGCCGGTGGATGTGTTCGGCCATCCGGCGGACTGGGATGCTTTTTACGATCTTTCCGACCGGTATAAATTAAAACTGATTGAAGACAGCTGCGAAGCCATTGGCGCAGAATATGTCAGTCCGGAAGGCGTGAAAAAAAAACGGTGGCGCAAAAAAAAGATGGCCGGTTCCTTTGGGGCTGCATCCGTCTTTGCGTTTTATCCGAACAAACAGATAACCACCGGTGAAGGGGGCCTGGTGCTGACGGACAGCAAACGGATTTATATGCTGTGCCGCAGTATGCGTAACCAGGGCCGGGACGGTGCGGGGCGGATCAACGGACATCTGCGGCTGGGATACAATTACCGGCTCAGTGACATCAACTGTGCGCTGGGCATTGTTCAGCTGCAGCGGATCGGCAGCATTCTGAACAAACGGCAACGGGTCGCGCAATGTTACAACCGGCACCTGGAAACTATTTCCGGAGTCGAGCCGCTTTCGGCGCTTCCGAATGTAAAACGAAGCTGGTTTGTGTATGTGGTTAAACTGGCAAAGCAGTTTACGCGAAAAGACCGTGACCGGATCATGAGAAAGCTTGAAGCGCGGGGCATTGCCTGCAGCACCTATTTTATCCCGATCCATCTGCAGCCGTATTATCGAAAGACGTTCGGCTACAAACGGGGGGATTTTCCTGTTTCCGAATCGGTGTCGGACCGCTCGATTGCGCTTCCTTTTTACAGTAATTTACGGAAAATGGACATCAATTATATCACGGACAGTATCAAGAAAGTGCTTGACGGCTGAGGCCGGAAGCGTGCTTCGGCAGGGAACAACGGCCGGAAATATGTTACCAGTGTCCGTTCTGCTTTTCGGATATGGTTGATTCCGGGACCATCTTTCTGAGCTGTTGACGGATTTTATCACGGTTGTCATCAGGTTCGTCGAGAATACGCCGCATTTCCTCCATTTGTTTCAGGTAATCCGGAATATCCAGACTGGTGCGGGACAGACAGCGAATTTTCTTGTGCTGTGTCGGCATGATATTTTCGCCTTCCCAGTAGAGTTCTTCATGCAGCTTTTCGCCTTCCCGCAGCCCGATGAACTCTATATTGATATCTTTGTACGGAACAAGCCCTGAGAGTTCAATCAGGTGCTCGGCCAGTTTGGTGATGTTGGCCGGTTTCCCCATATCCAGCAGGAAGATTTCATTGTTGTGGCCCATGGATCCGGCCAGCAGCACCAGGTGAACCGCTTCCGGAATGGTCATCAGAAACCGGGTGGTTTCTGGATGGGTGACCGTGATGGGGCCGCCTTTGCTGAGCTGTTTTTTGAACAGCGGAATAACGCTTCCGCTGCTGCCGATGACATTTCCGAATCGGACGGAGATAAAGTTTACCGCACTGTTTTCATAGGTCTGTAGAAGTTTTTCGGTCATGCGCTTGGTTGAACCCATAATACTGGTGGGGTTGACCGCCTTGTCGGTTGAAATGAAGATCAGTTTTTTTACCTGGTGTTCCACGCAGAGATCGCTCAGTACTTTGGTGCCGAAAAAATTGTTTCGGACCGCCTCGGCCGGATCCCTTTCCATCAGGGGAACATGTTTGTATGCGGCCGCGTGGTACACAATGCTGGGCCGGTATTTTTTCATGATTCGGGAAAGTTTGTTTTTATTCAGGATATCGCCGATCACGGAGACAATGTGCAGTCCGGGAAATTTCTGCTCGATTTCAATATCCTTGTAATAAAGATTGTTTTCATTTCGGTCGTACATAAGCAGCGTTTCAGGCCTGAATTCAGCAATTTGTCTGCACAGTTCCGACCCGATGGAACCGCCGGCGCCGGTGACCAGAATCGTTTTATAGGTCAGGTCGTTTGAAAGCGGATTCTTCTTGTCATCAAAGGAAACGGCCGGCCGGCCCAGAAGTTCATCCGGTTTGACATCACGCATCTGGCTGAAAAAAGTTTTGCCTGCAATAACCCTTGAAATTCCCGGAAGGGTCTTGTATTTGACCTTTGCCTGGTCGCAGACCTTGAATATTTCCTGGAGATCTTTAAAAGGTGTTGACGGCATGGATATCAGGATTTCGTCGATTTCATGAATGCCGACAAGGTTTGGAATGTCCCGCCGGGTGCCAAGAACCGGCAGATTCTTGATTTTGCAGCCTTTTTTGGTCGGATCGTCGTCGATAAAGCCGATGGGATCGAGTCTGAGAGACGGGTTGCTGCGGATTTCATTCAGGACGGTCATGCCTGTTTTTCCGGCGCCGGCGATCAGTATTTTCTGCCTTTCGCCCTGCTGTTTGCCGGACTCATATTTTTCAACGATCAGCCGGGTAATGACCCGGACGCCGCCCAGCATGACAAAAATCAGAATGGTATCCATGATAAAAACGGAGCGCGGAAAGCCGGACAGCCCGTAGATAAACACCACCGTAATAATAAAACAGATGGAACTCAATAGAACGCCGGTGGCTATTTTGGTGATGTCCTCGATGCTGACATATCGCCACCAGCCGTCAAAAAGGCCCACATAATAGAAGACAATCAGCCTGACAACAGCAATGACCGGAATTGTTTCCAGCAAATTGTGAATTTGATCATAGGGAAGGTTGAAATCAAACCGGAGTTCAAAGGAAAGATAATAGGACAGGGGGATCAGAAACAGCTGTATCAGAAAAATAGATACACGTCCCCAATCAAAGGAAGTATCTTCCGGTTTTTTCAGTTTTTTAAGTGGCCCCTGCACTTTAATTTGTCTCTTAACTTAAAAAGGCTCGGTAATAATATTTTTACGCGGGTAAAACCGTGACTCGACCCTCATCTGAGAAACGGAATGTGTGATGTTTAAACTGTTTTTAAATCAGGTCTTGTGAATCAAAGATATACTCTATCAGAAAAGAATAGAGTTGTCAAAATAATCTGAAAATGGGTTAAATACGTATAATGGCAATAAAAAAATAAGAAAAAATAAAAAAACAACACAATTGCTTAATCCATTTTTGAGCCTTCAGGACGGACTTCGAGCGAAAAAAACAAGCAGCGCGCGGTACAGGGCTTCAGAAAGACCGGGTGTTTCGTTTTCGAACGGGATGATGCAGATGTTAACGGCCGGCATGGGGGTTCGGGCCACTATGGGTTTTGCTGTTGTTTTGGCAGCGTATTTTTCCGGCCGGTCGCGGCGGTTGAGATGTTCGCAAAGTGTTTCAGCCAGCCGCTTCCCCCTGGCGCTTCTATAATAGTGGCCGATGGTGCCGCTGGTGGAACTTTCAAAGGAGAGCAGGAGGTCGGCGCCTGTTTTTGATACGCGCGCGATTTTTCGAGAGGTATCGGAACCGGCGCCGTTTTTCCCCGTCAGAATGACTTTCCCGCCGGCTTGTTCAATTCTTTTTTTCAGAATTGCGATGATCGGCAGGTCAGGTTTGAACGGATCCAGAATAATCTTTTTATTAAAAAAAATTCCCCGGTCAACAGGTTTCAGGACCAGGTTGTGAACGGTGACCTTGCCGGGAAGCAGTTGCGGACAGAGATTCAGGGGTAGATACCCCTGTTTGCGGATTTGATAACAGGCGTCGAAATCCGTTTGTGTCCGGTCATAGACAAAACCTCCGGCGTCAGAATAATCGACCGGTTGTTTATTCTTTAACAGGGCAGCACCGGTAACGGGACAGCCATCGGTGTTTCGCAGCGTTACCGTGAAGTACGCGTCACGGCTGCGGTCGCAGGTGACCGTGGTTTGGACCCGGACGCTGCCGGTTTTTATGTACAGGTGGACTGCACCCGGTTTTTCAGGAGCAATAAAGGTTGCCCGGGCATGCCCGTTCAGTGTTCGTGCCGTTTTCTCAAGAAAAAATCCGTCTGAAGCGGAAAAATGAATTTCAGTATGGTCGGCCACCGGTTTTTCCCATTGGTCCAGGACGGTAATATCCACCGGGTCTCTGGCGGTACCGTTTGCCGGAACAGCGGCAAACAGCGGACGGACAGTCATCCTGGCCGGGGGGCGGGATATATTAAATACGGTGCAGGCTTTTCGGGAGATGTTTCCGGCGCTGTTCCTGGCAGAGATACAAACGGTCTGTTGCCGATTTTCCAGCGGACCGGGGGGCGTATAGGATATTTTGTTGTTCTCATAGCTGAAGGATGAAATTTTTTGCCGGTTTAAAGACAGGAAAATATCTTTCCTGCGGATGAAGGCCCCGCTGTTGCCGGAATCCACCCGGGCGATGATTTCCGGGGTGGCTGTGTTTAAAACCGTGTCTTGCGGAGAGAGAATGGCTGCCGTGGGGATTCCCCTTTTAAAGTAGTTTAAAATTCCGAGAAAATATCCTCTGGCTTCGCGCATGACGGTTCTTTGAAAGGAAAGGGCTTTTTCGTTTTTACGGTTGGACATAAAAGAGGCTTCTCCCAGAACGGCGGTAGCGATGGTGTTGCGCAGGACATGAAAATTACCGGCCCGGATCGAGGCATTTTCGGTGCCGAGTGTTGTTCTCAGGGGGTTCAGCATTGCGCCCGCGGCATCGCGGGACTGGCCGGCATCGCCGGTTTTGTAAAAAAGAATCAAATCGTTGATCCGTCTGTTTTTTATTGCGGCGTTATGGTGAATACTGAGAAAAAAGTCGGTATTTTTGGTGTTGCTGAAATCACAACGTGCTTGCAGGTCTTTTTTTAAATTAAAATCTTTTTGTGGATAAACGCATCCATCCGTATGGCGGGTCAGGAAGGGAACCGCTCCGGCCGCTTTTAAAAGTCCCCATAAATGAAAAGCCACCCCTAAATTAACCTCTGATTCTTTCAGTCCCATTTTTCCCACAGCACCGCTTTCCGTTCCGCCGTGACCGGGATCCAGAACAATGACTTTTTCCCTGAGCGGAGAAGTGTCCAGTCCCGAAAGGTCAAAGGCCGTGGGCGGCGGCAGCCGGTAGCGTGAGCAGGCGCAAAAAAGAAGCAAAAAGCAAAAAAACGTCAGCAACAAATGTTGTTTAGAAACAGCCGGGGATTGCATGAGGTAACCGGGTTGTTGTGATCCATTGCATTTTTCCGATTCTTTTGTTTATAATGGAGCCGGTGATTAATCAAGCAAAATATGGTCCGGTTCGATTTTTTTCGAAACAGGAGCAATCGTTTTATGCTGGATATCGTGATCAAAAATGCGGCGGTGATCGACGGCAGTGGTGCCGAAGCCGTGGTTTCAGATGTTGGCGTCAAGGGAGATCTGATTGCCGGCATGGGTCGGATACCGAACCGGGAAGCGGTCGTATCCATCGACGCCGACGGGCTTACCCTGTGTCCCGGGTTTATTGATGTACATTCCCATTCCGACTTTAACATTCTGGCCGAACTCTCCGGTGCGTCAAAGGTGCGACAGGGGGTGACCACTGAAGTGTGCGGCAACTGCGGGCTTTCTGCCGTGCCGCTTTCCGGGCCATACAGACAGCAGCGCGAAAAGGATATGCAGACACTGGGGGTCACCATTGGCTGGTCCGACTTAAAGACCTATTGCCGGGTGGTGCAGCAGAAGGGGCTGCTCGTCAATATTGTGCCGCTGATCGGGCACGGAAATCTGCGGGGGGCGGTGATGGGCTATGCCGGCCGGCCGGCGTTCGCTGCCGAGACGAATGAAATGCAGGAACTGCTGAAGCGGGAACTCGCCGCCGGCGCCTGGGGGCTATCCAGCGGACTTATTTACCCGCCCGGTGTTTATGCCGAAAAGGAGGAGCTGATTGCGCTGAACAGGGTGGTCAAGGCTTTTCGGGGCATTTACACCACGCACATGCGAAGTGAAGGCGATGGGCTGCTGGAAGCCCTAGATGAAGCCCTTTTTACGGCTGAAGCCGCCGGGGTGCCTGTCCAGATATCTCACTTGAAAACGCTGGGTGAAAAGAACTGGCATAAACTTCCCGCTGTTTTTAAAAAGATTGAACAGGCACAAAAAAGGGGGGTCCGGGTTACGGCAGACCGCTATCCCTATGTTGCCAGCAGTACCGGTCTCGATGCGCTATTGCCGGCCTGGGCCTGTGCGGACGGCACGCGAGCGGAGATTGCCAGAATAAAATCAGCGGACCACCGGAAAAAAATTTTTGCAGAGGTACTGACCCATTACACGGAAAAAGAGCTCTCGGAAACAGTCTTGATTTCACGGGTTGTTTCCGAGAAAAACCGGAAATTTGAAGGCCGGTTCATGGGGGAAACGGCCCGGATTCGAGGTCAGGCGCTGAAAGAGGCGTTTTTTGATATTTTAATCGAAGAAGATCTGGCGGTGGACGCTATTTTTTTCAGCATGAACGAGAAGAACCTGAAGCAGATTCTGCTGAAAGAATATGTGATGCCCGGTTCGGATGCCGCTGTCTGGGGCACCGAAGGGCCCCTGGCCGCGGGGCATCCCCATCCCAGGGCCTTCGGCACTTTTCCCCGCTTTTTGCAAAAATACGCCCTGCAGGAGCATCTTTTTTCGCTGGCAAAAGCCGTGCATAAAATGACGGCTCTTCCGGCCCAGACTTTCGGGTTGAGGGACCGTGGATTTATTCGAAAAGGGTTTAAGGCGGATATGGTAATGTTTGATCCGCAACGTCTTTTCGACAAGAGTACCTATGCAACCCCGCACCAGTACCCGGAAGGAATTGCTGGTGTGATGGTGAACGGAAAGTGGGTGGTAGACAGAGGGGCGGTTACCGGCGCGAGACCCGGAAAAGTGCTTTTAAAAACAAGGGACATCTGAAGCCTGTTATGAAAAGGAGATGTTTTTTTCCAGAGTCATGAAGTCGATGGCGGCCGACAGGCTGTCGGCAAAAAGGTCGCTGCTGTTACAGTCCTCCTCTTCAACAATGAAGTTGATCACGTTTTTGCCTTCTGCCGAAGATGCCAGGAAAAAATTGATCGGATTTCCTTCACACAGGACAAACGGGATCAGTCTGAAGTCCGGCCTTGATGCTTTATAGCTGCTCATGGGGCGACCTCTTTTTTTGGGTGAACAAGGAACTGCCGATTACTACCCTACTTATCGACATAAAGGTTTTGGGCCTTAGTATTTTATTTCAGACTCTGTGAAATGTTTGACAATTTATTTGAAAAATAATAGCATATGTTTTGAATTGATAATGTTTTAAGGGAGTTTAATGTGAAAATAAACAGAAGAATGGCGCAAAAACTGATTACCGTAGGGCCTGATGCGAATGTTCTGGATGCCTTGGGTCTTTTGCACCAAAATTCGATCAGACATTTGCCTGTTCTGGATAAAAAAAAGTTTGTCGGCTTTTTGTCGGAGACGGATATTCGCCAGGTGCTGCTGCTGCCCGGTGGAAAGGATATGAAAATCGGGGAAATGATGAACCGGGAACCCCTGACGATCGGTCCGGAGGAAAATCTGGAAGATGCGGCCCGGCTGATTTACCGCTATAAAATCGGCGGGTTGCCGGTGCTGGACAGGGGAAAGCTGGTGGGTCTGATTACGGTGGGTGATATCCTGGGCGCCTTTATCGAAATCATGGGGGTGCTCCAGGCCAGTTCGAGAATCGATGTTCTTTTGGGAAAAAGTTCCGGCGCCTTTGAAGACGTGTCGCACCTGATCAAGTCGGAGGGGGGAGAAATCATCAGCATGGGCATGGGAAGTGTTCCCGAGCAGGAGGGAAATATCTGTTTTTTCAGGCTGAAAAAATGTGATGTGAACCGCCTGGTGGATGTGATTAAAAACAACGGTTATGAAGTGGGCGCTGTTATTGAATAATGACCTGTTTATGGATAAGGAATTGAAATGCCGGCAAAGCGAAAACCCGCCATCAGAAAGACATCCGTAACGCCGCTTGCGGTTTTTAGTAATCCCCGTCCCGGCCGTGATTACGAAATAGAGATCGAAGCGCCTGAGTTTACCTCAGTCTGTCCCAAAACCGGACAGCCCGATTTCGGCGCGGTGGTGGTCCGGTATGTTCCGGACCGGAGGTGTATCGAGCTGAAAAGCTTTAAGTATTATCTGCAGCAGTTCCGGAACCAGGGGATTTTTTATGAAGCCATCACCAACCGGATCCTGGATGACCTGGTCAGTGCCTGTTTGCCCAGATTCATGGAAGTGACCACCCGCTGGCGCCCACGGGGCGGAATTTCCACCAATGTGACGGCCGTTTACAACAGGGATGCGAAGTAACCGCTGTTGCCTGCCTTTTAGCCCTTGTAAAAGTTTTTGATTTGCTGCGCTACATATTCGAGCTGCGTTTTCTTGAGCTCGGGGAACACCGGAAGTGCCAGTGATTCTTTTGACGCCTTTTCGGATTCCGGAAAATCACCGGCCTGATACCCCAGAAAACTGAAGCATTTCTGCAGATGGAGTGACAGGGGATAATAGATGGCGCAGCCGATGTCGTGATTCGAAAGATGTACTTTCAGGTTGTCCCGGTCTTTGGCCCGGATCACGAACTGATTGAAAACGTGACGCACATCTCCTTTTATTTCCGGCGGAGAGATGTGCTCCAGCAGGCCCAGTTCTTCGAACAGGGTACGATATGCGGCAGCGTTTTGCGCCCGCTTTTTTGCCCAGGTGTCCAGGTAAGGGAGCTTGATCAGTAGAACAGCGGCCTGCAGTGCGTCCAGTCTTCCATTCATGCCGATATAACGGTGAAAATAGGTTTCACCCATACCGTGCATTCTCAGGCTTTTCAGTTTTTTGGCAGCGGTGCCGTCTTTCGCCGTGATCATGCCCCCGTCACCGAAACCGCCGAGATTTTTTGAGGGAAAAAAGGACAGACAGCCGAAGTCGCCCGCGGCGCACGATTTTTTTTCCTGTCCGTTGATGATGCAGGAAGCGCCCAGGGCCTGAGCGGCATCTTCGATAACCGGAATATCGTGTTTTTGGGTAAGGTCAAGGATCTTTTCCATGTCCGCACACTGTCCGTACAGATGCACCGGGATAACGGCCTTTACAGACCTTTTTTCATCTTCTGAGAGGGAAAGGATCAGCTGTTTCAACTTTTCCGGATCCATGGTATAGGTCACCGGATCAATGTCCACAAAAAGAGGGGTTGCCTGCAGTCGGCAGATGGAGCCGACCGTGGCAAAAAAGGTATAGGGGGTGGTGATGATTTTGTCTCCCGGCCGGACATCCAGCGCCATCATGGCAAGCAGCAAAGCGTCCGAACCTGAATTGACCCCCACCGCATGGGCAGCGCCGCAGTAAGCGGCAATTTCCTGTTCCAGTTTTTCCACTTTGGGGCCCAGAATAAAGCTTTGACTTTGAATGACCTCGTCTATGGCCGGCGTGATGGCATTCTTGATGGTCTGGTACTGGGGTTTCAGGTCAAGTAGTGGTACTTTCATCAATTTTCTCCCTGGTTGAGATTTTTGCATTTAATCCTGACAGTATAAGCAATAAGCTTTCCGTTGACAATATATAAAGTCGGAGGTGCTTGTAATAACAGAAATTTCAGAGGGTGTGGTTAATTAAAAATGGAATTATCGAATTGTTAAAAATGATAATTAACCCAAATAAATTGATTATATTATCCTTTAGTGTCAAATAAATCTATAATTTTGCAATTAATGCTTTTTAAAGTCAAAAATTTAATCATTTATTTTATTATTTGTAATATAATAACATAATATTGAAAATTGTTCTAGCGCAGGCAGGATAAGACTTCTGCAGCAAAGCGTGCCGGTGAGAAGCGTTTACCGGCACAGGGCTTTAATGCATTTGATGGCTGTTTCGGTTTCCTGCGGGGACAGCTTTCCGACGCGGCGGTACTGCACAATTCCCCGGCAATCGATAACCAGGATGTTGCTTGCATCCTTTTTCAGGTCCAGATCGCGAAACATTTTGCCGGTGCGGTCATCGTAGAGGGGCAGGCCCAGTTTTTTTGCATTCTTCTGGACCTCAGCGATGCAGTAGCGGTCAAAGGGCCAGAGGAATTCGAAACAGCTGATCACCGCGAGGACAGTGACCGGGCTGTTGTCTGTTGCATGATCGGGAAATGCTTTCAGGACCTGCTTTTTAAAATGATTGTTGACGGAGACCCGGTCTTTTGATTCATAGGTCAGGATAATGACGCGACCGGCCAGTTCGGAAGAATGCAGTCTTTTATCTTTGCCGGCGTAGACCGTAAATGACGGAATTTTATCCCCTTCCGACAGGGCGTTTGTTGTTTCGGGGGCCGGAAACACGGCAAGCATCAGGAGAAAGATCTTCAAAAAATGTTTTGATTGTAAAGTGTTCAGGCTTTGATAACCCATTTTTGATTCCTTTTTGCGTTTTCGGATTTTTAGCGGTTTTTCCCGAAAACAGATTGTTTCGGCAAATATTTCAGTTGTGATCCAGGGGGCCGTGTTTTCCGGAAGCGCAGAAAAACATGATCCAGACCAGACAGAACGCTGAAACCACCATTGGATAAAACAGGGATTTGATCGAAGAAAATTCGATGATCCACCCGGTCACCAGCGGTCCCGCGATACATCCCATGCCGTAGAAAAAACTGAACGAAGCATTGGCCGCGCCCATTTTGTCCGGGGTGATAATATCCGCGATGTAAGAGAGCGCTACCGGATAAAGAGCGCCGGCCACCAATCCCACTATAAATGTCAAAAAACATACCGAGAAATAGCTGCTGAAAACATTAAAACCCGTTGTGGCCAGCAGCAGCAGTCCTGCACAGCCCCTGAGCACGGTCAGCTTTCCCATTTTGTCCGCCAGTTTTCCCGCGGGAAAGGGCGAAACAGCACCGCCCACAGCGAACAGGGTAAAAACGATGCCGAGTTCTTTCTTCCATATGCCCAGGTCGGCCAGGTAGAGTGCCAGAAAGGTTCCGATGGATACTTCAACAAGCGCGTAGCAGGCAGCCGCTGCGAGGGGAATGGTCAGTTTGCCCATCAGTTTGGAAAAGCCCCACCTGTTTTTTTTCACCGTTACCGGAACATTGTCATAAATGATGACCATGATCAGAAAAGCGGTGAGGCAGCAGAAGCTTCCAAATAGAAACGGTATCCGGTGGTTCACCGCGTACAGACTGGTGCCGATGATGGGGCCGACGGCAAAGCCGACGGCGAAAACCACCCCGTAAATACCCATGTTGGTGGCGCGTTTTTCTGCCGGTGAAATAATATTAATGGCGGTTTCCGTGGGCGCGAACAGCAGTGCTGTGCCGGTTCCCTGAATGATCCGGACCAGATAAAACAGGGAAGGTTCGGTGATAAAGGGCATGACCAGGAAAGCGATACCGAAGACGGCCAGGCCTGAGAGAATCAGTATTTTTGAACCGATCCTGTCGATCAGCCGGCCCAGAAAAATGGTGGTCAGGGTGAACGACAGGAAATAAAGGGTTTGAATCTGACCGATGGAAGCGACAGAAGTACCGATTTTTTGCAGGAGCAGTGGTAAAACCGGTGAAACAAAGCTCATCCCAAAGGCCATCAAAAAAACGGTTATAAAAATAACAATAAGATTTTTTTCCATGATGAAAACAATTCTGTCGGCGGGAAAAATTACAGAATCGTACTTTGAGTTATGGGTTGATTGAATTCACAATACACTTTTGTTACTGCCAACGCGCGGCGCTTTCCGATCAAAACAGAGAATAGGATTCATCAGCATTTTGGTAATCCGTATACCCGGCCACCCGCTCTCCGTCGACATGTATTTCAACGGTAACGGTTCGGATTTTTAACAGCTCGGTTCGGGTTGCGGAGACATAAAGCTCGCAGCCCCGCGCCGCGGTAAAGCTTAATGTCCAGGGCGGGCGGACATTTTCAACATCCTGTATTCTGCCGAATCCGTCCCGGTAACGGATATCAATGGTTTTGTCTTCGCAGTAGACGCGGTATTCCACGTCGTAAAAAGCCGGCGCAATATCGCAGCCGAACAGCTTAAAAATACAGAATAAAATCAGAAAAACCGGGATAATCCAAAGCTTTGAATGAAAGCGCATTTTTTTACCTGCCGGAATGGATGAGGAAATATGCCCTCAGGCTGTTTTTTTTACTGCTGGGCAAAGATACCATGTTCCGTAATTTGTTGTCAATGCAGCCAGGCAAAAAATCAGAAGCCATAAAACAAGACCCCGCATTTTGAAACACGGGGTCTTATCCTGTATGGTTGGGAACACCGGCCAGTTAACCCGAAAGAGTATTTACCCGCTGGCGTCCACTGTTTCAGGTGTTACGGTCTATAATCCGCACTCTTGTTCACAAGGGTCGCTGCCGCAGCCGCCGCAGCCCGGATCTTCATCACAGACATCGCCGATACCGTCACCATCGGCATCGAGCTGCTGGGTGTTACAATCCTCCGGGCAGTTGTCGCACAGATCACCAATCCCGTCACCGTCCAGGTCCAGCTGGTCAGGATTTGCTGCTTCGGGGCAGTTATCGAGTTGATCGCCGACGGCATCTTTGTCGGTATCCGCATCGCAACCCACGTCACAGGTTCCGCCACAGCCGCTTTCACAACCCGGATCAGGATCACAGGCGTCACCGATGCCGTCTTGATCTGCATCGCCCTGTAGATCATTGCACAACAGTCTGCAGTTGTCGCAGAGATCATCTACGAGATCAAAGTCACTATCAACCGTGTCGCTATCGCAGGCATCACCAATGCCGTCGCTGTCGCAGTCGATCTGGTGCGGGTTGAAGTCGTTAACACAGTTGTCGCAGGCATCACCGACAGTATCGTCATCCGTATCATCCTGGGACGGATTTGCAATTTCAGGACAATTATCGATTGTATCGTCTACCGCATCATTGTCAAAATCATTGGGGTAATCGTCACAGGCATCACCGATCATATCGTTGTCCGTGTCTTCCTGACCGGGATTCGCGTCGTCCGGGCAGTTATCGACACAGTCCGTGATTCCATCGGCATCGAAGTCGCTATCGGCAATACCGCAGCCGCAGATGCCCGGATCGGTCTTGTTGGGATCTGTCGGACAGTTGTCAATACAGTCGGGGGTGCCGTCGCCGTCTGTATCGGTATCGGCAATACCGCAGCCGCAAGCGCCCGGATCAATCTTGTTGGGATCATTGGGACAGCCGTCAATGCAGTCGGCAGTGCCGTCGCCGTCGGAGTCGGTATCAGGGGTGCCGCAGCCGCAGGCGCCCGGATCAATCTTGTTGGGATCATTGGGACAGTCGTCAATGCAGTCTTCCGTACCGTCGCCGTCTGTATCGGTATCGGCCACACCGCAGCCGCAGACGCCCGGGTCGGTCTTGTTGAAATCGTCGGGGCAGCCGT
>Ga0272441_10004288_pt1 | contig 26083 bp, 24 predicted proteins | sample SSMProp6N_FD_193582 | JGI IMG/M metagenome (GOLD analysis project Ga0272441, IMG submission 193582) | Marine sediment archaeal communities from Little Sippewissett salt marsh, Falmouth, MA, United States - SSM-Prop-6N | ecosystem: Environmental > Aquatic > Marine > Wetlands > Sediment ...
TTATCGAGCAATTCTGGCAGATCATCCATTCTCGACAAGGTCTGCATTACGGCTATGTCAACCATGCCGGAGGGTTTCTTTTTTCCTCCGCCTATCTGTCCCGGCGCCTTCCCTTTGATTTTCAAAAGTTGTTCCGTTTGCTCCAGCCACTGCCTGAGAAGTTCTGTTCTGTGAACCAATATCAGAGTGCTGACTCCTCTGTTTGCTATAAGGGCCACCGCTGTAACCGTTTTCCCGAAAGCGGTCGGAGCGCATAGAACTCCCGTATCGTGTTGCAGCATTTTCTTTACAGCAGCCTGTTGATCCTTGCGCAGCTTGCCCGTGAATTCCACGTCAATTTTGCTCCCGTGTTCCCGTTCGTCGCGCACCCTTGGTGTTACTCCGTTTTGATCAAGCAGTTCAAGCGCGGGTTCAAGACACCCCCTTGGAATGCCGATGTGCTTTGGATGATTTTCGGCGCAACTGATGATACGGGGTTTATTCCAGACGGAAAATCGCATTGCCTGGGCTTTGTAGAATTCCGGATTTTGAAAAGCGGAAAGTCTGATCAACCGGTTGGAAAGGGGTTGCGTGAGGTCTTTTTTTGGGAAAAATATCTGGTTGGCGATAACCATTTCTAGCTCAGCGGGAAGGGGCCGGGGAAGTAATGTTGTTTTCTTTTCCGGGCGTTTCCATGGAGTTTCTTCCTCAGGTGAAGCACCTATGTCCAGATCGTTTTCTCCGAACCCGGTCCTGAGAATAGCATCGCCAAGAGCTTCAGCGGGCAAGGGGGTTACGGAATCAAGGTAATTCCATTGATCTGGGAAGGGAACAAGTGAGTCATCCAAGAAAACCGTGCGATTTTGTTCTATTCGTTTTCCCTGCAGGGGAAGGGCGATCAAGTTGCCGAAGCCCCCTTTAGGCATTTTATCCTGGTTGGGGAAAAACCTGTCATAACTGTTGAAAGCAAGTTGTCTGTTTGAAGAACATGTGTAGCTTATCAGGGCAGATCCCAGCCTCCGGGCTTCTCTGGCTGGAACAGATTCGGAAAAGAATATCCAGACATGAGCGCCCTTGCCGGAACGTGAGATCTCTCGTGATGCCGGGATTTCAAGCTCTCTGCAAGCCCGGATAAAGGCAAGGGAATCCTCCTGCCATTCCTTGCCGTCAAAATCCGCCGCGAGAAAGAAACAATTCTCGTTTTCCAGAAGAGGATAGACTCCTATTGTCCGGCGACCCGACAGATGTTCGTCGATAACCTTATCGCTGATTGGGATCAGATCCCTGTGCAGGCACTCGGCGCATCTAATATTCCGTTTGTCACAGATACCCGGTTTCCACTCGTTTCTGCAGGCGGGAGAGTAACCGGACCTGCCTTTGGCGGATTCCCAGCGAACAGCAAAAACATCGGGTCGGCCTTTGAAGAGGCCCCGGAACAGTCTGATTTTATTCTGATCTGAAATGATCTTGCGCTCTGAACAGGGTTTTGTGTTAAGTGTAGGGGGATGAGGGGTGTCGTTGAAGTCGATACCATGGCTGGTTAATATCGCCTTGAGGCGTTCGTTTTCTTTTTTCAGGAAGTCGAGTTCTTCGGACATGACGGCGAATTACCCTATTCCCCGGTAGGCGTCGCTGCGATGGGCGATTCTAAAGTCGATTGAAGCAAGTTCCTTGACAGCCGCGTTTTTTATCTCGATGTTCCAGGTAGCTTGGTTCAGATCTTCAGGTCTTTTTTGACTTTTTCCCATGTAGTAGACGGCTCACAGCGGCGATCTTCAATGACTTGAAGGTCCTCGGACGTTTCTTTTTCGATAGAGTATTTTAGAAACGCGGCGTAACTGATGACTTTATCGACTTCTTCGCTGGGAAGGGTTTTTATCAGCCCGTTCAGTTTTTTTTGCTCCTCGACTTGCTGTTTCATGCGTCACACTCCTTACCGGGATAAATTCTGGGGTTATTTTATCATTTTGCGGAAGAACCAGCTGACAGATATCAGTAGGCAAACAGAAAGAGCAGGTCAAAGGCAAGGGCTTTTCACCACAGAGGTCGCAGACGAAGTACCCGGAGCGAAGCGGCAGGGTGGGGAACAGAGAGAAGCAACATCAAAACCGATATCGTTATTTGAGGGGCAAGGGCAAAAAACCAGGAGGCAACAGGAGGCTGGAAACAGGATGCAGAAAAATCAACACCTAACCCGAGACCTCCGCCGGTAGGCGGACTGTAAGCCTCGTCGCCGGTAGGCGGATTCGGGGTGACAGGCAAAAAACCAAGAGGGAGGCGTTAGGGGTGAGGAGTGAGGAGAAACTTCAAAAGCAACCCCGAGATTCATCCTCCCTTTGGTCGTCAGAATGACAAGCAGGGGCAAGAAGACGATGGCGGGAAAGATCTGAATTGCGGAGCTTTGCCGCAGGTTGGGGTGTTTATTTCAGGGTTTTCTTGATGGACCTGTATCTTGAATCGGCTTTTTGATAAAAGTTCTCTCTTGTGCCTACCAGAAGCACAAGGCACACTTTTTCTTCGGGCGCGATATAGTAGGCGACGCGCCATTGTCCGCTACCCTTGAGGGAAAAGTGAAGGGATCGTACTTTCGCCAGCGAGCCTTCAAGGACATCTCCTGCGAGAGGTTCTGATTCAAGGATCCTGATCTTTTCCAGAATGGTTTTTACATTGGGTCTGCACGCCTTGCTCTTTAGATCTTTTATGGCGCCGGTGGTAAATTCTACGGAATATTCCCTATCATCCTCACTATTCAAGGTCTACTCCAAGTTCGGCGGCGATATCCCCAAGGCCAGTGGTCTTGCCCTCCGCGTGTTCTTTTGCGGCGTCAAATGCCAGGGCGTCAAAAGGGTTGATCGCTTTTTTCAGGACAAAACGTTCGGGTTGTTCCTGCAGGAAAAGCGTATCGCCCGGTTTGATCCCAAGATTTTTGCGGAGCTTGTTAGGAAGAGTTATTCGGCCTTTTTCATCCACTTTCAAAGAGACGGCAGGCATCTTTGTCACCACCCTGGTGGGATTTACCCACATAATATTATAGTTCAATGGTACAAGTATTGCAAAGGCAAGGGGGCAGGAAACGGAAAGGCGATGAACCAGTAAACGGTGAACGGTGAACGGGAAAGCAGGTGCGAGATTTCTCTCCGCCGGTTGGCGGATTCGGGATGACAAGCAGGGGCAAGGGCAAAACCTTCTTTCACCACAGATAAAAACAGGAGGCAGGAGTCAGCGGGCAGGCGGCAGAGAAAGCAAGAGCAAAAGCTTGCTCACCACGGAGGGCACAGAGAGCACAGAGAGAAACAAAAGCTAATGTCATGTGTTAGAAGCCTACCGCTGAAACCAAACCTTCTTTCACCGCAGAGGTCGCAGACGAAGTACCCGGAGCAAAGCGACAAAGTGGGGAAACCGAGAAACGATATCTTTGGAAAAAGCAAAGCGCAATAACCTGGTCTTTGTCTTGCGCCTGGCTCTGCGACACAGTTTCCGGGGTATACATTTGTTTTTACATACAGGATGTTGGTTTTGACCTTGTTCTTCTCTGTGGCCCTCTGCGACCTCTGTGGTGAATAGCCCTTGACTACAGGGGCCGGGGGAGGCGCCCCGGCCCCTGTGTTGTCTCAAACAAGAAAGCCTCTGCGTTAGATGCAGGCGGGTTCGCGGAAGAGGTCGCCTTCTTCGAACCGGCAGAAGCGGAAGTTGTGAACGTCGATGAAGGGCTCTTCGCCCATGATGATCTCGGTGACTATCCTGCCTGCGGACGGGGCGAACTGCAGCCCGTGGCCGCTCCATCCTGCGTCGATGATGAAGTTTTCTACCGGGGTTTTGCCCAGAATGGCCTGTTCGTCGGGAGTGATGCCGTAGGGTCCGGTCCACTGACGCACGACCCTTACGCCTGAGAGACATGGCATTTTGGCGACGACCCTCTGCGAGACTTCTTCAAGGAAATTCCAGGAACCGTAGTAACTGGTGTCTTTTTTCTCGTTGGGGTTGCCCCACCCCAGCATGAATGTGCCGTTGGGACACTGTTTCCAGTAGCTTCCGTCGTCGAGGCAAAGGGTCATGGGGTGTTTCATCCTCTCGACGGGTTCGGTGATGAGTATCTGGTGACGTTCGGGTTCGATGGGTATCTCAAGGTTGCACCATTTGCCTACTTCGGGCGCCCAGGCGTTGGCGGCGCAGACAACGGTCCCCACTTCCCAGTTGCCTTTTGATGTTTTTACTCCCCAGACTTTCTGGCCATCGGACATAAGACCGGTGACTTCGGTTTTTGTGTGTATTTCGGCGCCTTCGCGTCTGGCGGCATCGCCGTAGGCAAAGGTCATTGTGTGCGGGTTTACGTGTCCGTCCTTCTGGTTGAAGCTGGCGCCCAGCATGCCCTCTACGTTAAGACCGGGGGCGACTTCCTTGATGCCTGCGGGGTCGAGGATGACCGAATCCACGCCCAGGGAGTTCTGCAGGGCCACGTTCTTTTTAAGCTGGTCAAGCTGCGAATCGCTGTAGGCTATCCACAGGTAACCGGCGGGGTCATATTCGAGGTCCGCCTTGTAGCCGAGTTCTTCCTGCAGGTGCGGTATTTTCTCCATGTTGTAGATGGCCAGCCTGCAGTTGATCTCGGTGCCGAACTGGTAGCGAAGACCTGCGGCGCTTCTACCGCTTGAGCCGGAAGAAAGATAGTCCCTTTCAAAGAGAACTACCCTTAGCCCGCGTTTTGCAAGGTGCCAGGCAATTGAACAGCCGTGTACCCCGCCACCGATAATCGCGACATCCGCCGTGTTGCTTCCCATGGACTTGCCCCTCCCTCAATTTGCCTCAATTTCCATGCGTGCATATAATCTTAAAGACGAAATTCCTATATACTGTTGCCGATTGTATTGATATATCACATCCTAGTCAAACGAATTTTGTAACCTTTGGTTCGTACGGTAAACATAAGTGAACCGAATTCCACAAGGGAGGCAGTGTATATGCAGTTTGAACGAGCTACGGCGGTAGTGGATACGCATACCGGGGGGGAGCCTACACGCATCATAATCGGAGGCGGCCCGTTCCTTAAGGGCAAAACGATGGGCGAGAAATGGACATATCTGAAAACGGAACTTGGTGATTTCAGGGATTTCGTGATGCACGAGCCCCGGGGCCATTCGGATATGTTCGGCGCCTTTCTGACCGCACCGGTGAGGGACGATTCGCATTACGGCGTTATGTTCATGGATTCGGGCAGCGGCGTTTCGATGTGCGGCCACGGCTCCATCGGCACGGCGCATACGCTGGTCGAGATGGGCATGGTTCCGCGCACGGAGCCGGAGACCGAGGTGGTGCTGGACACACCCGCCGGCCAGATCAAGCTTATGGTGGAATATAAAGACGGTGTGGTAGGCGACGTAACACTGGCGAACGTTCCGTCTTTCGTCTACAAACAGGATGTAGAACTGATGATCCCGTCGCTTGGAAAAAACATTCACCTTGATATCTGCTACGGCGGTAATTTCTTCGCCATAGTCCACGCCGACCAATTGGGACTGACGCTCGACAGGGAAGAAGTGCCCAAACTGCTGGCGCTGGGGCTTGAGGTAATGGATGAAGTTAACGACAAGGTAAAGGTGGAGCACCCGACGGAAAAACACATCAATACCGTGGGGCTGACGGAGTTCAGCCTGGAACGTCCCGGCAAGCCGACGAAAAACTGCGTTATTTTCGGGGAAAGCAACGTAGACCGCTCACCCTGCGGCACAGGCACATGCGCCAAGATGTCATGGTTGGCCGCCAAGGGCAAGCTGAAGCCGGGTGAGGTGTTCGAGCACGAGAGCGTTGTGGGAAGCGTTTTCCGCGGTTCGTACAAACCGGGCCCGAGGGTCGGGGATTTCGAGACAATTCTGCCGTTCATCAGGGGACGCGCCAGTATTACGGGTTTCAATTTCCTTATGAAACAGAAGAACGACGAGATGGGTAACGGGTTTTTGTTGCCGAAGTAAAGGCCGTTAGGCGTTAGGGGTGAGGGGTGAGGAAGATCAGGGTCAAAAGCGAGATTTCTCGCTTACGCTCGAAATGACAGCAAGGGCAAGAGCAACAATTTGCTCACCACAGAGATCGCAGAGGACACAGAGAGAAGCAACACCACAATATCTTGTATAGAAGCAGGGGCTTGGGTGTTATCCCGAATCCGCCAGCTGGCGGAGAGGTCGTATCCGCCGGTGTTGAAACCTGCTTTTTCTCACGTCTTACGTCTAACGTCTTACCGAGCTATGGAGACCGAGATTTCTCGGCGCTTCGCGCTTCGCTTCTCGAAATGACAGCTGAAGCCAGGAGACGATTGCTGATGGCGGGGTTCGGGATGACATCAAGGGCCTTGATCCTCCCTGACTCCTTACGCCTTTACTCCTCACTGGTTCTTGGCGATTACAGTTCCACGGTTCCTTTTTGAATGACCCTGAGGGCGGCGTCGGTGGCGGCGGGATCGTACAGAGAGCCGCGGCCTGTTGTTATTTCGTCCAGGGCGGCCCGCAGGCCGAGGGCGGTGCGGTGAGGCCGGTGTGAGCACATGGCCTCAAGTACGTCGGCTACGGCCAGCACCCGGGCCTCGGGCAGTATCGAGTCGCCCATCAGTCCGTTAGGGTAGCCGCTGCCGTCCATGCGCTCGTGATGCTGCCGGATTATGTCGGCTACGGGCCAGGGGAAGGATATTTCCTTTACGGTTTCCGCGCCCACCTCCGGGTGGGCGCGTATCATTCTCATTTCCATTTCCGACAGTTTCGAGGGTTTGCTGAGTATCTCGGCGGGAACGTTCAGTTTGCCTATGTCGTGAATGAGCCCGGTTAGATACAGGCATTGCACCTGCTCTTCGTTCATACCCATTTCGCGGCCAATGGCGCGCGCCAGTTCCGAAACTTTTTCCTGATGGGTGGCCGTGTAGAGGTCGCGTATTTTTACGGTCCCCGCAAGCACGCGGACAGTTTCCTCCACCTGGTTCTGCAGCCTGATGTTGGCCTCGCGCAGCGACTCTTCGGCTTTTTTGCGCGGCGTTATGTCGCGACCCACCGACTGGTACTCAAGCACTTCGCCATTTTCGTCGAAGATAGCCGTATCGGCCCACTGCTGCCATCGTTTTTCTCCCGATGGAAGCACCGTCTCCTCTTCCACGACGGACGACGGGTGATCCGGGGTCAGCGCTTCCAGGTGTTCGTTCAATTGTGTGCGACACCCCCCGGGCAAGTGATGCGTAAACGAAACGCCCAGCAGGGACTCCTCGGTTTCGCCGTAGAACCGGCAGTAGGCCTCGTTGACGAATGTGATCAACAGATCGGGGGTAAAACGAACGATGAGGTCCTGCTGCTGCTGGACAATGGCTCTGTAACGGGTCTGGCTGGCCTTGAGTTCGGCCTCGGCGTGCTTGCGGTCGGATATGTCGTGATACAGGCCATATACGGCCGCAATGCGTTCTTTTACGGTGATCGGTATCCCCATACACATTACCGGGATCTTTGATCCGTCCCTGCGCTGCCTGACGGATTCGAAGGAAAACTCGGCTCCCGACGTAACCTGCGCGGTAACGCTTTTGGCCTCGTCCTGAAGGTTCAGGTCCCTCGCCACCATTTCGTCGAGGTCTCTGCCTTCCACTTCTTCTCTGGCGTAGCCGAACATCGTGCAAAAGGTCCTGTTGGCGCGGATGATACGCCCGTCGATATGCTGCACGACAATCCCCAGGGGGGCGTCCTCGAACAGTTTCTCGAAAAAAGCTCTGGAGTCAAAATAATCGCTGTTTTCCATAATAGCGGGATGCCCCCCTTTGTGAAAGACATGTCGTTATGGTTCAGTATAACAGAGGAACGCGCAGGCGGCAGAAAAGGCAGAATCCAAAACCGAACCTTCTCTCACCACAGAGATCACAGAGGTCACAGAGAGAAGCAAGACCTGAATTTCTGTATAAGGGCAGGACCGAGGGCGAGATCCCTCTTCCCTTCGGTCATCGGGATGACACCCGTATGTTTTGCTTCTACACAGATATAAGGTTTGGTATTTCTCTGTGACCTCTGTGATCCACCCTGCCGCTTCGCTCCGGGTACTTCGTCTGTGGTGAAAAAGCTTTGGCCCTTGCCCTTGCTTGTCATTCCGAATCCGCCAGCTGGCGGAGAGGTCGTATCCGCCGGTGTTGGAACCTGCTTTTTCTCACGTCTTACGTCTAACGTCTTACCAGGTTCCAAAACCCGAGATTTCTCGGCGCTTCGCTTCTCGGAATGACATCAAGGGCAAAGACGCCTATACTCCTGCCAATGGGAGGTTGGATACATGCGAATAGCGGTTCTTGTAAAACAGGTTCCCGATTCCGACGACGTGCAGATGGACGAAACAACGGGCACGATGGTCCGTGAAGGCGTGGGCGCGATCATCAACCCGCTGGACCTTAACGCCCTTGAGGCGGCCCTTGACCTTAAACGGAACAGAGGCGCCCTGGTTTCCGTGTTTTCGATGGGTCCGCCCAGAACGGAGGAAGCTCTTCGCGAGGCGCTGTCTCTTGGCGCGGACGAGGCTCATCTTGTTTCGGATAAAGCGTTCGCCGGAGGCGATACCTGGGCCACGGCCTTGACGCTGGCGGCCGCGCTGCGCAAAACCGGCCCGTGGGACATGATCCTTGCGGGAGAAAAGGCCACCGACGGAGAAACGGGACAGGTGGGACCGGAAACTGCGGCCCTGCTGGATGTACCCTGCTCCACTTACGTAAGCGAAATGGAGATGGGTGACGATTCCGTTATGGTGACAAGGTCGGTGGAAGACGGACTGGAACGCCAGCGGCTGCCGTTGCCCTGCCTTTTAACGGTGCTGAGGTCGCTGAACGAGCCTTCGATGCCGACGCTGTCGGGCAAGAAGCGGGGCCGTCGGGCAAAACTGCCGGTGATGAACGCGGATTCTCTGGACATATCGCCCGAAGGAGCGGGCCTCAAGGGTTCGGCCACCAGGGTGGTTAAGGTTTTCTACCCTTCGCTGACGAGGGACGGGGCCAGGTATTCGGGCAAAGACCTTGACGAGGGCGTCAACAGGCTGGTCGAAGAGCTCCAGAGCCGCGCCCTTATCCAGAGGGGTGAACGATCATGACCTTTGGAAGCGCGAACGGCCCCCTGCTTATTTTGGGAGAGGTTCGGGGAGGCGTTATTTCGGGCGTTACATGGGAACTTACCGGCAAGGCTCGCCAACTGGCCGACGAAGTCGACCGCGAGGTAGTGCTATTGCTGATGTCGAACGGGTTTAAAAACGACCCAGCCGGGGACGGATATCGCGGAGCCGACAGGGTGATAGACGTGCGGCATCCGTCGCTTGATCTTTTTAACCAGGAGGTACAGGCCAAGGTACTGCTTGAGGTTCTTCGCAACGAACAACCTTCGATGGTTCTGGCCCCTGCTACTTCGTCGGGGCGCACGGTGATGCCCATAGCGGCGGCAGGGGCAAAGACGGGACTTACGGCCGACTGCACCTGGCTTGAGATAGAAGCCGAAACCGGCCTGCTTCTGCAGACGCGCCCGGCCATTGGCGGCAACGTAATGGCTACGATACGCACACCGGATCATCTGCCGCAGATGGCCACGGTAAGGCCAAGAACTTTCGCCCCGCCTGAGCCGGACCCCGACAGAAAGGCCGACGTAGAAAAGCCCTTGTTGCCGGACGAATGTTTTGAAAGCCGGGTGGAGGCGCTTGGCTTTACACCCCACGAAGAGGACGCCGTGAACATCCAGGACATGGACGTTGTGGTGGCGGGGGGCAAGGGCCTGCAGAAGGCTGAATCGTTTTCCATGCTGCGAGAACTGGCGGCTCTGCTGAAAGGTGGAGTCGGCGCAAGCCGCGTGGCCGTGGACAACCGATGGATAGGCTACCCGCACCAGGTAGGCCTCAGCGGCAAGGTGGTTGCGCCCCGGGTGTACATCGCCGCGGGAATTTCCGGTTCTGTGCAGCACATGGCGGGCATGCAGACCTCGGAATACGTGGTGGCGATAAACAAGGACCCTGAAGCCCCCATCTTCAAAACGGCGGACCTGGCCCTGTGCGGAGACCTTTTCGACATAGTACCGCGCATCATCGCGGCGGTTCGCAGGGCGAAGGAGGAAGTCAGATGACCAGGTTCACGCCGATCGACGACAAGGCGATAAAAGAGCTGGAACGGATACTGGGTCCCCACAACGTAGCCGTCGACCCTGACAAAAGGCGCGCCTATTCGCACGACGAGGTGGGAACGCAGTTCTGGGACGCCGATCATCTGGCCGAGGTAGTGGTGTTCCCCGAAACCACACAGCATGTCAGCGCCGTTATGCGATACGCCTCTTCCCGGGTTATTCCGGTAACGCCGAGAGGCGCGGGAACGGGTCTTTCGATGGGAGCGGTGCCCGCCTTCGGCGGCATTGTAATGGCTTTTGACAAGATGAACAGGATAATAGAGGTGGACGAGGACAACCTTACCGTTACGGCTGAACCCGGCGTGGTAACGGCCGAGATCAACAAAGCCGCCGCAAGCAGGGGGCTGCAATACGCGGGAGACCCCTGCAGCGGAGACGCATCGTTCATAGGCGGCAACCTGGCGGAGAACGCCGGGGGCAACAAGGTGGTCAAATACGGGACCACCGGCGCCAACGTGCTGGGCATGGAGGTTGTGCTCCCCTCGGGCGAGGTTACCTTTTTTGGAGGTAAACGCCGCAAGGACGTTACGGGCCTGGACCTTGTGCACCTTATGGCGGGTTCGGAGGGAACGCTGGGCCTGGTGACAAAGATCATCCTTAAGCTTGTCCCACTGCCGGGAGGCGTTGTGGACCTGCTGGCGCCCTTTGCCACCGTCGAGGAGGCAATAGCATTTGTTCCACGTATTTTTTCGAGGGGGCGCATAATACCCGCTTCTGTGGAATTTATCGACCATACGTCTCTAGAGGTGGTTTCCCGCTATCTGGGGAGCGGCCTGCCCTACGGCGACGCCGGGGCTCACCTGATAATCCAGATTGAGGGCGCCGGAGGCGACGCGCTGGCCGACGAATACGAGCGCATCGGCGATCTGTGCATGGAATCGGGCGCTCTGGAGGTGTTTGTAGCCGACAACCGCAACTTCAGGGACAAACTGTGGAAGGCCAGAAAAAGCATTTCGGAAGCGGTTATGGCTTTTTACACGCGCTACGCCAAGGAAGATGTAGTGGTCCCCACTAGCGAGACACCGGCGCTGATGAAGGCGGTGCAGGATATTTGCGAGCGCTACGGGATCGAATCGGCCAACTACGGACACGTGGGCGACGGCAACATGCACGTGAACCTGCTGATGGAAGACGACAGGCCCGACTGGAAAACCGTTATAGAGTCGGCGAGGATCGACCTGTACAGAGCCACGGCTGAGCTTGGGGGCACATTGTCGGGAGAGCACGGCATAGGGCTCAAACGTAGAAAGTATATGCCGCTTTTCGTCGACGAACCGCAGCTGCGGCTGATACGGGAGATAAAAAGGGCTTTTGACCCGCAGGGCATTTTGAACCCGGGGAAGATAACACCGCCCGTGTAGCGTTTCCTTTTCTTCGGCCTGTTGCCCCGCTAAAGGGATGTTGGTATAATAGGGTGTACAAAGACAGGCTAAAGACAACAATAGGGAGGGACGCAAAATGGAGAGAAAGAGAGAGGTAACCGTCAAGAGCAACCTCGCCTGCACGTCAAACCTTTGCACGCTGGTGGAATACGACGTCCAGGCCCTGCGCGACCTGATAGACGATTTCGAAACAGGATGGGTGGAGAAGCAGAGCCACGGTAAATGCTGAAAAACAGTTAGGTGTAAGGTGTTATAAAGTTTGTGAGGAGTGAGGAGTGAGGGGTAAGGGGTCAGGAGGAACTTCAAAAGCGAAACCGAGATTTCCGCACCCTGGGCAAACCCGGCGCGCGCGATGCATGCGCCTGAAACGACAGGCAAAAACAAAAGGGGTAGAGAAGCAAGGGATTAAACCTCCTTACTCCTCCACCCCTTTCTCCTTACATTGGTTTTTAAAGCGAAAACATTCCCACGGCGAGGACGATGAGGCCGAAGGCGTAGGCGAAGAGGCCCCATGCAAGGGAAAAGAGCCTGGGTTTTTCCATGAACGGCGTCAGTACACCCCGGATCCACTGGTATTTGAAAAGCAGAAAGTACATTTTGGGAAGAGCCACGGTGATGAGAAGCGTAATGATCCAGGAAAATTTTACGGCCGTGGTGAGCTCCATGTACCAGGTCATGGCTACGATCAGCACCGTTACGGCCGCCACGGGCCACAGCCAGAAGGGCTGTTTCTCGGGCATTACCTTGTCGAACAGAAACTCTGTCCACCGCTCCCTCAGCAGAAAGACCACCACTCCCGCGGTCACCATCAGCACCCCAAGGATAAGGGCTAGAAACTTGAAGAAATACATTTCCGCTTCACCTCCCTGGTTTTGAAACGCGCTGCCTACCTGTAGCGTTACTGCTGCTTTGGTTCGTCGAGCGTTACGGTGTCTTCCGGGTATATCTGCTCGCAGACGCCGCTGTCGACGTCTACGTGGTACCAGTAACCCACCGGGTCGCCCACCTTGAATCCGTCTTCGTTGAGCCTTCTGAGGCTGTAACTTACAATGTATTCCGTGGCGCCTTCGCAGTTCTCTATGTCCCAGCCGGTCAGCTTGAACTTGCCTTCGGTGTTTACCCTGCTCACAAAGGCGTCTCTGCGGTCTTTGGTAAGCTGTTCCTTGACCATCTCTATGGCCTCGATCTTGTTGTTTATCTTAAGGTGGAACATAACGTAGGTCGCGAGGCAGGCAAGGGCAAAGACAGTGAAAATTATGATAATCTTTTTGCCGAAACCCCTGCGTCGTAGAATGTGCATCGGTCGAGTCACCTCCATGGGGTTATTATGACATAAATAAAACAGTTAGGAGTAAGGGGTCAGGAGTAAGGAGAAAAACAGAAACCCGAGATTTCCGCCGGTAGGCGGATGGCTGACTTCCGATGGCGGATAAAGCTTGTCATTCTGAGGAGTTTAACGACGAAGAATCTCGGTCTGATCCGGTTAGGAGTAAGGGGTTAGGCGTCAGGAGGAAATCAAAACCCGAACCGAGATTTCTCACTTTCCTAACGGAAAGGTTCGGAATGACAGGCTTTTTCGTCTAACGTCTCACGTCTCACGTCTTACGATTAGCGGAATCAAAACCAAAAAGGAGCTGAGGTTTTTTGAAGATAAAGGCCGGGATCATGCTGATGTGCCTCGTTGTACTCGTTTCGGTAGCCCCGCAGGCCGCCATGGCGGCGGAGGGCGCTTCTTCGACCTGGATGGAGGGCCTTGAGCAGGGCGACACGCTTCCAGACCAGTTCCTGTTTGGAGGCGAACCTCCCGGCCTTGAAGAGGTAAAGGAATCCTTTCTGAGACATTACGGGGCGGACCCCGAAACCTGGCCTGAGGAATTTCGGAAGATTCACAACATCCAGACAAAATGGATACAGCGCGCACTGTCAAGCTCCAGGTACAGGGGACAGTTCAGCGGTTCTGTCCTGGAAAGAATGAAGACCCAGCTTGATGATCCTGTGACCTACTGGTCGCGATGTCTCTACGAGGGCTGGGGATACGAAGAATGGTTCAGCGCCGACCATCTGACCCTGGGCGAGGTCCCCAGGGCCCTGCTCGACCGCTTTATGACAGAACTGTTCCCTCTTACCTGGCGCGACATACGCAGCGCCACCCGGGTTCAGGAATATATGCTGGACCTTCCCGACTCCAAATTCAAACCCTACAACAACTACGACCAGAGCGTCGCCTCCCGGCGTCGCAAAGACGTGCTGGCCTATAACGAAAGCATAGAAAAAACGGCGGAATTCTACAAAAAACAGAACGACTTCATGATGCTGGCCCTTATGCCGGAACGCATCGACACCAACTGGGTTGGCGACGCGGGGTTCGAGCGCTCCCTGGGCAGGCAGAAAAAGAAGCTGGCGTCGATAGTGGACTCTTTCATGAACGGCAGGGACATGCGTTTCAGGGAGGCCTTCTACAAACAGGTCCCTTCGCTTGCCTGGTCCTGGAACGAGGAGATATGGTCGGAGAACCACGTGATCCTCAACGGCAAGCCCTCTGCGATCACCGACGCCAACGACGCACTGGGGAACAGCACCAGGATCGAACACCCTTTCAGCAGCCCCAAGGTAACGATTACGGAACGCCGTGTGGTTTCCGGTCCGGCCGTACTGTTGCAGTGGAGCGCGGCTCCCGAGTTTTCACCGGCCTACGACAGGGGCGCGGTGATATCGAGAACGGGCCCCAGATACACGATAACGCTTAAGAAATACGGCGACACTCAAAGTTACGCCCTGACGCTTTATCTCAACAATATCTCGGGGTTCGGTCACGAGGTGGCCATAAGCCCGGCCGACGGCGCGGAATACACACCGCAGATATCGAGCGAAATACTCGACTCTTTGTGCGACGCCTTTTTCGCGGCGGCCGACGCCGTTTACGGACCGCCGGGTTCGGTCGCGGCAGGCAACAACACCGGAAAGCCGCTTGCACATGCGCAAAACAGCCTGGAGATAAAACCGCAGGCCGGAACAACGTTGCAGGTGCTTTCCGAGTCGCCGCCGTCGCTGGACTTTATCGTCAGTGTATCCGACGGACGGGAACCCGTTGCTCACGCCGAGGTGATCTTGAGAAAACCGGAAATAGGCGTTCTGTCGTCGCCCAACGCCACAGGCGGCGACGAGCGATCCCTGTACCTTGAAACGGACCCGCTGGGAAACGCCAGAGTAACCTATACCCCTCCAGCGCTGGGAGAACTCAAAATGCTGGGCGGCTGTCAGTGGATGCTGGAGATCCGGGCGACGGAAAATGCTTTCGGCGGCGACGCAAGGCTCCCGGTCACCATACGCCGCCCCGCGGAACTGGACATACGCGTGGCTCACCAGGTGCTTCCGGCCGAACCGGGTTACGAAAACCACATTCGGTTCAGGTTCGACAGCATACAGGGAGGCCGGGGAGGGAACACCGAGCGCTTCCGGGTGGTGATGGAAGCACTGTCCGGCGACGGGCGGCTATCTCTTTCCGCCGACGAGGGCCCCAACCTCTCCGACGGAAACTCGCTTGTATTCGAGGCGAACCCCGCAAAGGAATACAACGTTTCCTACACCTGGGAGGGTGGCGCAACGACCGGCGGCCCGGTCGACGAAACCATCAGCATCAGGATCCCCGAACTGGGCCTGGAAGGAGCGGCCGGTTTTTCGGTAGGAGTATCTCCCGAGATAGGAACGCTCCCCGGTGATACTGAAACCGTTCCGGGTCACCCGGGCCTGTTCGTCCCGATCACGATGTACGTAAAAGACCAGTACCACCCCGAACTGGAGATGGACGCTTTTCTCCGCGCTTTCGACCTTGATCCCGTGATCGAGATAGAGCAGACCGATTTCAAACCCCTGGACGGGGGCGACGACCGCACCCGCGCGATAATCAGAAACATCCTTGCCCGGGTAAGGGGCGCTTCCCTGCCGCGCAAGGCGGTTTCGCTGGAACCGGGCGCGTGGTCGCTGGTAAAGGACACCAGTTCCAACTGGGTGCTTGCGGGAGACAGGACTTCCGGGGGGAACCCGCTTAATCTGGGCCTGCCTGGCGTCATACCCTGGGAATACGGGGATTACACTTTCCGCATAAGGCTTGACCTGGAAAAACCCGATGAAACCGAAAGGAGCGCCCTCACCAAAACGATGACCACGATGCTGCGGGTGAGGCCGTTGAACCAGAGCGAGGCCGAAGATGGAAGAACGTCGCTTGTTCTGCCCATGGCCATGACCTATTCCGCCATGTTCCCGGGTGAAGAGGCTCGCGCCTTTCTTGGCAAGCTGAGGACCCTGCTCGAAAAAGGCCAGTACGACAGGGCCGCGGTTGCGCTTGGGGAACGGTTCGCACGAAAGTTCACACCCCCGGGTTCCGACCCGCTGCAGCCCGCGGAGACCACCAGACGCATGACGCAACTTGTAGCGGAAGCAAGGCTTGTATCTGAAAATCAGTTGACAGCGGGCATGCTGAACAACTGCATCGCAGGCGCCAAGCCGGTTTTTCTGGCTCTGGCGGCGGGTGTCTATGCCGACGAGTTCTTTGAAGAGGGGTTCAGACTTTCGTCTCTGATGGACCCGTCGATACGCGAAAAGGACCCTCTGTCCCTGCAGTTTCTGCAATTGATACAGGGTTTTCTCGAAGGGTACGGCGAATACGGTCTGGCCGTATTTTCGACCGACAATCTGGAGAGTATAGAAGTTTTCTCGGAAAACGGCGATCTGCTGACGCCGCTTCCGAACCAGGTATTCGGCTGCGGAGATGACTGCGAGCTGATATACCGGGACGAACATTCCGTGGTGGTACCGTTCCGGCTGGGCGAACAGATGCTGGTCAACCTGGAGAGCTCGGGGAAACCTGTGGAGGCGATAAAGATACTGCCCAACGGTATCAACGTCAAGAAATACTGCGAGGGAAAAACCAACGAAACCGTAACAGTGCACGGCGATGTGGTGAGGCCCTGAATACAGTTGGCAGCAATCAGCGAACAGCTTGCAGAAAGGGCTTTAAACCGGTAAACGGTCAACGGTTAACAGTAAACAGGAAAGTCAAGGTCAAGACCGAGATTCTTCGGCCCTTCGGGCCTCAGAATGACATACGTTGGCGGACGTTGGATGGCGGGAAAAGCAGGAAACAAGGAGTCAGGAGACAGTCAAAAGCCGTAAAACGTGAGTCGTGAACCGGAGGGGCCAAAGCATTTTCACCACAGAGAACGCAGAGGTCACAGAGAGAAGCAACACCACAATTCGTTGTGTAAAGGCAAGGGGCCTTGATGTCACCCTGATGACCGAAGGGAAGAAGGGTCTCGGGCAGGGTGTTGATTTCCCCTCACTCCTCTACTCCTCACTCCTTACTGAACTAAAGACCGAGATCTCCGCCAGTAGGCGGATTCGGAATGACAGCAAGGGCAAAACCTGTTTTCTCCACAGACGACGCGTCCTGATCGGAGCGGCAGGGTGGGACGCAGAGAAAACCAAACAGAAAACAATCTTTTGTTTTTGAATTTATGCAGGATATTGCTGTTGATTCCGGTTTTCTCTGCGACCTCTGCGGTGAATATTGTTATGCTGCTTTTTACGCTTGAAGTGCTTCTTTTACTGTGTTGAGCGCTTGGGCGGTGGTTATTTCATCCCTGCTTCCGTCGGGTTTCCACAGTTCCAGTTTGCCTTCGGCCGCTCCCCTGCCGGCAACAAGGGTAACGGGGAGCCCCAGCAGTTCGGCGTCGGAAAACTTGGACCCGGCACGTTCGTTGCGGTCGTCCAGGAGCACTCTGAACCCGGCCCTGGCAAGGTCCCCTTGAAGGGTTTCACCCAGTTTTACGGCGTCTTCGTTTTTCATCGACGCTATCAGCATGTTCACGTCCCATGGGGAGGAAGCGCGGCGCATGGGACCTTCCTGCGGCGCGGCCGAAAGAACCACGGCGTCCATCGAAATTTTGCCCGTCCACAGCATGGCGTTGCGGTTCGCGCCGCTTTCGTCCTGAAACGCAAGGTCCGTTTCCACCGGGAGTTTTGTGGTTTCGGCCGTTTTGACGAGACCGGTCTCTTGCAGCGGGGCTCCGCAGCGCGGGCAGACGAATCCGCTTTCCATGGAGATCAGGTCCGCCGTCAGCGATGCTTTGAAATCCCTGCCCCAGCAGGCGTTCCTTGTATGAAACCCGGGTTTGTTGGCGCCCACCACGAAGCCCCGGCCGCCTTCCACGTGTCTGTCCGCAATGATGCGGACATTCTTCGGCAGGCCCACGGGGCCAAGGTAGCCCGCAAGGTCTCCCACGGCTTCCCTTATCTCCAGCGGGTCGGCGAAACGCACCTGAGCGCCTTCCAGAACGGTCGCCAGTTTTTCCTCGTTTATCTGGTGATGTCCCCTCACCAGAACGGCCAGTATTTCCTTGCCCTTGCCGGTTTCGGCGGCGTAGAACATGGTCTTGAGCGTGATCTCCGGGGGTATGTCCAGCTGGCGGCACAGTTCCATTATGGTATCCGCACCCGGCGTTTCCACGTTTTCCAGTGGTCCGGGCTCCGCGGTTTCGTCCGGGGCGGGCTCGGCAACCGGGGCGGAAGCGTCTCCGCACCAGGAGCAGGCCGTGCACGCCATGCCGTCAAATGACAGCCAGCTCCCCGCCGGAGCCCTCAGCGCCCTGTAGCGCACGGGAACGGCGTCCGATACGCCTTCGCCCTCAAGCACATCCAGCCCTTCAAACAGCGGCCCGGGGAGGTCGAGAAAAAGGTCGGTCATCTTGTTCAACGTATCCGCGTCGGGGGCCAGCCCCGCGGCGCTGCATTCCCTGAGGTCGTTCAGAATAAAGGTAAGGGGCAGATGCCTGTAGCTTTTTACCAGACGCCCCGCAAGTGGAAGTACGGATCCGTTCAGCGGTCTTATATCCACCGGCTGGAATCCGGCCTCCAGGGCGCGCTCCGCTGTTCTGCTAGCCATGTGAGCCCAAAGGGTAACGCCCATGGGCAAAAGCCCCAGATTTTTTCCTCTGGGGTCGGCCGTAACGGCGCCCGCTCTGAGCAACCTGACCACGGTCGGGTCGGTAACACCCTTGGGGGCGTCCTTTACGGTCGGCAGCAGCATTTTTGAAAGTCGCATATGGTTACCTCCCTGTTGTGCTGGTAAGCGGCCCGTTGTCCGCAGGGCCGCCTGAAGTATATGACAAAGAAACGGATTTGGTAAAACAGAACGCGCTTTTTGCGATTTTCATGTTTTAATAACTTTTGTGAGGTATATTGTTTATTTACTCGCACCAGCCGGAAAGACCGGAATACAAAGGAGGTTTCCCGCATTATGGCCTATACCCTTGAACCGGAAATAGTCAAGGGATCCAAACCGGAAGAAAGCTTCCACAGCGGCGTCCTTCAGGAGACTGTGGCCATGCTGTCCAGCATGCAGGACCGGGGGGACGTAGATGAGTTCTTTCTTATCCCCGGAATGGGGTTCTCCCTTGCCGTTTTCATCAAGAAACCCAGCGGCGACAAGGTGGTGTTCGTAGACCTGAAGATGTTCATGGGCGCCAGACCCAGGGTGGTGGAAGTGGGCGACAACCACGGTGGCGGACCCGAAATGGACCTGCTCCAGCTCAACACTTCCCGCATGTCCATGGCCGAGGATATTTTCCGGTGGGCGCTGGTGGACATCACCAAGTCGCGAGGCAACAAGCGCTACAGCATTTTTTCCACGTCGCAGGCCAAGGACGCGCTGGCCGGGGGCATAAACAAGAAGAAACAGAACAGCGTAAAACTGGGGCCGCTGATGACGTTCCCCATGACCTGGGATGAACTGTCCCGGAAGCTGGAAGAGTTCCTCGCGGCGTAGGGCTGTCATGGACCCCCTTGCGATGCTCGGAAAACTGTTCCGCAAAAAGGAAGCGCCGCTTACCCCCGTTGAAATGGCCGAAAGGGCCTCGAACGAAGGGTATTACCTCGACTGGAGCCGGGGCAAGAGGATCCTTGTCTTCGACCCGCCTTTCTGGGGCTTTCACGATATGTTCGTGGACCAGGACCTCAACCACTCGGTGCTGTGTCTTAAGCACGACGGTTCGGCCTTTGCTTTCCACGGAGACGAACGCGGCGCTTCCATGATGGAGAAATTCGGACCCGGGCCCGAAAAGACCTCGGAAGAGACCCTGGAGCCGGGTATGATCGAATGGAGGGTCTACGACGACTACGTCGTCTACAACGGGCCCTTCTTTCCCATCGCGCGGTCTCCACTGTACTTCGGCAAGGTAGTCGCCTCGTTCCCCTTCCAGAAAAGTATTTCCCCGGAATGGACGCTTCCGGCCATCAAAGAGCTGTTCGGCTGGTACGAACGTCAGGGCAAATCCCCAAAATAGAAACTGAGCCTGCATGGTTCCCTTGCGACCCCGCCGGGTTATCGGATCCACGCCCGGAACTGTTGCATCCGGCTTCAACACAAAGTCAGCTTTGGTCACCGGCTCTTGTCGCTTTTACCGTTCTGCTATTATTGATACCTGCCCCTCAAATCCAGGCCCGAAGGAGAGTGCGTAGTGTTGAAAAAGCCTGAAAACTTCCACATAGCGCCCGCGACGGAAAAGGATATTCCGCTGATCCTTGGTTTCATAAAGGAACTGGCCGACTACGAAGGCATCGGGGACCGCGTAACGGCCACTGAAGAAGGCCTCAGGAATTCGCTCTTCGGGCCCGACTCTCCGGCTTACGCCATATTGCCGATGCTGAACGGCAAGGCAGTCGGGTTCGGGGTCTACTATTTCACCTTTTCCACCGTGTTGGGTAAAAAGGGGCTGCACCTCGATGATCTGTACATAATGCCCGAATACCGTGGTAGAGGCATGGGCGGCGCTGTGCTCTCGCACCTGGCCTCGATGGCCCTTCAAAAGGACTGCGGCCGTTTCGAGTGGTGGTGCATGCGCACGAACACACCGGCGCTTGAGTTCTACGAAAAAATACACGCCGAGCGGCTTGAGGAGATAACAGTGCTGCGGTTAAGCGGGGAAACGCTTTCGGATATGGCGAAGGGTCGTTCCGGCGGCTAGTTCGCAGAACCGGCCCTGTCGCGAGCACTTTCCAGGGCCTGGCCGAATCCAAAGGCGTCGTCGGTCCCTATGACGTAGCGCCGCTGGTCGTCCATTGTTATGGAAAGCGCGTCAGAAACCGAAACGCTGTATATCCAGCCGCGCCTTATGCGCTTGAGCCCCACCGAGTACCAGGGGATGGTCGTGCTTTCGGTCGACACTATCCGCTCAAGCGGCAGTGTTTTGCCGATGAAACCACCTCCCATGGAGACCCTCAGGTCTTTGTCGGTTATCTCGACGGTAAGGCTGGTGAAAAGCATCATCGCCAGAGCCAGTATGCAGGTCGCGGCGAAAAGCGGCCATGCTGCGTCGCCGCCGCCGATATATTCGTTCCAGGCCCTCACGGCAACGTAGCCCGTCATGCAGGCCAGAAGGACCCGGAGACCCCAGCCCGTCATGGTGTGTCTGTATATGTAGTCGCTCATAGGATCATCAGTCCCCTTTTTCAAAGTTCAGCCGCAGACAACGTTGCGCGCTCCCCGTTGCCTCAGCCACTCGCTGGCCCGATCCGCTATCTCACCCTGAAGCACTATCGTTTCTCCCTCTACCCTTGAGCCGCAGCCAAGGCCCTTGCGCATCGCTTTGGCCAGCGATTCTAGCGAGCCTGCAGGCAGCGAGTTTCCCGTTAGAACCGTAACGGTTTTGCCCCTCCGGCCCTTGCGTTCGCGGCGCAAGACAAGTTTTCCGCTTTTGGCAAGGTCGGGCATTTCGCCGCCGCATGTCTTTTGACCGGTTTCCTTTGTTAATTCCGGTTCCGGGTCGGGGGGGTGGGCCTTCGGAGATGCCGAAGACGCGTACCCGGCGTCACGGAGCATATCGCCAAGAATCGGCGCTACAAGTTCCTGCTCCGCTCCGTCAACGGAAACCTTTTCCCTGTTCTTTCTCTTTGCCACGGCCTGTCACATCCTACGGAACGGCGTTAGCCGCGTAAACTACCGGGCCGTCCTGTGTGAACGACCAGTCGAGCCGGATGTTCTCACCCCTGAACTGAAGCTGTTTCCATACCCAGAGGCGGAAGCCATTGTCTTCCACTAGCCGGTAGTCGTCCGTGTTATCCGGCTTGCCGCTCTGCACGAGGGCGGCCGTGAATCTGCCTCAGCCGCTTCCAACGGTGCGGACGACCAGATACCCCTCTCCGCGCATTTCGGCCAGCAGGCTTTCCGTCTGGGCGTTGAGCACCTCTATGCCCTGTGATCCCTGCCTGAGTATCACCCATCCGAAAGCCAGCGTAACGACCAGAGCGACGATCCAGAATCCGAGTTGTTTCGACATTCGGGCCTCTCTCCTTTTTTGCGCTGTCAGGATATGTTTCTCTGGCGGCGTATTTCGTCCCAGGCCTGCTGTATCTCCTGAAAACGCCGCGTCGCAAGCTCAACGAACTCGGGGTCCAGTTCCTGCCCTATGAACTTGTCGGGGTGGTACTTGGCCACAAGATGCCTGTATCGGCGCTTTATTTCTTCGTTCGAGTCGCGGCGCGAGCAGCCCAGCGCCTCGTATGGATCCTTGCGGGAAGGCCCGTACGAACGGGCCCGGCCCGCTCCCGAACCGCTCCCCCCGCCTCCGGTCTGCTGTCTGTACCACGAAGCGCCTCCGGAGGCTAGAAAACTCCTGAGAAAACGGACGATCAGAAGGCCCAGCAGCAGCGGAAGAGCAAAACGCAGCAGACGCAGCAGGATCAGCACTCTTCGTCATCCTTCAGGCCAAGCTGCTTTCTGGTCCGGGCTATGTCCTCCCGTGTTTTGGCTATCCATTTGCTGCGCAGCTCCGGGTCCAGTTCGGCGGCCTTTTCCTTTGAAAGCAGCACCGCAAGCTTTTTTTCCTGTATGCGAAGCCAGTCCTTCATCTTGGCTTCCTGTTCGGCCTGTTCGCGGAAACTGTCGGCCTCGTTGTCTTCCTTTACAAAAGCCCGGCTCAATTGGGATCACTCCTTTAAAACATAATAAACCCGATGGCGGATTGCAGACATCCGATGACGGAAAAGGCAAAAAAGGCCGTAAAACGTGAATCAGGAAGAAGAATGGACTGGGTGTAATTCCGAGAAATTGCGTAGTGACGCCGTCCGCTCTCATAGAACGCTTATGTTCGGAATGACATGTTTTTTGCGCCATCCGCAATCGCTTTTATCGGCTCTTATGCAATTCTGCATTATACCCGCACTGGTAGAGTTCTCAAGCAAAGAGCCGGAGGGCTCTTCCGCTAGAGCGAAGAAGCAATCCGGCCCCTTGTTTATCTATCAGTCGTTCTGCGGGGCAACTTCGAAAGGTTAGCTCGACAGCAGATCCGCTACCTCACGGCTGAAAGCCGCCGGGTCCTCCAGCCTGCCGCCCTCGGCAAGCATCGCCAGACCAAAGAGCACGTCGCCGTATCTGGCGACATCGGGGTCTTCGGAGCTGTTTCCGTGGATCTTTTCGAGACGCTGCACCAGCGGGTGATCGGGGTTGATCTCCAGTATCCGCTTCACTTTAGGTACTTCCTGCCCCGTGGCCCGTAGCAGTTCCTCCATCTGGGGGGTCATGTCAAAATCCTCCCCCACCAGGCACGATGGCGACGAAGTGAGTCTGGAGGAAAGACGCACTTCCTTTACCTTTTCGTCCAGCGCCTTTTTGAGGTCTTCAACCAGCTTGCCGAAGCGCCCGGCTTTTTCCTTTTCGGCCGCTTCGTCTTTTTTTTCATCTTTCGAGTCAAGGTCGGCTTCGCCTCTGGAAACCGAACGGAAGGGCTTGCCCTCGTATTCAGTCACCTGGGCCGACCAGAGCTCATCGACCGGGTCGGTCAAAAGCAGCACTTCGTATCCTTTCGCCAGAAAAGCCTCCAGATGCGGGCTGTTTTTTGCAACCGTAACGGAAGGCGCCGTCACATAGTAAATGGCCTTCTGGTCATCGGGCATGCGTTTCATGTACTCCTTCAGGGTCACCGGTTCGTCGGAGGCGGTGCTGTCGAACAAACACGCACCCAGAATTTTATCCCTGTTGGAAGCGTCCGAAAAAAGGCCTTCCTTCAAAACCTTGCCGAATTCGGTCCAGAAGCTTTTGAAAGCATCCCTGTCGTTCGCCAGCATGTTCTCCAGGGCGTCCAGCGTCTTGCGCGTAACACTCCGGCGGATTATATCGATCTGCCTGTTCTGCTGCAGCATTTCGCGCGAAACGTTAAGGGGCAGGTCCTCCGAATCGACAAGACCTCTCAAAAACCTCATATACTCGGGGATCAGTTCTTTGCATTCGTCCATAACGAACACCCTGCGTATATAGAGGTGGATGCCTCTGGCCATGTCTCTTATAAAAAGATCCATCGGTGCTTTCGACGGAATATAAAGCAGAGCCCGGAACTCCTGCGCGCCCTCCGCCTTGTAGAGAACGCGTTTGAGAGGCGGGTTCCAGTCGTGGGTAAGGTGCTTGTAGAACTCGGTGTATTCTTCGTCGGTCACGTCGCTCTCTTCGCGGGTCCAGAGCGCCTTCATCGAATTGAGCGTTTCGTCTTCGCTCTTGTCGTTTTTCATGCGGATGGGCCAGGAGACGAAATCGGAGTATTTACGGATTATCTCGCGGATAACGTAGGGGTCGGTGTAGTTTCTGGCGTACTCTTCGTCTTCCTTTTTAAGTTGAAGCGTTATGGATGTTCCCTGGCTTTCGCGCGTCGCGTCCTCCAGCGTGTAGGTACCGTCGCCCGACGACTCCCATTTCCAGGCTTTGTCGTCTCCGGCCCGTCTGGTAACCAGGCTGACGCTGTCGGCCACCATGAAAGCCGAATAGAAACCTATGCCGAACTGGCCTATCATCTCCTCCGGAATCGAGGTCTCTCCCTTTTCTCTTAGCAAGCGAACGTATTCCCTTGTACCCGATCTGGCTATGGTCCCGATGAATTCGTTCAGGTCATCGCGGCTCATGCCTATTCCGTTATCCGAAATAGTCAGAGTTCCAGCCTCTTTGTCGGGCTCTATACGGATATGCACGTCATCGACCAGATTCGCAAGCGACTCATCCGTAAGGCTCTCCAGACGCAGCTTGTCCAGCGCGTCGGAAGCGTTTGAAACCAGTTCACGCAGAAAAACGTCGCGGTTCGAATAAACGGAATGGATCATCAGGTCCAGAAGCTGCCGGGCCTCGGTCTGAAAAGCAAAGGTCTCTTTTGAATTTGTCACTGTAGGTTATCCCTCCCTGTGCAGGCGTCAGAGGCAGTATAGCAAAACAAAGGGGCCGGTGCTCGCTTGGCGCGCACCGGCCCCGGACTGCATGGGCTTTATTCGCTTTCGATCTGGAGCACCTTGCCCTGAACGGCCTTGCTCTTTGGCATTGTTACTGTGATAACACCGTTTTTAAAGGTCGCCCTGGCCCCGTCAGGATCCACCTCGGTGGGCAGTGTAACGCATACGTTTATTGCCCGACTGCTCTTGCGCATGTACCAGGTTTTGCCCTCGTCCTTTGACTCTTCGGTTTCCTCGGCCTGCGACTGGATATTGATGCGGTCGCTGAATGTCTTGAGTTCGACCTTCGACGGATCTACGCCGGGGGCGTCGATGCTTACCACTACTTCGTCGTTCTCCTCGTACATGTCCACAGGAACGTACTTCTTCGTCATCGGCTGGATGGCGTTTGAAAAGCCCCTGAAAATGTCGTCCATATCGTCGAAAACGGAACGTGAGATGTTGCTGAACGGAACAAGATTCCTCATGGGAACACCCTCCCTTTGCTGATTTTCAAGGGAAGTATAACGCGCTTTGTCAGCATTGGTCAAAGCCATAGGTCAGCAAAGGTCAGCCGTAATGGGCAGATATAGTCAGATATTTGTCGTTTTCAGCGTTTTTTGGATTTTTTTGCTTGAAAATGAATATTTTTGTGGAGGAGGAAGGAGTCAGGAGTGAGGAGTAGAGGAGTTAGGAGTGAGGGGAAAATAACTTCCCGAAACCGAGATCCCCGCCGGTAGGCGGACTGTAAGCCTCGTCGCGGCAGGGACCGCCGACGCCGCTCACTCGGGATGACAGCAAAAGTAAGGAGCGGATGGCTGATGGCTGAAAAGGTCTTTAAGGCCGGTAAACGGTCAACGGTGAACAGGAAACAGGGAAGTTCAAAACCGAGATTTCCGCCGGTAGGCGGACTGTAAGCCTCGTCGCGGCAGGGACCGCCGACGCCGCTCACTCGGGATGACAGCAGAAGTAAGGAGCGGATGGCTGATGGCTGGAAAGGCCTGTCACCCTGACGACTGAAAGGAGGAAGGGTCTCGGGCCTGACGTTGATTTTCCCTGACTCCTGACCCCTTACCCCTCTACCCCTTACTGAACTAAAACCGAGATTTCCGCCAGTAGGCGGACTGTAAGCCTCTCCGCCAGTAGGCGGATTCGGAAGACAGCCCGCAGGATTTAATCCTCACGTCTTCCGTCTCACGTCTTACCGAGCTATGGAGACCGAGATTCTTACCCTCAGCTTAGCTTGGGGCACGCCGTCGGCCCTTCGGGCCTCAGAATGGCATCAAATGCCTGTCACCCTGACGACTGAAAGGAGGAAGGGTCTCGGGCCTG
>Ga0272441_10004289_pt1 | contig 26082 bp, 27 predicted proteins | sample SSMProp6N_FD_193582 | JGI IMG/M metagenome (GOLD analysis project Ga0272441, IMG submission 193582) | Marine sediment archaeal communities from Little Sippewissett salt marsh, Falmouth, MA, United States - SSM-Prop-6N | ecosystem: Environmental > Aquatic > Marine > Wetlands > Sediment ...
CTCGTCGCGACGATGGCGTACGGCGGCGCGGATGAGCAATCCCTCTCTGCTGCTCCGTGGCCCTCGGTGGCCCTCCGTGTTTGAACCCCTCTTCTGCCCCGCCGCGGCTCTCCGCGGCGCGCCGCGTTCCAAAAACCAGTCGGGCGCGCCGCATCGGCGCGCCCGGAGGGAGGGGAGAAGGTTCGGATGGGGAATCGATACGCGGGGTGGCGTTACGAGCCCTTGATCTTGATCCGCCGGCCCTTGGCCTTCTCGGCCTTGGGCAGGTGGATGGTCAGGACGCCATTCTCGTAGCCGGCGGTCATCCTGTCGGCATCGACGGGCGCCTCGACGACGAAGCGTCGATGGAAGCCGCCGATGCCGTACTCGGCGCGATGAATGGCGGTCGCCTCGGCGCCGCGCGGCTCGACGGGTGCATCGATCGTGAGCACATCTTCCTGGAAGGTCACGTCGATGTCGTCGCGGCTCGCGCCGGGCACGTCGGCGACCACAAGAAACTCCTCGCCAGCGTCGATGATGTCGACGCTGGGCGTATACGTCCGGCCGCGCGGCTCGGGCTGCGTTTCGCGTCGCGCCTGAACCGGCTGCAGCGGTCTCTGCTGAATGGCCTCGGTCTGCTCAGCCATGGGTGTTGCTCCTTTCATCCTGCGATTGGATGAAACAAAGGCATCTTGCGTGCCGGGACGGCCGGCGGAGGGCCGGCGGGCCGGCGTCAGCATGGAAAGACGATTACTTGCCGCCCGCAAGCGCCTTGACGGCGACCTTCCGCGGCCGGCGGGCCTCGACCTTGGGCAGCGTGACGGTCAGCACGCCATCGCGCATCGAGGCTTCCACCTTGTCGACGTCGATCTCGGAGGGGAGGTTCGTCATGCGCTCGAAGCTGCCCGATCCGCGTTCACAGCGAAGCACGCGCGCGTCCTTGGGCAGGTCGATTTCGCGCTTGCCCTTGATGCGCAGCTCGTCGCCCGTGACGAGGATCTCCAGGTCGTCCATCTTCACGCCGGGCAACTCGGTCTCGGCGTAGACGTTCTGATCATCCTCCCACAGATTGAGCGGGGCGGAGAACCATCGCGCCTGCGCCTCGGTCACGTGCAGGCGCGGGGGCCAGGAGAACATGGACTCGAAGAGCCGGTCCATTTCGCCCGTCAACGCGACGAAGGGGTCGGTGGTCGACCTTCTTGCTCTGGTCAGCATGGGGGACCTCCTTATGCATGGGTAATCCCGGTGTTAGCAGCCAGGCTTGATGAGCCCGCACGCGGGGCTCTCACACCTCTACGTATGCAACGCGCGTGCCGAACCCGACCGGCCAAAAAACGCCTGTTTTAGGGGTTATCCGGGCATCAGACCTGTCGGAATGGCCCGCGCGCCGCCGGGCGGTGCCAAAATGGCAATCACCGGCCGCACGGCCCCCTCGCGGCGCTCAGCCGATCACGGCCTCGGGGTGATCGGAGAAGGCCTCACGGCCGCCCATGAACTGCTCCATGAGCGTACAGCCGGGATCGATGAGCCAGCCGCCGGCCTGGGCGTGCGATTCGCCGAACGTGCGCCTGGACAGCGGCTTGATGTCACTGCCGGCCAGGCAGAACGGCGGCGGCGCCGAGGAGTGCACGCGCGTGGACAGGGGCGTGGGATGATCCGGCGCGATGAGGATGCGCCAACCGTCATACTGCCGCAACGCCTGCAACAGTGGAGCGACGACGAACTGATCGGTGCGCTGGATGGCCTGGATCTTGGCGCCGACATCGCCGGCGTGAGCGGCCTCGTCCGGCGCCTCGACGTGGACGATGACCAGATCGCTTTCGGCCAGGGCCTCGACGCCGGCCCGTCCCTTGCCCGCGTAGTTGGTGTCCAGGTAGGCGGTGGCCCCGGCGACATCGACGTATCTCATGCCCATGCAGACCGCCAGGCCGCGCATCACATCCACGGCGGTAATGACCACGCCGCTGTGGCCGAAGCGCCGGGCGAAGGGTTCGAGGATCGTCGGCCGGCCCTGCCCCCACAGCCAGATGTCCGTGGCCGCAGGCTCGCCTGCCTCGAGACGCTGCCGGTTGACCGGATGATCGGCGAGCATCGCGCCGGCGCGGCGCATGAGGGAGCGGAGCCGGTCGGAGCCGGTCCCCCGCGGCAGGTAGTCGGCCACCGGCTGGTTGGGGATCTCATCCGGGGCCTGGCAGGTCACGCGCATCTCCCTCGCGCTGGAGACGCGCAGGAGATTGCGGTAGGAGACGCCGGCACGGAACTCACATGGCTCATCGGCGAAGAGCCGGTTGAGATCGTCAATGAGCTGATCGGCCTGTGGCTGGGGAAGATGGCCGGCGGCGAAGTCCTTCATCAGGCCGTCTTCGATGGTGACGAAGTTGCAGCGGAAGATGAGCTGGTCGGCGGCGGCGGTCAGCCCACGCGCCGCGGCCTCCAGCGCAGCGCGGCCGGAGTAGCGCCCCACCGGGTCGTAGCCGAGCAGGGAAAGCATGGCCACGCCGGTGCCGGGGCTGAAGCCCTCGGGCACGGTCACGATGCGCCCCTGCCGGCCGTTCATCGCGATCCAGTCCATGTTGGGCGTGTCGGCCGCCTCCAGGGGCGTGCGATCATCCAACTGCGGCAACGGGAAGTCGGCCGCGCCGTCGGGAACAACGATGACGTACTTCATCGCGTCGGGCCTTTCTTTGGTGGACCGCCATCGGCGGCGCACGCAGCGCCCCCGCCACGGCACCCTCCAGCCGCGGCATGATCAAGCTATGCGGCCGATGCGTCCAAATCAAGGGCGGTCGCCGGCTGTCCGCCTCCGAGGAGGCTTCTGCAGAGGTGGGCCGCCCGGAACGTGCGATCGAATGCGCCGTCAGAAGATGATGGGCAGCATGAGTTTGTAGGACATGAGCATGGCAATGGCGCTGATGACGGTGATGACCGCGCCCACCCGGAGCATGGAGGCCATGGGCACCTGTCCCGTGGCGTAGGCCATGGCGTTGGGCGGGGTGGAGACGGGCATGGCCATGGCGAAGCTGCACGCCACCGCCGCCAGCATCACGTACTGCTCCTTGTCCACGAGATAGGCCGCCAGGGCCATGGGCACGAGGATGCTCGCGGTGGCCGTGTTGCTCATGAACGTGCTCATGAGCACGGCAACGGTCGTGACCACCACCGCGATGACCCATCCCCCACCGGGGAGGGTGTTGAGATTCACCTGGGCGATGACCTGGTCCAGGCCGCTCTGCTTCATGGCCACGCTCAGCGACAGGCCGCCCCACATCAGGATGAGGATATTCCAGTCGATGGAATCCACATCATGCCGGTCGAGGACGGCCATGGAAGTGAGGGCGGCGGTGGCGAGCAGGGCGACGGCCCCGGGCTTGATGCCGTGCCAGCCGCTCGTCAGCCACAACACGATCGTGCACAGCAGGATCATGACCGTCATCCACCCGCGGGCGGTGATCTTCTGAACGAGTTCGAGTTTCTCGATGACGAGATCGCGCGGCGGCCGGAAGGAAAAGTGGAGCACCAGCCCCACCACGACGAGCAGCACGACCTCCAGGGGCACACACACCAGCATCCACTGGAGGAACGTCACGTGATAGCCGGCCGCGTTCAGCGCGCCGTAGGCGATGGCGTTGGGTGGCGTGCCGATGGGGGTGCCGATCCCCCCGATGTTGGCTCCGAAGGCCACGGCCAGCACCAGGGCCCGGCGGAATCGCGCATCCTGCGGCAGCTTGGCCATCACCGGGGTGATGATCGCCAGCATCATCGCCGTCGTCGCCGTGTTGCTCATCCACATCGAGAAGAACGCGGTGATGGCGATCACCCCGAACAGCAGCGCCATGGGCGAGCCGCTGAAGGGGCGCAGGATGCGCCGGGCGATGGCCCGATCGATGTTGTGTTTCGTCAGGGCCGCGGAAAGCAGGAACCCGCCCATGAAGAGAATGATGATGTCCGAGGCGAACGGCGAGAGGAACGCCGTGTACTTGATCGTCTGGTGGTTCGTTGCCTCGATCCCCATGAACGCCAGCAGGTCCGTGAGCTGGTTGGCGAGCCCGCCCTCGGTGGCGAGAAAGATGATCTCCAGCCCGATGACCACGAACGACGTAGCGAAGAGTGGCAGCGTTTCCGTGGCCCAGAAAACCGCGGCGATCACGAACACCGACAGCGAGCGCGCCGCCAGCTCGTCCACGAAGAAACGGGCGACCCAGTAGGTAAAAACGGAGGCGGCGATGGTGGCGACGATCAGCGTCGTCCGGCTCGTGTGCGAGCGCCCGGCGAACAGGGCGCCGGGGATCTTCAATGGCCTGAGCATGGCAGAGACTCCTGCCCGGAAGGCCACAACTGTAGCTCCGGTGCGGGGGATGACCACCAAGGCGTCCGGGAGAGCGGGAAGATGCTCGGGATTCAATCGGAACGTCGCCCGATCGCGTGCACGCGGCCGGCCCCCGCGAGCCGGATGCGGGCCGATCGCCTTGTCTGATAACCGGATGATGCCCGGCCGGGCGGGCAATCACGATCGCCCGGCCGTCGCGGCGTCTTCGCTCACAACTCGCTTGCCTGTCACGATGGATGTGCCGATACACGGTGAGAGGGACGCCATCGTCCGAAGCTCGGCCCATTTGCACCGGAGATGCGGATGAAGATCCTCCTGACAGGCCCGGGAGGCCAGATCGGCTGGGAGCTTGGCCGCGCCCTGCCGGACCTGGGTGAAGTTGTGCCGATCGGCCGCGCCGAGATGGACCTCACCGACGCCGCGGCCATCCGCCGGACGCTGCGGGCGCTTAAGCCGGATGTGATCGTCAATGCCGCCGGCTACACGGCCGTGGACAAGGCCGAATCGGAGCCGGACCTGGCCCATGCCGTCAACGCCGCCGCCCCGGGCATTCTCGCCGAGGAGGCCGCACGCCTGGGGGCGGTGATCGTCTGCTACTCCACCGATTACGTCTTTGATGGGGCCAAGGGCGCACCCTATCGGCCGGACGATGAGCCCAATCCCGTCAATGTCTACGGCCGAACAAAGCTGGCCGGCGAGCAGGCCGTCGCCCGCAGCGGCGCTGCGCATCTGATCCTCCGGACAAGCTGGGTGTACAGCACGCGTCGAAGGAACTTCCTGCTCACGATCCTGCGCCTCGCCGCCGAACAGACCGAGCTTCGCGTGGTGAACGATCAGCACGGTTGCCCTTCGTGGAGCCGCCTCATCGCCCAGGGAACGGCGCAGATCCTGTCCTCGGCGCTGCAGCGAGCCGACCGGGGCTGGTCGTTGGGCGGCAGGGAGGGGATCTATCACCTCGCCTGCCGCGGCGTGACGAACTGGTATGACCTGGCCCGGCACATCCTTCAGTCCGCGGCCATCGACCCCATGCCGGCCATCACGCCCATCACCACGGAGCAGTATCCGACCGCGGCGCGCCGGCCGGCCTACTCGGCTCTGGATTGCGAGCAGACGCACGAGCGGTTCGGCGTCGATCTCGGTCCGTGGCGGCCCGCCGTGGTTGCCGCCTTGCACAATCAGGCGCCGCCCGTCGCCGCCGCCGCGCCCAGTCAGGGGGAGGGAGAGAGATGACCCTGCTGAGCCGACTCGTCAAGCGCGAAAGTCGGGGCGATGTGATCAACGTCGCCGTCACCGGCGCCGGGTTCATCGGCCGAGGCATGGTGTACCAGATCGACCGCTTCCCGGGTATGCGCACGGCCCTGATCATCAACCGAACGGCCAAGCGCGCCGTCGATTCGTTCGTCCACGCCGGACGCCACGGCGATGACATCATCGTCAGCGATGATGTCCGCCGACTGCAGCAGGCGATCGATGCCGGCGATGCGGCGGTGACCTGCCGCGCCGAAGTGCTGCGCGAGGTCCGCGGCATCGATGTCGTGGTGGAAGTCACCGGCGCGGTCGAGTACGGCGCCGAGGTCGCCCTGTACGCCATCGAGGGCGGCAAGCATGTCGTGATGATGAACGCCGAGACCGATGCCACCGTGGGCTGCGCGCTGAAGCGCCGCGCCGATGGGGCCGGCGTCGTATATACGAACTCCGATGGCGACCAGCCCGGCGTGCTCAAACGCCTGGTTGATTACGTGCAGGGCCTGGGATTCGAAATTGTCGCCGCCATCAACTGTAAGGGGTTCATGGACATACACGCCACGCCCGAGACGATCCGGCCCTGGGCGGAGAAGCAGAACACCTCCCTGCCCATGACCACTGCCTTCACGGACGGCACGAAGATGAACATCGAGAACGCCGTCCTCGCCAACGCCACGGGCCTGGTTCCCGATGTGCGCGGCATGCACGGCATCGAGACGAACCTCGCCGGCGCGCTGGCCGATTGCCTGGCCGCCTTCACGCGGCGCGGCGTCGTCGATTACACCCTCGGCGGCGACTTCGGCGGCGGCGTGTTCGTCATCGGACGCGGCGAGAATCCCGTCATGATCCAGCCGTATATGCAGTACCTCAAGATGGGTGGCGGGCCGGAGTATCTCTTCTTCCGCCCCTATCACCTCTGCCATTACGAGACGCCCCTGTCCATCGCGGAGGCGTTGCTCGATGGCGAGCCGACGATCGCCCCGCTCGGACGGCCGGTGGTCGAGGTGGTGACGATCGCCAAGCGCGACCTCAAGCCGGGCGATGTGCTGGACGGCATCGGCGGGTATGCGTGCTATGGCGAGATCGATGCCGCCGCCGGCGCTTCCGGCCTTCTGCCCATCGGTCTGGCCGATGGCGCGGTCATGATGCGGCCGGTCATGTGCGACCGACCGATCTCCTACGACGCCATCGAGCTGCCGCGCGAATCGCTTCTCATGCGCCTGCGCCGCGAGCAGGAGCGTCTCGCCGACGCGGCGTGAAACGCCCAAAAGAGGGACGGTTCCTATTTTGTGAGATCCCGGATCCCGTGGACCTGCATCCCACGGTGCCTTCTGTGATCGGAAGCGAGCCGCCGCGTCCTCGCGAGCGGGTCGAGCTTGGCCGTCACATGCGCGTTTGGCGCGATCCGAAGTGCGGCACCTTCCGGGGGCAGCCGCTGGCGGGGGCGCCGCGGCTCGCGAGGGACGTTCGATTTGTTTACTTTGCCCATCCGTCCATTGCGACCGGTGACCCCTTACCCCAGACCCCTTACTCCGTCGTCCCCACCGTGTGGATGGTGATGCTGTCCGTCACGCCCGCTTCGCCCAGGGGTTCGCCGGCGACGATGAGGCATGTATCGCCCTTCTTCGCCAGGCCGAACTCTTGCAGGTGGCGGTCCATGATCTTCGTGAAGGCGCCGATGCTCGCCGGCGGATCCAAGCGCACGGGCGTCACGCCGCCCAATATCTGCATCTGCCGCGCCGCACGCTCATCGCTGGTTACGGCGATGATCGGCACATGGAAGTTGTTCTGCGAGAGATACCGCGCCCCACCGCCAGCCTGCGACCAGACCACGATGCACCGGGCATCGACATCCTGGGCGATCGTCCACACGCCGTGCGCCAGGCCGGCCTCGTGATGGCGGGCGGCGCGCAGCTTCGCCGGCGGCGTGGCCCGCGGCGGCAGCGTCGCGAGATACGCCTCGCTGTGCAGCGCGATGCGCCGCATGTGCTCGACCGCCACCTCCGAATAGAGTCCCACCGCCGTCTCACCGGACAGCATGACCGCATCGGCCTGATCAAAGATCGCGTTGGCGACATCGTTGGCCTCGGCCCGCGTCGGCGCCGGCTCGCGGATCATCGACTGAAGCATCTGCGTGGCCACGATGCACGGCTTGCCCTGCTCCTGAGCGATCGCCACCAGCCGCTTCTGGATCACCGGCACCTGGGCCAGGTCCATCTCCACGCCCAGGTCGCCGCGGGCAATCATGATGCCGTCCGCAGCCTCGACGATGGCCTCGATCTGCTCCAGCGCCTTTGGCACCTCGATTTTGGCGATGATGGGCAGGCACATTCCTCTGCAACCGAATTGATCGGTGATGCGCTGCACGCCGGCGGCAAGCTGGCGCACATCGTCGGCGCTGCGCACGAAGCTCAGGGCGAGGAAATCCAGATCGTGTTCGACGGCCCACTGCACGTGCCACCAGTCTCGTTCGCTCAGCGTCTGAACGGTCAGGTCGGTATCGGGCAGGTTGATGCCCTTGTGACTCCTGACGAGGCCGCCGTCGGTCACCGTGCATCGCACCTCGTCGGGCCCCTTCTCTACGATGAGCATGCGCACCGCCCCATCATCGACGAGAAGACGCTGGCCCGGCCTCACATCATCCACCAGAGCTGAATACGTGCTGCTCAACCGGTGCGCCTCACCGGGGGCGGCCGGCGTGGCGATGACCGGCCGGCGCTGGAGGATGACGGTCGAGCCGGTGACGAGCTCGATGCCATGCCCCGCGACTTCGCCCACACGGATCTTGGGGCCCTGGAGGTCGCCGAGCACGGCGGTGGGCCGTCCCAGCTTCCCCGCGACGGATCGGATCGTCTCCAGGTGCGCGGTGTGCTCCTCGATCGAGCCGTGACCGAAATTGAGCCGGAAGATCGACACGCCGGCCTCGATGAGCCGGCCGATCGTCTCGGCAGTCGATGACGCCGGGCCGACGGTGGCGATAATCTTCGTCAACGGCGACGGCTCGATGCGGACCTCAGACCCTGAATCAATCTCCATAACACCTCCCCCAAATCATCCGACGCGCCGGCTGTCGCTTCGCTTACGAAGAGTCGGAAGTTGGGCCAACCTCTTCGGCCAGCTTGAGAATCCGCCTGTAGTTGTCACGGAAGAATACCGCAAATCGTCGGCGCATCACATCGCGCGGCATGGCATGGGGCGGCCAGAGGCCCGAGTCGGCCCAGCCCTTCTTCAGCCAGCCTTCCCTGATGGCCGCCAGGTGGGCCGTCGTCGCCAGCGACAGCGCGCCGCCATCGGCTCCTTCGATCTCCGGCATCGCGTCGAACAATTCAAGCATGCGGTTCAGCGTCGGGTCATCCACATCGTCGGCCAGGGCGATCGCGCCATCGGCCGGGTAGGCCGGATGATCGACGATCACGCTCCACGCCCGGATGAGCTCATCGTGATTCTCCATGGCCATCGCGGAAAAGAGGATCGCAATGAACGAGCGCATGTTCCGGTCGGGATGTTCGGCCGCGGTCGCGAACTGGAAGGGATTGACCCGGTCGATGAGGCGATCGAAGTATTTCATGTACATCGACCGGCGTATCGGCATGCGCCGCAACTCGAAGGCATGGGGCCCCAGACCGTCGCCGGCCCCATCGTTCACGCGGAACTGCCAGAGCGCCTGGGCCTCCTCGGTAAGGCAGAACTCGATGAACCGGCGCGCCATCTGCGGATGCGGGGCGCCTCGCAACATCGAGATGGGATCGGCGTCGATGGTGGTCACGCCCGGCGGGTCGACGTACCCGACGCGATCCCCCCCGCCGGCCACCTTGATCGCCTGCGACTGGTACCGGCCATAGAAGTCGATGCAGACGCCCATCGCCGCGTCGCCCTGGCTGACGTCGGTCGGCGGCTTGAGGGAACTGGCGGAGAAATAACGGGCATTGGCGGCGGCGCGTCGGAGAATCTGCCAGCCCCGCTCCCAGCCGCATCGCTGGAGAATCGACTCGAAGGCGGTGGTGATCGAGCCGGACTGACCGGGATTGACCAGGGCCACCCAGCCGCGGAGGCGCCGGTCGCACAGGTCCGCCCAATAGACGGGCTCGGCCACGCCGATCTGCCGCAGGACATCGCGGTTGTAGACGATGCCGAAGCCGGAGAGGGCGGTGCCGAACCAGTGCCTGTCGCGGTCGTAGAGCAGTCCGTCGCCGATGGCGTTCTCGCCGTAAATCTCTTCGAGCCATTCGTCGCTGAAATCCACGGGCGCAGTGATCGGCTCGTCGCGGATCTCGTCGCCGGAGATGATGCGCACACCGCGTTTGAGGCCCTCGTGCTCGGCAGAGCCGCCGCCGAAGACGAGATCGGCGCTGCCGCCGGGCGGGCGATGATCCTCGAAAGCGGCGGTGAACTCCGCCTCGAGCATCTTGCGGATCTCGCTCGTTCCGCCCGGGACGTTCCAGATGACGGTCACGCGCTCGCCGTAGGCCCGCCGATGCCAGTCATCAAAGGCGCGGGCGAACTCGGTGCGGATCTGCTCGTTGTGCGGCGTGATGATGATCACCCGTCGGGCGGCGGCCGGCGGCGGCTCCTCTTTCGGCCGAAAGAGGAACGGCGCCGCCAGGAGCGCGGCAAAGCAGATGATGACCATGATGCGGGTGATCATGACGGCATCACGCTATCGCGCCGGGCGGCGTTGGCAAGTCAGCGGAGGCCGGCGGCGCGTCCGATCTCATCGGCGAAGCGCTCCGCGGCCTCGGCCACGCCGGCCGCCCAGCCCCCTTTGCCGTCCTCGAAAGCGTAGATGACCGATCGGCTGGCGGTGATGATGGCGCCGCGACCCTCGGCACTGAAGCAGGGAAGGACATCAGCGACGCCGCCGCCCTGGGCGCCGAAGCCGGGCACGAGGAAGATCTGCCGCGGCATGAGCCGGCGCAGCGAGGCCGCATCCTCCGGGCGCGTCGCGGCCACCACGGCTCCCAGGCTGCTGTACCCGCCCGGACCCACGAAATCCTCGCCGATCGAAGCCACCACCGCCGCGATCGACTCGGCGACGGTGCGGCCGTCGGCCAGGCGTTGGCCCTGCACCGCGTCTCCACCGGGATTGGAGGTCCGAACGAGGGCAAAGGCCCCGCGGCCGGCGCCGAGGAATGGGCGGATCCCGTCTTCCCCGAGATAGCTGTTGATCGTCAGCCAGTCGGGCCGGGCGTCATCGCCGCGGCCGGCTCCATCGCCAAACACGGCGGCGGCATAATGCTCGGCGGAAATGCCGATGTCGCCGCGCTTGGCATCAAGAATCACCACCAGTCCCCGCTGCCTCGCCGCGGCGATGCACTCCCCCAGAACCTTCACACCGGCGTGGCCATACCGCTCAAAGCACGCGGACTGGAGCTTGACACACGGCACGCGCCCGGCCACCGCATCGAGCAGATGCAGCGTGAAGGAACCGATCGCCTCCGCCGCCGAGATCGTCGTGACATCGGCCTGCCGGAGGCCCTCCGGCAGGCGCGCGACGACCGGGTCGATGCCCACGCAGACCGGGGCGGCCAGGCGATCCACCGCATCCATCAACGAGTCGGCGGCGTGTGCGATCATCGTCGGCCTCGTCTCCTTAACCCCGCCCCGGCAGGCTGCCCGATACTGTAGCGAGGAGGGCCAATCCTTGCTCCGGCCGAGCACCGGCCGTCCGTTACAATGAACCGGCAATGACCGACCGGCCCGTACATCTTGACCTGAAGAAGGACCACGGTCTCACCGTGCAATGGCGGGATGGCACATCCAGCTTCTACGCGATCGCCTACCTGCGCAAGATGTCTCCCTCCGCGGACGCCAGGCAGTTGCGCGAGGAGATGAAGACGAACCCACTGACGGTGCTTCCCACGAGCATGGCGGCTCACGAAGGCCCGATCACGGCCCTCGACGCGGAGATGGTCGGCAATTATGCCATTCGCATCCACTTCTCCGACGGCCACAGCACCGGCATCTATTCCTGGACCTATCTGCGCCAGATCGATCCGGGGCGGCAGGACGAAGCCGGAGCAGGAGGGGGCGGAACAGCATGACCTCACATGCCGCAACACCCGGCCCCTTTCCGCACCAGGAGAGATTCGATCTCTCGGCGTACGATGTGCCGCACCCCGAGCCGTTCCTCCTGGACCTGACCGTCGAGGGCGATCAGCTCAGCAACGTCATCGATCACGTCTCCAACATCGAGTATGTCCGCTGGCTGGACCGGGCGGCGGAGCTGCATACCAACGCGATCGGATACACCCGCCGATGGCTGCTGGAGCACGGTCTGATGTGGTTCGTGGCCCGTCACGAGATCGATTACCTGGCCGAGGCGCATCTCGGTGACCGGCTCATCGTCGCCACCTGGGTGCGCGACATGAAGCGCATCCGGTCGTGGCGTGATTATCTCATCATCCGGCCAGCCGACGAGGCGGTGGTGTGTCGCGCGGCGACGCTGTGGGTTCTGGTGGAATTGAAGACGCGCCGACCGGCGCGCATTCCGCCGGAGATGGCCCGGCGCTTTGCGCCGCTGCAGATGATCGAGGCACCGGCGCACTCGGCGCCGGCGGAAAGGGACGGACCGTCATGCATGTCGCCCTGATCGTCGATGAAGAGCGGCTCCTGCATGAGCACACCACGCTCAACCGGCTGTCGATCGGCCTCATCGGCGAAGGCGTGCAGTTGACGCGCATCATCCCCGATCTGCTGCCGTCCCAGGCGGTGGACACGGGGGAGCAGCGCGTGGCCCTGGCCACCAAGCTCCAGGCGCCGATGAAGGTCCTGCCCTGGGTGCGGCGCGAGCGTGCCGAGCGGCTTCTGGAAGCCCTGGAGAAGGGGCTGCCCGATGTCCTCTACGCGCTGGGCAATGATGCCTGGTCCCTCGGGCTGGACCTGGCACGGGCAACGAACCGGCCGCTCGTGGTCGACATGTGGTCGGCGGAACAGATCCGACGGGCCCCCCGGGGACGGCGCGCCGCTGCCGTGGCCGGTTACGTTGCTCCCACCCGGCCCATGGCCGAGGCCCTGCGGCAGCGCGTCGAGCCGGATCTGGTCTGCCTCGTGCCGCCCGGCGTGGCCTCGCCGGCGGCGCCGCGCAGCATCCTCCCGGACCCGGACAAGGCCATCGCGCTGGCCATCATCGGCGGCGGGCGCGACATGCCGGCCTATCGCGCCCTGCTGGGAGGGCTGAGCCGTGTGGTCCGCGAAATGCCACAGGTCCAGGCGTTTCTCGAGCTCTGCGGTCCCCATGAGCACGAGATCTGGCGTCACGCCCATGATCTGGAGTTACTGCAGAATGTCTCGGCCATTACCGATGCCGCCCAGCATCGTTCGCTCCTGACCCGCTGTGACCTGCTGTTGATGCCCGAGCGGTACGGCGAGCTGCGGTCGATCATGCTGGAAGCCATGGCGTGCGGCATGCCCGTGCTGGCCGGCGATGATCCGTTCCTGGACATGCTCGTGGACGGGGAGTCGGCGATGATCGTGCCGGCCACCGAGCCCGATGAATGGGCCAGGCAGCTCACGCGTCTCCTGACCGAGCCGGAGGCGGCCCGCGCCATCGGTCTTGCCGGACGCGAACGGATCGCCTCCCACCACCGATCCAGCGATCACGTCTCCCGTCTGCTGGAGACGTTTGAGCGCATCACCAGCGGCGGAGCGTATCCGTTCGATGCGAATGAGGGCCCATCCTGACCGGCCGCCCCGCCGACGAGACTCACGCGCCCCGGGGCGGCGATCGCCTCAGGCCGGGACGGCTGCGTGAATCGTGCCAAAGAGCGAGGCGCTGTTCCGCCTCCGGGCGCCAGCGTTTCCCGGGGCGTATTCCGCCGCCGGTTGCGCCCCGACGCATCCGATCCGGGGGCGTCAAGAGAAAAACAGGTGTAAAAATGTAAGGAGCCTCGCCGGGCATGTCCGAATAAAACTACCGGTCAACAGACATCTTTCTCCCCTCCGCCCCGTTGATGCGTTGTGCTTCAACGGGGTTTCTTGCGCGCCGCTGGGGAGCGGGGAACCCCGCGGGCAGCCCGGCCCGCCGAATATAAACGTAAGATCTTGCTAATAAACAACTTACCACAGAGGGCGCCGACCCCCTTTTCGCCGGCCGGACGCGCCTGGACCCACCAACCAGGCTTTGGGCCCGCCGCGGCACGGTAGGGAGTCCAGCCTTGCCGGCCGGTTGATCGATCTCCGCCGCAGGCCCGTCGCCGGGCGGAAACGCCCTCGCCCGTCTCCGATTGGGCCCATTTCGACCCTCCGGCGCGTGCCGGCCAAGCCGGCGGTGTGAAAGAGTCGCGGACCGGCAACGAAAGTGGTAGAGTGAATGAAGGATGGTTCAGTCCGTTTGCCCGCCAGCCCACGCAGGGCTGTGCGCACATTGGATAAGGAATTGAGTCATGATTCGGACGTTTATGGCACTTCTGGTGGGGCTGTTGCTCTGCTCGGCGATGTCGGCGGGGCTCACCGGATGCAGTAAGGACTCTGACGCCCCCGGCTATGAGAAACGCGAGCCCCCGCCGCCCGATCAGCGGCGCACCCCTCCGGGCCCGGGCGGCGGCGCCCAGTCGGCGGACACCGACGCCGAAGGTGAGACAGCCCCGCCACCGGAGGAGGGCGACGAGTAACCCTCCTGCCGGGCTTCTCGCAGGAAGGCGGTCGCCTGCCGGCGACTCGGTGACGGGGGGACGGTGGCTCTGCCCTCGGGGCGGTCGCCGATCGGAATTGACCACCACCCTGTCCGGTATTTACCTGCCGGACAGGGTGGTTTTTCGTCCTCGGCGTTGTGGATAACCCCGCAGCCGAGGGGGCAAAAAAACCGCCGACAGGACCACGTCCTAATCGGCGGCGGGTGGATGGCTTGTTCGTAACTCGTTTTCGCAGCGGAAGCTGCGAGCAAGACACTGCTTCATCTCTACTATGAGCAACGCTCTGCCGCAGGGCAAAGTTTTTCCGCCCAAATCCAATAGAAATTGTTGACAAACTGACCGATAACTCGCCCGCAGCCACCGGGACGGCAGTCGGCGAGGGCTCAATGGGCCCGCCCGGGCTCATCGCCGACAGCTCTGTGGAGCCCGCAACACGGGCCGGGACCCGGCCGCTTCAGGAGCCGCCGGCCAGCTCGCGGACGACCTCCAGGCCGGCCCGCAGCTTCTCATCGGGGACCGCGTAGCTGATCCGGAAATGGGTGTCCCGCCCGCTGAAGACGCCGCCGGGGATCATCAGCACGTTCCGCTCGATGGCCTGTTCGACGAACTGGGTGCCGCTCAGACCCAGGTGCGGCGGCACCTTCACGAACACATAGAAGGCGCCGCCGGGCCGGACCACCTCCGCCACGCCCTCCAGCGCTTCCAGCACCAAGTCTCGCTTGCGCTGATAGGCCGTCACGAACGCGCTCATGTCCACCTCGAACGCCCCGGCGAGGCCGAACTGGGCCATCGACGGCGCGCAGACGAAGGTGTACTGCTGGAGCTTGGTCATCTGCTGGATGATCGCCTTCGGCCCGGCGGCGAAACCCATCCGCCAGCCCGTGCAGCCATAGGTTTTTCCGAAGCCTCGGACCAGGAGCATGTCCCGGCTGTATCGCGCCGGGCTGGGGCAGCGCCCGTCCTCCCGGGCATCGTGATAGATGAACTGGTCGTAGATCTCATCGGAAATGAGGATCACGCCCTTGCGCTGACAGAGCTCGGCGAGGTCGCGCACCTCCCGGTTGGTCAGCACCACGCCCGATGGATTGCCGGGCGAATCAATCACCACCAGCTTCGTGCGCTTCGTGATGAGCGGCTCGACGCGCTCGGCGGTCATGCGGAAATCGGGATACGTGTCGCAGTACACGACGTTCGCGCCGCCAATCGAAGCCAGCGCCGGGTAGATGACGAAGAACGGGTCGGGGATGATCGCTTCATCGCCCGGGTTGAGCAGCGCCAGGCACGCGAGCATGATGGCGCCGCTGGTGCCGCTGGTGATCATCAGCCCCAGGTCATCGGACGGCGCGTTCCAGCCTACATCGTCGGCCAGTCTCCGCGTCACCGCCTGCGTGAGCTCCGGCGCGCCCTGCGTGAGACTGTAGCCGTTGCGATCGGCGCGGATGGCCCGGATCGTCGCCTCCTTGATGGACTCGGCCACGGGGAAATCCGGCTGACCGATCGAGAAGTTGATCGGATCCCTCAGCTTCGCACCGAGCTCGAACACCCGGCGGATGCCGGACACATCGATCGATCGGGCGCGCTGGCTGATCATCGCATCGAAGTCGAGGGCGCCGGCGGCGCCGGCCTGGCCGGTTTCGAACGTGCCGGTGGACATGATCGCTATCCCCTGAACGCGGCGGCAAGAAGACGAACGTCAGTCCACGCCAGTGTATCCGCCCCGCCGTGGCGCCGCGGCGAAAGGGCGCAGAAAACAGGCCGATCCTGCGACCGGCCTGCCGGCGTGTCACACGATCTGTACGGCGGTCAGCCCTCGGTGGCCGGGGATTCCGCGGCCCCCGGCTCTGCCGTGGTGGTTTCTTCTTCTTTCTTCTTCTTCTTCTTGCCGGTGACCACCTGGCGGTTGGCCACCTTCACCAGGCCCAGGGGCGAATCCTTCTCCGGGTCGTATTCGTCCTGCATCGTGAGCCGCGTGATGCGCTCGGCGCGCGTCAGGACGTTGCGGTGCTGGTTCAGGGCGGCGGGCTTCGTTTTCAGGCTACGATCCAGGCTCATCGGACAGTCATTTCCTTTCGGGCCGGTTTCTTCAGCCCTCAAACAGGTGGAGATACGCGTCCCTCAGATTCCGCTCGCCGCGACGCGTGGCCTGCCAGGCGTCACCGACCCTGTACACCTGCTCCCGCAGGGGCTGCTCTCTCGGATCGGACATGGCGTCCGAGGCGAGTCCCGGCAGAACGATCACGCACCGGCGAAGCGGGTTATTATGGCTGACCACCACGTAGGCTTCAAGTCCACGGTCACGGCAATACTGCGCCAGCCGTCCCGACCCCTCCGGCTGGGTCTCGGCCAGGATCAGGTACCACAACCCGGCGCGGCGGGGATCCGACTCGATCGGCCCCCAGGTGTGCGGCGCTCGCCCCGGCTCGTCCCCCGATGTCTCGCGGCCCGGCCCGGCCGCCGGCCCGGCCCTCTCGCCGCCCTCAAGCGGGGGCGACCCGGACCCGCCCGGCTCGGAGAGCGGATCGCGAACCCGACCGGCAGAATCCGACCCGCCCCTCGCCTCCAGGAACTGCGTGTCGTATTCGGCCTTCAGATCCCGTCCCCCGCGCCAGTAGCCGATCGTGTAGGCGACCACCAGCAGAAGCAGAACGCACCCGAACCCCAGAAAAAGGTATCCCACGGGGGCGCGCACCGTGCGCCCCGGCGCCAGCCAGCGGGGACCGCGGGGACCGCGATCGGGTACCTCCGGCGCCGCGGCCCGCGCCGGTTCGGCATCTCCGTCGCCCCGCCCGCGCCGGCGCGTCATCAACTCATAGAGCGGTGTATGGGACGATCGCTTTGCCATTCCGACCATGATGCTAGTAGATCGATGCCGGTTCATCCATCGCGCTGCCCGGCGCCCTCGCCACAAGCGATCGCCGAGGCCGTCGCGTAGCCCCCAGCGTGGCTGAGGCTGATGCGCCACCGGCGGATGCCGAGATCCGCGGCGATCTCCGCGCAGCGGCCGCTGAGCCTGACGGTCGGCCGGCCGGAGGGCTCGTTCACCACGGCGATGTCCGTCCAGGCGATGCCGTCGCGCCAACCCGTGCCCAGCGCCTTCAGAACCGCCTCCTTGCAGGCAAACCGGACGGCGTAGCGCTCCGCCCGCCGCCGGCCGGCCGCCTCGGCGTAGGCCTGCTCGGCCTCCGTGAAACAGCGCTGCGGAAAGCGCCGGCCGTGCTCGGCGAGCATCGAGTCGATGCGCGCGATTTCCACCAGGTCGATGCCGTGTCCGATGACATGCACGGCCACATCCTACCCTGTGAATCGCCCTGCGTGCGCGGCCACCACTATCATCCCGCGGCGTCCCAGGCCTCGACCGTCTGCCTCAGCCCGGCCCACGGCTCGCCCCACTGCCGGGCATCGACCACCACGGGACGCTGAGGGCAGGCCAGGCTGACCGCCACCTTGTAGGCCATCACGTCCAACCGCCCCTCCTGCCGGTCGCCGATCGGCCCGCGCAGGCCCGAAGTGAGCAGATCGCACAGGCGCACCGATACCAGCCTGCCGGCGTGGCGCGTCACCGCCGCCGCCGGATCCTCATCACGCGCCAGCCACGCCGCCGGATCAATGCCCGCGCCGATTCCCTCCCTCGCCGCTACGGGTATGGCGTGGTCGGCAAGCTCCACACCCCGCCGCTGGGCCGGCTCGACCAGCGCCGCGGCCAGACTCGCCAGCGCCGGGTTCGCCGTTTCCGAATCATCGGCGGGAAGCGTCAGGCAGACCGGGCAGCGGCCCAGGTCACCGGCCAGGTCGATGGCCTCGATCACCGTCGCCACCGCCCGATCGACCGTCGCCGAGTTGAGGAAGTGCGCCGGCGGAATCCACGCGTCGATACCGGCCACGCCCAGTTCCCGCCGCCGCAGCGTCGCCGCCAGATCGCGCCGCGCCGAGCGATCCAGCTCGCGCGGACGCAGGCCCGGCTGAGCGGCGCTGAGCTGCACGTGTCGAAACCCCATCTCGCGCAGCCTGTCGAACGCCGGACGCGGCGGCAGGGCAAGCGGCGCCAGCGTCGGCGCCAGGGCCAGGACCGGTGAAAGGGCATCCATCGACTCCACGCGCTCAGGCTAACTCACCCCGGCGCCTTCGCCAAGCGATCGGGCCGCGCGGGGCGTGTACCATGCCCTGATCGCCTTGGGGCCGGAGAAGGTCGATGACCGGCTACTTTAAGATCGTCAACGTCATCTACTGGCTGGCCCTGATCGTCTGGATCAGCGCCCTGATCAGCGCCGGCGTGGCGGCGATGAACGTGTTCCCCTCGTTGGATACCCTGCCGCTTCAGCTTGAGCAATACGCCGCCTACCCGGCCGGCGAACATCCCCGCCTCGCCGCCGGCCGGATCATGGAGGGCGTGTTCTTTCTCGTCGATGTGCTCCAGTTCATCGCGATCCCGCTCACGGTCCTGGCGCTGCTGGCGCAACTGCTGTTCTTCCGTCTTCCTTTGAAGCGGATCTCCAACGCGGTTCGTGCCGCGATGATCGTGATCGCGGCAGGTCTGTTCGCCTGTCACGCCACGATGCTCGCGCCGAAGATGAATCGCGAGCTGCGTTCGTTCTGGTCCGCCGCCGAGACCGGCCAGGTCGACGAGGCGCAGGCTCATCGAAGGGCATTCAACGCCTACCATCCCCGGGCGGACGCGATCCTCCGCATCAACCTGCTGCTGCTGCTCGTGGCGGCCGGCGCATCGGCGGCCGCATTTACGCCCGCTCCGGCGCGCGGCGACACGACCCTTGAACAGCCGAGGCTGCTGAACTCATAATGATTCCGTCAACCACTGCTACACAGATCAGCAAGGCCGCCTGGGATCTGCCGGCGAAGAGCAAGGCCGAGAAGGCCCGAGCGAAGCGGATCCTCGATGGCCTGTATGAACACTATCCGCACGCGCACTGCGAGCTGGACTTCGCGAACCCGCACGAGCTGCTCGTGGCCACGATCCTGTCGGCCCAGGCGACGGATGTGGGGGTGAACAAGGCCACGCCCGCTCTGTTCAAGGCGTTTCCCGCGCCCGCCGACTACGCCGCTTCCTCGCCGCAGAAGATTGAACCCTACATCAAGACGATCGGCCTGTTCCGCAACAAGGCCAGGGCCATCCACGCGGCGATGAGAACGATCGTCGAGCAGTTCGACGGCCGGGTGCCCCGCACCATGGATGAGCTACTCACTCTGCGCGGCGTGGCCCGCAAGACCGCCAACGTCGTGCTCGGCAACGCCTATGGCATCAATGAGGGCGTCGTGGTGGACACGCACGTGGTCCGTGTCACCCAGCGCTTCGGCCTCACGAAGCACAAGGACCCGAAGAAGATCGAGCCGGATCTCATGGCCCTCTTCCCCCGCCCGCACTGGACGCAGCTCAGCCACATGCTCATCTTCCACGGCCGTTACGCGTGCAAGGCGCGCGGGGCGATGTGCGCTGAGCACGCCCTGTGCCGCAAGTACTGCTCGAACGCGAAGGCCCGGGCGACCTGAATCGTCTTCAGCGATCCTCACGGATCATCACGGGGTTCATCCCGGAGATCCACGTGCCCTTGCACATGTACAGCCCGATGTTGCCGCGCTCGGCCAGATAGGGGAACTGCGGCAGACCCACGCTGGCCAGACACCAGGCTCGGTTGCCCTCGGCCCCGCGCCGGTAGCGGTATCCCCGCCCGTTGCACGAGGGCACATACCCGCCCAGATCCTTCTCGGCCGCGCCGACCTCCGTAGCGAACGGATCGACGGGCAGCCGGCGCAGGTAACGCGGCGCAAGCTCATCCAGCGATACCGGCAATTGTCCGCCATGGTCGTCGGCGTACATGTCCAGCGCGCCCCACAGCAGCACGAAATCCCGGCGTACCTGCTCCAGCGCCTCGCGCGCTGACTGGTCGAGCGCGGCATACGCTGCGGTCGCCCTGAAGTCGTACCAGTCATCGTCGCCGGGCGGATCCGCGGGCGCAGCCCACGGAAACCCGCCGACCATCACGATGAGGATTGCCGCATATTGAAATCTCATCGGCTTTCTCCGCGGATAGAGCAGATGCGGGCACCGGCTCGGACAGCGGCCGCCGGGCTCTGCCGCAATATGGCCGCCCGGACCGGATCGTGCCCGTCAATCTTCGCCGTCGGAAGAAGGTGCTTCTTCAATCACGTTTGGCTCCGGCAGCAGAAGATCGACGATCAACGGCCGATGATCCGAGCCGATCGGATCGCCGAGTTGGCATGATGCAACACCGATGTCCTCACTGTGCAGGCAGTGATCGATCGGAATGCGCGCGAAGAACGGCTTGTGCATCGACCAGCTCGGCAGGATGCCGAACCCTTTGCGCGCGTTGCAGAGGCCGGTCATGTCAATGAGCCGGCGGTACGGCGCCGACCACATCGTCACGTTCAGATCACCCACCAGCAGAACCGGCCCGGGCGTGTCCGCCACGTGCTCGGCGACCGCCTCGAGCTGCTCGTCACGCAGGCGCGCCAGGCGCCAACTAAGCGGCGGGACCGGATGCGTGGCGATCAGCGTCACCGCCCGACCTTCGACGCTGATCCGCCCGACGATGCTCTCCACCTCCGCCGATCCGAAGTACCGCACGCGAGCGCCTTCCAGCGGATACCGGCTGAACACGGCGATGCCGAAGTTGTCCTCCCGGGTCGCGCTGATGACGTGCGGCAGATCGGCACGAACCGGCGCCAGGGCGCGCAGCCACCGGCCGTTCACCTCCTGTAACACCACCACATCGGGGCTCGTCTGCTCGATGAGCGCGAGCACCTCATCGTGCCGTCCGTTCTCAGTCAATACATTCGCCAGCAGGACGCGCAGTGCACGCTGCGGCGCTTCGGAGTCGCTCGCGCACGTTGCTTGCGGGGGCAGGTACCACGGCAAGACCTGCCAGGCCGTGAGTACCGTGCACAGTGCGGCCAGGGCCGCCCAGCGCCAGTGGCGAACCAGAAGGCAGAGGACCAGGCAGATCAGCGAACCGCCGAGGTATTGCACCTGGAAGTGGGCCGCCAGGTCCAGCGTCGGCTCGATGCCGCCCAGCCGACCGGCAATGATCGCCCCAACCAGACCGATGAGGGCGATGCGCACCCAGAAGGCGATGATGATCGGCAGCGTGCGGCGCGGCTTGCCCGATGCCTCGTTCCCGCCGATGTGCTGCGATGTTCTCTGCGGCATGGGCGCTCCCCGCTTCAAGCGATACGGGTCACCGCGAGCGCGGTTCCTCGAATCGCGCCACACCGAGGCCGCCGAACTCGCTGACGTACACCGCCCCGCCCCCGCCCAGGAGCGGAAAGATGAATCGCACCGGCCCGTCCAGGCGCAGCCGTCCCATCACGGCCGTCGGCTCAGGATCGCGGCCTCGCAGGACGGTGATGCCGCGCTGATGCCCCAGCCAGAAGCGACCATCCACCGCGACGATGCAGTACAGCTTCACCTCATCCGGTTCATCGTAAATGGCCCGGCCCTCGGGTGTGGAAAGCACGGCCCGCCGGCCGTCCTCGGCGATGTGCGCCGCCGCCCCGATCGCGGTCGCCCGCAGCGCGGGCCTCGTGGCCGGGCGGTCATCCTCTCCGGAGGGCTGCACGCCTGATTCCGCCGTGTAGAGCCAGGCCACGCCCCCGCCGCCGGCCAGAACCTGCCGGCCATCGAACTCCGCCCAAGTCAGCCCCCCCGGCTCACGATGCAGGGACGCCCAGCTTGCTCCGGGCCCGTGCTCGTCCTCCCACAGGCGCCAGATGCCGCGTCCGAACGTGCCGGCGATGGCCAGGTGGCCTTCATCGAGGGCGTCCACATCGCGCGCCCCGCCCACAGGAATCACAAACGCCGGCCGCAGCTCATCGTCGCGCAGCACGTAGCCGCGAATCTCCTCTTCCGTGACAACCCAGACCCGATCATCCAGCACCCGCACGCGATGGACCGGCGCATCCAGGTGCACCGTCGCTTTCTGGGCATCGACTTCGCGCAGATCGCTGTGCATCAGGCCCACCGATGCGCCCTCATCGCCGTGCCGGATGAAGGCGAACGCGCCGGGCAGGGCCGAGCCGACGGGAAGGGGCAGCAGCGCGCTGGCCGAGCCGATGTACTCTCCATCGCGCAGGCGGTAGATGCGCCGGCCGACCGTTGTGACCGGCCCCCAGTTGCTGGTGACGATGCGGCCGGCACTGTCGGCGGCCGCGTACACCACCTCGCCATCAGCCAGCCGCACCACGCCGCCGGCGCCCGAGGCATAGACCTCCCCGTCGGCGACGCTCAGGCATCGCGGCCGGATGCCCAGCCGTTCAGCGGACGTGAAGCGGACGACGACCGGGCGGCGCGGATCGGCCAGCGACAGCTCGGCGATGCCGTCATCTTCGAGCACGGCGAACAGCGCCTCGCCGTGGATGACCATGTCCGTGACGGCTCCGCTCTCGCCGATCGCCCTCAGCGGCACGCCTGAGATCATCGATCCTTCCGAGGGCTCGAGGACAAGCAGCTCGCGGCCGAAGGTCTGGTACCACAGGCCGCCGTGGATGAGCATCCGTTCGTGCCGCCCGCCGACATGATGCGTGATGCGCAGCACCGGCGGCGGCCGCTCGATGAGCGGCAGGCGTGGCGGGCCTTCACAGCCGCTCAGGCCGGCCATGCCCGGCAGCAGCGCCAGGCAGCTCAGTGCCAGGCACATTCCCCCGCGTTGTGGGGCCGGAGACTTCTCCATCCCCTCAGGGTACCATCCGGGCCGACCGCCGGGGTGGAGCGCTTCCATGACCGATCGCATCAGGCAGCTCAAGGCGTTGCTCGAGGACGAGCCGGACGACCCGTTTCTGCTGTACAGCCTGGGGCACGAATACGCCAAGGCGGGCGATGCCGACAGCGCCCTGGCATACTTCGACCGGACGATCGCCGCCGATGGGGACTACTGCTACGCCTACTACCACAAGGCGCGCGTGCAGCAGCAGGCGGGCGATGCGGAGGCGGCGAAGGAAACGCTCGAAACGGGCCTCGCCCGAGCCCTAGCGTGCCAGGACCAGAAGGCCGAATCGGAGATCCGGCTCTACCTCGAGTCGCTGGGGTGAAGGGATGGCCTATCTCGCACGGGCGCGCGGTGGTGGCACGGCGCTCCGCGCCGTGCGGGCCTAAGGAGGTTCCAGGCCTGAAAGGGGGCGAAAAGGTTCCAGGCGAAAGGGTTCCAGGAACCTCTTCCTCGTTCGGGCTCCAGATCACGGCGAGGCCTAAAAAGGTTCCAGGAACCTTTTGGTCTCCTGCGGTGAGGGGGTGGGGCTAAAAAGGTTCCTGGAACCTTTTTCTCTCCTGCGGCGGCGCGGCAGACGCGCGAAACCGGCTTCGCCCTCGCCTGCGAAGACCAGAAGGCCGAATCGGAGATCCGCCTCTACCTCGATTCGCTGGGATGAGGGGATGCACCGCAGAAGCGCGCGGTCGGAAGCCATGCCGATCAGAGGGACGCAGGCAGAAACGGTGCCAGGCACCGTTTCCTCACGCTGAAATGGTTCCAGGAAGCTAAAAAGGTTCCAGGAACCTTTTCTTCTGTGGCGCCGGCGCGGCAGACGCTCGAAACCGGCCTCGCCCGCGCCCTCGCCTGCAAAGACCAGAAGGCCGAGTCGGAGATCCGCCTCTACCTCGATTCGCTGGGGTGAGGGGATGGCCCATCTCGGACGGGCCGCGCGGTGGTGGCACGGCGCTCCGCGCCGTGCGCACATGATCCACTCCAACACGCTGACGAAGCACTTCCCCGCGGATATGCCTCCGCGGCTATTGCCCCCTGCGTTGGAGGAACGGCGCCAGGCACCGTTTCCTCATTCAATCTGCATGCCGGAAAAGACGACACACGCCCCAGACGATCGGACACGCGCCGAAGAGGGCCGTCGGATACCACAGACTCACCATCAGCGTCCACAAGGTCGCATCCGGCCAACGAAAGAAACGGTAGTAGATGCCCCAAGTGTCACCGAAGCTGACCTCGTGCTCAAGCCGCGGCTTGTCGTCCGGTTCCCCGCCCGAGACGCTGATGATGCTTCCGCGGTACGGGCCATACTCGTCGTCATTGAAGATCACAAGCTGCGAATCCAAGCCGCGTCCCCAGATACCGATGTGCAGATCGCTGCTCACGGAGAGGTGATGGTCCCATGGATTCAGCCAGACCCCGGCGAACCACAACAGGACGGTGATACCCAGCAAGGCCCCGGAAAAGACGGTCGCAATGCCGAACACTCGTCGTTTCATCGCGCAGTACACCTGGCGTCTTCCCGCAGGATAGTCTCTTCTAAAGTGCGGGGCGGGAAGGAGAATCCCACAGCGCATCTTACCGTTGGCTGGCATCAGAACCGCTTGCGTGTGCGGTTAATCCCGCTTCCGGGTCCCCCCGATTCCAGCACTCAGCCCAACCGCCCCTGAAATGCACCCGTACCTCGACTCGTTATCCTGTCATCATGCCCACAAGGAACCCGCCGGCGGAGCCCATGCCGATCGGGGAGACGATCACGGCGATCCGGCCCCTGCCTTCGGACCCGTCCATGCGCAGCGTGCGCATCGGCCGGCGCGTCATCGCCCGCCTGCGGGCAGACGACATCGAATCGATCGGCCTCCACGCGGGACAGACGCTTACCGATGACCCAGAAAAGGTTCCAGGAACCATTTCCTCGATCGGGGAGGCGTAGCCAGAAATGGTGCCAGGTACCGTTTCTGCCGTTTCCTTCAGCGATCCGAGAGAATCGTGCCAACGGTAATGGTGATACCAGAAACGGTGCCAGGCACCGTTTCGTCGTCTCCCGCTCGGCCGCGTCTCAAATGCATCCTCGCCTCGACTCGTTATCCTGTCGGCATGCCTGCGGAGAAGCCGCCAGCGGAGCCCATGCCGGTCGGGGAGACGATCACGGCGATCCGGCCCCTGCCTTCGGACCCGTCCATGCGCAGCGTGCGCATCGGCCGGCGGGTCATCGCCCGCCTGCGCGCCACCGACATCGAGTCTCTCGGACTGGAGGCGGGACAGATCCTCACTGATGAACTGGCCGGCGCCATCGAGGAGGTGCTTGCTCTTACAAGGGCGCGCAGGGACGCCCTGCGCCTGCTCGGCCGTCGCGGGTATTCATCCGGTCAACTTGTCGATCGCCTGAAACGCAAGGGGCACGCCGAATCGACTGCACGCGCGGTGGTCGATGAGCTGCGGGATGGCGACTGGCTGGATGATGAGGAGTATGCGCGGGCGGTGGCGCGGGAGATTTGCGCGCGCGGGCCGGCCTCGCCGCGCCTCATCATGCAGAAGCTGCGGCAGCGGCGCATCGATGCGGACTTGGCCCGGCGGGTGGCCGAGGAAACGCTGGCCGATACCGATCCCGTCGAGGAGGCCATCGCCCTGGCGGAGAAGCGGATGCGATCCATGCGATCCGTTCCACGGGCGACGGCCGCCCGCCGCATCGCCGCGGCCCTGGCCCGTCGCGGATTCGACATGGACACGATCCGCGCCGCCATCCAGCGAGCCGGCGTCCTGGACAATGACGGCGGCCGGCCGCAGGAGGAGGAGGCCGAGCCGTGATCGCCGGCCGATGCGGGGCGGTCGGCAGGTGACGGCGACCCGGCTGCCTTCGCCGTCCCGCGGCGACGGGAGGCAATGGCTGCCGCGCCGCGGCGTTACACAGTCCGACCGGCCCGATGATCACCTGCGGAGATGCGACCGATGAACCCACGCTTCTTGCCGGCCTCTCTGTGCCTGGCCGGGGCCATCATGACCTGCGGCGGCTGTGAGCAAACCGAGAGCGGCGCCCCCCCTTCGGCGCGCGCCCCCGAAACCGGCGGGGCGGCGACAGAGCCCGCCGCGCCGCCCGCACCTGATGAGGTCGAGGCGGCGCCGACGGAGGAGGAACCGGCGGGGGATGTCAGCGCGCCCCCCGAGCCGGCCGAGCCGC
>Ga0272441_10004290_pt1 | contig 26079 bp, 3 predicted proteins | sample SSMProp6N_FD_193582 | JGI IMG/M metagenome (GOLD analysis project Ga0272441, IMG submission 193582) | Marine sediment archaeal communities from Little Sippewissett salt marsh, Falmouth, MA, United States - SSM-Prop-6N | ecosystem: Environmental > Aquatic > Marine > Wetlands > Sediment ...
GATGGTTAAATTAGGATTGTCAAAAAACACTAATTATCAAAGAGTTGTCCAGCTTCTATTGTTTGCTGGGGTAATTTTATTTGCAGCGGGATTCTCTACTTCTGCATTAGCGGTGACGCTAGCAGAGCAGCTGGAACAGGCCCATTTAAATCAAAATCAGGGGTTATACTCTGACGCAGAGCAAATTTACAAGGATATTATACAGAAAAATCCTGGCACGGAATCTGCCCAAGAGGCCCAAAAGAATTTAGTGATCATGTATGTGGCCTGGGATAAACTTCCAGAGGCAAAGGCGGTTTATCAAAATATGCCTTCTGATTTTAGTGGCAAGGCAGATTTGGGCGAGTCAATTCACGAAATAGCATACAACCAGCTTAAGAAAAAGAGCAGCCTGCAACAATCAGAAGAGATTTATCAATTTTTAGTGGAAGATTTGGCTCAGAGCGAGTATAAGCTCTGGTTAAAGACTATTGCCGTAATTAATCATATCCGGTTCGGGGATGAAGATGCAGTTCAGACTGCTCTTAATACTTTGCGTACGGACTTTTCTGGTCACAGGGACATTGCCAAGGCAGTTAATAAGATAGGGGATTACTATTTCACATTGAAAGAATACCAACGGGCCCGTGAGGTATTTCAGTCCGTGGTGAAATCCTGGCCCCTGTCCGAATACGCTATCAGATCACAAATAAGTCTGATAGATACTTCAATGTTACTTAGAGATACGGCTGCCGAGCAAGCTGCTATAAATAAATTACGAAGTGATTTTGCCAATCATCCGGAGATTGACTGGGCCATAAAAAAGGTAGGAGACTGTTTTTACAGATGGCGTGATTATCAAAAGGCCCGCCAGTACTATCAGCTGGCTATAGATTACTCGCCTCAGGACGCTATATGGTTGTATAGGAGCCTGATTATTACAGATTATCAGTTGGGGGATGACACCTCTGCTGAAGCGGCAATCAAGAAACTTCTTACTGATTATGCAGCTGATCCGGATCTGGCCGAAGTAGTCAGTCGCCTGGGTGAGCAGTGCCGTAAGTTGGAAAAGTACGAAACAGCCCAAAACTTATATCAATACGTGATAGACAATCATTCCAATAGTGACTGTGTCGTGGAATCGCGACTGGAACTACGCCTTTCGGATATTTCGCTGATAAATAGTGATAATATCAGTGAAGCGGTGGATAAAGTAATAGTGGATTTTGCAGAAGAATATGACAAATTACCAAAAGTGTTATACGAGTTTTGCAACCAACTCTGTTTTAAGGCAAATACTGAAAAGGAATCAGGACAAGCAGAACAGGCCCGAATTCATTATCAGAAAGCCATCCAGGTAGGAGAAAGTCTATTAGCAAAATTACCTGGAAGTTCTGTCACTGCTGAGACCTACAATTTAACGGCCGATTGCTATCGGCGTATGGAAGAATATGAAAAGGCTATTGTTTATTTTCAAAAAGTGTTAATCGACCATCCGAAGAGTGAATGTTTCATGGAAGCGAACATAGGCCTATCCCTTACGGAATGTATGCTGGCGGGACATGATAAGATTAATACATCTGTAGATAAAATATTCTCCGATTTTTCTGATGAGGAAATGATAGCTGAGGTGTTATTCAAACTTTGCGAGGAGTATTATTTTAAGGCCAAAGATGAAAAAGAGAAGGGCAACGCGGATCAAAGCCTAAAATATTCCCAGACGGCTATCTGGCTGGCGGAGAAGATGATGGAAGAAATACCTACATCTACCCGTTATGCTTTCGTCCGCCATATTGAGGCTGAATGTTACCGGCAGCGGGGCGAAAACGATAAAGCGTTAGCGTATTATCAACAAATCATCGATGAATATCCTAATTATATATTGGCACCTTCAGCCTGCCACAGTATCGCTGAATATTATCGTCATACGAAAGACTATAAAAAGGCTATAGAATACTATGAGAATATTCTTAAAAAGTGGCCACATTATAAAAAGGCCTCTAACGCCCAGTTTCTTATCGGTCAGTGTTACAGCGAACTAAAAATTACAGCTAATTACCCTGAACTCGAAGCCGACAAAGCAATAAAAACTGCTTTTGAAAGCATCGTTAATAATTATCCCGATTGTCCGTTTGTTCCAGCAGCTCAGAATTGGTTAAAACACCACTAACATAATGAAATAGAAAGTTAATGCGCCTTATAACAAATAGCAAGGAGAAAACAGGCCAAATTTTGCAATAATTGCTTACCCAGGTGTGCCTCTGAAAATCAAGAAGGAGACTTATGATGTCTTACCGAAGCCGCAAACATGTAATAGCTGTCTTTGTATCGATTTTTTTATTGACCTTTTCCTTAAAGGTGTATTCCTGTATGGATCCTGATCAGGATCCTATCGCCATAATTAACCAGAATCCTACATTTATTTGTCCGGACACACTCGTTGCCTTTGATGGTTTGTCGTCGTATGATCAGGATGAAGGGGGAAGTGCAATAGTAGGATATAACTGGGACTATTCTTCTTTTTCTTCTGTGGTCGATGATCCCTGTGGTGAATCAAGAAGTCATTTTTACTGTAGATTTAATACTGCGGATCATTATGAGCTAAAACTTACTGTTACGGATGATGAATCAAACACCGCTTATTCCACAAGTAATGTATATGTAGTGGATCTTGACAGACTTGAACCTGATCTGGGCGACGAAATAGACGATGGCGACGGAAATTCTCTCACTCGTGAATGGTATATTGGTACGGGTGAGGGGGTGGTTACGGTTGAAGCCATTACTGATCCTGCCGGGGTATCAGTTGGAAATTTACCTGCCTGCTGGCCTTGGCAGTTAGCTGGCGGTAATGTTACAGATGCTTTACACTCTACCATAGACAGAACAGTTCCCGGGACAACAGTGATTACCTGCTCGGCAGATGGAAGAGATACGCATACTTGTACAGTTCACGTACAATTGGGACAGTGTTATGTCAGCCCCGATGGGGATGATAATAATCCGGGTACCCAAGCTGAACCTTTCGCTACTATTCAGCATGGTATTGACATGGTATCCAATGGAGGCACCGTTTATGTGGAGCCCGGGACCTATCAGGGGTCGGGGAACCGGGATATCAGTTTCATCGGCAAAGAGATTACCGTGATCAATCAAGCGTTGACAGATCCGGTGATTAGCGGTGATGCTGTCGTTGACTGTCAAGACGCGGCGCGTGGATTTATCTTCGATCAAGGGGAAACGGAGAACTCTGTTTTAAATGGTTTTATCATTATGAATGGTAATAACTCGGACGGAGGGGGAATGTATATCGAAAGCAGTCCGACTATAATCAATTGCACCATTGTAGATAATGAAGGTGGTAGTTATGGCGGCGGGATCAAATTTGCGGGCGGTACTCCTCTTATTTCAAATTGTATAATTCAGAATAATAGTGCGAATAACGGGGGAGGCGTCCAAATTGGGGGATCAAGCGTTCCTGCGATTAAGAACTGCGTTCTTAAGAATAATACCGCTCTCAGTGAAGGAGGCGCTATTTCTTTCGAAAAGGCAGATGAATTGGAAGAAGTGGATATTATTAACTGTACAATATACGGTAATTCCGCATCCACAGGAGGAGCATTGCACAATAAATATGGCGGGGAAATCCTGCTCCAAAATTGTATATTGTGGAACAATACCGCTAGTGTGACCGGCTCAGAAATTCATAACGTTTACGCAAATGGAACCACCTTGGATTTCTGTGTTATTGAAGGAGGTTTCAATGGGGACAAGTGCAGCGGTGAGGATTCCAGTGGCAATATAGGTGATAATTTTGGTTACGACCCCTTGTTCTGGGCGGATGGTTTCCACCTGAGACCACAATCTCCGTGTATTGACAGTGTAGATCCCAGTTACACCCCCGATGCCGGGGAGACGGATATTGACGGGGACGCTCGCTTAATCGGTGCCGCCGTGGATATTGGTGCTGATGAATATCACATTGTTCCACCCACGAATCTGGAGGCGACAGCACTGACAGATGGTAGGGTAAGCCTAGACTGGGACGATAATAGTGAAAGCGATCTTGACTATTACAAGGTATACCGTTCGACTACTTCGGGTAATTATGGTACGGCGATAGATACGGTTCTGGCTCTTGACGGCAGTGTTTATGTGGATGCTTCCGTTTCTCTGGGAGTGACCTACTATTACGTAGTTACAGCGGTCAGTACCTCTAGTTATGAATCAGGTTACTCGAATGAGACAAATGTTGTTCCTGTAGATACTGCGCCAACTGCCCCAACTGGCCTGGTGGCTGCGGGTGGTGATAGTACGATAAGTCTCGATTGGGATGACAATAGTGAAACTGATATTGATCATTATAAAGTGTATCGTTCAACCACTTCGGGCAGCGGCTATGTTCTCGTAGATGGCAATGTTGTCGACAGTGACTACAACAACGGTTCGCTGAACAACTATACAACTTATTATTACGTGGTTAAAGCTGTAGATGGTATCGGCCAAGAATCAGATTTCTCAAACGAAGCTATCGCAACTCCCATGGATAAAAATCCGCCGAGTAAGCCCACAGGTCTTAATTCAGTTATCGGAGATTATAGTGTATCTTTAAGTTGGGACACTTCCGCAGATACCGATGTGATTGGCTATAACATATATCGTACTACATTGTCGGGCGATAGATATATGAAGATCGGTCATAAGGACGGGATAGGTTCTACTTCTTATCTGGACAATGAGATTTCCAACTTGAGTCAAAATATTACTTACTATTATGTAGTTACGGCCGTGGATGGTACTTTTGAGTCGGAAAAATCGGACGAAATTTCCGTAAAAATAGTTTACGGTGTCTATAACAAAAAACAGGGTAAATGGTATAAAAATATTCAACACGGTATTGACAATGCTGATGATGAAGATGTTATCAGGATTCCATCTTCTGATACTGCCTATCAGGAAAACCTCGTTTTTAATAAGCCGGTTACTTTAATTAGTGACAATCCGAGTAACCCTGCTGCCACGGTACTTGACGGTAATGGTGGAGTGGTATTGACGTTCGGTGCCGATTCGGCGACTTCGCAAGTTATAGGTATCAAGATCATCGGTGGTACAGCCGGTAATGGTGGTGGTATTTATAGCGGCGGCGGGGCAACGCCAAAGATTTCTCACTGCATAATTCAAAATAATACGGCCACTAACCAAGGTGGCGGTGTTTATGTCGCTGATGGTGTATTAGAACTGAGCAATTGTGATATCATAGATAACGAGGCCACTATTAATGGTGGTGGTGTATATGTTGCCGGTGGTAAGCTGAGATTAATCGATTGCGATATCCTAAATAACGTTGCAACTGTTGATGGTGGTGGAATTTATATTGCCGGTGGTGAGGTAGATATAAGTGGTTGCATATTGGAAGATAATTCGGCGGTGCAAGGCGGTGCGATTGCAGGAACAGGAGGCACCTTAACCAGTACCGATTGCGACTTGATATCCAACAACAGCAGTGGCAACGGCGGGGCTATATATAGTAATAATCTGCAGATAAATGTAGAAAACTGTTCCTTTGAAGAAAACACCGCTAGCGGCAATGGTAGTGCCATTTATGGGGGCAGCGGCAAGGTTGTGTGTTCAGAGTTTTTTGGCAATTCAATCGGTGTCGGTGCTAGTGTGGCAATAGATTCAACGGTTGATTTTTGGGGTTGTGTATTTAACAGCAATATCCTTTCAGATAATGCCCCGGCTCTACAGGATTGTAGCGGTGATATTATTAATTGTACAATTACTGAAAACTCTGTCGGTGTCGATACCAATGGTTTATTTCATTGTACCGGGCTCATTTCAAACTGCGTAATTTATGGTAATGGAGACGGAACCACCGCACCGGAGTTAGATGGTACGTGTTCCGCTCCCAGCTATTGCTGTATCCGTAACTGGAGTGGTCCCGGCAATAATAATATTTCGCCGGCCAGCACGCCGGTAGAGGCGGACGGTTATCATTTGCAGGCGGGTTCAGTTTGTATTGACGCGGGAGATGATTCTGTTGTGCCTGATGAGCTTACAGAGGATATTGATGAAGGTCGGCGTATATTTTCGATGCAAGTGGATATGGGGGCGGATGAAGCCGGTAAGATAATCTATGTGCACGCCGGAGCGGAGGTCGGAGGGGACGGTTTGTCATGGGCAACCGCATATAAGTACTTACAAGATGCATTATATAGCGGAAGTTTAAGTGCTGGAGATGAGATCTGGGTAGCTCAGGGAACTTACTATCCGGACGAGGGTAGCGGACGTACCAATGATGCTCGCACAGAAACCTTCCAGTTGGTTGCAGGCGTAGTAATCTATGGTGGATTTTGTGGTGATGAGGTTGAGTTGGAAGAACGTGATCTTGCAAACTACCAGACAATCCTGAGTGGAGATATCGAAGGTTGGGTACCTAGTGCCAATAACTGTTACCATGTCGTCACGGCGAATGATAATACTGTTTTGGATGGTTTTCTTATTGTCGGTGGAGTAGCCGATGACAGCAGTCTCGGCGGCGGCGGTATGCTGATAAACAACAAGGATGATGTAACGGTGCGAAACTGTTACTTCTCCCGCAATAACGCAAGTGATACAAAACATGGCGGCGGGATGTATATTGTTAATAGCGGTACCACCGAGAATCCAATTACTTTAGTAAATTGTCTGTTCGCCGGCAACACGGCGGCTAAATTTATTAATTTTGATATAAATGGCTGTGAATTGCACCTATCTTACGGTGATGGTGGGGGTATATACAATTCAAACAGCTGCTTAACCTTGATTAACTGCACATTAAGCGACAATCTGGCAGATAACGGCGGAGGGCTATATTCGACCGGAACCAGCGAAATATATATCGATAATTCTATTTTATGGAATAATCGAGGCATTAATGGAGGTGTTACAGAGGCGCAACTCAGAATTGACGGAGGATCAGCAACTGTCAATTACAGTTGCATCCAGGATGAAGAAATTGACGACGGTAATGTCTATAGCGGTACAGGTAATACCGATCTACGTCCTGAGTTTGTTCAACCCGGTGTCTGGGAAGGCGTGGTATTGCCAAACAGTATTTCTCTAATGGCTACCATAAGGGACTTTAAGGCTGGCTGGAATAAGGATAGTGGCTATGAGCGTATTCCCGAGGGTCATCCTGATTTTGAAAGAGAGAATGGAACGTGCGCTGATTGTTACACACATGGTATAGATTATGACTTTGTTAATTCAATTTTAGGAGTAGACGGCAAGCCCGTTTATAATCCCGAGGGAGACACTAACCACAATGTGTATCAACATAACCCTGATAACTTTTATCAGTGGTTCCATGACAAGCCGGGGGTTAATTGGCCTGCGGAACTCAATCTCATCCTGACATATGATCCAATAAGCGAAACGTATGTATTCCAAGATGGGGATTTTTTCCCGATTGATAATCAACTTTTTGGAAATCAGACTGAAGTGCATAGTAAAAACGACCATAATTACCATTTTACTCTAGAACTACATGCAAACTTTACCTATATTCCAAATGATGATCCAACCGCAGATCAATACTTTCAAATATTAAAATCGGATGACGATTTGTGGGTATTTATCAATGGCACACTAGTTATCGACATGGGAGGATTGCACGATGGAAGATGCGGCCGACTAAGCTTTGATTCAAATGGTGATGCTATATACCATAAATATGAGGACAATGCTAATTGTATTCCGAATGGCCAAGAAGAAATAATAACTTTAGGGCTAACTCCCTACGAAACCTACAATTTTGATATATTCTTTGCGGAGAGACATACTGCGAGTTCAAAATTGCAATTTTATACCACTATCAAGTTGGATACTGATTTAACTCTAGGTGATTATCACTTGATGCCGATTTCGCCCTGTATTGATGCGGGTGACAATGCGGCGGTACCGGCGGGTATTAAACAAGATGTGGATTCCAAACCGCGGTTTATCGATCATCCCACAATAGAGCCGACCGGTGGTACGCCGGCGCCGGTTGATATGGGAGCTTACGAGTACCAGGTAGGCTATGATCCTATAAAGGTGTTTGCCGGTAAGCCAAAGGCGGTCCCGGCGGAAGAGGCGGAGGTGCCGTTGTCGGATGCCGCCGTTAGTGGCGGGCTTCTGGAGAGCCGAACGATCAAATGGTCTGTCATATATGCGCCGATTGGCGGCACGTGGACCTTTGCCCCGAGTGACGATCAAGAGAATCCTAAGGTATATCTGGGCGTTGATCCTACGGTATTTGAAGTCTTTGATTCAGTCGATTTTGTACTGAGACTGGAGGCCGAAGATGGATACAGCTATGACAAGAGCGATGTAACTATTACCGTTACTAGCAGCAACGCTAAATACGATCTTGAAGTAGATGCCGGGGGACCTTACAGCGGTGCGGTATTGGCCGAAATCCCTTTGGACGGTACGGTCACCACTACCAACCCACAAGGTGGTCATATAACGACTGAATGGTCGGTGGTTTCGTACCCCAGCGGCGGGGGTAACGAAATCCGTGAAGTAGAGTTTTCCGATCGCTTCGCGATGGATACCACAGCCACGTTTTCTTTCCCTGGTCAATATAGGATCAAATTATGGGCTGACGACGGCTTGCATCAAGATTTTGAAGTTGCCACAGTAGATATTGATGGTCCCCAAAATGTTCCCCCGGAAGTAGAAGCCGGTAGCGACTACATCGTGCCGCAAGATGTTGCACTTCCGGTAACATTTAATCCCGAGCAGTGGGATCCTGATGACAGACCTTATGTAAATGATAGTGACGGTCCGAAAACGCCTCCTGATATCAGCTGGACATGTATTTCGGAATGGGGAGATAATACTTCGGTTGAATTTACGCCAACGGACAATCCGGTTTACCCCGACATCAAGATAGATAAACCTGGTGTGCACATGCTTTTGCTCACGGCCTATGACGGTCTTGATAGACGTAGTGATATGGTCAAGATTATCGTCCATCCCTATCCCAAGGTTGAGGCGGGCAATAATAGGGCGGCAACGTTAACGGAGCAAGCCGACGGCAGCTATTCAGCCACCGTAACCCTAAGCGACGCCTGGCTGGAGGAATATACAATTCCCAAGGATGCTCAATTACAGTGGGTACAGGATCCGGATAATCCTGTGCCTGTGGTATTGACATTTGATGATACCGTCGAAAATCCTACCATAACGTTTAGCGCTGCTGATGCAGGTGAGATTGATAATGTGAAAGGCGTTTATAAGTTTACCTTGACGGCCGATGATCCTGATTGTCAGTATGAAGGCAGCTTTGATTTCTATGTGGATGCGGACGAGGGGAATGACTTGAATGTGGGCACTCAAGGCAGACCCTTTAAGACAATCCAGCATGCTATTGGTGCAGCCGAAGATGGTGATGTGATTATTGTTGAAGAGGGAACCTACGACGAATGTATTAATATATCCGGCAGAAACATAACGTTACGCAGTACCGACCCGAGTAATTGGAATACCGTGGCGGCAACTATTATTAATGCGGGCAGTTCGGGTAGCGTAGTAACGTTTACCGGTACGGAAGATGAGGATTGTGTGCTGGAAGGATTTACTATTACCGGGGGAAGTGTGAGCAGCGCAGGCGAGGGCGGGGGCATTACCGGTAACAGCACCCTGGCCACCATTTCGCATTGTATTATCGAAGGGAACGCCTCCACGAACAACGGGGGTGGGCTACTTGACTGTGATGGTTTGATTAGTAACTGCAAGATAATGAATAATTCCGCCGCCAACGGTGAAGCCCTGTGTGATTGCGACGGCTCTATCAAGAATTGTCTCATTTATAGTCATAGCAACTCCGGTGCAGTTGATAACTGTAACGGCGAAATAACCAATTGCACCATAGCTGATAATGCTACGGGTTTAAATTCCTGTAGCGGGATAATTACTAGCTGTATTATCTGGGGCAATACTACGCAATTGAGCAGTTGTACCGATCCAACCTATAGCTGTATTCAGGGTTATAATGGCAGTGGTGAGGGTAATATTTTAGATAATCCATCATTTGTAAACGGGACATACAATCTGGAATCGAATTCTCTCTGTATCGACGCCGGTGATCCCGCTTACACCGTCGCCAATGAAACTGATATAGAAGGTGAACCGCGCCTCAAATGGCGTATCGATATGGGGGCCGACGAGGTGAAGTATAAAGATGCGGATTATTATGTCGATGGTGTGAACGGCACCAATGATTTTCTAGGTGGCCATACTATAGAGACGGCGTTTAAAACTATCAGTTATGCCATTTCACGAGCATCTGACTACGATGTAATACAAATTCAGCCGGGGCTATATGATGATAGTTATATTGGCCTTGGCGGCAAGATTCTTACTTTGCGAGGCAGCGATCCTGATGATTGGATCACTGTGGAAGAAACAATCATCAAATGTAGTGGCTATGATGTAGTGGTACTGGATCACGGTTCGATGCTCGAAGGTGTTACGATAGCTTCTGAATATAACGATAACCATGATAACATTCGATCTTTAGGAGGAATAATCAGTAAGTGTATTATTATGGGTGACAGTAGCGCCAATACGTCGGGGATATATGCTTCAAGCGGCGACCTGACCGTGTTGGATAGTAAGATATTTGATCTGAGCGAAGGTGTCGATATCCCCGTAACAAATTTAAGTAATGTAAATATCGAACGATGCCGGATATATAACAACAATACCGGAATTATGACGCAAACTACTATGGGGTATATCAATATCAATAATTGCAAAATCTATGCCAATACTTCCCGGGGCATAGAAATTAACGGAACTCCTGATATAGAGATATGGAACAACTGGATCTATGGCAATATTGTTGGTATATGGCTTTCCGGTAATGATACTGCCAGTGTCCCCACGGCTGTGATTGACAATAATACTATTGTCAATAATAGTAGTCATGGTGTTCTGGAAGACGCCGGTACTTATCCTCGCGGGGAAGTGAATAGTTGTATTGTCTGGGGTAATAATGGCGGGGCCATTGATTACCAGGTAAACGGCGTTAGTAGTGTTGCTTATAGCTGTGTCCAGAACGGCTCTGTGGGTACGGGAAATATCGACGAAGACCCGGATTTTGTCGACCCGGACGGTGCGGATGATACTGCCGGCACCGAAGATGATGATTACCATCTCAATTTCAGCTCACCTTGTGTCGATAGTGGTGACCCGGATTATATTATCCCACCGGAGGAACTGGATATCGACGGCGAGAGTCGCGCTGATAATATTCGGATCGACATGGGCGCTGACGAAATGTGGGATGAATTCGACCGGCGTACTCGCGACAGCGTCTGGATATATATTCAGCTCGAAGGACAAACAGGAAGAGCCCTGTATGCCGGCGGCAGCGAAGCAACAATCGGAGATTATGAGGGCAATGGCGGTGTGGTCTATGTTAAGTTACCCGGCGACATTTGGCGTCAGATATCCCCAGAACTGGGAGAGGCCGTGATGTCTTTGTGTGAGTATAAAGGCAACTTATATGCAGGGACAAGTAAAGATTCCTCTCACCCTCAACCTTCAGTTTATCGATGGGATGGTGGTACAGTTTGGACAAACGTTAGCGAAAGAAGTATTTATGGATATAAAATTATTGGGCTGGCCGTTTGTGATGGAGCTTTGTATGCCGCCAATGACGATGGTTCTTTATATAAATATAACGATGACGGTACTTGGGATCATATAAAATCTACTCCGGCAGATATTTCTTCTTTTTATGCATGGGAAGGAGCTTTATATTTCGGAGATGATGACAGTGACTATATTTATCGTTATGAGCCTGGGGGTAAGAGTATTGACACGGTTATGGAATTTAATGGTAGTTGTATCTATGATTTTGAGCCTTATGATAACGCCTTATACGCTTCGGCTTTTTCGGGAGAGAGTACTGACGGTGACCTTCCGGTTTATCGGAGTGATATTGGAACTGAGTACACATGGGACAATTATTTTACTATCGATAACGTAGTACATTATCATTCCTGGGAGATTACCGCGTATAATGGTTTACTTTACGTAGGTGCAGGACCTTTACTGTTTACTCATGATGGAGAGGAAAATAACTATAGCACAACTGAATGGAGTGTTCCTGATTTATCTCCAAATTCATATTCATATGGCCATATAATGTCTATGGTAGAGTATGACAATTGTTTAATTATTGGGACAGGCCGGACTTATTATTGGGGTGGTATCGGCGACGTCTATGCAAGGGTATTTAATTATAACGGTAGTACCTTTACTGATATATCAGAGGGAATCTATGACGACACAACTGACCAGAGCAGGAGCAGTGGAATTCAATATCTCATAGAATTTATGGCTCCGACAATACCGTCTGATTTAACTTTGGCGGTTAATCCTGTCTTTGAAGGGAGCGGAGATGCCATTGTCTCTCCCGTAGATGAAGGCGACGATCAGATAACTTACAATTTAGTATATAATTCTACGGGGCAATCTAATGCAGATGACGTTTTACTGGTTACGCACCTGCCTGATGCGGTAACCTTTGTATCAGCTTCTCACGAGGGAACTTATAATCCGGATACTCACGCTGTGATATGGTATGTGGGAAATATTTCCAACGGCGATAATTCGGCAGACCCGTTTGTAGTAGTTGTCAGAGTTAATAACCTTGCCCTTCCCGGTAGCAAGATCATAACTCTTTGTTCGATAGGTAATAATCACTGGTTTTTGCCGGTAACGGACGAAACCCCGGAGGTGGGTTGCTGGTCGGGAGATATTGTTTATGTGAGTCAGGACGGCTCCGGCCATAACGGCGCGTCCTGGGAGACGGCTTTTACTGATCTGGCTTCGGCTTTGACCTATGTGGCTGATTCCAGTTGTTCTTACGACCAGATATGGGTCGCCAAGGGCACCTATCCAGCCGGTGCTACACTTAGCTTAGTTGAAGATATGGAGTTATATGGCGGTTTTGCAGGTACAGAAAGCAGCCTTGATGAGCGAGATCTATCCAATCCTGCCAATCAAACTATTTTGCAGGGATTAGTCAATGTCAGATTTAATTCCTATGTAATAACTGCTGATTATACTATAAATGATGGGATTGATGAAACCGTTTTGGACGGGTTTACTATCGACGGCGGCAAACTGGGCGGCATTTTGTGTGAGGACACTTCGCCGTTGATTACCAATTGTAAAATCATCCAAAGTACGGGAGTTGGTATTGTTTGTAAAGGTTCCGCCGCACCGATTATCGCCGACAACTGGATTGCCGGTAATGTAAGCGATGGTATTCTGTTGGACAGTTGTGCCGGAACCGTAACTATTCGTAATAACACTATATGTGATAATGGTTATGGTGATAATGGTGGTTATGGTATTAATTGCGACAACAGCGCCAGTCCCACAGTAACCAGTTGTATAATATGGAATAATGTTACAGGCCCGCTAGACGGTTGCAGTGCTTTCTGGTCATGTTTTAACGGGAGCGATGGCAGTAACAACAATATTGGCGACGATCCTGATTTTATTGCCTATAGTTTGGGCGACTATCATCTTACTGTAAATTCTCCTTGTATCGACAAGGGAGATACAACTTACAATCCTGTTAACAGCGAAACCGACATTGACGGCGAGCAGCGGGTGGTCGGAGATTATGTCGATATCGGTGCGGACGAGATGCCGCCGGTGCGGGTGTATGCGGGCAAGGACAGGGTGGTAGCCTTATCGACAGATACGGCACAGGTTAGTGTTACTCTTAGTGACGCAGATCTAACAATTATAGATGATAGCATTGCTATCGGAGATATTACCTTAACCTGGTATCAGTTAGATACGGGGGCTCCAGAGCTTGTAAACTTTGCGCCTCCTGAAAACACTATGAGCCCGACCATTATCTTCAACCAGATAGGCACGTACGCATTCTTGTTGGAGGCGGATGATGATGGTATGATCAAAGGCAGGGATATTGTCGTTATCCGGGTAAACCTGGGCATTACGCTGACCAGTGACCCGGCAACGGTTTCCTGGCCTGACACTACTACACTCACTGCTTCTTTTATCGGCGGTACGCCGGATCATATTGAATGGCGGGGTCCTGAAAACGAAGCAGTAACTTTTGGGCCGGCTGATCCTCCCAACGAATATGAGACTGAGGTCACATTTAACGAAGGACCGGCCAAGTATGAAATCGCACTGGGTGCTTTTGATACTTACAATAGGCTTATCGGTGAACAGAGTATCTGGATACCCGTGAACCACGCATCCATTTCGGTAACCGCAGTTGCCACTCCCGAATCGGTTACTCTGCCAGAGAACAGGATTTATTTTAACGGTTCCGTCGGCGGCGGCGTGCCGCACAGTACCACCTGGGAGGTAGGCGAGGAAGCGGTTGAGCATGTTACGATCAACGATGCCGGTAGCCTGCAGACCTGGATCGAATTTGACAAACCTGGTGAGTACCAAGTGGCCTTGGTTGCCCGAGATGCCTGGGATGATGTGATCGGTGTTGATGTGATTACGGTTACGGTTAACTATCCCAATTACAGTGATTTAATAGTCGACGCCGGTTCGGATCAGGAGATTACCCTGCCGCGAAACTATACATTCCTGAGCGGTTCGGTAACCGGGGAAATTGTCGGTATCGAAAGTTGCGAATGGACATCTGAAGTGAAAGGTACTCTGGTTACTTTTGATCCAGACGATTCACTTGCCACAAAAGTTACTTTTGGCGAAGCGGGCATCTACACACTTGGGCTGCTGGTAAAGGATGACGACGTCGTGGTTGGTGTTGATTCGGTAACTGTTACGGTTAATCATCCGCAAATAGAGGTTGAGGCAGGCGAGAGCCAGGAAACCGTTTTAGGTGCTACTATCGAACTTAGCGGTATAGTTACGGGCGCCGGCTGGGACAGTGTGGAATGGATCGATCCTTCGGAAGAAGGTTACGTTACGTTTGGTGATGGTACTCTTGAGGATAGGCAAAAGTTGCAGACTACAGCCACATTTGCTGCTATAGGAGAGTATCATCTGATGCTGATAGCCAAGAATGCAAGCGGTCAAGTGCTGGCCGCGGATACGGTGGTTGTTACGGTGGGCAATGTGTTGATCGACGGCGGCCCGGACCGTGAAATCACCCTTTCGGGTTTTATTTCACAAAATATTGTTTCTCTACAGGGAGATATTATTGCCGGTACTCCCGACGCTATTCGGTGGATGCTGCCTACAGATGATGGTGGTTCTGTAGTTTCGGGTATTATCAGTTATGGCGATCTAAATGAGTTACATAGTTGGGTGCAATTTTCTCAACCGGGAGTTTATATATTAGGCCTGGCGGCGTTAGACGGCGGAAATAAAATTATCGGCTGGGATACTGTCACTATTACGGTTAATCCTGCAACTCCTCAAGATATTTCGGTAGATTTGACTAGTGATAAATATGAAATCATTATGACCGGCGATCCCGCGAATGACACAGTAGCTCTTACTGGAGTGATAACCACCGCTGGTACGGTTTCCTCGGTAGAATGGAACGGGCCGGCAAAGTCAGCCAGCAGATGTGAAATTTTCAATGAGTTAGATTTAGGTGACGGCTCATATACGGCTGAGGTGAAATTCCATGCACCGGGAACTTATCAATTTGGATTGACTGTTTGCGATGATAACGGCGGTGTGGGTTTTGACATAGTGGAAATTAAGGTTGTACAATGGATACAAGTTCCTGTCGAGATCAGCTATGATTCTGAAGTGACACTTTCTGGTGGGACCGTTACGGTTAATTTGGAAGGTGAAATACTCACGGGTGAAAACTTATACCTGGAATGGATCTGTACTGCCGAATCCGGGTTTGATAGGATTGATAACAACAGTGGCGTGACAAATCTATTGCAATCGGAAGCAGTTTTTATCAGTGCCGGAAATTACATTATCAACTTTATAGTTCGAAAAGAATCCGGAGGAGAAATTATAGGTATTTTAACGGCCAGGATCAAGGTTCATCCGGAAAATTATCAACCCTTCGAAGTTGATGCCGGCGTAGATCAGGAGGTGACTTTAACTGCCGGGGGGCAAATTACGGTGGATCTGGCAGGTACGGTTACAGGAGCCTCCTCTCCCACTTATCAGTGGGTCGCTCCCTCCGGTGTTTCGGTTACTTTTGATGATGGCATACCGGGTAACGGTGATGATGACAAGAAGCTGGCAACCAAGGTGACACTTACCGAGCCGCGAGTCTATCAGTTATTCTTGGTGGTAACGGACGGTAGTGCTGTCGTATCCGATTCCGTGCTCATTAAAGTTAAAGGTATCACTTCTGAAAATTCATACGTTGATGCCGGTGAAGATCAGCAGATAAATCTTCTGGTTACGAATGAGGTGGATTTATCCGGCGTAATCAGAAATTGCATTTATGACAATGTACTGTGGGTTTCTCCTCAAGATGAAGCAGAGAACGATTTAGTCACATTCACATCAGAGACAGATGGTCAGACCACGGCCCAATTTGATCGGCCGGGTGTTTATTCTATTGCCTTCCAGGCCAGATATGGCGAGCAGATTATGGATTGGGACACAGTGCAAATTACGGTTGATTTACCCCAGATTGTTGTTGACGCCAAGGTGAATGATCAAGATGAATATTGGGCGTCAGGCAGCAGTGCTTCATCGTTGCAGCTAAGCGGTAGTGTGGATGGCATTGGTAATCCCGCTGCGCTGACTTACGAGTGGAGAGATATGGGCCAAACCGGAAATGTTACGATTGAGAATAATGATCCGGCAAATCCTGATGCAGAAGTTAGTATCAGTGATGCCGGTCATTATGTACTCAGGCTGGAAGCCAGTTATGATAGCGAGGTACTTGGCTGGGATGAGGTTGATATTATTCTGTCCACCGGTGCACCAAGCGTGAAAGTCGGCGATTATGATCCGATTGTTATCTTCAGTGTCGACGAACAACCTAGCCTGGATTTAGATCAGGTTGAGATTTGGGACGATAAAGATGTTTATCTTACGGGTATATCTTGGTCCGCTGATAAAGCCGGCGTGATAATAGATACAAGCTCTGATAAACAGCATCCAACCATTACCTTGCCGGGCAGAAATTCCTATACCCTGACATTGGAATATACGGATGAGGATGGATTAAGCGCCTCTGCCAGCACCACAATTGTGGTTGATTTTCCGACGGAGTATGTCAACGCGGGCGAGGACAAGAAAGCTATTATTAACCATACTGTTTATCTGAACGATGTTAAGGTATTGCCGCCCTATAGTTGTCTGGAATACGACTGGTCTGTGGTAGCTCCCTTCCCGGAAGGTTATTCTGCTGATAACGTGGAAATTTACGGCGGCGATTGGTTATATCCGGAAATTGTCTTCTATGCTCCTGGAGAATATCACCTGCAATTAACAGTTGATTATGGACCGGATTACGGTGACGCTTTGTTCGGTACGGATACCGTTGATATTACGGTCGAAGAGTATATCCTGCCGGATGATGGTCCTCCGACAGTCAGCCTTGCCATAACCACCGGTGATTTCGAAGGGGAACCAGGAAGTACATCCATTAGCGGAGCGGTATGCGACGATGTTTATATTCTTGCCACCACGGAAGATGAACATCTAGTGAATGCTTATCTGAAGCTTACCCCGGCAGGAGGTACGGAAATATCACTGCCGGCAGAATGTACCCTTGTGCAGGGATCAACACAGAATCCACAAATATTAGAATTAAGATATAAGCTGGACAGCCATTCGCTTTCTAATTCTGTATCTATTGGTTCGCCACACTCATTAAAGGTGGTTGCTTGGGACAAGGCTAATAAAAGCAGTCAGAGCAGTGCCTCTTTTGACACTAATTGTAATATAGCCAACTTTATGGTTAATCCTTTAACCGCTACAACATCGGAACCTCAATTAGCCTTTACCGCTGAGAGTACCGTTAGTTGTACCCTTTCTATACTTGATAAGGATAGTCAAACTGTTGGTATTCCAGATCGTACCGGCTTAACCGGCAGTATATCAGAGGGTTATGATTTCTCAGATTTTCCCACTTTGTCTGACGGTGTTTATATAGCTAGGCTTGCAGAAGAAGGCGGCGGGGAAATCGCCGAACTCAATTTCTATGTAGCGATGGGTAATACCGGCTTGGAAGCAGAATTCACTTGCAAGCCCGTATTGGAAGAGAATATGGGTATCGAGATTCCGACAAATTCGAATGGCACCTTGTTCCGAGTCGATAGTCAGAAATGTAGCGATTTGACAGCTACGGCCCGGCATAGTGACTTCCCGGACGATGTTTTTGTCAAGCTGGAAGTTTATGATGCCAGTATTACCAATTACGAGAACACGGTCCGGTACGATGACCAAGGTAAGGTGGTGGAATATTTATATGATAACTGGTATTATTATTATCCCCAAAAAATGCTGATTGATGTCACACCGGGAGTGCCGGACGAAGAAGGTTTTGTCCGAATGTCACTAAATAATGAATCAATTGGAGAAGTGGATTTTTCGGGACTGGAAAATGGTATTTATAAATTATTGTTGACCGTTATATGCCGTCCCGGCGATGGCGAAGAAATGGTCAAATATGATCATCTTGACTTTGTCCTGGAGTGTCCGCTGAAGCTGGGCAATGTCAAGTTCAGCCAGGAAGACCTGACGGTTAATGTGGGCGGTTATCCATTATCTGTGGTGCGCAGCTATGACAGTCAGAGGCGGTTTATCGAAGGCGAGTTTGCTCATGGCTGGAGCTATTCTCTAACCAATATGGATATCAAGCTAAATGAAACCCGTTCGTCGAATGGCACGCGCATTGGTGGAGATTTTGATCGGGATGTTACTCTAACCTTGCCGTCTGATGGTCGACGTGTGACATTCTCATGTGTTATGAATTCGGCTTCTTATCCGGATGGCGATAATACCGCCCAGTATAATGTGACGTACGAGTCGCCGCCGGGTGTCAATGCGACATTAAGTGTTGCTGAATTTGATGTCAGCGGTGAACGAGGTATTACCAAGCTTTATGGCCAATTCGATACTTTCAGCGGCAAAGGGTGGTACTGGAACAACTATCCGCCCTATATATATGGGTCAATATTGGGTTATCAAGTCCCCGGTGTTAATTTGTCGTATTACGACTTTGCCGGGTTTGATCTGACTCTGGAGGATGGCACGGTTTATCATATCAAGCGCGAAGACCTGGGTGAACGTGCGGTAAACTGGATGTCTGGCAATGGCAATTTATATAGCTACCCGGTTTACGGTAAGCCTTACCTGCAATCTATTAGTCTGCCTACTCAAGAGACCATTTGGTTTGATGTTGAGATAAATGCTGATGGTAAACCGGTTACCAAGGGGGTCAAATACTATCCCAGCGGTACAGATCCGCAAGTATCTCCGGATGGCTATACCAAGTCACTATATTTCATGTTCGATGATAGAGGCTATATAACAGAAGTTTATCCACCGTCTGAGCTGGATGAGATTACCCGTGAACCGGTTGAGGGTGTTTCTGTACCTTATGTGAAATATGATTATGACTATGTTAACGGCAACCTCAAAGAAGTACACAAACTTGTTGATATCGGCGATGAACAATTTGGTGACGAAGAATATGAAACTATCAAGTACATATATGAAGATAATTTCTATGTACCTTCGAACCATTATGTAACAGAGATTCAGGATCCGCGGGGTCTGGCGCCCATTCGCTATGTCTACGATGAAACCGGTAAGCTTGTGGCTACTATTGACGCTAAAAACAACCGGATTGAGATCAACCATGACATGACCAATAATTCGGAGATTGTTACTGACCGCAGCGATAATGTGACTATCTATCAATATAATGACCGCGGTAACGTGGAATACATCAAAAAGCTCAACAAGGCAGGAGATGTTGTTCAGGAAACTATCTATGAATATAATGACACTAATTACTCTGATGGGCCATCGAGAGTATTGGTACCGCTGGTAGCCAATCACTCATCCGATGATGATTATAGTATCACCGTCGCCCGATACGATACCGAGGGGCGACAAGTGTTGACCATAGATCCGGTATTGAACGCTACGGAGACAGAATACGATGCGGATGGCAACCTGTCGAAAACTATCCAATGGCGTCCTGACGGGGCCAGCCCCAGCTTCCCGGCGGGTTATCCGGGTAGTGGAATACCTACGGATTACGTTGAAGTTTCCACGAACCGCAACTACTATGACAGCAGGAATCAGCTTATAGCCTCGTGTGTAACTACCGGTCCGGAAGCATCGCCGACCATTCACAGTATGAATCTAAATTATTATAACGAAACTACCAACCAGCTCGAACACACCGTACAACTTAAGGTGGGAACCGGTTTCGTGACCGCTCTGAATGAGGTGCTAATTTGCAACAGCACCACGGGGCGATATGACGAGCTTATAGATTTTGGTTCTCTGCCTTATTCCGGTCATCACATTGTAACTAGCTATGTCTATGATGCCGTAAAAAGCAATTCGTCTGATCAGCCGTACAAGATAATCGATCCGTCGGGTACGGAACGGTTCTTCTATTATGATGATAACGGTAGACAGAAGTATTCCTGGTATGAATGGGATGATCCGGCTGACGGTAATACGGATACTGACAAATGGGTGTACTCTTTCAATGATGTCGATGCGCAGGGCAGGTCGATCCGGACTCGCCGGGTGGTTGACGTTGACAATGATCTAAATAACGGCAATGAAACCGAAACCATTCTCGGCCAGACGGTTTATAACTCTATCGGCAAGGTGGATATATCGGAAGATCAGCACGGCAATAAGACGATCTATGATTATGATGAACTGGGTAATTTGGTGGAGACTCGTACTTATGATCCCAGTTATAATCTGCTAACGGTCAGTCAGACGCTTTACGATGCTGACGGGCGGGTTCTGGTGTCCGTCGGGCCGTACGATCCGACCGATACGACCACGCCTAATTATCCGGTGGGCACCGAGACGGTCTATGATGCCCTTGGTCGCGTGGTCGAGACTAGACGCTGGGCAAGTGTATCTATAGATATGGTCGATCTGAAAGTTAACGACGTTACGGTGGGTCGGACAGTCAACCCGGATGCGACAGTTGCCAATGCCTGGGACGGCAGCAGCGCTCAGCCGTCTAATATCGGCTGGACCGCCGGTGGTGAAGGCGTGTTACCAGAGATCGGTAACGAACTATCTTATACTCGTACTATCTATGATATAGCCGGTCGGGTGGCGATGAGTATCACACTCGATGAGGACGGCAAAGAGCAACCCACCAGCTATGAATACGATTTGGCAGGAAAGCAAACAGCGATAATTGATCCCCTGGGACATAATATAACTTATACTGCTGATGGTAAGACGATAGAACTCGTCACTCTTAATGGAACACATCGTACTGAAACCCATTATGAGGGCACCCGGCGAGATTATGTCACCGATGCTAACGGCAACATCACCAGCTTCGAATATGACGATCTGGGACGGTTGGTTATAACCACTCTTCCGGCAACTTTACAGAACCCAGAAACGTTTTTACATGTTGGATATGACGGGTTGGGAAGAAAAGAATGGCAGTCGGAACAGACGGCGCAAGGTACGGCCGGATCGCTTACGGAAGCGGAAATCAAACAGTTCGAGTATGACGTAGCTGGGCGGTTAATAAATCTTACCATGCCGAAACCAAAAGATGGCGATAGTGTAATTGTTTACGATTACTTCTACGATGCCTACGGTAACCAGGTGGGCATTCTGGATGACAAAAACCAATTATCAGTCTTCAAATATAACGAACTGAATCAGCAAATAGCCGAGTATATGTCATTTGTCCCGTCTGGGGTGGTCAATGACGCTGACGACGTATATTACGAGCTAGCTACGGCTCTGGGTGAAACTAATCCACCCGCAGTCGAAACCCGACAATATGATAACTTTAGCCGATTGGTTAAGGTTATAACTTACGATGAAAAGACAACCCTCTATAAATATAACAGCCTCGGTCAGATGGAGTTGGAATCTTATCATGCTATAGATCCCAGTCCGGGTCTTGAGCCTTATGATCCCGGTTTCTATCCCGATCCGGTGACACTGACGGATTATGTTAGCATGACTTTTGACAAACTGGGTCGCAAAGAAGAAGTGCATCAATACGAAGGTGGAGCAGAAGTACATTATGAGATATTTACCTATGATGCCGAAGGGCGAGTGGTATTGATCACGACGCCTGATAATTCCATAGGTTATGGCTATTATGCGGTTACCGGTCGTAAAATGCTGACGCGTACCCCGGCAGTAGGAGACTTGAATGATCCTCTCGATCACACCGATGCCATGACTCAAACAAGCTATACTTATGATGCATTGGGCAGGTTAAAGACCGTCTCGGAAGACCGGCGCGATGACTCCACCACAGGATTACCCAGAGTGACTACCTACAATTATGATGAGGTAGGCAATCGGGATGATATGATTTTGCCCAACGGGATAACTACAAACTATGATTACGATACCCTTAATCGCTTGACGGATGTTTCTCACGACAGTACATTAAATCTTGCCACTTATGATTACACTCTCGTTGCTGATGGGATGCGCACCAATATCAGCGAAGCCATCATGTCGGTAGGTGGAACCTTGCCGGACCACATGGACAATTACACCCGATTATATGACTACGACAACCTTAATCGTCTCACTGATGAATCCTCAACAGAAGATGGCACATCGACCAATGGTTTTACTGCTGAATATGACTATGATTCCGTGGGTAATAGAACGTTACGGACCATTACTATCATGAAAGCCGGCGAGACCGATAAGACGCTAACGCATGATTATGATTATGATGATCCCAGCACCTCGGCAGACGATGGTAAGGATCGGCTTTGGAAAGAGATCATCACCGATTCCACCTTGGCTTGGGTTCCGGAAAACGGCTATCCGGTTTATGTGGCCGATAGTGGGACGAGCGGAGGTTATAAGCTATCCTGGCGACCGATCCCTTCTAAATTATGGAAAATCGGCCTTTATGCATCCTTTGCCCTGGTACCGATGTTATTATTCACTCCGCTAATGGGTAAATTCCGGCGTAAAGAGAAAAAGCGTGGTAAAAAAACTTTGCGGCGAGGTATCACATATCTGTTGGCCTTTTTGTTTCTGGTGGGCCCATTTGAATTGCAGGTAATGGCAGATAATGCCAACCTGTATGATAATTTGCAGACTGCCGACTGGAGCAATGGGGCAACTGAGATTGTTTATGAATATTACGACACGGGGGCGTTAAAGTCCAAGACGGTTAGCGGCACAGACCCACATACCGTAAATTATGAATATGATTTCCGCAATCGCTTGTCTAAAGTTATCGAGACCCGTGGTGATGTCGATGAGATAACTGAATACACCTACAATTATGCCGGGATAAGAGTTAAATCACATAGCTGGACGGACGGCCAGAGCGATGATGTTTATACGACATATCTGATTGATCCGTTTAACCATACCGGTTATGCCCAGGTCTTGGAAGAAATCGTAGATGACGGTACGGTTACGCGTACGACCTATACGATTGGTGACGACGTTATCAGCCAGATTAAGGATGAAGTAGTTTCGTACCTACTCTATGATGGACAAGGCAGCACCCGTCAACTAAGCGACTTGTCTGGTGCAATCACTGATTGTTATAGTTATGACGGGTATGGAATGATGTTAGGAGGGAACCCGACGAGCGCCTCTCCTGCTGCCACGAACTTGCTCTACACCGGCGAGCAATACGACACCAGTGCCCAACAGTATTACTTAAGGGCAAGGTATTACAACCCCTCCAACGGCAGATTCAACCGCATCGATCCGTACTCCGGAAATATGCAAGATCCCCAATCACTGCATAAGTATCTCTATTGCCACGCTAATCCGGTTAACAATATCGATCCGGCGGGAGAATATAGCCTTGCACAATTTCAGGTTTCGTTGGCGATTGGCTCTTTAATTATGACAATGGTTTCAGCTCCAACTATAGGTTATTTTGCATTTAAGGGTGCAAGTGGAGATGAAGACGGGTGGCCCGATGCTATTGTCATTACTCTCTCTGGGGGATTTGCGAGTTTCTCATTGAGTATAGCATTGACGTTCCATGTTGTTATAAAATTATCTCAACCTTTTGATGTATATGTGATTCCAGAGTTAGAAGGCGGCACAGCTCCAATTGCTTACAGTAAAAGCCAGAGCGGACTTGCTTTTGTTGGTTCCATAGGAGGCGTTTGGAATATGAAGTCAATTAATGACCTGACGGGATTCGGATTCTCTACTACAATTCCTTTTGCGGCCTTCAAATATGGAAGCATTTTATTTGGAAGCAATTCAAGTCGTCAAGCTATAATGGATTTTCTTGTGAATTTCGCTACTGTACAGCGAAGTTATGCCAAGAATAAACCGACTCGTTTTGTGGTACAAATCAGCAGATCAGCAAAGTCAGGAGCATCTACATTTCAAGTTGGCCAGGCTTCCACCGGTTTTGCTTTTGGTTCGACGGTAGGTTTTGGAATTACTGCATTCTCTGGTAGAGCAGCTGGTGATCGGTTGGGTGATGAGTTGGGTAATAAAATTGGGCAACTTTATAGCATCTTTGGAGACATTAAACAAGGTTCCGATAAAAGCGTTCTTAATGACCGCTTCAGGCAAGTTTATGAATTATTTGAGATGGAGTAATGAATACGATGAAATATTTTCTTCCTTGTAATCAATAATTACAATTGCATTATATGGATATAGCTTGTTAGATTGTGAATATTTAAAATGTCAACTAAAATTAGCTATTTGATTGATGGTAAATCTTGTTCAGGCTTAGAATACCTTAAGCTAATCGAGGACATTTTCAACAGAGAAAGCATCGACACCTCATATATTGAATTGCAGAACGGTGAAGGTATTTCTTTGGGTGGATGCAAGGCTTGTGTCTCGATATTACATCAGAGAAATGACGGTACAACATGGTCTCCGAGTGAAGAAATCACTAAGGAATTTGTAACCAGCCTAACTAAAGCATTTATTGAAAGCGACACAGCAAAATTATCCTTGTATGGTGCAACTCTGCTACCCAAAGAGAGAAAAAAGGTAGATATATCAGAGGGGGGAAAGATTAATCGGGTGCTTAGCAAATTATTTTTGTATTTTTTGAGCATAGGAGTGATTGTTTCGATTGTTTGTGGCATGTCCGATGTCCCAAGTATTTTATGGGCTTTAGCATTTCTGTTTTTTTCTCTAGCGTTGCTAATTATTATGGTTGCTGGCCTGTTTTATATGGTTGATACTTATCGATATGTATCAAAGAGTATTACGACTACTTCTCGTTTTAAAAATGCTGGTGCCTGGTTTTTGCTAACTTGTGGACTTCTATTTATGTTTGTTTTTAGTGTGGCTTTGCCATTATATCTTATCGCTTTTATGGGTTTTAAGGTATCTAAAATGTTGTAATTGGAAAGTCTGATTATTAACCAGGGCACTGTTTAGTGCCTACTCTCCAAATAGTATATTGATTATCTTAGCGTTTTCAAACATTGGAGTTAAAACCTCATCTATAATTATATGTTCTCCGTGAGCAAGTGCGTTTCTAAATTTTGGGGAAGATAAGGGAAGATAAGGGAACATTCTGATTTTTATAATGCTTCCATAGAGCTTCTTGAGCTAATATATTGATACCTTGCGAAATAGAGATATTCTTAGTTTCTCGATGCTCTTTGGCAACAGCATAAAAGCTCAACTGCAAACCAAATTTATCAGCCAACTTCACTGCTTCCAGGGATTGCCTTTTGTTGCATATAAAGCAAACGACAAATACAAAAAATAAATCCTCATATCGATTTTTCTGCCCACCCGCTTTTTCGGGCATAATAATCCGACCTAAGCAATGAGAGCGATTCGACTGACTGAAAATCATTAATCAGCGGTAGTGTCACGGGGCGCTTGAAAACCGGCCAGTTGGGGGCGCCGCAAAACCGGCCACCCAATATAGAGACTTATAGTTTTTGTTTTCATTTTGTGCAATAGTTATTTGATCTTCAGTGATTATTTTTTGGA
>Ga0272441_10004291_pt1 | contig 26079 bp, 47 predicted proteins | sample SSMProp6N_FD_193582 | JGI IMG/M metagenome (GOLD analysis project Ga0272441, IMG submission 193582) | Marine sediment archaeal communities from Little Sippewissett salt marsh, Falmouth, MA, United States - SSM-Prop-6N | ecosystem: Environmental > Aquatic > Marine > Wetlands > Sediment ...
ATACTTGATTTATGAATCTCAACACATCCATCTCCTTGAAACCACCCTTTCAACAGTTGAGAAGCTGTATCAGGGTGCGTGAACCATTCATATTCTTTATTGATAAAGCCGGTCATAAGAGAATCTGCTTTTTGATACTCGAATTCTTCTATTGCTTCATCTATAATATTATTGACTCGAATGGGAGAAGTTGGTCGAAGTATAACTACATTTTCTGCATCTATATTTTCCAACACGTTTTTTATAACACTTGTTAATGATACATCATCTTCTGATAACTCTTTAGGTCTATGTATAACATCAATGCCATAAAGTTCAGAAAAATGTCTTATCGTTCCATCTTCTGTAGAAACAACAAGTTTATCAATTTTCTTCGATTTCATACCAGCAGCAATACTCCAATATATCAATGGATGATATAATATAGGTATAACATTTTTTCTATACACTCTTTTGCTTCCACCACGTGCTGGAATTACGCCAAGATATTTCATTTAACCCTTCTCAATTTTTCAATTATAGGTTTTTCGCTTTCATAAACTTTCTTAACACCATCGCCTAGTATTATTGTGAGATCTCTTATATGTGATACAAGCATATCCAATCCTTTTCTCTCTAAACTTGCAGCTTGATCACTACCATACATTGCACGATCTAGAGTAATGTGCCTTTCTATAACTTTTCCACCAAGAACAGCTGCGACAACGCTATAAAAAACTCCTACTTCATGCCCACTATAGCCAATGGGATACTGATATCGTTGTTTTAGGGTTTCTATAACCTTTAGATTTAATTCTTCTATCTTACATGGATATGTTGAAGTACAATGTAGAATAATTATATCATGTGTATATTCTTCAAGTTTTTTTATAGCATGATCAATTTGTTTGATAGTAGACATTCCTGTAGATAAAATAATTGGCTTTCCTTTAGAAGCAGTATAACAAAGTAATTTATCATCAGTAAGAGAAGCAGAAGCTATTTTATAACAAGGAGGATTATATTGGTCAATAAAATCAACAGATTTCTTATCCCAACAGGAAGCAAACCATATGATATCCTTTTGTTTACAATATCTGTCTATTTCATCATATTCCTCTTTACCGAACTCTAAACCGTATTTTTGTTCACGATTTGTTGTTCCCCAAGGTGATTCTCTTGGTTTATCAAGTTCTTCTTTAGTATAAACATCTTCTACTGTACGTTTTTGGAATTTAACTGCATCACAACCATAATTTTTAGCCATATCTATAAGTTTTTTAGCTATATTGATATCGCCATTATGATTTATTCCTATTTCTGCTGTTATAAATACATCAGCACCTATATTTTTATTACCTATTTTCATAATATCACCTTAATTTTTCTATGCTATGTTTGTGAAAGCATCTATAAAGATGTGCACCGTAACTGATACACACAACCCACACAAGAATGAAAATCGGAATATGTAAGGGTCGTAACATTTGGGTTTGTTGTATGATAAAATGATCCAAATCAATGAGAACACTAACCAACCCAAAACTGCAGAAGATAAGAAGTGTGTACTTTCGCATCTTATAATCTGCGCCATAAAAGAGTTGTCTTGATATAACTCTAATGATTCTGTAATAGTTCGTTTTGGTGATCCGATAAATTCTTGCTTTAATATTTCTATTAACCATTTTATCATCTTAACATCCTATATTATTAAATCATCTAGTTCTTGAATCGTTTTAGGCATAAATATTTCTTCATTTGAAAAACGGGTTATCCAATAATTCTTTAACTTTTCATTATCCCATTTGAATAGATTGATTAAAGATATCACCTTTGCATTTGTATATTTCTTTGCTCTAACTAGAACTGTAGAATAATAACCTATTACATATTTCCATTCATGAAAAAGCATTGTTTCAAAGATTATATCTGGATCAATCTTCTTAGCTTTTTGCATATTTCCATATATTTCTCTATCTCTTGGATGAGTTTTTATTACATAAGAATAAGGATATTTCTTATCTAATATTTCTTTTAATATATTTGTTATTTTAGTAACTGATTTGGTATCTACACCTGCACCTTCTAATTTTCCATTACAAGCAAAAATAATATTCATATTATTATATTCTTTTGTTCTAAATCTATCTGGTATATTTTTCAATTCAATATCGTTTAATTCTATTGTTTCATGTTCTATTTTATCAACAAGAAACTGGCAAATAGGTAAACCACCAGCTTTCCTTGTTATTACATTTGGAACTCCTAATGCATATCTTATATATTTTTGCAAAATATATGACTGGATATCTGCTGATGGTTCATATTCAAATCCTTTTTTTGACTTTACTATTATAATTTTATTACCATTCTTTCTTAATTCATTTATATAGTAGAAATAAGTAATGGACCATGTAGTAAAAAAAACAAAAACATTCTCATCTTTATATGATAAAAAAAGTTTTATAAATTCTTTTTTTGCTTTTCTAGTATTTGATAATATCTTGTATTTTGTTTCTGCTGTTATAAGATTTGGATGGACTGATGGTATAATAACATTTGAATCAGAATAGTATTTCTTGAAAAATTTTTCAAGTTCTAAAGGGGCAACAAAAGTGATATCATTTAATTTTCTTTCTTCAATAAATGGTATAACACTATCAAATAATTGTACTGGAGAATTCAAGAATATCAATGTCATATATTACACCTATCAAAATTAATAAAAAATATCCTATTCTTATATTTTGAAAACTCTTCTCCATGTGAACTAAATGTTCTATCAGGTATTCTCCAGTTATTACCATATATCATTTTCAAATGCTTTTTGCAATTCTTTGGTATTTTTACTGATGTGTTATGCATTTTAACAGTTTCATAATCAAATGAATCAAACATAAACCACACTTTATGAGCTGAAAGGTATTCAATCTTTTTTAGTATTGTAATAAATTTTTTGCTAAATGGTAAATTTGATAAAAAAATAAATCTTTGCATAGTTGAAATACTTATTTTTCCAAGTTTATGTGTATCTCCTTTCAAAAGAAATATCATAACATTTGCAGATCTTGAAATAAGATTTTTATTTTTTACCATTTCTATTATCATCTTATTATCATACTTTTTCATTTCCCAAAAACCAATATGAAATAGGTCATTATCAACATCTACAATTTGATCGTTTTCTCTAAATATAAGATTTTTTTTGTTTAACTCTTTTTCCAAAATTTTTACATCATTTAAATCTTTAACAACAATATCTATATCTGAATCATTCTTAATGAATTTTCCTTCTCTTACAAATCCTAATAATGAACCGAAGTACAACCAATATTCTACATTATTCTTTTCAAGTATATCAATAGTCTTGCGAAACAAATCAATAATCAAAGTTTCGCATATATCAAATTTTGATACTCCCATATTAACCTCATAGATAATCTAATCCTATTTTTCCGCTTTGTTTCAACAAAGCAATATCACTATCAACCATTATATTTACTAACTCCTCAAAACCAACTTTTGGTTTCCAACCTATAGTATTTCTTGCCTTTGTTGAATCACCAACTAATATGTTCACTTCTGTTGGTCTAAAATATTTTTCATCAATTTCTATTAATATATCTCCAGTTTCTTGGTCAATGCCTTTTTCGTAAACATCTTCTCCTTCCCAAATGATATTTTTATCTATTCTCTTAAATGCGACTTCAACAAACTCTCTTACACTATTCGCTTTTCCAGTTGATATCACTAAATCTTCTGGTGATTCAATCTGTAACATCTTCCACATTGCCTCTACATATTCTGGGGCATAACCCCAATCTCTTTTAGCATTTAAATTTCCAAGATATAGTTTATCCTGTAATCCAGCATCTATTAGCGCAACAGCTCTAGATATTTTACGAGTAACAAATCGTTTTCCTCTTCTCGGGCTTTCGTGATTAAACAATATGCCGTTGCAAGCAAATATATCATAAGCTTCCCTATAGTTTACAGTAATCCAATAAGAATATAACTTTGATACGCCATAGGGACTTCTTGGATGAAAGGGTGTTTTTTCATTTTGGGGTATTTCTTTTGCTTTTCCAAATAATTCACTTGTTGATGCTTGATAAAATTTTGTATTCGTTCCTTTTATTGCATCAAGCAAACGAAGAGTGCCAAGACTATTTGTATTTGCTGTGTATTCTGGTTGTTCAAATGAAACTTTCACGTGACTTTGGGCGGCAAGATTATATATTTCATCAGGTTTTATTTTTTCTATTAATCTACTTATATTACTTGCATCCATCATATCTCCATAATGAAGATAGAGAATTTGTTCATTCGTGTGTGGGTCTTGATATATGCTATCTATTCGTTGAGTATTAAATGAAGAAGATCTCCTAATGATACCGTGTACTTCATATCCCTTTTTCAAAAGTAATTCAGCAAGATATGATCCATCTTGACCTGTGATACCTGTTATAATAGCTTTCTTCATTGTTCTTTCCACCAATTAACTGTTTTTTTCAAACCCTCTTCAAGTGTTGTCTTTGCTTTAAATCCAAATTCTTTTTCTGCTTTTGATACATCTAACATTCTTCTTGGTTGTCCATCTGGCTTTGTTTTATCCCATAAAATATCTCCTTTAAAATCTGTTAGTTCAGAAATAGTTTTTACGAGATTCTTAATTGATATTTCCATACCTGATCCAATATTGACTGGTTCGCTTTTATTATATTTTTCAGTTGCAAGGATTATTCCTTCTGCAGCATCTTCAACATAAAGGAATTCTCTTGTAGCTTTTCCTGTTCCCCATACAGTAACAGATTCTTTTGATTCGGTGAATTTTCGTATCAATGCTGGTATTACGTGTGATCTCTTTGGATTGAATTCATCTCTGGGTCCATATAGATTTACTGGTAAAAGAAAGATTGAATTAAAATTGTATTGTTGTCTATATGCTTGTGCTTGTACAAGTTGCATTTTTTTTGCAAGCCCATAAGGTGCATTTGTTTCTTCTGGATATCCAGACCATAAATCTTCTTCTTTAAATGGAACTGGTGTATATTTTGGATATGCACATATTGTTCCAACAGCGGTATATTTTTCAACACCTGCCTTTCGTGCTTCTTCCATCATATTAGTACACATCATAATGTTATCATAAAAGAGTGATCCGGGATATTTTTGATTATATCCTATACCACCTACATTTGCAGCTAAGTGTATTACAATGTTTTTATCTTCACATACATCATGACAAGCTTCTTTTGTTCTTAAATCATAACAAGAAGAACGTGGCACAAATATATCTTTTTTAGATACACCAAGTTTAATTAGTTTTTCATAAATAAAAGAACCAAGAAAACCACTTCCGCCTGTTAATGTTATCTTTTTATTTTTCCAATACATATCTTCATATTCTCCCTAAAGCATCTATCAACTTATTGTTATCTTTTTCATCTCTAATTGATATTCTTATAAATTTATCATTCAACAATGTCTTATTAGAACAATTTTTAACATAAATTCCTTCTGAAAATAACTTTTCACAAAAATATTTACTATCTATTTCATCACTTATTTTTACTAAAAAGAAATTAGCACTTGTTTGAAATATCTTTAAAAAATGATACTTCTTCAACTGATTAAACATTTTAGTTCTGTCATTAATTATTTTTTGCAATGATCCTTTAAAATCTTTTTCATATCTCGGCACTAATTCAATGAATTTCTCAGATATTGAATTTATGTTCCAAATTGGAATATAATTATTTATCTTTTCTCTTAACTTACAATTTGAAGTAAGTAAATATCCCAACCTAAGTCCCAAACAACCGTATTCTTTACCAATGCTTCTAACAACAATTAGATTATCATATTCTTTAACTAATGGTTGTATAGAGTTTCTCATATCTCCTGTTGTAAATTGTATAAAACTTTCATCTATTATTATTCCATCAAGATTTTGAAGATTATCAATTATTTTTATAATATCCTGTTTTGGAGTTTGTACTCCTGTTGGGTTATTTGGATTTATTATAAGAGCAAAATTACTTTTACTCTTTTTAACAGATAATATAAAATCATCAACATCAATCTTGAATTTTTCATTTTCATTTAACAAAAAATAATTTTTATTATGTGACTTTATATCCTCATATTCATTAAATGTTGGTACTGGAATTGTTATCATTTTTACAAAGTTTCTGTTTATAATTCTAATTAGTTCAGATGCTCCATTACCAACTAAAAGATTTCCTTCATTAAAACTATCTTCTTTATACCATCTTGATAATAATCTACATATCTTATTTTGTGATGATGGATAGTTTTGTATAAGTTTTGGAACTGATATTAAGAGATCATCATAAAATCTTTTTGTTGGAAAATATGGATTTGTTAAAAAACAAAAATCAATTAAATTATATCTCCATAAACCACCATGAGATGATGATATCATTTTAATTTTTTCATCATTAGAAGAAAAAATATAATTTGCTATATCTAAATCAATCTCATCATCTACTTCAAACCATTTTTCTTTAGAAATATGACCATAAATATTTGGTGTTTTTAAATAAACCAATACACCAATTATTAATTCCCAATAATCTTGTTTATGGTTTCTAATATAAATTTTTAAACTTGGTTTCAAATGTTCTCTAAAAAATTCATAGTTGAATGAATATATATTTATTGTTTTGTATTTGTTTTTGTAGTTAAAATCATCTCCTTGTTCATCAGAAGTAATCAATCGTTTTATAGACATATCTTTATTTAATTCAACTACAGTACCAGACATTAATGAATTATACTCAGATAAAAGAACCATATTTTTATTTCTATTTTCAATCAAAACATTCAATAAATCATGTTCAAAAATCAAATCTGATTCTGATAATATAAAATCTTCTTTTATTTTATTGATAGCCAACCAAAATGAATAGATATTATTAGTTGTTTCCCAATCATCATTATCAACATATATTATTTTCATTCCTTTATATGTTTTTCCTATATTCTTTTTTATCAGATCCTTTTTATAACCAACTACTATAATTACTTCTTTAATATCTTTATACTTGGAAAATGCATCAAGTTCATTTACCAAAAAAGATTTTCCATTAACCTCTACAAGAGCTTTTGGAATAGTATCTGTAATTGGTCTTAATCTACGTCCTCTACCAGCTGCTAAAATTACTGCTTGCATCTTATCTACACCTCAATAAGAACATTAAATCTTTCATTACGATATGTATTGTAAAAACAATCAGTTATAATTCCTTCAAATTCATCTTTCTTGAACAAAAGATGTTCTTTTCTATGCGACTTCATTGGAAGATCACCTATGAATATTCTTTTTTTCGTAACCCTTTTCATTTCATCAATCACCTTTTTTACATATTCTTTACTATCAAAATAGAAAAAAACACTATATGAAAACGAATAATCAAATTTATTATCATCAAATATTAGTTTTGCTGCATCACATTCAGACACCTTATTACCAAGCAGTTTCTTATGCTTTTCTATCAAGGAAGAAGAATAATCAACACCATAATAGTCGCATTTAAGATATTGAGCAATTAACCCTGCGCCACAACCAACTTCTAGAACACAATCAGTTTCTTTGATACCCAACTGTTTTGTGATTTGTTCTGCTACATATTTACTATCAATATCAGTTTTTTCAAACCCATCTAAAAGTACCAAATCATTTGTATCTTTTTCTCCTTTTCTCTCCCATATTTCTTTCCAATAATTATTCATCTTCTATTCCTTCTTAACCATTCTTTTTCATTAACTCCTCCTTTGTAACAGGTTGATGTGTCTTTATTTGGTATCATATAATTTGCCCCATATACATCTTTAAGTAGATTATGATAACCTATTGGAACAAAAGTCGGGATATTATTCATATTCTTTTTTATGAAACTTTTATAATACTTAGATAAACCCCTGTAACAAAGTAAAGAATATGTTTTCATATTTATTTTTACTATCATTATCTGTAATGATAAAGGCAAAGAACGTATAAAATCAAATAAAAAATATTTACCAACATTTATACATTTCAATATTTTATTTTCTGTAACTTCATAAACTTTTCCTTTTATAGAAACAAATGGTTTTACACAAACATGATTGAATGGTTCTCTATTCCCAACATGAAAATATAGATTACTGTTTATATCAGATTTTTTAATTTCTTTAATACTTAAAAGAGCTTTTAATACTTGCGGTGCATATTCTAAAGGATATCCTAAATCATAATCATAATCCCATTCAATACGTTTTCCATCTCGTATAGCACCAAGAAGAGAACCATATTCAAGCCACCACGGAATCTTTTCTTCATTAAATTTTGTTGCAACAAGTTTAAACAAATCATCCATATTTAATGTGATAGAATCTCCTCCATTTGTTTTTTCATCTTTGGTAATGTATAATCTCTGTAATCTAATTGATAATCATTGATACTTGAAATATATGGTTTTCCATACTTGATTGCTTCAAATCTAGCGCCGCATGCCTTTGTCAATCCATAATATTCTTTTTTCAAACGATTGTGCCCTGCTGTAGGATTTCTTAATGGCGATACTACAGCTTTACATTCTTTCAGTATAGTTTCATATTCTTCTTCTTCAACATATTCAGTAAATGTCTTTATATTGTATCCTTCTTTATTCAATTCTTTACATTTTTGTAGTACCTCTTTACCATAGCTTCCAATGGGTTTACCAAGAAAGCACCATTTATCAGATTTTTTCATCATATTAAAAGCAAAATCATAATCTCTTCTAAACTTTTCAATCTTTCCTGGTACAACAAACATATCATTCTTATTTTCATATTTTTTTAAATGTATCATAAAAGGAATAGTATAGATAGTTCCATTGTACAATCCCTTTTCTTTAATGTACTTTTTTGTTGCTGGTAAAAATACATTTATAGCATCAAATCTCTTTAATAATATTTTACTGTATGTTAGTTCAGTATTTGCATTATGGATTGTCCATATCGACTTGCACTTTGGTTTAAAACGAATCCAATGAATTATATCAAAAGGTAAAGGACGTATTGAATTTACAAAGAGAAAATCAAGGTCTTTTGTTGATTGTTGCGCCATCTTATAATCATTGAATATTGTTACATCATAATCTTCTAGAATAGCTCTAAGAGTTTTCACGTATATCTGATGATAATCTTGATATTCTAATATTCCTATTTTCATTTTTTATTCCTTAACAATTCAATTATTTCTGCATTCTGCTTTACTATAAGATAATATCCAGGAGATTGCATTGTGGCTATTTCATGTTCTCTTTTATACAAACCAAAGAAAAGCATAGCGAATATGCCGAATATGAAAAGTACTACTATTATAGAGATAGCAATAACAGAAGATATATCTACTGGTAATTGGATTGGTATACCAACAGTAACAAAAAATCCATTGATATTCTCTATTGCTTGTGGAGTGATGCCTAAGAAAATTATCATTGTTTGTATTATTGAGATGTAGCCGTAAGCAAAGAATATGGCGACCTTAACAAAAACAAGTTTATCTCTAAATCCGATAGAACCTTTACGTTTGGTTCTTGCCGATATTCTCTGATTGATCTCGTTGGTGGCTTGTTCTATGCCTTTCATATATTCATCATAAAAGTTTTTTTCCATATTATTTATTCTCCTGTTTTATTGATAACTCTATCTAATATTATTAGGATTATTTTTTATCCTTCTGTTTTTTCTTCCACTCCTTAATATCATCTCTATCTCGTCGTGTCTTTATTTCATGATGCTCAGCACAAAGGCATTGAATATTAAGATAATTTTTTTGTTCATGTGTTCCTCCCATAGCTAAAGGTATTCTATGATCAAAGTTTCCATATATAGTTATAGGTTTTTTACATCCTTTCCAAGCGCATTTAAATTTTTGTCTTTTAACAATTTTTTCTTTCCATACTTTTGGTATACTTCTATTTTTCTTTTTAACCTTTTTTTCTTTTTCTTCATTATCAGCTTTTTTATTTTTTGTTTTATCTTTCTTTATTTTCTTTTTGTTATCCTTCTCAACTTTCTTTTTAATTTTTTTAGTTTTTGGTAGTAAATCAATTGGTTTTATTTTTATTGGTTTTATTTTTATATATTTCATATTATCTCCTCTTTACCACAATATGGGCATCTAACATTTGTATAACTAATCATATTCTTTTGAAATTCAAATTCATTACCACATTTATCACATTCAGCAGTCCAAGTTTCTGTTAATCTATTTAAAAAATTATCTAATCTTTGAATATCTTTTTTTCTAAATCTAAAACAATATCTATTATCATTAATATAAAAATAATAATAAACTCTTTTGCCTTTATATATATCTTTAATATCAGAATAAAGAATATCAATATTACGTTTATCTGAAAGTAATATTTCTGGTGAAACTATATTTTTTCTTTTAGCAATAATAATAAAAATTCCATCTATAAGAAAAATAAGTAAGAATGCCCCTAATATTCCAGGAAGACAAATTACACCAATAATAAAAGGTAATCCAACTAATCCAAAAATGATACATATCACAAGAACCAATATTCTATTACCAACATATTCAAAAATTATTCTCTCATTAGTAAAAACTAAATTATATACACGACCTCCACCTCCCTTCACTAAATGGGTATCATAAAATTTTGTTAAAACAACTTCAGATATATAAAACACCTCTATGATTACAATAAGGACATTCGACATTACTTTCATTTGTAAAAAACGTATTTTTACATCTACTACATTTTACTAAAATAGTATAGTTATCTCTACTCTGAAAATACATAATAACTATTAATAAAAATAATCCAAAACCTAAAATAATTGCAAATAAAACTGATAGATGGTCCCATATAGTTTCTTCAAAACCCATATCTATCAATACTTTTTTTTCTTCACTATTCAATTTATTTGTCATATCTATGATTGCTATATTACCAAAGAAAGAACATAGAATATAACAGGAGAACAAAAATATTGCTATACTGATATTCTTTTTCATATCATTTTTCCTCTTCATATTTCCATTTTCTTTTGAATACTCTTTTAAGTTTTTTACCTGTATGCAGTTTTGTACCGCAAACGTGGCATTTATAATGTTTCAATCTATTACCACAGTTTGGGCAATAGTTTTTCTTACTCATCTTTTGCCAAGTGTATTTATATTATTCATATATCTCCCATTGTTGAAGTAATATTTGTTGTTTTGGTTCTAATCCTTTCAAGCTCTTCTATACAATCTAACCAACCTTGTTTGTAATCATCAGATACATTTTCTTTTTTATCAAGTTCTTCTTTTAGTTTATCATATTCATAAGTATTCCATTGACTTGCTAACTGCCAATAAACAAAGCCAAGAACAATGATTACTAAAAATATAGCAATTAATACACCCCAGAAATTCATACCACTTTCTTGTTCATCATTCATTTTATCACCTTCAGAATGCTCTTGAGCCAAGAGATATAAAACCAAGTATAGCAGCGATTACTATTATGAGTAATACAGCGATACATATGAATTCTATAAGTCGTGCTATTATATATCCCAATGCTCTTGTATCTTCCTCCATATTAATACCTTCTTTTAAGATTTTAGTATCATATTGATAATTCTTTAATAATTTTAATTTCATAATCTTTATGATTTGAGCAAACCCAACCTATATGAGTAAAATCAATTTCAGAACCTTTGCCTAATTCTTTACCACATTCAGGGCATCTCATATTGTTTTTACCTCAAAGTTTATTTCATCTTTAGCATAGTTCAAATCGTTGATTTTTACCTTATAGAAAAATTTGTTTTCATTAAGTATTGTAGTATTGTAATCAGTCTTGTTCCAAGTTATATTTAATATATGATAGAAATGATCATTAGATCCGTAACCAGATATTTTGATAGTATCAAGATAAGAAAGATTGATAAATGGTTCTAGTATATATAAGAAATCAGATGAATTTGTTGTTGCATTTATATTGTTTGTAAGATTAACTTTTGGATAATGAATTATCATTTCAAAATCGTTTATTGATATGTTACTGTTTATTTCTAATTCAAGGTGGGCGTAGTATGTATTGTTATCTGTTTGATTTTGATAATTTGTTAAATTAAAGTTTATTGTTGTATTGTAGTAATCAAATGATTCGCCGAGTATGTCGTATATATCTTGAATTGTGGAGTTTGTATCATTTAGAATGGAGTATATGTTTTCTGTAATATTGTATAAATCGTTAAGTGCTGTTATGTTATTTTCGGCTATAGCAAGTCTATCTTTTAGATTATCTATTATCGCTTTGTTGTTTACAATATCTCCTTTTACATTTGAAAATTTATCATCTAAATCATCTATATCTTCAGTTAGTGTTTCTCTTAAATCTTTTATTGAATCGCTTAATACTGAATCTTGACCGCTTAGTGTTGCGAAAATAAATAGTGATATTATTATTGCCGATATACCTATTATAAAAGCGTAATCATTTATGAATTTGATTATATCAAAGTTATTTACTTTTTTATCTTTCATAAATTTGTAATTACAGTTAGTGCAAAATCCGCCTATTTTATTTTCATCTTCTGTTACTTGTAATGTTTCTTCGCCACATTTTGGGCATTTATATATCATTCTTTAACCTCATTTATGAATTCTATTAATTCTTCAATATGATTTTCAAAAGTGAATTTCTTTCTATAAGTAGTAAAATTATAATAATCATTATATCTGTTGATATCTTTTAATTCTGAAATGTTGTTTATGATAAATCCGAGTTTGTTTTCTTCTACTACTGATGATGCGTGGATGAATTTTTTTTCAATTACTACAGGCAATCCAGCTTCAACATATGTTGATAATTTATCTCCCATATATGTTAGTAATCTTTTTTTATGTTTCTTTTCATCTAAATCAAATATGTGTATACCATAATCGTATTTTGATATTTCTTCTGTTAATTTTTCGCCGAATATGGGTTCGTGAATGTTTAGATTTTTGTAATCTTTTATTTGATTGTAGTTTAAGGGATAAATGTCTAATGTTATTCCGGGTAGTTGAGATATCTTTGAAAAGATTTTGAAGTTGGGGTAAACGCCGCCGACGTAGACGAGGCGGGTTTTATCAGATGTTGTGTCGTTTAAGGGTAGAAGTGATTTGTAACTGCAGTAGGGTAAAAATTGTATTGATGGTTTATCTGTTGCTTTGAATTCGTAAGGTAATAGATTTAATTCATCTTTGGGACCTTTGTGAATGATTGCATTGCATTTGTTGAAGTTGCGTTTCTCAAAGTATCTTTCAAGATAGGGGTTTTGATTGTAACTTTCATATTTAAAAAAGGTTATATTGTAGGGAAAATATATTTTGGTTGATTTTCTGAATATGTGAAAGATGTATGATATGAATGTGTTTGGTTCACTTATGCCTATGACTGTTGTTCTTTTATGTTGTTTCTTAGCTTTACTTAAGCGAGGTAATCTGTTGATTATTCGTAAGATTGTTTTTAGTTTACTTTTGAGTGGTTTATCGAGTAGGTAGTATGATTTATCAAAGTTTTTTAGGAATTCATCTTGGGGTTTGTATATTGATATGCTATATACGTTGTAACCTTTTTCTTTTAATGATTGTGCTAATTTGTTGTCGAAGTGTTGGATTGTGCCGTGTGATATCATTATATCTTTTGGTTCTTCGTATCGTTGTTTCATAGGTGATAGTATTTTGTATATTTTATCGCCAAAGATGTGTCCCATATAAAAAACAACAAAGAGTGCATATAATTTAACTCTATTTATGGGGGAGGAGTTTAAAAAAAGATCTTTATGTTTTTTATATACTTGCTGAATGCCTTTTGCTTTTTTAGACCAGTTTTGAGAAATCTGGTCTTTTGTTGCATTTTGAGTTACAAGTATTTCAGGGACACATCTGGGGTTGTGCTTGTCTGATAATCGTATTGCAAGGTCGTATTCTTGAGCAGAAGGTAAAGAGGTATCAAATCCTTTTATTAGGTTAAGTTGATATTTTCTTATAAGATATGTAGAGGTGGATGAATAGTTGAATGCGTTTAAAATTTGTTTTTGCGTTGTTACTTCTGGTGGTTTGTTTATCTTATCTTGATTAAATCGTTTATCGTGTGAATAACAGGTTACAAGAGGGCAGTTTGGGTGTTGTTTTATTAGTTCAAGTTGCTTTTCTATTTTTGTAGGTTGCCAAGTATCGTCGTCGTCGAGAAATGCTATGAATTCGCCTTTAGATCTTTGTATTCCTATATTACGAGCTTCGCCGGCTGTTATTCCTTCTGTTACTATTAGTAATTCTATGTTTTTGTATGTTTGTTTTTTAACTGAATCTACTGCGTTTTGAAGCTGCTTTTTTCTTTTAGGTAAAGTAGGAATTATAACAGATACTAAAGGAGTATTCATTATTTTCTCCATATTGTTGCATTTTCAAAATCTCTTATTAATAACAAATCTGAACTATGATACATATTACCAGAAGGATAAGTTTTAGTTGTAAGAAGATAATCGAAATAGTACTTTTCTCCTTTTTCAAGTTGTTTTGCTATATCATATGAAAGTTTTTCATCATACATATATGTATGATTTTGTTCTGTTTCAAATCTGTAAAGCTTGTATGTATCTTTATTATAATCATATAATATACCTTCTATTGTAAAATAACTTTCAGTTACTTCTGCTTCTTTTGTACAACCAGATAAAAGAGTTGTTAATAATATCATAATAACTAATATGATTTTTTTCATTTTTCATCACCTCATATATTCTATTAATTTATTTTTCCCAAAGATGACATTTAGAACAATAATATTTTTGGTTTGGAAAAAATCCGTGTTCAAATGCATCTCCACCACATTTAGGACATATGCCTTTATCTTTTTGTAAAGTATGTTTTAAGGCATAATACATATCTTTAATCATTCTTAAATAACCATTTACCAAATTTAGTTTTATCAAACCAATCTAGAATATCTTCCATAAATATTAAACCTATAATAATTAGTAATATGACTAATAAAAAAATTGATGCATATACAGTAGATTCATTACCGTAAATATTCATACTATTAAACATTGTAGGAACCATTAATGTAAAAAACAAAATTAACAATGCTATTACTACAGGTATTCTTACATCTTTTTTTATTCTATCATCTCCTCATTTACTTTTTTTACTGCTTTTAATAATATTGATTTATCAGATATTGAAATAAGATTTTTTAAATCTTTAGGTAAACACATTCCACCGAAGGGTTGATTTATCATATTCGAGCCGTATTTTGATATTCGTTTATCAAGAGTAACTAAATCTGATATATATTGTGGATTGATATTATGTTTATTGCATATCTTGTAGATTTCATTCCAGAATGATATCTGGGTTGATAACCAAGCGTTGGATACGAGTTTTATCATTTCTGATTGTATTAAAGTTGTAGCGAAAATAGGTTTATTTGGGTATGTTTCTTTTAAAAAATCATATACAAGAAAGTGTGTGAAGTTGCCTTTTCCGCCAATTATGATCCTATCAGGATTAAATGTATCTGATAAAGCTGTTCTTTGTTTAAGGAATTCAGGCACGTGGACTAATTCTTTGTAATCTATTCTATCAAGTGTGCCGGGTATTGTAGAGCTTCTTACTATAACTTTGTTGGTTATGGGTATTTTTTTCAATACTTTTTCTACTTCCCATTCGGGTGTGCAAATCCAGTATAAATCAAACTGTTTTTCAGTATAAGATTTTGTGATTTTTTTGCCTTTTTCTTCGAGTTTGTTTAGTTTCGATTTATCAATATCTGTATAAAAAACTTCCTCGCTGTTTGCTTCAAGCCAAGCACCAGTTGCGTTTCCAACAGTTCCGCAACCTATTATCAAGTGCAACATATCCTTTCCCTTAATGTTAATATTTTACACCGTTTTATACTTTGTTATATTTTCCAGGTGATATAAAAATAAGGGCAAAGGCAGTTGTTCACAACCATAGAAGTTTTTAATTTTGCTCAAGATATCAAAGTATCTATACTATTTTCAATGGATTTTTACGTGAGCTGCCTTTGTCCTTGAATGTAATGTTTTTAGGTATTTTTAAAGTTTGTGATTAATTTATGATAATGTAATCATCTTTAACGCTGATTGGTATATACTGGGTTTCATTTGTTACGCCAACTTTGTATAAATCTAAATAACTTGTTCCGGTGTCTATTGCTGTAAATGATATATCTACAAATGAACCTGATTCTGTTATATTGAATAATCCAATTATTAGATTATATATATTGATTATTTTACCAGCGGTGTTATTGATAATGCCGGGATTGAAGAATGTTGTATATCCGGAGAAAATGTTGCCTTCAGTTACAGAGTTGGCTTGGAGAATTGTAGGATCGTATTCTATCATAAACTCAAAAGCTTTTATGGGTTGAGTTGGCTTACACCATACAGTTACATCAAATGTTTCGCCAATTGAATATACATTATCTGATTTGATTGATACTGTTGTGTTACTATCAAAGTTATGATCCACTTTACAGTATGAACTATATGAAATTTTTAAGTTTGCGTAGTATTCTCCTGATTTTAATAATAAATCTGCTGTATATCTTGTATCAATATTATATAAAATTCCTTTTTCAAGTACCAGCTGGGTTATGGGATTTCCCAAGTATATTATTTCGGCTGTTATTCCTTCTGGTACATCTGACCAAGTAAAGTTTACTGTTACGTTTGATATGCCTTCAGATGTTCCGTTATATTTTATTGTGTGTGGAAATGTTTTTATTTCGCTAGCATTAAGATGTATAGTATTATCTATATTTAGATCTTCAGCAAGTTGATTATCCCATTCTATTTTTAAGCCATGTGAATAGATGTGTGTTTCGTTTTTAACAAAATATGTTAAAACAGCACTTGTGGCAAAAACAGAACAAAAAATGATAACAGATATCACAACGCCAACAACTCGGAGTGATACTTTTGTTTTTTTCATAAAACAAGTATATAATTATATCTTTTTATAATTTTTGATTTTATTACTAAACCTTTAAGTTTTATCGCCTAAGTCCAAGGTAAACTCCTAAATAATAATATACCAACAAACAACCAGATACATATTAACGATAAATAAATCGTTGCTTTATATTCATCCTTCATTCTCATATCACCATCAAGGTTTTCAATTTAGAATTGTTATTAAATAAACAAATATCAAAATAGTTTCTATTAATAAAACAATTGGCATATATTTAGTATAATTTTTCCAATTAATATATTTCATTTTCAACTACCATATTATTTTAATTTAATTTTTTTCCAAAAGTGACAACCTAACATTATAATACTTATTCTATCGTAACAATAAATAGATATTACCGTAATAGAAATTGTTATTATAAAAAACTCATTGATTCCTAAGTTCATTTTATCATATCACCCTTCAAGGTTTTCTTCAAAATAAATTAAATTTAATACTCCTAAAATCATAGTTAACATAGCGACCCAATACAACTGTCTTCTGACATAAACATCAATCACTAAATTAATTGATTGAACAAATAGAAATCCTGCCAAAACAAAAATAAAAATAGAAATTGCAACATTCTTTGTTTGATTTTTACTATACCAATCCATTTTCATATCACCTAACTACAAGGTTTTTCTCCTAACTTTATCAATCAACCAATCAACAAAGTCTAATGGTTTCTGAACAAAACCAACCCAACAGAAACCACATTCTTTAAATTCATAACCACCACAAGAATATGTAAAACTCATAAATAGCAAAACAACATATATCAAGAATCCGATTCCGATTAGTATCCAAATCATTCTCATATCACCTAATTGTAAGGTTTTTATTCATTTTCTGATAATATTCCTCATTTTCTTTTAACATCTTTTCATCCTTTTCAACTTCAATTTGTTTACTATAACACTCTCCAGAAAAAATAAAAATAAACATGAATATTAGTATAAACACCATAGATAAAATAGCTAAATCAACATTAGCAGTAAACCAACCTAAAGCATGTAAAAACACAGATATGAATAAAATAACACTAGAAATTAAAAAAATAAAACTATAAATATCAGACTTTTTTATTTTATCTAAATTCATTCTATATCACCTAAAAAAATACAAAAACCAACCCATATTATTATGGAAACTACTATCATTAATGCAATAACAATTTCTATTGTTGCATCAATCAACGCCTTTTTATTCACTTTTTTCATTCTCATAACACTCTCCCAAACATAACTAAAAACCAAGCAAGTGCAACAATAAAAAAAGCGATAAACCATAAAGCAAAAGGAAGTGTTGACAAAAACATTTTCCAACAACAATATAAAAAATCATCTACTTTATACATTTTCATCTACATATCACCTAACCTAAAGGTTTCTTGATTTTAAATCTACATAAATTTCAGTTGCATTATACAAATTCCAACCATAATTATCCACCCTACTTAAAATCCAATGAGACTGACCACACCTATCATATACCTTCTTATAATCCTGACCAACACAAAACACAGGTTGCTCAAACCAAACTAAACGTTCCCAAGCAGTTTTGTTACTTTCAATGAATTTTTTATAAACATTAATATCCTTATGTATCTCTCCAGCTTTAGTCACCAAATCTTGTTCTCTAAGAAAATTATATGACACGTTTTTTCCTTCCCATATTATATTTTCAAAAGAAGAATCACTAGCAATTCTCATCCAAAATAACTTATCATCAAAAGATTGATCCTTTGGATTAAATAAAACAAACCCCATAGAAAGTGGAACAGAAACAATTGCTAATACAATAGCAATAATAACTAACAAATCAACCAATTTATTTTCAGATAATGTTTCTTTCATTCTCATATCACCTTTCCTCAAGGTTTTTATTAAAATGTCGTCTACATCTATTACAATAAAGACGACTTGTGTTTTTTACTTTTACTAATATATCACCACATATAGGACATTCCATTTCATATCACCTTACATCAAGATTTTTTAGTCTATAAATTATCATAACAATAACAATAGCAATAGCAACAAATATAGCAACTGTTTGAGTAATACCAATTTCACCTTCTTTTTTAATTCTTTCTAAATCTTCTTCACTAAGATTACTAATTTCTATATAATATACATAAATAATGCAAGCAAGTATGCATAAAACTAAAATTACTATACCTATTTCAGATTTCACAATATCAACTATTAATCACCATTTGACTTTATTAGTTTTTTTATCTTTTCCATATCTTTTTGCATAATTGATTGTAATTCTTTTTTGTATATAAGAGCAGCGGGGTGGTATATTGGGTATATGATTGTGTATTCAACTATTATAGGTAAACCTCTTGTTTGTTTCATATTGTCAAAATTGATATCGTGTTTGTTTAGTATGTATTTTGTGGCGATTGCGCCCATAGGAACTATTACTTTTGGCTTGATATAATCTATTTCTTTATCAAGATATTTGCCACAGATTGATATTTCTTTATCTGTTGGGTTTCTGTTATTTGGTGGTCGGCATTTTATTACATTCGTAAGATATATATCTTTTCTTTCGAGATTGATAGATTTTAACATTTGGTCGAATACTTTACCAGCTTTGCCGACAAATGGTTCGCCTTGTTTATCTTCGTGATATCCGGGTGCTTCACCTATGAAGAATATTTTGGCGTTTTTGTTACCTTTTCCTTTTACTATATTAGTTCTTGTTTTGTGTAAATTACATTTTGTGCATTCCATAATTTTTCCTCCTATCTAGCAAGTACAGGATAAATAAATATGATAGATATACAGAATATTAATATTCCTATTATGAATACTATTATCCAATTATCTTCCCACCATTGTTTGATTTTCATTTTAACCTCTCATAACAAGTTTCTGTTTTTGTATCTTGTAGATCGTAAAGATATAGTTTGTTATCTTCAAACCTATAGTTTAATCTTTGGTTGTTTAGAACAAATACGTGTTTTTGTAATTCCCAATTGCCGTATTCTGTATAATATAATTCACCATTGATTTTCATAACCTTGTAAACATTGCCTTCTTTATCAAGATGATAACCTGTTTTTTCACCGAAATTTTGGCAGGGTATCCAAGTACCGATGAATTTTTGGCTTTCTGTTTTTTCTTCTTCAAAGCAACCTGTTAAAGGAATTATTAGTATTATTATAATTATTATTATCTTTTTCATATTATCATTTAAGTTTTATTAGGAGTTAATAGTTTTTGGACTTTTTTTAATATTATTTATTATTTACCGATTAAATTTTTTGCTGAAACCTTTAACTTTTGTTTCTACTGTTGTTTTAAATATAACAATCATTTTTAGATTGAATTTTACCTTAACTTTTAATTTATTAAACAGATGTTCAACATCACATTTGCCTATGTTTATAAAAAAAATATTATCCATATCATATCACCAGATTAAATCTCTAAAGATATAAATACTTGTAATAACAACTCCAATTATTGTTAATATTGCTACTAAATACTCTTTAGTTTCTTTTTTCATCTTTTCCACCTTTAACAATTACCTTAACTATAACAATCTCCTGTCGTTAAATCATTTATTTGAGTAACTGACCTTTCTCTTCTTCGCCTGTAATATAGTTTTTTAATTGCCTTAATTTCAGCATCTTCTTTATTATCAGCATCAACACATATTGCAAACGATACAATATATTTGTGTGTCATTTTCTTACCTCTTTTATCTTAGTTCTTCTAAATCATGTAATGCTTCACTCATAACATCTACACAACTTTCAAGTGTTGATTTTAATAATAATATTTTCCTATCTTTTAAATCCATTTCCTACACATCCTACCTTAGGTTTATGGGATGGATATTGGTGTAAAAATATGAGCATATCGTGAATCCCACTCAATTTTTTAATATCCATCTATCCACCCTTATAACACAATCTCTATATTTTCAATATTATGTTTTACTTTTTGTAAATGATTAGATAAGTTTTTAATTTGCTTTGAATAATCATCTAACAACTTCGATATTTCATCAATTGCTTTCAAATTCATTTCATATTTTTGTCTAACTTCTGATTTCATCCTAAGTCACCTTGTCCTTTTACCTTAATTCTATACTTTCAATATCATCTTTAAACGCAGAACGATTTAACTTATTACCAACAAAATTAGTAATACGTTTTGCTCTTTCCTCAGAAACTTCTTTTTTAATACTTATTTGAATATTCATCTATTTTCCCTCAATTTTTACCTTACTTATTTCTTTTTTAATCTCATCTAAAATATGTTTAACATCATCCATTTTTTCTTGTATAGATACTTGATTTTCTTTTTGTATCTGTTCAACAATCCAATCCAAAACTTCTTTTTCAGATACTTGTTCACAACCATATTCAACAACAGACTTAGTTGCCTTAACAATCCCTTGAACTGGAAATGTTAAATCTAATATCAAAAATTTGTTACCATCTTCTCCAACTATTTTATGATACCAATGTCCTGTTGCATGTGGAACTTTATAATAATCTCCAATTTTCATCTTATTTTCCCTCAAATTTTACCTTAGTAATCAATTTTGAAATCACCTTTAGTTTCAAAATAATCTGTATTGCACCCTTCCATAGTATCTTTTATAATCTGCAATACTTTACTTCTATCTTCAATTCGTTTTAAGTCATATTCATTTCCATTTATATTTATTTTAGATGTCATTTCCTTACCTTCATTTTTTATAATATTTACAAAAGATACACTTTAGGTTTTTCTTTTTTGTTGTTTTATTCAATCCACATTCTAAACAACCCATTCTTTTCACCTTTAATTCATATCTTTAATTCATATATAAAGATTTTTAAATTTTCCATATCTAAAGCCATTTTTTGATATGTTTTGGCTCTTCTGTTGTATAGATTGTATTTTTGGAGATTTCTTCTTTTACACCGTTTTTTAGCAAATAGTTCCTAAAAGGTGTCCATTTTATGATATACCCAAAGTTCATTGTTTTTTGGACTAAATCACGTTTTGATATTCTACCGTGTTTTTTGATTATTTCTAATACGTTTTTATCGTTAGAAGTGGATTTTTCATCTCTGTTAAATGATGATTCTGTAAATTCTATCCAATCGTTGATTCTGTTGTTCCAATCGTGTTTTTTCTTTAAATCTGAAAAGTAGTGGAGATAGTGATCGTATTCGTAATCTTCTATATAAAATTCCATCTGTTCAATGAAATCTGTATCGTTGTCAAAGAAAGCGATGTTATTGTCTTTTCCAATCATTTCTGGGAAAGCGAATTTTTTTGGTACTAATACAGGTAAGTTGCAACCGATAGCATCTGTTATGGACATTGACCAGGCAGAGTAGTTTTGAAAGTAACCAACACAGAGGTCGCAACCTTTAACAACTGAAAAGTATTTTGCACGGTCTAAATCTCTTAATTCTATGAGATATGGACGTTTTTTTACGGTGCCTTTGTTTATTGGATTTGTAACAATAACTTGTATGTTTTTGTGTTTCTTGTAGATTTTATCCATTTTTGATATGAATTTATTGAAACCTGTTTGTGGTGATATACGGTGGTTCCAGATTATCTTAAATTTGTCGTTTTTATCAAATATTGAATCACTACCAATAAATGTTGGATATTTGTTGATTTCATCTGTTTCTATGCCTATATAGAGTGGTTGTATCTTTTTTTCAAGTATTTTCATAGTATCATAAGAAAAGTAGTTTTTGGCGTATTTTAGTATGATATCTTTTTGCCATTGAGAGTTTACACCAGTTTTTGTTGTTGTTAATACTGATGCGCATTGAACTATGAAATTGTTAAGATTTCCGCCATTTTCTGGTAATTCAACCCAATCCCAATATGATAGTATAGGTATATTGAAATGCCACCGGCGATTGAATAATTCGTTGAAATGTGGCGCTGTTTCAACATCATTGGTGAAAACCACATCTATGTCGGTATCAAACATATTCATTTGATTTTTTATGGAATTTGCGTTAAAATGCCATCTATACCAACTTCCGGGTGTTTGGTGAGAATAATTGTGTATATTAGGTTTATCTAACTCTTTAAATGGTATAGTGTGTTGGTGTTTACTGTTTTTTGGATAAAAGAAGTGATACTGCCAATTTCGTTTTTTGTTACTGTAGTGTATAAAATTTTTAAAAAGGATCATAGAGCTGCATGCGTTCAATTTTTGGGTAGAGACAGCGCCTTCATATAGCAAAACTCTCCTCATCATTCTTTCTCCTTATCTTTAATAATCACAATATCTGATGATATCTGAATAACATTATATTTGTCAAACAGTTTTGATATCATAGATTTTAGGTTGTTTTCTGATATTCCTAATTCTTTAGATGCTTTTTTAATTGATACTTGATTGTTGAAGTAATGATACTTTTCAAGATAAGAAATAAAAGGATGTTTATCAAAAATAATATATTTGCTGGTAGGTACCTTATTAAGTTTGATATCGTATCCTTTTTTGCGAAGATCCGATATACAAGCTCTTACATTATTACCACTTATATTATTTAAAAGCTCCAATTCTAATTGTGTTAGTGATTTGTATTTTTCAAGTTGTTGTAGTATTCTATCTATTTTATTCATAACATTTTACCTTATAATATATATCTTTTTTATACTTATAAACATTATTATTTATTTCAGGCATACTTAAATATCGTATATGCTTCATCAGGTACACCCTCTCTATGGTACTTGTTAATTTCTTCCTTGAAAAGTTTAAAACTAATATTGTTTTCATTTTCAAGCTTGAAAATAGAATTTAGAAAAGGGATAGAAGAAAATAAAGAAAGCAAAAGTAATAGTAAGTATCATCCACCAGATAATATCTATTTGATAACGGATAAATTGGCCATGATAATAAGTGAATAAAAAGAATATAAAGATTTTTGGTACCATTCTTAAATGTTTTATGTTCTTGTTTCTGAATTTAAACCACCAAGTCTCAATTCTTTTTTGGTAATCCCAAGCCCTTTTTATTATCATTTTTCACCTATGGTTGGCGAGGTGCTAGCGCCCTCGCCCTATTAGTTTAAAATGCAGAATGAAATGATGCATATATACTAGTATACTAGGGTATATACACGTACTTCTGTTGCACGTATATACGACCTCAACCGGAGTTTTACGGTTTCTCTCTGGATATTTTCCACTACCTTTTTTTCGTTGCATGCTCTAACTCTTTCATCTCCTTGAGGTAGGAGTTAAACATAATTCTATCTTTCTTAGACATTTTTACCCATTCTTCATCATCTTTTAGTTCTCCCGCCAACTTTCTTTTTCTAACAATAATGATAGGTATAACGCTTTCACCTTTGGTTAAATTATTATTTTTTACAATCTTTTTAGGAATAGTTATAACAAAACTGTTACCAACATTTCTTATACTCTGTTTACCTAAACAGATTTCATCAAACCATACATCATACTTTCTTTTATTCATCTTTAATCACATAATCTGCTTTAGATAAAGCTTCTAAAACATAACCTCTTATTTCATCTCTTAAAGAAATAGGTTGAGTTTCAGATCTTTCACCTTTAACTAAAATGCCTCTATCCACCATATCTTTTATTATTGATATTTTAGTATCATACTTTATGGTTGTTTTATATCCTATTTTTTCTGCCAACTTATCTGTTATATCTATTAACTGTTTAATTGAACTGCATTCTTTTTTATCAATATTTCTAACAAATACCAATATCACTAAACAACCATAACTTTTATCATGCTTTTTTCTCATCACATCCACCTATCCATAATAGTTTTTTTAACAACTTTTTTCTCCGGTTTCTTCTCTATCACCTTATTCTCTTTTTTTCTACCAGGTTTCTTTACAAATTGATAATGCCATTTCACTTTACCAACCGGTTCTACCATATTGTTAATAAACCAACAATTGATACCTTCTGATTTACCATCATAAGTTTCATGTTTTGATTCTATTCTTTCGTTAAATTCAAGAAATTTATCAACAACAGAACTTAATTCACCTATAGAACAATATTTACAACCTCTTATACTGTTAAAAATATATTTTTTATTCATTCTTGTAAGAGGTTCATTGAATTTTCTTTGTCTTATGTTTCTAATTTTATCCCATCTTGTCTCTTCTGTTTCTATCATATCATTTATGGGTCCATTCAAAGATAGAATTGCGCTTCTTACAGAAGGAGAATTGTATGCTATATCTTTTAGTTTCTCATCAGTAAAATCAGATGGTAATGTTTTTAAAAATTTATACAAATGGTAATCTATAGGATTGATATCTACATACCAACTTTTCTTTTTACCAACTTTCAAAGCATAATTCTTTAAATCTTGTGGTAATTTAAAACTTTTACTTGTAAAAATAATAGGATTTATTGATATTCTTGGTACTTCTTTCATCAATCTATTTCTATAAGTGTAATAAAACTCATCAATATCATCAATAAGAATAATTTTTCTTCTACTACCTTCAAGAGAATTATAAAGATTAAGAGATTTGATTATATTATTAATATCTTCATTATTTTCTATATCATCAGGTGTAACTCTAAAGAGTTGAGTTTTAAATTTCTCTGATAGTTTCTCTGCTAGATATGTTTTACCATTACCAGATTTAGCAACAACTATAACATAGTTATTTTCTCTGTTATTATTATCAAAAAAATCTGATAACCAAATCTCTAACTCTTTTATTTTGCTACTGTAACCTACAAAGTTGGTTAGAATACTATCACCAACTCTAATTATTCATAGCTTCTTTTAGCGCTTGTAAGAACCAATCTGGTAAAAATTTTCTTGAATCAGGATAATTCTTATACATTTCATAAGCCCATTGTTCCCATTCACCGCCATTCCAATATGCCTCATCTTCTTCTGGTTCTGGCTCTGGTTCTGGTTCTGGCTCAAATGTTAATCTTGGTGCTCCTGCTCTCTTTATATTTTCTCTTCTCTCAACTGTTTCAACTTTTTTTTGCCCCTTGAACATCTCTTCTAAACCTCTATCTATATCTTCTTGTGTCATA